>Ga0308161_1000048_pt1 | contig 374751 bp, 339 predicted proteins | sample PhyFR2_FD_201034 | JGI IMG/M metagenome (GOLD analysis project Ga0308161, IMG submission 201034) | Phyllosphere microbial communities from UC Gill Tract Community Farm, Albany, California, United States - DLSLF.R2 | ecosystem: Host-associated > Plants > Phyllosphere > Unclassified | place...
CTGAGATACACAGCAATATAGGGGGCAGTTTGGAGATCGAAAATTATTGTACGGTAAGCCTGTTTTCCGTGACCTGCCCCCCGCTGGATCACATGTAACGCTGTTAGCAATGTCAGCTCTTCGCTCACAGCGGACCTTCATCACCTGTAATCACTTCACGTCTTTAAACACTCTCCTTGGCTGAGATTAAACACAACTGCTCACCCGGCAGGGCTGCGGTGCTTTCACCCCCGTTCTTACTCATTCTGCCGACTTGTTTAAAAACTTTTGCTGATGCCCAGGCTATCATCGGTTAAATTGCCCTGAGAGGCCGGAGCGCGCGCAAGGCGCTATCCGGTGCAAGGTCAAAAACACCTAACAAAGCAGAAGGCCCCATTACCTGCTTTCCCTACAGGAGAATTGCTGATGTTAAAAGGATTAACCGTTGCCGCCGTGGTCATGCTGTCGGGCTGCAGCCTGATGCACAAGGCTCCGCCAGCACCAGAAACGTTGCATTACCGCTGTGGCACCTTGCCCCTTACCGTCACCCTGGATAATGCCAAACAGCAGGTCAGCTTTATTATGGATGGCAAGCCGCTGACGCTGACGCAAACGGTTTCTGCGTCCGGCGCACGGTATAGCGACGGTAACTACGTTTTCTGGTCTAAAGGGAACGGCGCGTTCATTGAGCGTAATGATAAGATCGTTGTAAACGATTGCGAATTGCAACCGGCCAGTCAACGTTTACCGGAGTGAGTGTGCATCATGAGTGACAGTGACATGCTACAAACTATTGCCCATCTGCGCCGTGAATACACACGGGGTGGGCTACGTCGCAAAGATTTACCCGATAATCCGCTGGCGCTGTTCGAAAGCTGGCTAAAGCAGGCCTGCGAGGCGCAACTGCCTGATCCCACCGCCATGACAGTGGCCACGGTGGACGAGCATGGACAGCCTTATCAACGCATTGTGCTGTTAAAACATTTCGATGAGCAGGGCATGGTGTTTTACACCAATCTGGGCAGTCGCAAAGCACAGCAGCTTGGTCATAATCCGCGTATTTCGCTTCATTTTCCCTGGCACTTCCTTGAGCGACAGGTGATGGTTTTAGGCGAGGTCGAGAAGCTGTCGCCGCTGGAGGTATTAAAGTATTTCAGCAGCCGTCCGCGTGACAGTCAGATCGGTGCCTGGGTTTCCAAACAGTCAAGCCGGATTTCAGCCCGTGGCGTGCTGGAAGGCAAGTTTCTGGAGCTGAAGCAAAAATTCCAGCAGGGTGATGTACCGCTACCCAGTTTCTGGGGCGGTTATCGGGTGAAATTTAGCACTATGGAATTCTGGCAGGGGGGCGAACATCGTCTTCACGATCGTTTCCTTTATCAGCGGGATCACGACGGCTGGAAAATTGACCGACTCGCCCCCTAAAACTGCGCTTTCCCCCTCATCAGCGCTGGCACAGAAGGCGTCAGCGCTTTATGCTATAGCCCTTAATTTTTTCCTTCCGCAACTCAGCGGAAAGCTGTGTACCAGCATAGGTGCAGCCTGATCAATTTGGAGTCAGTGATGACCAGCAGTAACCTGATACAACAATTGCAAGAGAGGGGCCTGATCGCCCAGGTGACGGATGAAGACGCGTTAGTCGAGAAACTGGCGCAAGGGCCAATTTCGCTCTATTGCGGCTTTGACCCCACTGCTGACAGCTTGCATTTGGGCCATCTGGTACCGCTACTCTGCCTTAAACGTTTTCAGGATGCCGGGCACAAACCGGTTGCGCTGGTAGGCGGCGCAACGGGGTTGATTGGCGATCCCAGTTTTAAAGCCGCAGAGCGTAAACTCAATACCAGCGAAACCGTGGGTGAGTGGGTAGAAAAAATTCGCAGCCAGGTCGCACCTTTCCTGGACTTTGACTGCGGGGCCAACAGTGCGATTGCCGCCAACAACTATGACTGGTTTGGCAATATGAACGTGCTGACCTTTCTGCGCGACATCGGTAAACACTTCTCTGTTAACCAGATGATTAACAAGGAAGCGGTTAAACAGCGCCTGAACCGTGACGATCAGGGCATCTCGTTCACCGAATTCTCCTACAACCTGTTGCAGGGTTACGACTTCGCCTGTCTGAACGAGCTGCACGGCGTCTCCTTGCAGATCGGTGGTTCTGACCAGTGGGGTAACATCACCTCCGGTATCGATCTGACGCGCCGTCTGCACCAGAATCAGGTGTTTGGTCTGACCGTCCCGCTGATCACCAAATCGGACGGCACCAAGTTCGGTAAAACCGAAGGCGGCGCGGTCTGGCTGGATGCGAAGAAAACCAGTCCATATAAGTTCTACCAGTTCTGGATCAACACCGCCGATGCGGATGTTTACCGCTTCCTGAAATTCTTCACTTTCCTGAGCATCGACGAGATTAATGCCCTGGAAGAAGAAGATAAAAACAGCGGAACCGCTCCGCGCGCACAGTATGTGCTGGCCGAGCAGGTCACGCGCCTGGTGCATGGAGAAGACGGCCTGGCGGCGGCAAAACGTATTACCGAGAGCCTGTTCTCTGGCGCGTTAAGCGACATGACAGAGGCCGACTTTGAACAGCTGGCCCAGGACGGTATGCCGACCATCACGCTGAGTGCCGAGGACGATCTGCAACAGGCGCTGGTCAAAGCTGAGCTGGTGCCTTCACGCGGTCAGGCGCGCACTATGATTGGGTCGAATGCCGTGTCGCTGAATGGCGAAAAGCAGTCTGATGCCGAATACCGTTTTAGCGACAGCGATAAGCTGTTTAACCGCTTTACGCTGCTGCGTCGCGGTAAAAAACATTATTGCCTGATTAACTGGCAGTAACCTTTCAGGGCCGGTTTCCGGCCCTTTTTTATGGCAAGGCACTACAGGGCAAAAAAGTGAAAAACGTTTTAGCAATTCAGTCGCACGTGGTGTTTGGTCACGCGGGTAACGCGGCGGCAGAGTTCCCGATGCGCCGTATGGGTGTGAACGTCTGGCCGCTGAATACCGTGCAGTTTTCTAACCATACGCAATACGGACACTGGACCGGTACTGTTATGCCGGCCACGCATTTAACCGACATTGTTAAAGGCATCGCCGATATTGACCGCCTGAAAACCTGTGATGCGGTATTAAGCGGTTATCTGGGATCGGCCGAACAAGGCGAAAAGATTCTGGAAATTGTGCGTCAGGTGAAAGTCGCGAATCCGGAAGCCTGGTATTTTTGCGACCCGGTGATGGGGCACCCGGAGAAAGGCTGTATCGTCGCGCCCGGCGTAGCCGAGTTCCACTGCAAGATGGCGTTACCCGCCAGCGATATCATCGCGCCGAACCTGCTGGAGCTGGAAATGCTCAGCGAACGCACCGTAACCAGCGTGGAATCGGCCGTAGACGCGGCACGTATGCTGATAAGTCAGGGGCCGAAAGTGGTGCTGATTAAGCATCTGGCGCGCGCAGGACGCCGCAGTGACCGTTTTGAGATGCTTCTGGTTACCGCCGATGAAGCCTGGCACATCAGCCGTCCGCTGGTGGATTTTGGCGTACGTCAGCCGGTGGGCGTGGGCGATTTAACCAGCGGCTTATTGCTGGTCGATCTGCTGCACGGGCTATCGCTACAGGCTGCACTGGAACACGTGACGGCGGCGGTCTATGAAGTGATGCTGAAAACGCATGAAATGGGTGAGTATGAACTGCAGCTGGTTGCCGCGCAGGACGCCATCGCCCGACCGACGCACGCTTTCCCGGCTGAGAAGCTGTGAAGCTGTAAAGAAAAGGGCCGGTAAGGCCCTTTTCATATTAGTTAAGTCCTTCCGCTTTAAGCGCAGCCTGTACCGACGGCCGCTCTGCGACGCGTTCAAACCAGCGTTGCAGGTGATCCAGCGCTGCCAGGTCCAGACTCAGGGCTTTCGCCCAACGTGTAACCACATATAAATAGGCATCCGCGACGCTGAAATGCACGCCCATCAGCCACTGTTTGTCTTCGAGTTCACCGTTCACCCAGGCAAATTTCGCTTCCAGCTGGCGACGTACCAGGGCTTTGTACTCCTCTGGCGCATCGTTGCGGAACAGCGGAGAGAAGCTCTTGTGTAACTCGCTGCCGATATAGCCGAGCCACTCAATCGTATGGTAACGGGTCAGGCTTCCCACCGGCGCCAGCAGGTGACGGTCGGGCTTGAGATCGGCCAGATACTGCACAATGGCCCCGCCTTCGGTCAACACATTGCCATCACTCAGTTGCAGTGCCGGCACCTGGCCTTTGGGATTAATCTGGCGAAAATCTTCACCGCGTTCGGTGAGCTTAGTTTGCAGATCGACATTAACCTGGGTGAAGTCCAGACCACATTCACGCATAACGATATGCGGTGAAAGGGAACAGGCACCAGCTTTACAAAACAGTTTCATAACGAGGTCACCATATTGCGAATCGTGTTTGCATAGTAATCGCCTGACGCGGAATTGCCAGTAATAAGAATGCGGCGTTCACTGGAAATTGACCGGCGACAAAAACAAAAAAACCGGGCCAGGCCCGGTTTTGATGAAAAGGCATAAGGTCAATCAGACTTTGTCGGCTGCCGTATCCTGGGTCATACGATTCAGCAGCGGCGCGGTTATCATCATCAGCACGGCAATGACCGCGGTAGCAATACCAATCTCCTGGAACACTTTGCCGTAGGTGGCCAGAGAGATCAGCGGGTCGGTAACGTTTTCAGGGACCGCCATCAGATTAGCGACTTTACCGGCAATCACTGCTGCGCCAGCCGTCGTCAGGAACCATGAGCCCATAATAAAGCCCATCAGACGCTGAGGAACCAGCTGCGCCACCATCGCCAGGCCCAGACCGGAAATCATCAGTTCACCAATGCTCTGCAGACCATAGCTGAGAATTAACCAGTTAACGGACACGATACCCGCGTCGCTGGCAAACTTCGCGCCAACCGGTAACACCAGGAAGGCCGCCGAACACAGCACCATACCGATGGCGAACTTATGTGGCATGGGCAGTTTATCGCCCAGCTTGTTATAGACTGCGGCCAGAATCGGGCTGGCAAGCATAATCCAGAACGGGTTCAGCGCCTGGAATTGCTCAGGGGCAAAGGTGATGCCAAAAATGGTGTGCTCAACGTTGCGAATGGCAAAGAAGTTAAGCGACGTTGGCATCTGCATATAGAGGACGAAGAACACGATGGCTTCTACCATCAGCAGGAAGGCCACAATCATACGACGGCGCGCTGCACCATGCAGGGCAAAGGCTTCTTTGGCAAAGATGATAAAGATGCCCAGCGCGATCAGGCCCAACAGCACACGGGCGATCGACTGATGATGCAGCATCCAGTTTGCCAGGGCGATCAGGACCACAATCCCCACCAGGGTCATCAGCAGTTTGCCGAACTGAAGTGGCGCAAAGTCTGGTTTGGAGCCGAAGTCTTTCACCAGGCGTTTACAGAACAGGAAGTTAAGCAGCGTAATGACCAGGCCAACCACCGACAGCGAAAACGCCACGTTGTAGCCATATTTCTCTGCTAACCATGGGGTCAGCATCATTGAAAACAGCGAGCCGATGTTGATGGACATGTAAAACATGGTGAATGCGCCATCAATGCGCGGGTCATCTTTGTCATAACACGTAGAGAGCAGCGAAGAGGGGTTAGCTTTAAATAAGCCACTTCCGACGGCGATGGTTGCCATACCAATATACACCACGCTGACGTTGTGGCCCGAGAAGGCCACCAGCGCGTAACCTATTGCCAGCACCAGCACGCCCAACACGATAACGCGTTTGGTGCCCAGAACTTTATCGCCCAGCCAGCCGCCGATGGCGACCAGACCATAAACCAGGGCGCTAAAGGAGGAGAACAGGGTGATAGAGTCGGACTCTGACATCCCCAGTTGCCTGACCAGGTAAACCGCCATGATGGCCTGCAGGCCGTAATAACCAAAACGTTCCCATAATTCGATCGTAAAGATCAGATAAAACGCTTTAGGCTGTTTAAATGCATTAAGGCTGACCGCCTCGTCGGTGTGTTTGTTTGCAGTTGACACTTGTACCTCTGTTATTTCATATCCTGTGTCGCGACAGGAATTAAGTCCGCGCCATGTGATCGGACCATGGGCCAGATTTTTATTAGATGGGAAAAACGGCGACTAATTTGGCTGAATAAAGGCGACAGGGCAAGCCTTTTCTACCTTCTGCGGGAAACCGGTTATCTGGCGTTAAAACCTAAATAAATATTATTAATTAGCATTTTGTTATGATTTAAGTCGATTTAACAAAATAACATCGCAACCTGGTGGTTATCAGAGCGTTAATAATGATATTAACTGCTGAAAGACCGTTGCGCCGAGCTTTACATCGAAATGTGATATTTCATCAGGATAATCTGGCTAAAATGCAGGTTCTGAAGCCGATTTGATGAAATAGTCTGCGGATTATGACGGAAATGACCGGCAAAGGCGTGAAAATGTTGATTAAGGTCACATTTATCGATGTTAATTCATAGCGAGAAAAAAGGTTTCCAGCGGAAATAATGCCTGTGAAGCTTCACTAATTCTGTCTGAACAGGGCGCGAAAGTATCCGAATGCTCGACAGAAAATTAAGCTTAACGTAGCATCATTATTTCCTTAACAAGGATTTCGCTATGCCGTTACCTTTACGTCTCGCGCTGGTGGGCGACTACCGCCCAGAAGCCGTTGCGCATCAGGCCATTCCTCTGGCGCTTGCCCGTGCCGCTGACTTTCTCGCTATCGATATTGACCCGCAGTGGGTTCCTACGCCTGAGCTGGGCGACTTATCCGCCATCAGGCAAAGCGATGCCGTCTGGCTGGTACCGGGCAGCCCCTATAAAAATGATGAAGGCGTATACAGCATGCTGCGCAGCGTGCGGGAAAGCGGCAAACCTTTTCTGGGCTCCTGTGGCGGTTTCCAGTATGCCGTTATCGACTATGCGCGCAACGTACTTGGCTGGCACGATGCAAATCATGCCGAAACCCATGATGAAGGGCGGATGGTCATTGCGCCGTTAAGTTGCTCGCTGGTGGAGCAGCGCGGCGAGGTCACTTTTGCACCCGTTACGCGCATTGCCAGGGCCTACGGGGGATTATCCAGTGACGAAGGATATCACTGTAACTTTGGCGTTAACCCGGCATTCATCGCGGCGCTGGAAGGCAGAAACCTGCGGATTACGGCCTGGGATCTGGACGGTGATGTGCGCGGCATAGAACTGACCGATCATCCTTTTTATGTCGCCACGCTGTTCCAGTCTGAGCGCGCCGCATTACAGGACAAGGATTCCCCGTTGGTGATTGCCTGGATGCAGGCGGCGCTGAAGCAGCGTTAGGTCAAAAAGCAAAAAGCCTGTGTCTCCACAGGCTTCTCTCAGTCGGGGCCGTTTATCAGGCAGGATATCGGCCTATTCGACTTTATCAGGATACTCGCACAGGTCTTCAATCAGGCAGGACCCACAGCGCGGCTTACGGGCGACGCAGGTATAACGACCGTGCAGAATCAACCAGTGATGACAGTCAACTTTGAACGCCTTCGGCACCACCTTCAACAGCTTTTCTTCAACCTGTTCGACGTTTTTGCCGGGGGCAAAATTCGTTCGGTTGCAGACGCGGAAAATATGCGTATCCACGGCGATGGTGGGCCAGCCAAAGGCAGTATTAAGCACCACGTTTGCCGTTTTACGGCCCACGCCGGGCAGCGCCTCCAGCGCGGCACGGTCTTCTGGTACGTTACCGCCGTGTTGTTCCAGCAGAATGCGGCAGGTCTTAATCACATTCTCTGCTTTGCTGTTAAACAGGCCGATAGTTTTGATGTATTCCTTAACGCCATCCACGCCCAGCGCCAGCATCGCGGCGGGCGTATTGGCGACCGGGTAGAGCTTTGCGGTGGCTTTATTGACGCTGACGTCAGTCGCCTGAGCTGAGAGCAGTACCGCAATCAGCAATTCAAACGGCGAGCTAAACTGCAACTCGGTCGTCGGATGGGGATTAGCCTGCTGCAGACGGCTGAGAATCTCTGTACGTTTTGTCTGGTTCACACGGCGCTTCCGGTCGTGCCTTGCGGTGCGGCAAGGGCCTGCTCTTCAGCACGGCGCAGCGCCCGCTGCTTCATTTTCTGATCGATCAGGTATTTACCCGCCAGCATCATGCCCAGACCAATAAATGCGCCAGGCGGTAACATGGCCAACAGCATCGGCGAATTAAAGTGGATCACTTCGATGCGCAACACTTTGGCCCACGGGCCTAAAAGCTGGTCCGCGCCGTTAAACAATGTACCGCTGCCAATAATTTCCCGAAGGGAACCTAATACCACCATCGCGCAGGTCGCGCCCATGCCAATGGCAAAACCATCAAGCGCGGCAAGGGGAATACTGCTTTTCGACGCGACAGCCTCGGCCCGTCCCACCACGATACAGTTCGTTACGATCAGCGGAATAAAAATGCCGAGCGACTGGTACAGGCCGTAAGCATAAGCATTGATCAGCATCTGAACACAGCTCACCACGGACGCAATGATCATCACGTAGATAGGGATACGAATTTCCGATGGCACCCAACGGCGCGAGGCGGAAATAAAACTGTTGGTCAGGGTCAGCACCAGCGTGGTCGCCAGACCAAGCCCTAGCGCATTGGTGGCGGTGGCGGTCACCGCCAGCAGCGGACACAGGCCCAGCAACTGAACCAGCGCCGAGTTGTTTTTCCATAGCCCGCCTACCAGCAGGTTTTTAGCTTCACTCATTTGCGTCTCCACACTCGGGTAACGAAGAGAGTTTTCCCTTAAGGGTTTCAATTAACAATGCCGTCCGTTTGGTGGCATTGACGACGGCACGGGGTGTAATCGTGGCACCGGTAAACTGATCAAATTCGCCGCCATCTTTTTTCACGGCAAACGCTTTATCGTCCGGGCCCGTCACCACTTTGCCATTAAAACTGTTGATCCAGTCAGAAATACGCAGCTCTATTTTATCGCCCAGGCCTGGCGTTTCATGATGTTCAATCACGCGCACGCCCAGGACCTTGCCGTTAAAGTCCGCCCCGACCAGCATCTGGATAGCACCAGAGTAACCATCGGGTGCCGTTGTTTCCAGAGCGGCAGCGACAGGCTGATTGCGTTTACGCGCCAGGTACAGATGATGAGGGCTGGCATTCCCCAGCGCCGCATCAGTGACAACGTAACATTCCTGCTGAATGTGGTTATCATACATATCGGTTGGCACCACCTGATCCAGCAGATTTTTTTGCTGTAACTGCGTCTGGTGCTCAACGGTGGGCTTGGTTACCGTATTCACAATGGCGGTGACGCCGGTTGTGATGGCGGCGAACAGCGCCAGCGTCACGCCATTTTTGCGTATCGTGTCCAGCATCATTTAATCCTTTTGATGGCCGTAAACACGCGGCTGAGTGTAATAGTCAATCAGCGGTACGCATATATTAGCCAGCAATACGGCGAAAGCAACGCCGTCCGGGTAACCGCCAAAGCTACGAATTAGCCAGATGAGCAATCCGATCAGGGCACCGTAGATCAAACGACCACGATCGGTCGTCGATGCGGTGACCGGATCGGTCGCAATGAAAAACGCCCCGAGCATCGTCGCACCGGAAAACAGGTGAATCATCGGGCTGTTCAGTGAGGCGGGCGAAAACAGCCAGCCCAGCGTCGCGCAAAAGGCGAGAGACAGTAAGATGGCGACCGGGATGTGCCAGCGAATGGCGTTTTTCCACAGCAGGAGCAGGCCGCCAACCAGGTAACCCAGGTTAATCCACTGCCAGCCGAGACCCGCGAGCACACCGCTGTAAATAGGCTGAGAAAGCAGTTGCTCTGCGCTGTGTCCGGCGCGCAGGCCGGTTTTAAACGTATCGAGCGGTGTCGCCTGACTCACGCCGTCGGCCCCGAGCTGCAGTTGCTGCAAGGTGTCGCCCGCCAGGGTATGACCGGTAAAGATCATATTCAGCGAATCCAGCATCCCCGGTTTGATCATCTGCAGCGATTCCGGCGGCATCCAACTGGTCATCTGCACCGGAAACGAGATGAGTAACACCACATAACCCACCATCGCCGGGTTAAAGGGGTTTTGTCCCAGTCCGCCGTACAGCTGTTTGGCGATCACAATGGCAAAGATCGTACCAATAACTACCAGCCACCAGGGGGCCAAAGAGGGGATGCTTATCCCCAACAGGATCGCCGTCAGCAAAGCTGAGTTATCGGCCAGATTGGCGGCAACCGGCGTTTTGCGCAGACGCAGTATTGCCGCCTCGGTGAGCAATGCGGTCAGCGAGGCCAGAATGACCTGCAACAGGGTGCCAACACCAAAGAAATAACACTGTGCCGCAAAGCCCGGCAGGGCAGCCAACACAACCAGCATCATGATGTTGCCGGTGCTGCGACGGTTATGGGTATAAGGTGAACTTGCTATACGGAAAGCCATTTATTCCTCAGGTGTCAATGTCGATTGCGCTTTACGCGCTTTGGCACGTTCGATGGCTGCCGCAATAGCGGCTTTGCGCGCATCCGTGGGGTGCTCAAGTTCAGGTGCCTGTTCGGCTTCGGCATTCGCATTATTGGCTTGTTCTTGTGCCATTTCTGCCTGCTCGACGTCCTGGTGCGCCTCCGTAGCCGCCAGTGCCGCCTCCCGCGAGGCGGCCTCTGCCCGGGCAAGTGCGGCAGCGGCTTTTTTGGCTTTCGCACGTTCAACGGCGGCGGCGACTGCCGCTTTACGTGGGTCTTCTTCCGTCATCGGGGCGTCCTGCGCCGCATCAGCACTGTCCGCAGCCGCAGCAGCCTGAGCGGCTTTTCTGGCTTTGGCGCGTTCAACGGCAGCGGCGACTGCCGCTTTACGAGGATCTTCTTCCGTCGGGGCGTCCTGCGCCACGTCAGCACTGTCCGCAGCCGCAGCAGCCTGCGCGGCTTTTCTGGCTTTGGCGCGTTCGATGGCGGCGGCGACTGCTGCTTTGCGCGGATCTTCTTCCGTCGGGGCGTCCTGCGCTACGTCAGCACTGTCCGCCGTAGCCTGAGCGGCTTTTTTGGCTTTGGCACGTTCAACGGCGGCAGCGACCGCGGCTTTGCGTGGATCTTCCGCCACCTCTTCGATGGATTCTGGCGCATCAGGCACGGCTGATTTTTTTGCTTTAGCACGCGCAATGGCGGCTTCAACAGCCGCTTTACGCGGATCGGTGGCCTGACGGCTCAGCGCCTGAGTTTCTGCCTGCGCCTCGGCCTGGCGTAAACGTGCCTGAGCGTGGCGAGCCTCGGCGACGGCCTCTTCACTTTCAACACCTTGTTGTGCTTTGGCGCGCGCTTTCGCCGCAGCCAGTTCGCCACTGTCGCTACGGGCCACGCGCTGTTTCGCTTCAGCATGGCGCGCTTCACGCGCTTGTTTTTCCCGTTCCAGTCGGGCCTGACGCGCTTCAAATCGCGCTTTGGCTTCAAGTGTGCGTTTGGCTTCCAGGTCGATAGCCCGCAGCTCGGCTTTTTCCTGACGATAATACTGGACCAGCGGGATATTGCTGGGACAGACATAGGCGCAGGCACCGCACTCAATACAGTCATCAATGTGATGCGCACGGGCTTTATCGTGATCGCCGCCCTTGCTGTACCAGTAAAGTTGCTGCGGCAGCAGTTTAGCCGGGCACGCGTCAGCACAGGCAGAGCAACGGATACAGGATTGCTCCTGTTCGTCATTGCCCATTTCGGTGCTGGACGGGGCCAGAATGCAGTTGGTGATTTTTACGACCGGCACATCCAGTGATGGCAGGGTAAAGCCCATCAGCGGGCCACCCATAATAACCATCTGGCGTGGCGAGGGATGAAAACCGACCTGATGTAACAGATGACTGATGGGCGTGCCTAAGCGGCTCCAGACGTTACGCGGCTGGGCAATCGCCTCACCGGTCAGGGTGACTACGCGCTCGGTAATGGGCTCGCCATTGATAATGGCGCGTTTTACCGCCCAGGCCGTCCCGACGTTTTGCATCAGCACGCCGATATCAGTGGAGCGTCCGCCATGCGGAACTTCCTTGCCGGTAAGAATTTTGGTGAGCTGCTTGGCGCCCCCAGACGGATACTTGGTGGGGATAACGCGAATCTGCAGATCGCGCTCGCCACCCAGCGCCTGCTTCAGTGCAGCGATGGCCTCAGGCTTGTTATCTTCGATGCCAATTAACACCCGTTCTGCCTGTAATACCCAGGCGAGAATACGGCTGCCTTCCAGCACTTCGGCTGCGTAGTCCTGCATCAGACGATCGTCAGCGGTGATATAGGGTTCGCACTCCGCCGCATTGATAATCAGGGTGTTAACGCCGCGCAAGCCGCCTTTCAGTTTGGTGGCGGTCGGGAAGCCCGCGCCGCCCAGACCCGCGATGCCGGCGTCATGAATGCGTTTCAGGATAGCGGCACGTTCGTGCTGGCGATAGTCCGGCAACGGTTCCAGCGAGATCCAACGGTCTTCACCATCAGGCGTCAGGAAAATGCACAGTTCAGACAGGCCAGACGGGTGAGCCGTCATGTGCGGGCCAATCGCTTCAATCACGCCAGAGGTTGGCGCGTGCACCGGCAGCATTCTGCCCTGGCCAAACGTCAGCGCCTGACCACGCAGCACCTTATCGCCCGGCGAGACACCGATCTCACCTTCATGACCAATATGCTGCTTAAGCGGAATAATAAACCGGTGCGGCAGCGGCAATTCGGCAAGCGGCGTGCCGTTGGACTGGGTTTTCATTTCCGGCGGATGAATGCCGCCCTGAAAATCCCAGACCTTATCTTTTTTGAAAAAATTGAGCAGATTAAGCATGACTCTCTACCGGGATCACCCGAACAGGAATGGCTTCAAGATCCCATTTCCAGTTGGCCGTGGTGGTGGCAACCGGACGCATCTCAATACAGTCGGTAGGACAGGGCGCCACACAAAGGTCGCAGCCCGTACAGACATCACTCAGCACGGTGTGCATGGCGCGCGTTGCGCCGACGATGGCATCAACCGGACAGGCCTGAATACATTTGGTGCAGCCAATGCAGTTTGCTTCGTCAATCCACGCCACGGTACGCACCGGCGCTTTGGCGTCTTCGTCACCGTCAATCGGTTGCGGTTCCACGTTGAGCAGCGCCGCCAGCTTCAGCATGGTCTGTTCGCCGCCAGGCGCACATTTATTAATGGCTTCACCGTTATTTCCCACCGCGTCAGCATAGGGACGACAGCCGGGATAACCACACTGACCGCACTGGCTCTGCGGAAGAATGGCGTCAATTTGTTCGACAATCGGATCTTCTTCCACCTCAAAGCGTCGCGAGGCGTAACCCAGCAGCGCGCCAAAGACCAGGCTCAGGGCGCTCAATACAGCAACAGCTATCCAAATCGCACTCATCAGAATTTCACCAGACCGGTAAAGCCCATAAAGGCCAGTGCCATCAGACCCGCGGTGATCAGCGCAATGGAGTTTCCTTTGAACGGCGCGGGGACGTTCGCCAGCACCAGACGCTCACGCATACCGGCAAACAGCACCATAACCAGTGAGAAACCCAGCGACGCGCTGAATCCATACAGCGCCGCCTGCAAAAAGGTATGGTTGAGATTAACGCTCAGCAACGGCACGCCCAGCACGGCACAGTTGGTGGTAATCAGGGGCAGGAAAATACCCAGCAGTCGATAAAGCGACGGGCTGGTTTTGCGCACCACCATTTCGGTGAACTGCACGACCACGGCGATCACCAGGATATAGGCCATGGTCCGCAGATACACTAAGTCCAGCGGCACCAGAATAAGGTGGTTCACCAGCCATGCACAAATGGAGGCCAGTGTGATAACAAATGTGGTGGCGAGGCCCATGCCAATGGCCGTTTCCAGCTTTTTGGAAACGCCCATAAAGGGACACAGGCCGAGAAACTTCACTAACACGAAGTTATTCACCAGCACAGTACCAACAAAAAGGAGGAGATAATCGGTCATTTTTTCGCCTGATTGCCACAAAGCGGCTTATTATCATTGATAACGCGTTGTATCACAACTGTGACACAACATTGCCTGCGGGCAACCGCACTCAGGATTAAACTTTTGACGGTAATCAGGGCATCACCGCTGGATAAACGTCGCTTTAACCCGTTCCGAGCGCTTGAAATAGGGCACAAAAACCGCCGCTGCCGCGAGTGAAAGCAGTAGCGTCTGCAAGGCGCGGGCGTCAGACACCGGCGTAAAAGCAAAGGTCTTTATGGCCAGCAGAACGGTAATCAGCAGCCAGACGATATAGTGGCGCGGCAGCCGGTAAGAGCGTTTGAAGAATATCCAGACGACCCACATGCTGTAAGCCCACAGCAGCGTCGCGGTAAACAGCGAAATGGCCCAGTAGCTGGTGACAAGTGAACTGTGGTTAAACAGGGTGGCGCGCCATTGCGCATCAAACAGCGGCGTCAGATACATCGCCATGACCAGCGCCGTGGTCAGCAGCGTCATCAATAACCATGCCAGCGGCAGCAAAAGCCAGCCACCAATACGTGGTGCGGCATCCTGTGTGTTCATTGCGGTTAATCCTGTCTCAACGTTGGAAGCGGCTCAGAATAGCATGTTAAGACCGAAGGGAACCAATATGACGATGTATCAATAAACGTCATTCACGGCAGTATCAGACGACGTAGCGCCATACCGACTTAGGCACGCAGCCCAGATCAAACAGACGACCACCGGACACCAGCTCTGCACGTCGATGATCGGCGGCACGGTACATATTGATAATGTCGATATCGTCAGAAAGCGAATAATTCAGATGGTCATACAGTTTTTCAAGACTATCGAGGTTGTTCACTTTGCGAAATTTTAAAAGATAATCGTGCGCAGTCATTTTTGTCATAACGAATGAGGGTGAAAGAATGCCAAGTATAGGGAGACACCGGACTGTGTCCAGCGCCAGGGCGTAAAAAAAGCCAAAATCAGACAATCGTGAGAGATTGCTCGCTAAACAACAGTTTTAACGACTTTAGTCCTGAGTAACAGGCGTTGCCGTTATCGGTTCAGGCGTTAAAGAGATGTTATGCCTGTTACGCTAAAGAGACCAGGTAACTTTTTATCTGTTTATATGCACAAATCCGCTGTTGTTAATACCGGTTTGCGTGACCTGAAGAAGATAAAGACACTAAACCCTCAACAAACACTTATAGCGGAATCGTTTCATTCGATATACAGGCCCGCCTGGCGATGTGCTGGAAATCACAAAATACACTTTTTGTGGGCGAATAAATGCCATAACTCATTATGTACGCCTCCCTGTAATCGTTTTCAACTGCGTCACACTTAAGCGATTCTGTTTATTACATTTATTTAGCATATGGTGAAAAAATAAACAGGCGTTTTGTCCATAATGCCTCGCCAGATTTGCCGCCATCAAGAGCGTAACTCCTTTAAATAGCTATATTTTGTGAAGCATGTCGCCCTAATTCAGCGTTTTTTACGTCAGTCTTTACAGGCACTTTACCCTATACAGCAAACGCCCTTCAGAGGAATAAAAACTATGTGGAAACGTTTACTCCTGACCACGCTGGTCAGCGCCGCATTAAGTGGCTCAGTGTTAGCGGCGGAAATGACGGTGGGATTCTCGCAGGTAGGTTCAGAATCCGGCTGGCGCTCGGCTGAAACCAACGTGGCAAAAAGCGAAGCAAAAAAACGCGGCATTAATTTGAAAATTGCCGATGGACAACAGAAACAAGAGAACCAGATCAAAGCCGTACGTTCTTTTATTGCTCAGGGCGTTGATGCCATCTTTATCGCACCTGTCGTTCAGACGGGCTGGGAACCGGTGTTGGAAGAAGCAAAAGACGCCAAAATTCCGGTTTACCTTCTGGACCGCGCCATTGTTGTTAAAGACAACTCACTGTATCAGGCTGTGGTAACGGCGGATAACGTGCTGGAAGGCAAGCTTATCGGTGACTGGCTGGTTAAGACCGTGGGCGACAAGAAGTGTAACGTCGTAGAGCTGCAGGGCACCGTGGGTGCCAGCGTTGCCATCGATCGTAAGAAAGGCTTTGCTGAAGCGATCAGCGGTCATCCGAATATCAAGGTCATTCGTTCTCAGTCTGGCGACTTTACCCGCAGTAAAGGGAAAGAAGTCATGGAAAGCTTTATCAAAGCAGAGAATAACGGCAAAAACATTTGCATGGTTTATGCCCATAACGATGACATGGCCATCGGTGCTATCCAGGCGATTAAAGAAGCCGGTCTGAAGCCGGGTAAAGATATCCTTACCGGTTCCATTGACGGTGTGCCAGACATCTATAAAGCCATGCTGGCAGGCGAAGCCAATGCCAACGTGGAGTTAACGCCAAATATGGCCGGCCCGGCATTTGATGCACTGGAAAAATTCAAAAAAGACGGCACCTTACCGCCAAAAATTATCAGAACAGAATCAAAACTCTTTTTACCTGCTGACGCGCAGGCAGAGTTAGATAAGAAAAAGAACATGGGTTACTAAGCCGCAGGCCGCCCTTCGGGGCGGCTTTCTATGATGTAGTGCGGAGTTGACAGCATGACCACACACGATGAACACCCTCTTTTAGCCATCAGCGGCGTCAGCAAAGGCTTCCCCGGCGTGAAAGCGCTGGATGATGTCTCACTCAGCCTGCGCAAAGGCGAAATCATGGCGCTGCTGGGTGAAAACGGCGCAGGAAAATCCACACTGATTAAAGTCCTGACCGGCGTATATACCCGGGACAGCGGCACGATCACGTTAAACGGTCAGTCGATTTCGCCGCGCAGCACCGCCGAAGCCCAGGAGATCGGTATCGGGACGGTCTATCAGGAAGTTAATCTGCTGCCGAACATGTCGGTGGCTGACAACCTGTATATCGGTCGGGAACCGCGCCGTTTCGGCATGATTGACCGTAAGCGCATGGTTCGCGATGCCGATGCCCTGATGCGTAATTACGGTTTTGCCCTGGATGTCACCCGACCTCTCGGTCACTACTCGGTCGCGATGCAGCAGATTATCGCCATCTGCCGGGCCGTCGATCTCTCTGCGCAGGTCCTGATTCTGGACGAGCCCACCGCCAGTCTGGATGCCAGTGAAGTTGAAATGCTTTTTACCCTCATGACGCAGCTAAAGAATCGCGGCATGAGCCTGATATTTGTGACGCATTTTCTGGATCAGGTTTACCGCATTACCGACCGCATCACCGTCCTGCGCAATGGTAAATTCATCGCCACGCATGACACAGCAACCCTGCCGCAGATTGAACTGGTAAAGTTGATGATTGGCCGAGAGCTGATGGCCACCGCATTGCAACGGCAGGGCAGTACGCTGCGTAGCAATCAGCCTGTGGTGTCGTTTGAAGACTACGGCAAAAAGGGCACTATCGAGCCCTTCAACCTGCAGGTCAGACCTGGCGAAGTGGTGGGGCTGGCCGGATTGTTGGGGTCCGGTCGCACGGAGACGGCAGAAGTCCTGTTTGGTATTCGTCGCGCCGATCGCGGTACGGCAAAAATCAAAGGGAAGGTTGAACATATTCGCACGCCTGCACAGGCTTCTCGCCTCGGCATGGGGTTCTGCCCGGAAGACCGTAAAACAGACGGCATCATCGGCGCAGCCTCGGTGCGTGAAAATATCATTCTGGCATTACAGGCGCAGCGCGGCTGGTTACGTCCGATTAAAAAGCGGGAACAGCAGGCCATTGCCGAGCGCTTTATTAAAAGCCTGGGTATTCGCACACCGCACGCGGAGCAGCCTGTGGAGCTGTTATCCGGCGGTAATCAGCAAAAGGTCCTGCTGTCACGCTGGCTGGTGACGAAACCGCAGTTTCTGATCCTGGATGAGCCGACGCGTGGGATTGACGTGGGCGCCCATGCGGAAATTATCCGCTTGATAGAATCCTTATGTGCCGATGGCCTGGCATTGTTGGTGATTTCCTCGGAGCTGGAGGAGCTGGTGGGCTACGCCGATCGCGTATTGATCATGCGTGACCTGAAACAGGTGGCTGAGATTCCACTGGAGCAGCTTTCTGTGGCGGCAATCGTTAACGCTATTGCTGATGGAGGTACGCAGCATGCTTGAATCCCCGGTCACCGCGACCAAACCTCAACGTCGCAAGTTCAGGCTGCCGCCCGGTATGCCACAGATCATTGCGCTGTTACTGGTGCTGATCGTCGACAGCCTGGTCGCGAACAACTTCTTTGCCATTCACTTACAGGACGGTCGGCTGTTTGGTAGCCCGATCGACATTATCAACCGCGCCGCGCCCGTTGCTTTACTGGCCATCGGCATGACGCTGGTCATCGCCACCGGCGGGATCGACCTGTCGGTCGGCGCCGTGATGGCGATTGCCGGCGCCACCGCCGCTACGCTGACCGTCGCCGGGCACAGCGTGCCCTTTATCATTATGGTCACGCTGGCCAGCGGGCTGGCGTGCGGCATATGGAACGGCATTCTGGTGGCATTACTGCGTATTCAGCCTTTTGTCGCCACGCTGATTTTAATGGTGGCCGGACGCGGTATTGCTCAGCTTATCACTCAAGGGCAAATCGTGACCTTTAACAACGACAGCCTGGGCTGGTTTGGCAATGGTTCACTCTGGTTATTACCGGTGCCGGTGTGGATTACCGTGGCGGTGGCGCTGCTGGTCTGGCTGCTGGCGCGCAAAACGGCGCTGGGGCTGTTTATTGAGGCCGTGGGCATTAACTTGCGCGCCGCGCGTAATGCCGGGGTGAATGGCTGGCTGGTGGTGATGTCCACCTACGCCATCAGCGGGCTCTGCGCAGCGGTAGCCGGCCTGATTGTGGCGGCGGATATTCGCGGTGCGGATGCCAATAATGCCGGATTGTGGCTGGAACTGGATGCGATTCTTGCCGTCGTGATTGGCGGGGCATCGCTGATGGGCGGTCGGTTCAATATCGCACTGTCACTGATTGGCGCGTTGATTATCCAGTCGATGAATACCGGTATTTTACTGTCTGGCTTCCCGCCAGAGCTGAATCAGGTGGTGAAGGCGATAGTGGTCATGTGCGTCCTGTTGCTGCAATCCCCGCGCTTTATTGCGATGTTTAAACGGAGACGTCCATCATGATTAAACGTCATCTACCTTTAATGATCACACTGCTGGTGTTTGTGATGGGCTATTTGTTTTGCCTGAGCCAGTTTCCCGGCTTTGCCTCAACCCGGGTGATCTGTAATATTTTGACGGATAACGCCTTCCTCGGCATCATCGCTGTTGGAATGACCTTTGTGATTCTGTCGGGCGGGATCGATCTGTCGGTGGGGGCCGTCATCGCGTTTTCTGGCGTGTTTCTGGCAAAGGTTATCGGCGATTATCACCTCAATCCGGTCCTGGCGTTCGCCCTGGTCCTGAGTATGGGGGCGATGTTTGGTGCCATGATGGGCTGGCTGATCGATGCGCTGAAAATTCCTGCGTTTATTATCACCCTGGCGGGGATGTTCTTTCTGCGCGGCTGCAGCTACCTGGTGTCTGAGAACTCGATTCCCATCGATCATCCGCTTTACGCCACGCTGTCCAGCATGGCATGGAAGGTTCCTGGCGGCGGTCGGCTCAGTCTGCTGGCGCTGATCATGCTGCTGGTGGTCGCCGGAGGCATTATTCTGGCGCACCGTACCCGCTTTGGTAATCAGGTTTATGCGATTGGCGGCAGCCTGACCTCCGCACAGCTCATGGGCGTATCAACCCGCGCCACCACCATTAAGATCTACATGCTGTCGACTACCCTGGCGACGCTGGCCGGCATTGTGTTTTCCATCTATACCTCGGCGGGCTATGCCCTGGCTGGATTGGGCGTGGAACTGGATGCGATTGCCTCTGTAGTGATTGGCGGAACCTTACTCTCGGGTGGCGTAGGCACGGTGCTGGGCACCTTGTTCGGCGTGTTAATTCAGGGGCTTATTCAAACCTGGATCAACTTTGACGGCACGCTCAGTTCCTGGTGGACCAAGATTGCTATTGGCATTTTGCTGTTTGCGTTTATCGCGTTACAGCGCCTGCTGACGGTAATTTGGGATCGTCAACGGAACGCGCCGGTGAAACGGCTGATTCAATAAGCTAAGGGCGGCGCTGATGCGCCGCTTTTTTGAGTAGCAGGTGGCGCAACCCATAATCGGTAATGGTAGGTGAGAGAGCGTGAGTGAATAAGCATTGCCTCAACAGGGATTATTCATCGTGCGGGTGCATGCGTTGTATCACATCATGCCAGCCTGCATGCTTTCTCAATCACGGATAAAGCATGTCCATTCCCTCTGCGTTATGTCGGTTTATTATTGCTAGCAGGTCATAACGCATTTGCAATGAATGCCTGTCCTGTACGTATTTGGCCTGTTTCAGAAGACGTTAACGACGGCCCGCCTCTTTTTTCACGGCAGAATAAGGTTAATGATGGAGAAGAGGGTGCCAGCGGTATAACTGCGTCACCGGATTGCCAGTCTGGCAAGCGCTGGATTTACGCCTTTATCAGCGCGATGTCGCTGATTAGCGAGAGTAAGAGGGTGACGTTTAGCCGTGAAACGCTTTGTTTTTTCCAGGCAGTGCTAATATCTTTGAAATAATGATGGCAAATAACAGAGACCTGCTGTGGGAATGAATAAAACCTATAAACCCTCGTTAAAAGGGCTTCTGTGCCTGCATTCTGTTGGTTGCATAGTCATTACTGCACTCATGCTGATATTGGTGGTGGGCGTTGTTCTTAAGGTTCTGACTGAAAAAAGAATCATTGAATCTAACACCGCCTATGCCCGTAAGCTTGCTGATATGACCGACAGTACATTCAGAACGGCACAAAAAGAGCTTGCATACAGTGCCACTCAGATTAAACGTTTTGAAGACAAACAGGCACTACAGCAAGAAGCTGACAGATTAAGACTGCAATCGGATATGTTCAGTTCAGTCGTGATGCTAACGCCAGACGGTTACGTTGCGGCATCCTCTCCACCAGGTTTACTGCCTGTTGGTACGTCTTTGAATGTTGCCCCTGAGCAGTTGATGGCGGTAAAAAAGGGGGGGTTCGTATCAGAACCCTTTACACCTTCCACAGGTAACTATCTCATTTTTTTGTCGAACCCGATCTATTCCTCTTCGGGGGCGTATCTGGGTTATATTGCAGGATCTATCTACCTGAAAAGAAAAAGTATTTTAAGCCGCCTCATGAGCCATCATTTTTACACTGATAAAACAACGATCAGCATTGTTTCAGATACTGGAGAAGTCATTTATTCACCTGATGAGATGCTTACAGGAAAAAACAATCCTTTGACTACCAGCCTGACGACGCGGCTGAATCAGGCCAGCAGCGGTGGATTAAAGACAACGTTAGAACAACGCGACTGCCTGTTAGGCTATTCAGACGTTATCAAAACCAACTGGCACGTATTCGTATGCGTTTCGCCTGACGTGGTCAGCACGACACTCACGCTTATCGCTAAAGATGTGTTGGTTTATGGACTGGTGATAGCATTGCTATTGGTCGGTGTGAGCATCTTTGTTTCCACGCAGATTTCCAAACCGCTCGAAAGACTCGCTGGCCTGACCCGGTCTACTACAACGAAGGATTTGCCTCCCAAAATCAAGGGTATAAAAACGTGGTATAAAGAATCTGACCAGCTGAAAAAATCTTTTTTGGCTTATTCGAACACAATTAATAAAACGTTGGCCATATTACGTGATGATGCAATAACCGATCATCTGACCAAACTGTATAACCGACGTGGATTTGAGCAACTTACCGCGCCTTACCTCTCTGCTAAAAACGAACATAGTCTTGCCTCTTTCGATATCGATTACTTTAAGCGCATTAATGATCACTATGGGCATGATATCGGTGATAAAACGTTAGTGGCCGTCGCGATGTTTTTAAAAAAAGGCTGCCGCACTAACGATATTGTTTGTCGGTTTGGTGGCGAAGAATTTGTTGTTTTCTTTCCGAATACACAAATCTCAGAGGCTGAATCTATTGCAAATCGTATCCGTGAACATATCGCATGTGCGCAATTTAGCGAAGTAGGAAAAATGACAATATCAGCTGGCGTGGAGAGTTTAGCTCACCATAACAACGATATTGAGGAAACATTGCTTTCCGTTGACCAATGGTTGTACCAGGCAAAGCATGAGGGGCGAAACAGAGTTGTTTCTGCCAGAAGTAAACTGATTTCGTCGTAAAAAATGCACTGCACGACGTCAAGATTATCAACATTGAGATCTCAGCGTCGTGCAGTGGACAAGGGTGAAAAATCGTTAAAAAAGCTAACTACTTCTTTCACAGACGAAAAGTGGCGTAGTCTCAGAGTAAAAAAGCCAGGCTTTATCACCGTAAGGCCTGATTTTCAGCAGCAGAGGCTTCCCTTTTTCAATAAAGAAATCAGGTAGCCATTTTCTTTGATCCTGAACGCTCATGGTCATTTGTGGCGAGTTGATGACCAAATCTGAGTTAAGGTGATAATAATAGCCCTGTTCTCGATAGGAGAAAGATATGGTTTTACTTAAATAACCATCGCCTTTATTTTTTTCATGAAGCGTACCCGAGAGAGCCAGTATCCCTTTGCCATTCTGGATGTTTTGAGAAATGAATAAATTTAGCGTGCTATCTTGCCACTGATAAGAAATATCCGCTTTACACGATATACGGTGTTCCCGGTTTCCACTAAATGGATACAATAAAAGAGCGATAAAGCATAGCCCTGTCAGAACCAGAATTTTATTCATCATTGAAATTCTTAACATAATAATGAGAGAGACAGTTTGCTCGAATTGTAGCGTGCAAGGGGTGCTGGCATTGAAAGTAAGAGAGTCTGTCAGCATTTTTAAAAGATGTCATATAGATATATTGACTGTCTTTACAATTGATATCCAAATCATCCACGCGTTTTTTTAACTCAGCGCTATTGAGCCAGGCGTCTGAGTTATTAAAAATCACGCAGCCTTTATAGTCCATGCTGTGAGCGAAAACGGGCTCTGCCGATTGCGGTTCGACTTTGATAAAAATAAAAATACAGCAAAAAGAAACGAAAGTGATGGCGGTAAAAAACACATTTTTAAAAGAGAGTCGTGCTAACAACATTTCTGTTTTGGGTAACCATGGCGAGTGATCACGTTGACGAGTTGAGGGTAAAACCGTCTTATGATCTTTATCATCTTCGACATCTGCGTGCTGTAACACGGCTGGAGATGCTCCCTCGTGGGATTCTGTGTTTTCTTCTGACGAAAGAGGTTCATAATTTTTCTCACTCAAGACAGCTGCTGAAGAGGCTGTAACGGTATTTTCTTTCATCACCACGGTTTGTGGTGACAGGATAAAACCACGCCGGGGCATCGTTCGAATGATGTCTTCCTGCAGTCCGGCTTTACTCAGTGCGCGCCTGAGGCTGGATATATTCTGATAGAGGGACGTAGAGGTCGGCTCCATGCCAAAACGACGCCATGCATAGTCAAAAAACTGTTGATGAGTGACTAACTCACCGACATTTTCAATGAGCAACTCGAAGCATAGTGATGCTGAAGCACTAATGATCGCCGGATTGCCTCTGCCAGTAATTCTTTTTTTCTCGGGTTCAAAAACCAGAAAGTGATTAAGTGTAATCTTTCGGCTCAAAGTGCTCTCCATCTGTACCAAAAGAAATGGACATGAATACCCATCTATTGAAAGGAATTAATAGATAAAAATTTGTTATCTGAATCGACATCAGCATAGTGCTGAATAATTTCCAAATCAAATTAAATAAAAGAGTTTTATTTGCATGCCTTTGTCTTTTTTAATTTAAGTGGAATATAAAATACATGATTTAAGTTGTAAGTAATTGATTTTATTGTTTATAATTTTAAATTTAATTTAATAAAAAATAGTAATGTTTTTAGAGGGAACCTGAAGCGGGTTTAGGCTTCTTATGTAGCCCGCTGTCGCACGCGAAAGACAGCAGATAACGATGTTAAAACGCGCAATTAACTTCTCAAAAATTTCTCTAATAGTAATTATATACATTCTCATTTGCCCTGTCAGTCAGGCGTTCTGGTCAACGGCAGGTGTCAGATTCATTTGAACTCTCATTGGTTTACGCGCTTGCTGCCGTTCACTGCATCATTCAAAATAGACGTTGTTGTCAGCATACGCACTCATATGAAAAACACACATACATACGTCTTTTAATAAGCCGTCAGCGCTATCCACATCAGAGGTAGGCGTAGCTGCATGTGCGCAATCCTCAGGTCGCGCAGACAGACATCATGCGACCAGGGGGGTTGGGCGAGGATAAAATCTGCAAGAAAATAATGTGCAGGGTTGTTAAACCAACCAGATTAAGCCCAGATTGCAGACTGAGCGGAACGAATACACCCTCCATTTTCAAAGAACCTCTACCTCAATGATACTCATCGTCACTGCAGCCTGAGATCACGCATCAGCCGTTGTTTAAGTAAATCACGCGAGAATTCCAGGTGGGCATCACAGAATCTTACGTTGCTTCGTTTAACGTTAAGGTATTGCATTTCAATGGGGCGTTGATGATGTTTTTAACTGCCCTCACTTACCTGTGTCATTCTGTATTTATCCATACCTGCGACATTATGGCTTAGCAACGCATCGTAGATATCATGTAATCAATATCCCGCTGTAACAAACACCACTCTCATCGACCTGACAGAATGTCTGTCGTTTCCTGATCTCCTGACGTTAAGTATCGAAAGTGCGCAACCCAAGCCTCTGGCCCAATGTTCTAAGAGCGTCACGGTTTGCACAGCACTTTCTTTTTCAAACATATTGCTGATTTAACGGGGAGGTAGGATAAAACGGTAAGCTTTTCTGGTACGACTATCTGACTAAAAGATATGGCTGTGAGTCAATGTAAACCAGGAATGAACTAAAGGAATGAAAATGGTCAGGAATGAAACATCTTAAGTAATGCATTCAGGTCGAGTGACCAACGACAACGTCAGGCTGAACGTTTGTCTATTTTAAACGTGATTAGTAGGGCAATGAAACAGCGTCAATCAGATGTGACGGCATGGCGTTGTGTGTACTGACGCTTCGACACAGAAAAAAGTATGAAAAGGGACTGGAAAGGGCAGGCTAATCCGGCAGGTGTCCATTGCAATCTTTAAAAGACGAGTTTTCACTCAGTGATAAGTAAATATTGGGAGTTGATGTGTATGTTCTTTTCTGAATTTATTTATAAATCAATCAAAAAAAATATTGCTTTAAATGTGGCATAGAGTATATGTCTATCTTATTGATTTTTAACAATAAAAAACAAAAGATTATTTTATAAAAAAAGAGATTAATTCATGTGGCGATTTCAATGTTTAACGTTATATTTCTCACCGCATTAAGCCTGAGCGGCTTGTGTCGATTTTTTTTATACAGAGATAAGGAAGAATAACGTGTCTTTTAATAAAACAGTATTAGCGTTGAGTTTCACCACCAGTGTATTATTTTGCCATTCAGCCATGGCGGGAACCGACATTAATGTTCATGGCATCATTGCGCCGAACGCCTGTACAGCAAGTGTTGTAGGCGGTGAGGCTCTTGACTGGGGGATTACTCAGCACAAAGATCTTAATCAAACCGCGGTCAATACCTTTGCAGCGAAACAAGTGACATTACAGGTAAGTTGTCCCTCAGCGCAGAAAGTGGCATTCTGGGCGACCGACCCCAATGAAAGCAGTGCTATGGTGGGTGTGAATACCAATAACAGAAGTGGGCATGCAGATAGTACGCGTATTTTTGGTTTAGGGATGGATCCGGTAACGGGAAATAAATTGGGGAATTTTACCATCAGCCCTGTTTCATCAACGGTAGACGGCGTGACCAATACGACCTCTTTCGGTTACCAGAATAGTGGTTCGCACAGTGGTACTGCGTTTGGTCGTGTGTTAAATGCCGATTGGAGTTATAAGAAAACGGAAGACTGGACACCATGGGATGAAACGACCAGTGCACCAGCCTCAGGGAAAGATATTTCATGGGTGTTTGACATCGAACCGCAATTAAACGCCGGAAATATGATAACGAATGCGCAACAGGTTGACTGGCAGGGTACTGCACAGATTAACGTACGTTATTTTTAATTTATTTTTTTTGAGAGCGACAGCAGGCATCTCCCTATGAGGTGCCTGATTTTGACATGCAAAAAATATATTATGTTGTTACTGTTATTTTCTTTTTAATTTTTACAGCACCAGTGCGGAGTGAAACGCTACATTTTGATTCTAATTTGATGGCTGCGAATGGTATCACTTCTGCGCAGCTTGATAATGCACTTAATCAGCATGTAATGCCAGAGCGAGAAACGGAATCTGATATTTACATCAATGGAAAATATATTTTATCAGGAAGGGTTTTTTCGGTTAAAAATGCAGCGGTTTATTCGGAAGACATAAAATCAAAAGCAGGAATAAAAGCGTTAGCATGGTCGCCCTACAAAGCCAGAAATGGCAGTAAATATTTTTATCTGGATAAACAGATTCAGGCTAAATTTGATCGGGCTAATAATACCTTACGGTTATTAGTCCCTGTAAAATATCTGATTAATCCAGAGGGGAAGCAAAGGTTGAGTGGCGGGAACGGGGCATTTATAAATTACAATACCTATGCCTATCGCTTTTCAGGAGGAGAAACCTCCCTCAACAGTATCAATACAGATTATGAAGCCGGAATTAATATGAACAATACGATTATTCGCTCACATGGTTACTACAGTTCCTTTAGCAGCCGTAACGCACGTACGGCGGTTAACACGATACGTGATGGCTATATTGAGCGAGACTATCAAAATGTTCGCGTCCGCGCAGGACGAACAATCGTTAGCGATGGTGGGTTTGGCACTGGCTATATTGATGGTGCCATCATCTCCTCCGCCAACGGCAACGCGACGGCATTTGTGAACTTTAATTATGAAGCTGCAGAAACGCTGACTGTCGAGTTCTGGCAAAATAACTTGCTTCTCTGGAAACAAATCATTCAGAAAGGCCATGCGGAACTGCGTAATATTCCGGTAGCTGGCTTTAGTGATGACGTCAGGGTATTGGTTAAGCGAGACGGGCAGATCGTTGACTCGCGCATCATCTCACGCGCGCAAATCACCTCTGACCAGGATGGTAACGCGGGCTATTATGCTTTTACGGGACGTACCGTTAGCGGCAGCAGAAGCACGGTAAGCGGCGCCGGTTTCTCCAGAACGCTAAATTCAATCTTCGCCCCATCGGTCGCTATGGTCACTGCGTCAGGCTATCGCGGGCTTACGGTCAGCAATACGGCTTTCGAAAAAGATTTTCGCTTTCGCTCCAGCCTGACAAGCGTACAAAATGAGAAAAACCAGAAGGGCCTGAGTTTGGATGTTTCAGGCAGCTATAAAAATACCAGCCTTAATTTTAGTCGTAACAGCCGGCATTTTAGCTATATTGGCCAGGCACGACTCGGGAATTACAATGCACAGCGGAGCAGCATTGGTTTAACGCAGACGCAGCAGTTTTCCTATGGCGTGACAGGAAGTATCTCGTTAACACATTATCGTTTCTACGATGCGCCTGGTTTCAATTCATTGTCAGGCAGTCTGAACTTACCTGTGGGAAAAGCTTCGTTGGGCGTAGGTGTCTCCTACATGTCTTTAAGCCCCGGACAAACGCAAAAAGATAAGATCAGCCTCAATCTTTTCTTGAGCCTTCCACTAAGTTTCAACAAACACAGCGCTAACTGGCGAAGTCAGTATTACACGTACGGTAACAGAGCGCGCCTGTCGAATTCGCTCAGTGCGCCGGTATCTAAAAACTATACCGTGACTGCCAGCCAGATGCGTACGTCGGGCGCGGGTCGGTCAGAAAGCTACTCGCTGGATAATGCCGTCATTACACCTTACACCACTGCGGATGTCTCGCTCTCCCAGGGACGAGATGCCGGAGGCGTATCGCAGACCACCGCGGCATATTTATCCGGTGCTGTTGCCATTAGTAAAGAAGGCGTTATTTTCTCACCAAACCGTATTGGCAATACCTGGGCGGTGGTCGACACAGGCGTCCATCATTATCTTGATGTCGCCTCATTACAAAGTAGTGCGGTCACCAATCATGATGGAAAAGCCATAATTACGCCTGTCGCTGAAGGACGAAATGATTTTATTCGCGTTAGCCCGGAAGGTCTGCCATCAGGTGTAATCATTAAAAACAACGTCAGAGATTTTTCAGCTGTTCGCGGATCGGTGCCGTTCTTTAAATTTGGCATAGCGGATAACCGTTCAATGCTGTTGAAATGGAGCCACAAACCTTCTGACATTCATCAGAGTGATCTTTTTTATGACGGTTCTGGAAAATTAATTGCCCGTTTCATCGACAAAGATATTCTTTTAATCGATGAAAAAGATATCGGAAAGCTGGAATCAGAAGGTATGTCGTCACCTACGCATTTAAATATGCAATGTAAACTTTCATCTCGTCGTCTGAATCAACAGGAGAGTATTAAAAATGTTATTTTCAACTGCCATGCTTCGTAACGTTTCTATGAGTGTTTTCATATTTACAGGTCTTATTCATGATGCCAGTGCCGAAATTCTACCTTCATCATCAGCGGTGTTGATCGAGTCAGGTAAGCAGGAGTCGACTATTGATATTAAGAATAATGGCGATAAAAGTGTGCTGCTTTACAGCAAAATACGGCGTCTACCAGACGATAATCTTGCCGGTGGCACACTGTATACTGAACCTCAGGCTATTGTAATAGGTCCGGGCGACATCCAGAGCATTCGGGTAATTTACCGTACCAATACGCCGGATGTAAAAGAGCATATCGCGCGCGTCGTATTTACAGGATTACCACCTAAGGATGAGGTCAGCGATGGAAAGGTGAAAATTCTCATTGGGCAAGATCTGCCGGTCGTAGTTAACGTCAGAAAAGATATCGAGCAAAAAGATATGTGGCAGCGCGTACAATATCAGTTAGTCCGCGGCGATCTCTGTATAAGTAATCCCAGCGCTAAAGTGTTCCGTTTCTCACCTTTGGTTAATACAGATGAAGGCGGATCGAAAATCACTTTTACGAAGCCTTATGTTCTTCCGCAGGAGACGTTGTGCGCTACACCTTCTCATCCACTTTCAAAGGGTATGCATCTGAGCATCACCAGCGTCAGTGATTATAATTATCAGTTAAAAACAAATAAAGTCACCCTGTAGTTTATTGCAGGCGCGCCTTTGAGGTTTACTGATTCGCTATGGAGATAACATGTGCTTAGGGTTATCGGGAAACATGGAGAAAATGTTTTTTTAACGGACAAAGAAATTGCCGTAATAGGGTTTTACATGACCGGAATGAAATTACAGCAGATTGCGTGCCGGACAGGCATGGATGTGCTGAAAATTCGTTACCACAAACGCAGGGTGATGCGTAAATTAGGTGTGAAAAACAATAAGGAACTTATTCTCTGGTTCATCGCCAACCGTCCCTCTTTTAGTCTTGAGGAGAGGGAGGGTTAGTGCAAAACGAGGATTCATCCAATTAATGACCAACGGGTGTACGTGGTTTGAATATTTTGGCGAACGCTCTCGGCACTGTGCCGGCGATATGCCTTCCTCTCCGCAATGTGAGTGGGCAGGTGCAGGGAAGGTTTATGGCGTTGGAGGCGGTGCTGGCAAAACGTTGCGAGGAAAAGGGGGCTTTTGGCCGCTGTAGGGGGGAAAGATATTGCCGGAGGATTCTGCGCCTTTCTGTAACTGGCGGGGATGAGTTACAGACAGGCGCAGATAATACCCTTTCTGGTTGTGTAACGTCCTAAAATTGTTATCTCAATGTTCTGAGCTGAACGCTTTATTGAATATAAAAATAGCGAGAGGCTAATAAAAAACAGTACATCCGATATTCTGAGAATGGAAATCTGTTCTGTGTGGCTTCGTGCTTAGGGTTTCTATCAATTAGACGCGGCGTTTTTAGAAATTATGATGCCGGGTTGAGGGGGGCATGTTAATCCGGTACGTACAATCCGGAATTATCTTAGCTAGTCGTTCACTGAATGCCACCAGGTTAGGGAAGGTGGCATTTTTATATGGCGTTGGGATGATGAATGACAGGTTGGGATTTGAAGTTGATTGTTAATTAAATATTTTTTTGGTTATTTGTGGAGAGATAAAAAATTATTGCTCCAGTGGAGGGGTTGTGACTTTTATGGATAATGCAAAACGTTGTCTGACATTTACTGAAAATGAAGTAGCGGTTACCTGGTTTTTTATGACCGGGATGACAGTAAGGCAAATAGCCGAATGGATGAATCTGCCGGAGAAAGCAGTCAGTTATTATAAACGGAGAGTGATGAAAAAAATCGGCGTGAAGAATGATAATGAATTCATTATGTGGTTTTTGGAAAACAGGCTTTCTTATCAGAGGAGCGAGATTGAATTTTCTATCCTCCGTCAGAATAAAAGAGCGATCAGGATAAAGTAAATGTTGCAAAAAGATTTAATTGATATGGGAATTAAAAAGAATGCAAGATGCATCCTTACCAGCCTGTTTTTACTGTTATCACTTACAGGTTGTAGCCATAGCATTTCGTCAAAAGCAAACAGGCAAGACTATACGCTGAGCCATGATTATTCTTCACTCGCCCAAAACGAACGTATTCGTTTTCTGGTTTTTCATTACACGGCCGCTGATAACGCAACATCGTTAAAACTTCTTACAGGTAATAATGTCAGCGCCCATTACCTTATTCCTGAGTCGCCTGACAATACAGCAGATAAACCCCTCATCTATCAACTGGTCCATGGAGATAAGCGCGCCTGGCACGCCGGTGTCAGTAACTGGAATGGGCGTGTCAATCTCAATGATTCTTCTGTCGGTATTGAGATTGTTAATCGTGGTTTTTCAGAAAATATGTTGGGACATAAAACCTGGTATCCCTACGATGAAAAACAAATCAAGGCGCTTGTCGCGTTGTCCAGGCGCATTATCCAGCGTTATAATATTACCCCTGATAACGTAGTCGGTCATAGTGATATCGCCCCCCTGCGAAAACAAGACCCCGGTAAGCTGTTTCCCTGGAAACAACTGGCTGCTCAGGGGATCGGGGCCTGGCCGGAAGCAGAGAAAATAAAAAAATATCTCAACGGTCGTCTGCCAACCGCACCTGTGAATGTTCATAAAATGCAGGTGCTACTTAAAACCTATGGATATGATGCTATTCCACAAACGGGTGTGCTGGACGAGGAGACTATAAAAACCATTCAGGCGTTTCAAATGCACTTCAGACCGGCGCTTGATAACGGCATACCTGATGCGGAAACAGAGGCAATTGCTCAGGCGCTTAACGAACAGTATCGCCCAAAGGCCATTGATTGAAGGGATCATCAACTCAAGGCCAGGCAGCGACTTTGAGCATCGGGCTGTTACGCATGCCAATAACGCAGAGGCGGTTTGCTGGGTGGGCGGCTAACGGGCAAACGTTATGTTTAGGCTGACTCCTTATAAGGGCTCCAGTCAGTTTGTTAACGGAGCCAGACGGCGATTCATATCGCAATTTTCCCGTGTTGGCTGTTGTGGATTTAACACCTGGTAAGGCATATGGCGCGTTTCTCCTGTACTCGGCTTTGCCTTAAATACGTCAATCTGACGGGTTGAGGGCAGGAGCCAGTGCGATTGTTCGTTTTCACGCCCGACATGCTTGCAAGCGATGCGCGTTCACCTGTCAGGCTTGCCTGCACCATCACATTTTCCAATGACGCGTCATCTTGTAACTTCTCAACTCGCATGACAGTATCGTTACATGTATATACATGTACTACCGTTTACGCATCCATCCGTTCAACAATAGGTCTCAACGCACCGCGTATGCTGTGTTCCAGTGAGGAAACTATGCCAGCTGAATCACCTGCAGCAGATTATTCAGGCGCAGAGAAACCGCGCCTGTCAGAAACCCGTTCGATTGATTACATCCCGCCGCGCGAACGTCACGGGCAGCCTTTCAGCCAGTTTACCCTCTGGTTTGGCGGTAATCTGCAAATCACCGCCATTGTCACGGGCGCGCTGGCTGTGGTTCTGGGCGGCGATGTGGTGTGGTCGCTGGTTGGGCTGCTGGTCGGCCAAATCATCGGGGCGGGCATCATGTCGTTACATGCCATTCAGGGCCCGCGCCTGGGGTTACCGCAGATGATCACCAGCCGCATGCAGTTTGGTGTATTCGGTGCGGTCATTCCCCTGGTGCTGGTCTGTATAATGTACGTCGGCTTTTCTGCCAGTGGTACGGTGCTGGCGGGACAGGCGCTGGCGAAGCTTATTCACGTCAGCAACGCGACCGGAATGGTGGTGTTTAGCGCCCTTATTGTGGTGATTGCGGTGCTGGGCTATCGTGTGATTCATCAACTGGGGAAACTGGCGAGCGTGATCGGCGTCCTGGCCTTTGCCTATTTGTTCATCACGCTGCTCTCCACTCACGACTTATCGGCGGTATGGCAGAATCGCCATTTTACGCTGGCTAACTTTCTGCTGGCGATCTCGCTGTCTTCCTCCTGGCAAATTGCGTTTTGCCCCTATGTCTCTGACTATTCGCGCTATCTTCCCGCCGATGTTTCCGCAAGGACGCTGTTCTGCTCGGTGTTCTTTGGCAGCATGACCGGCACCCAGGCATCAATGACCCTGGGCGTGATCGTTGCCGCGATCGCCGGTAAGGCATTTTCAGGCAATGAGGTTGGCTATATTGTGAGCTTAGGCAGCACGGCGACGATGGCGATGGTGATCTATTTTGCGATCTGCTTTGGGAAAATCACCTTTACCACCCTGAATGCCTACGGCAGCTTTATGTCTCTGACGACAATTGTATCGGGCTTCCGCCAGCAAACTTCGCTCAGTCGGGGGGCACGCGTTCTGTTTGTGGTCCTGATGGTCACCGTTGCCTGCATCATTGCACTGCTCAGTGAACCGGCCTTCCTGAAATCCTTCACGCATTTCCTGCTGTTCCTGCTGGCCTTCTTTGTCCCCTGGAGCGCGATAAGCCTGACTGATTTCTATCTCATCACGAAAGGCAAAGTGGATGTCCCGGCACTGTCAACGCCAGACGGACGCTATGGCCGCTGGAACTGGGCCGGTATCACGGTCTACTGCCTGGGGGTGATGGTGCAGTTGCCCTTTATCGATAACCCGCTACATCATGGTTCTCTTACCTGGGTTTTTGCCGGCAATGACATCTCGTGGATTATTGGCTGGTTGGTGACGGCACTGCTATGGCTGATCGCCAGCCGATGGGATCGTCGGGGTAAACTGGCACATTCAATCTACCCGGCTGAATAACAGGGTTAGGGCCGCCGGGCAGGGCGGCGGTTACTGATCGCTACGGTGTTAATGCGGCCTGCATTTCCCTGACCAGCCACTCCCGCAGAGCTGCCACGTCAGGTCGATCCGCCGTATCTTTCATCGTCACCAGATAGTAATTCGCGCCCGGTAAGCATGACCTGAATAACGTCACCAGCATGTTACGTTTAATCAGATCCTCCGCCAGCAGCTTGCTGGCAATGACCACGCCTTGCCCCGCAACCGCTGCCTGCAGTGCGTGCGTTTCATCACTGAAATAGAGACCTTTGCTGATGTTCAAACTGGACGGCCCATAGCGACGTTTCCAGTGCGACCAGTCCGGTGATTCTGTCGGAACATGGCGGTTTTCGACGTGGAAAAGCGTGACGCCGAGAAGATCGCCGGGCGCATTCAACGCCAGCAACGGGCTGGCTAACGCCACAAACCGATCCTTGTAGAGCAAAGTATTGTGCAGCTCATCTTCCGGGGCTTCACGATAGCGGATCGCCACGTCCACGGTGCGCTGGGTTAAATCGACCTTTTCAACGCTGGTGTGCAGATGTAAGTCAATGTGCGGAAATTGCGCCTTGAAATCCGCCAGGCGCGGAACCAGCCAGTTGGTCAGAAAATTGGATGTGGTGGTAATGGTTAACGTCGGCGGCCGTCTTGCCCGGTCAATCTTACTGACCGAGGTTTCTAATGCTGTAAAGGCGGACTGAGTGCCCGCATACAGCAGCTTACCGGCTTCCGTCAGCTTAACGCCCTTAGCATTGCGTTCAAATACCCGACATTCAAGCGTCGATTCAATCAAACGTATCTGGTGGCTGACGGCTGTCGCGCTCACGTTCAGCGTTATCGCGGCCTGCTTAAAGCTCAGGGCTGACGCGACGGAATGAAACGCGCGCAGCGCACCAAGCGGCGGTAAACGGGATGGCTTCATGATGAGTTATTTTCACCTATGGCTGAAAACTATGACTTTGATTCCCTTGCAGCACAGACCGTAAGCTTAATTCATTACTCAGCCACGATGAATTTAATTTTATGTCATCTGTTATTACTGCGAGGCTTGCTATGGCGATTTTCACTTTACCTGAATCAGATTCTGTTACTGAAGAGGGAAGAAACATCACGTCTGGTATCCTGTTAAGTCTCCTGGTCGCTGAGCTGGTACTGATTTTCAGCTTTGCCATGACGCAAGGTTTTATTGCTGGGGGGATGGGGCTAAGCTCGCTGCTGGCTTCATTCTTCTTTGGCACTATGCTGGCCAGGCTGGGCATCATGAAACGTCAGCAGGTTGTCACTCGTCTTTGCTATGGGTTTCTCCTGGCTGCCTGTGGTTTAGTCTTGCTTATAATCGCCTTTCAAAACCCTCACAATGCCTGCCTGCTGCTGCCTGGTGTGGGTTTATCCGGGCTTGGACAAGGCTGGGTGGCTGAACCCTTGAAGCGCCACTGGAAGGAGATTCGCCCCAGTGGTTTACGGGTGTCAGTTATGGTGCTGGCAATGATCTTCAGCAGTCTGATTATCCTTCTCGCCAGACACTGGGGCGGGTTTACGGGGGCGACTGGGCTTTTAACAGACCTGGCATTGCTGGGTGGGTTGTACTGTAAAATTATTCAGCAAACCGGCATTTCGCGGTAGGTACGAGAGCGTTATCACTCGGTTTGCACGTCTTTGCACAGGGCGCTGGCGGCCGTTACGCTGATTTGTGTCTGCAACTGAGCAGTCAGCGGTCCGCGTATCTGGAAGTCAGCGCGAGATCCCAATACGAATGGATACGTTATTAGCCAGTAAGAGCGTATCTTCTTGTCAACGCGCCTCCACTTCTCGCTCAAAACTGCCGGCGACAACCCCCGATCGCTGAATGACGCATTCAGACATAACGGCTGTTCAACTTAAATGTTATTCAGGACAGGCGCCGAGCGAGTTCAGTCAGACCGACTGTTTGTACAGGAAGGTCCACAGAAAATTAGCGTCAGGCAATAAAACGACGCTGAAACAATTGTACTGTTAATATTGCTGCACAACTAATGGGATCGTAACTTCTCAATTGCACTGTCGCTTAGGTTGAGTACTGATTTAACGCTAGTGTTTATCCTGTCAATAATGGCCTGCCGTGGGCCAAGATGCCATTCTTCACTGTTATAAAAAGATTCCTGAGAAGATTTTAGAGACGAGAGACTGTCATAAGCTCTGATTAGATAGTAAGCGTCGTCGTCATGAGCTGAGTTACCAAAAGAAACAATATCCATACCCGCTGAACGGTGAAGTGGAGCGCTTTCTTCTGTCATGATTCTGTGGAAGTCTTTCCCGGTACCGGGTTTGAGGGTGTACAGCAAAAATTCGACTGCTTTCATCATCAATATCCTTTTTTCATCATGGTGAACGATTACTTTGTAAAGCAGTGGAACCTGACAGAATGGACGTGATGTTCAGACTGACATCGCGCCATTACTTAGCAATGCCCAAACGAATTCACAGTGCCAGGCCCGAAGACGGCAACTGGCTTACTTCAGATCAAGGGATTGAATAACAGCAGCCACTTCAGCAATATCACTCGCAGACAGGGGAAGGAGAGGTCGGGGCAGGCAGTCAACCTCGGTCAGCCCCAGCACGCCCGCCGCCGCTGCCATAACACGGATGCTGCCTCCGTGTTTGCGAAACAGCGCCCATAGCGGATTAAGGCGCTCGCCGAGCTGCGTAACCCGCTCGTGCTCTCCGCGTGCTGCTGCGTCGGTGATTTCTTTTGACGCATGCGGGAACAGGCCGCCGCAGACGGAGTACCACACGTCACAGCCTGCGTTGAGTCCTGCCGCCGCACTGGCGTCGCCGCTAATGCCAACCGTTACCTCTGCAGGCAGTTTTTCCTTCAGGCGTTGGACGCGTGCCAGCGCCTCCTCCGGCGAGGCCGGTACGCCCGGGATTTTAACGGATTGAATGCCAGGCAGCCTGGCGATACGTCCGTGCAATTCGTCAGAGAACGTAAAGCGCGTTGTACCTGGATTATCATAGATGCAGACCGGCACTGAAGTGTGCTGCGTCAGGGTCTCAAACAAGCCAAAAACCTCATTGTCCGTCAGCGTCTGGTACGAAACTGGCGGCAGCAGCAGCGCATCTGCTCCGGCCGCCTGCGCGTCATCGGTCAGCCGCATTACCTCATCGGTGCTGACGGCACCGACGCAAACCATCACCGGAATCGTGCCCGCATATGACTTTGCAATGCCAGCTATCCGGCTACGCGCCTGGCGCGTCAGGTAGGCATAACTGCCTGTTGATCCCAGAACGCCAATCGAGTCGACGTGGGCCGACGTAATGCGTTCAAGAAGGCGGACAAATCCACGTTCGTCAAAACCATTGCGCGTAACAGGAGTAAGTGGAAAAGCGCTCAAACCGTGAAACATAGGTTATTCCTCCAGAATAAAGATAAGTTTGCTGCTATCCGACATCCCATTTCTCAGCGCGCCCACGCGCTCACCGTCATGGTAAAAACCAGTGTTTCATCGCCTGCGCAGGCATATTAACTTTTTGTTCACTGGTCATTATCGTGATTTAAAACGGTCATTACAGGATTATTTTATGTTCCCCGCCCATCCGTCAATCAGCCCTGACGTTGCACGTCTCGCGCCGGGCTTCCGTGCATTGAGTCTCAGTGTGCTGCTCCAATAACAAATCCCCGTGTGGGAGAAGATGCACTGCGCAAAGCCTGCGCGGACGTGGTTGTTTAAACTGCGGCCGGGCAGATAACCTGCGTATCCGCGTCTCGCGCAAAGGGTTGTTGGAAGATGAAAGCGCTTTCCTGTCAGGACGAGGCGCACGCAGGTAAATGCGCCAACGAACCCGTCTCCTCCCTCCGTCACGGCCTGTTTCGGCCTGGCACCTACACTGTATTTTTATAAAACAATGTGGATGTCTGTCTAAAGTGCAAGGCATACAGCGCATTGCATGTCATATTGGTCGCCAATTTTTAACCTGTCGCACACACAAACACCTGGCCGTTGACCACGGATTCATCACCTGTAACGAGAAAACGCACCCGCCAGGTTGGAATGCCGATATTCTGCGTGTTCTCTGAAAAGGTCAGCTATAAATAACGATTTCAGTAGGTTGCTCTGGTTTTCTTAGTCAAATATCCGTTTCTTTTGAAGGTTTTTAACTGTCCGGCAGGGCAGTGGGTCAAATTTTTCATAAACTGATGTACGTAATCATGTAATCCTCAGATAACCGAGAGAACAACGGTTACTGATTTTAGTGACTTGTCTGGCAACTGAATGTTGTCGGTGGAATGAAAGGGAATATGATGTCTTTGATTTTTGGTGAGTTATCGGGTGCGCCAGCCTGGGTACCTGCAGTATTACTCGTTATTCTCTCATTAATAGTGGGGTTTCTTGCTCGATTTATTCTTCTCAGGTTTATCCGTTACTGGCAAAGTCGCGACAGAAAGTTATTCAAATCCCTTGAAAAGCACCTTCGTGGGTCCCTGTTTCTTTTTATCCCTTTAGTGTTAATCAATATCGGGGTGAATTATATCAATATTCCCCCGCAATCCCTTAATTTCATAACGGCTACCGCCAATATATTTATTATTTTATCCGTCTGCTCTATTTTGATTCGATTGACGAATGTCGCACAGGATATGCTTTTTATACGCTATGACATTAATCTTTCAAATAACCTTCGTGCCCGTAAAATTCGCACGCAATTAATCTATGTAAAAAAAGTGGCAATCGTCATCCTTGTGTCATTCTGTTTGTCGATGATTCTGCTGAGTTTTCCAGGCGTGCGTAAATTCGGCACGACAATTCTGGCCGGTGCCGGAGTAGCAGGGATCATCATCGGTTTTGCCCTGCAGAAGTCGCTGGTCAACCTGTTTGCTGGCATCCAGATCGCCTTTACGCAACCAATAAAAATTGACGATGCCGTGGTCGTTGAAAAAGAATGGGGATGGATTGAGGAGATAAATCTGACCTATGTTGTTGTGCGTATCTGGGATCTACGCCGACTGGTGCTGCCCATTACCTATTTTACAGAAAATGCCTTCCAGAACTGGACGCGTAATAACGCACAAATATTAGGATCGGTGTTTCTTTATGTGGATTACTCCATGCCGTTGGAGCCGCTCCGCAGACATTTTGAAAAAGTGCTGAGCGAAACAAAACTCTGGGATCAACAGACTCAGGTGCTTCAGGTGACCGATACGACCGAAAGAACCATGACCATCAGGTTATTGATGACGGCACAGAATTCCCCCACAGCCTGGGATTTACGCTGTTACGTACGGGAAAAAATGATTGAGTTTATTCAGCAAAATTATCCGCAGAGTTTGCCTCATGTCAGGGCAACCCTGACCGACGCCGATGCGGTAGACAAAGAAGCCCGTTGCTAATCGCGTATTTGGGGAGAGTGGAACGTACAGAGGTGCTGATCGCCGTATAAACGTCAGGACAACTGTACTTCTGCTGTTTGTTTACATCCGTAGTGGATGGCATGATTCGATGATGCAAACCGGACGCATCATTCCATTCTGTTTTTAAGGGGCCTATGAAACACAAATCGATCTATCGCGTGGGTGACTGTGAGGTTTTTAAAGTGCCTGAACTTGAGGCCTCTTTATCGGTAAGTATGCTCTATCCTGACCAGCCACTGGATAGCCTTTCCCCTGAAAACATCTCGCTTTCGGTGCATAGCTGGATTGTCCGGACACCGGGCGCCACCCTTGTCATTGATACAGCCAGTGGCAACGGGCGTGAGCGTCCCGGATCTACGCTTTCTCATCAACTGGATACACCTTATGAACATCGTTTCCGCGAGACGGGCATCGATCCCGATGAGGTGGATTTTGTTTTGATCACCCACTTGCACGGCGATCATGTGGGCTGGAACACCCACCAGGTGGAAGGCAAGTGGACGCCGTTTTTCAGGAATGCGCGCTATTACTGTTCCGATATCGGTCTGAAAAACTGGCAAAACGATCCTGCAAGACAAACCGTTTTAGAGGACAGCATCAATCCGGTTATCGAAGCTGGCTTACTTGAAACGCTGGATATGACGACAAAACCGATCCTTGCTGAATTATTACGCTTTGTGCCCACGCCCGGTCACAGCCACGATCACGCGTCAATTATTTTGCACAGCGCGGGAGAATATGCCTTATTTACCGGCGATCTTATGCATAACGAGCTTCAGGTCAGGCAACCCCATCTGGCCTCTCGTTTTTGTGCAGATGCCGACCAGGCGGAAGTGCAACGCCGATGGGCAATGGAATGGGCCGCCGATCATCAGGCATTATGTTTCAGTTCGCACTTCGCCCAGTCGTCTGCGGGTTATCTGAATAAAACCGCAAACGGGTTTGAATGGCGCTTTGTCTGAGTAAGCCCCTGTCACTCCGGCTCAGGCCCGCCATGCGCTCTTATTTTTGGGCCGGGCGAACTGGACAGGCGAGAGCAGGGAGGATTGCCTGGCGCTGATACGTCGGAAAAGACGGCACAGCCTCAGCGCGTGGATGTAAGTCTGCGCGGAATGTCAGAAGCGCATATTCTGGTCTTGCAGGCCTTTTTCATCTCACCGCATGGGCCAGCGAGGTATTGACCTGGCCCGGACGCTTTCACCGCTGCCTGGGTCAAACGCATGACTGAACCGCTGGCAACAGCCCAGCCTGCTGATATCCGTCGATAAGTTCGTCAAACAGTCGGATGTCATTCCGGCTTCGGGCCATCAGCTGTGCACCCGCAATGGCGGCAAAAATGGCACGTGCTCGTTTTTCACTGGCTTCATGATCGGTAATTCCGGCCTCCTGAAGCTGTGTAGCCAGCCATGCTACGTTAACTTCTGCGAATTTCTGCACTTCATTTTTGACCGGATCTGGCAGGTCGTCATATTCAGCCGACATAAAGCTACCCATGCAGAGCCGGTTCTGGCTTTCCAGGGAACGGCGAAATATGTGTGGATAACGGCTCAGGCTTTTAAGCGCGTCGCCCTCCTTTTCCCGAAGCAGCGTAAGATCGCGCGCAGTATCTTCCCAATAACGTTGGGCGACTGCCGCACCCAGCTCTGCTTTGCTTGGAAAATGATAGTAAATGCTTGCCGCTTTTATGCCGACTTCATCGGCCAGCCCGCGAATGTTCAGGCCGGTATATCCGTGAGCCTGCGCCGTCAGGCGGGCGGCATTAAGGATTTCATCTTTGGATGTCTTGCTCATCGGAGTTCTCCTGAAGAATAGAAAATAATTCTACCATTTGTTAGGTAGGTGTTGACAGCGCTATTTTATAAGCTTAACGTCTACCTACCAACTGTTAGGTAGATTATTCACCAGAGAGAAATCATCATGAGCAAAGACATTTTTTATGCAGACGCAACCCAACTGGCTAACTTAATCCGCCGTCGCGAAATCTCACCTGTAGAAGTCATGCAGGCACATATTGACCGGATTGCAGCCACTAATCCTGATGTGAATGCCATTGTGACGCTGGCAGACGATGCGATGAAACAGGCCGTGGCCGCCGAAGCCGCCGTGATGAGAGGGGATGAGACGGGTCCTCTGCACGGTGTGCCTTTCACCGTGAAAGATTCAATTGATACCGCCGGTGTACTGACGCAGCGTGGCTCGCCGATCTTCAAAGGCCGTCGTCCTGAAGAAGATGCCACCAGCGTGGCGCGCCTTAAAAAAGCGGGCGGTATTTTGCTGGCAAAAACCAACCTGCCTGAATTTTCCTACTGGATTGAGAGCGATAATCTGCTGTCTGGGCGTTCCAATAACCCCTGGGATCTGACACGCACGCCTGGTGGCTCCAGCGGCGGCGAATCAGCGGCTATCGCTGCGGGCATGTCGCCTCTCGGCCTGGGTACAGACCTGGCCATCTCCATACGCGGACCGGCCGCACAAACCGGGATCACCTCAATGAAAGCAACGCATGGTAGCGTCCCCATGACGGGTATCTGGCCACGTGCACCGCGCCGGTTCTGGCATGTGGGGCCGATGGCTCGATCCGTTCGTGACATTGCCTTGGCTTTTTCCCAACTGGCCGGTCCGGATGGCCATGATGCTTTTTCCAGCAGTGCGCCGGTTTATCCTGATGGACTGCCGTTCACCTCATCGCGTCCGATGCGTATAGGTTGGATGACAGGGCCGGGACTGGGGCCGGTGGATGCGGAAGTGGCAGCCGTTGTCAGGTCTGCGGCGGATGCGCTGCAAGGCGCTGGCATGGTGGTAGAGCACGTTGGTATTCCGGCGCTGGAACGGGATTTTGCGTTGGACGTTTTTAACCGGATTCACGTTATGGAGATGAAACCTGATTTCGCCAGGGCAACTGCAGGTCGTCGCGCTGATGAGCGTTATAAGATGGCCAACACTATGCTGTCACTGCCGGAGACTTCCATGTCTGATTTTATTGATGCAGAGCAGGCAGCGGAAAGGTTGCGGGATGGTTTTGCGGAATACTTCTCCCAGTATGATGCGCTCATAACACATGTGCTGCCCATTCCGGCTCACAAACATGGGGTGGACAGGTTTGTCATCGACGGTCAGGAGGTGGATGCCACCTACCTTCAGGGTGCTACGGTTCCGCTAAACGTAACGGGACTGCCCGGTGTCGCGCTGCCTTTCGGCAAAAGCCGGGCGGGATTACCCATTAACGTGCAGATTGTCGGTAAATGGCATGCTGAGCGAACCATCCTGCACATTGCTTCACTTCTGGAAGCTGTTAGTCCGGTGAAAGGTTCTCATCCACCATTTTAAAACGGAATAAGGCCTCGCGGACCATCGCGGGGCCGTTCAACAATCGGGATTTTCGCCTGGCACATCTCCTCATGCAGGGAGGCGTTTTTAGCTTGCGAGTCAGGGCATAAAACATTCATTCCAACGCCTGTGATAACTTGTTAGGCTTTCCCGACAGACGTTCAGCAGGGTGCCATCTTCATGATTAAACGCATTGGGGTGGAAACCTCCATCGTCAAACACGCAGACAAAAATGTTGAAGTCACCTTGTTGCAGGTAAAGGAGGCGACGCGATGTATCCTGTTTGTCGCCGGGCTGGGGGGAAGCCCACTGCGCCACCTTGAGCTTCTGCAGACCTTTACCCGGCAGGGTATTTCCGTTGTCGCGCCACATTTTGAACGCCTGACCTCTCCCTTTCCCTCCAGGGCTGAATTGCTGGAACGTAGCCAAAGGCTCGCCTTAGCCGGGAACAACTTTTGCACCCACTATGCCTCGATAACCGGGGTTGGGCATTCACTTGGCACGGTGATGTTATTGATGCACGCCGGGGCCACAGCCTGGACCAAAGCAAGAGAGTCGGTCGTTTTTGACGGCAGGCAGATGTTAAATCAACTGGTGCTTTTAGCACCGCCAGCAGATTTTTTTCGCGCGCCGTCGTCGCTGGCATCCGTCAACCTCCCTGTTCAGATTTGGGCGGGTGAAAAGGACAGCGTTACGCCACTTTCAGAGGCCCTCTTTCTCAACGCGGCATTAGCGCATCACACGCAGACAGATCTTCATGTTGTGAAAGATGCCGGTCATTTTACCTTTATGAATACATTGCCTCCGCACGTCACCGATTCCTTTGCCTCGCGAGATACTTTTCTTTTAGATTTGGGCGAAAAGATATCCCATTTTGTTACTGCTTAGTGCCACAGGGCACAGCCTAACAGCGGCTGGGTAAGAGGGGCGCTAACGAGATAAACGCGTTCACCCTCTGACTATCAATAACGCGATGATTTTACCCATGACCAGAAGCCAGGGCAGGGATAAACGTCATTGAATGAAATAGCGCCCTGTTGTAACCCGTATTTTAATTCGCGGTGCGCGGTAGTAAAAATAATGGGGTCAATAATGAATAAAAGCGGAGGCGTGCTTAGCATGATAGCGAATTATGAGTATCTGCCTGGAGGGGGAAATATCGTTATCACTGGCATGATATTATCATGGGTGCTGAAATCAATGCTTAAAAATGAATCATTTACGGTTTCGCTTATCTTCTCTGTAACGTCCGATCACATAATATTGAAGTGGAATAAGCTGCTGTTTAATAAGTATAATTAAATTTTTATTCATTTATTTCCTCTGGCTGCCTGCAATTTCCGTCATATAAGTTACGCTTTGAAAGGTGATTAAAAGCAAATAAGACGGCGAATGGTATTTATAACTACCTGATTGACTGGCACTGCCATCATTTCAAGCGACCATATTATTATTTGTGATAAATCAGGCCGGAATAGTCTGAAAATGCCTTTTTTTACAGGCGTAAATTTCTTTGTCGATAATTAATTTTGTTTTGGTTGAAATGCTTTTTTAAGAAAAACCGCATTACCTTCGCAGTAACTTTATTATCCGCCAAAGGCCGAATGAATAAGCCAGATAACGCTGATTCTGTATTGCCATGTCCTGTGAATAAGGAAACGCTAACGCAGAATCATCAATGACCCGAGAGGAAAGAGTATGAAAGCAGTCGTTTATAACGGACCCTTTGATGTTTCAGTTAAAGATGTGCCCGATGCCAAAATTGTCCGCCCCACCGATGTTCTGGTTCGCATCACCACCACCAATATCTGCGGCTCAGATCTTCACATGTATGAAGGACGCACCAGCTTCGAGCAGGGCCGTATTTTAGGGCATGAAAATTTGGGGCAGGTGGTTGAAATTGGCAGTGGCGTAGAGCGAATCAGCGTAGGTGACTATGTCTGCCTGCCGTTCAACGTAGGCTGTGGATTCTGCGAAAACTGTGAGAAAGGCCTGACGGGATACTGTCTGACAGCCAACCCTGGTACTGCTGGCGCTGCCTATGGCTTTGCCGAAATGGGCAGTTGGGAAGGCGGTCAGGCCGAGTTGCTTCGCGTCCCCTTTGCCGATTTTAACTGCCTGGTATTACCGCCTGATGCGGTTGAGAAGGAAGATGATTACGTCATGCTGTCCGACATTTTCCCGACCGGCTGGCACGCCACAGAGCTTGCGGGCTTAAAAGCTGGTGAAAGTGTGGCTATTTACGGTGCTGGCCCGGTGGGACTCATGGCAGCGCATTCGGCCATTATCAAAGGCGCATCGGAGGTCTATGTTGTCGATACGCATGCCGACAGGCTGGCACTGGCGGAAAAAATCGGTGCGATTGCCATTAATGCCACGGGGGCTGATGCGGTAAATAAGATTCTCGATCTCACCGATGGTCGCGGCACCGATTGCGGTTGTGAATGTGTGGGCTATCAGTGCTGCAACAAACATGGTGTTGAAGACAATTCTGACACGATGAACAGCCTGGTTGCCTCAACAAAAGCCACGGGCGGTATTGGCGTGGTGGGCGTGTTTGTTCCACAGGACCCGGGTGCAGCGACTGATCTGGCGAAAGAGGGCAAAATGCCTTTTGACTTTGGTAGTTTCTGGTTCAAAGGACAATCCATCCGTACCGGCCAGGCGAATGTTAAAGCTTATAACCGCCAGCTTGCACGACTGATTTCGCAGGATAAAGCGAATCCAGGGCAGATTATCTCGCATCGCTTAAAACTGTCTGAAGCGGCAGAAGGCTATAAGCACTTTGACGATCGCGACAGCGGTTGGACAAAAGTGATTTTAAAACCTTAAGTCGTTCGTCATTACCATGATTGCCCCGGTCTGGTGAGTACGCCCAAGTGCGCGTGAACCAGACTGCGGGCGTTCAGCCTCTAAATGAAAACCCTTCTTTATCAGTCAATCAGACCTGTCGGCATTGAAAGCCTTAGCTGAAGGTAAGCCCCATCCATGAGCATGATGCGCGGATCGCTTCCAGGGCGAAAAGCGTGAGATTCTTTTAACCGACAAGGTGACTGAAAGGGCGATTACCAGGGCGCGCGGTTTCGATCAAAAAAGAAGCCTCCAGTCATCGCCTGGGGAGCCTGATCGGCAAGCCAGACAATGCCATCGGCCGCTTCCTCAACCGTTCTGTAGCCTGTATGCCCATTAAAATCGGTGGCGGTGTAGCCTGGGTCGACGGCGTTTACGCTAATGCCAAACGCAGTCAGTTCATGAGCAAATGCCACGGTCACGCCATTCATCGCCGTTTTCGAACTGGTATAACCCATTGCCTGGACGCGTGAATAGGGATGTGCCCGATCGGCGACCCACGCCAGCGATCCCAGCCCGCTACTCACCATAATCACTCTGGCTTGGGGCGCGAGTTTAAGTAACGGAATAAAACACTGGGTCACGCTGATGGCACCAAAAACGTTAGTGTTATACACCGCCATAATATCGCTGACTGGCTGCTCGCTGGGGGCGACAGGTTGAATCCCGGCAATGCCAGCATTGTTGATAAGAATATCCAGTTTTCCATCTGACTTCAGTACCTGTTCAGCCGCCGCCTGAACGCTGGCGGCCTGGGTCACATCCATCACCGTCAGATGCACATCCAGCCCTTCTGCGGCGAGCGTGTTCAGCGCTGCGTGACCAAGCTGCTCGTCACGACAAGCCAACCAGACCTTATAACCCAGTAAGCCCAGTTGCCTGGCCGTCTCAAATCCAATGCTTTTGTTCGCGCCGGTGATAAGAACACTTTTGTTGGTCATTTTCTGCTGCCTCAGTTATCTCTGCTGGTGATATGGCCCCGCTAAACGCATTACCGGGCGTGTTCAGCATTTATAGCCCAAGCAATGCTGTTTGATAACAGAGGCTAATACGAATAACCTGATCGAAATGGCGAACAATCGTAGGCCGCGTAGATGAACGATTTATCGATTTTTCTGGCAGTGTTTAATGCTAAGGGCTTTCGTGCGGCAGCCAAAAAGCTGGGGCTGTCTCCCTCTACCGTCAGTGAAAGGGTGACCGCGCTTGAGCTGAGCCTTGGCGTGCCGCTTTTTATCCGCACGACGCGCAGCGTAACGCCGACTGAAGCCGGCCTGATGTTGTCCGAACGTATGTCGCCACTGCTCAGCGAAATGCGGAGCATACTGAACGACGTTGCCAGCTCTCAGCAGGCGGTGCGCGGGGTGCTTAAACTGAACGTCACGGGTGCCGTCATGGTGGATATCCTTCCCGCGCTGATTGATCGGTTTCTTGCTCGTCATCCGCGCTTACAGGTGGAAATCATGGTCGATGATCGCCTCATCGAAGCCACATCGGAAGGCTGCGATGCGGGAATACGTTATGGCGAGCACCTTGCCCAGGATGCCATTGCCATTCCCATCGGCCCTCGTCAACAGCGTTTAGCGCTGGCGGCATCACCGGCTTATCTCGCCGCTCACGGCTCGCCGTCACATCCCGCCAGGTTAACGGAACTTGACTGCATTCGTCTGCGATATTCCAGTGGCGCGCTGATCCCATGGGAGTTTGCGCATAACGGAGAAACTGTCCGCGTCGATGCGCCCGGACGTCTGACTATCGGGGTCAATGGTGTGTCGGGGGCGATCGATCTGGCAATAAAAGGCCAGGGCATTATCGCGACGTTTGAAAACTGGCTTCAGCCTCACTTTGAGACAGGCGTACTCCATCCGTTACTCGAAGCATGGTGGCCTGCTTTTGAAGGGCCGTGGCTCTATTTTCCCAGCCGGTTTATGTCTGCGCCCTTGCGCGCATTTGTTGATTTTCTAAAAGAGGAGCGCGAGGGATGTGCGGATGAAGGCAGGTGCTAACGATTCATGTCGTGATGCGATGCAGCAAGTGCGCCGGGCCATGCTCGCGAACAGGCTAAGGCGCAGGCAGATTTAGCGTTTTAAGGGCGATGTCTTGAGCGACCTGCTGGGTTAATACGAAACCGTACGGTCGGGGTTAACAGGGGAAGCGCAGTAAATTTTAAGACTGCGTCAGGGTGCGCTCTGGCTGTCGCAGTCCGATTGCTTGCTGCACCTCACAAAGCGGTGACAAAAAGAGGCCGCCACAGAGGGGATGAGAGCGTTTTTCTGCGCGATATCAAGGTCACCGCTATTGTCACATGTCGCACCTGCCGAAACGCCCTGGCAGCGGTGATGTTCAGAAGCCGTCATCGCATGCTGTAAATCGGTATTCAGATGTGATTTGTAATCATCAAGCGCATCACGAATATCAGCCGGAGCGAGCCATTCCAGGTGCTTAGACGGGCACTGCCGGGTGAGTTCAGCCATGTAAGTTTGCCAGGCATGGTCGGCAGGTGCTGCTGCCAGGGCTGCGGTTGAACCTGCAAATAGCAGGACAGCCAGTTCAAGTCGCATGATCATTTCCCACACCGTTCAGAGGTTATACATCGGGATAGCCATTTTCTATGCTGCATCAGTAATACGTTGAGGTAAAGCGTCTCTGTCGGCACAGGCGCGAACGGTGAAGGCGCGCCGTTTGTTGAGTCTCTGGCTTTGCCCACCGGAGCCTGCAATGGATGATCTGGCGAGTGAAAACGTTGCCTGATGTCGGGCGCGCCGTTAGCTTTGCTTCCAGCTTGTCTGGCCGGTCGCAATCTCGGTTAGCGGCTCCTCGCGCCACTGCCAGGGTTGCCGAAGTACCACGCGGCTGGCGAATTTTGCTATGCCAATCTCATCTTCCAGCAAACGCTCCATCAGGTCCTGAAACTTGTATAAATTGGGGGCGATAATTTTCAACAGATAGTCGTAGCCCCCACTGATGTTATAGCACTCCACGATCTCCCGGTACTGACAGGCGCCGGATTCAAATTTAATAAAATCGGCAGGGTAATGACTGTTGAGCGTGATCTCGGAAAATACCACCAGATTGTTGCCCAGTTTGTTCAGCGTGACCCTGGCGGCGTAACCCGAAATAATGCCGCTTTGTTCCAGGCGCCGGGTACGCGCTAAACAGGGACTGGGGCTGAGGCTAATCGCCTCAGCCAGTTCAACTATTGAACAACGCCCCTCGCGCTGAAGATGCTCAAGTATTCTGATATCAGTACGATCGAGAGGCTTAGGATGTGACATAGACAGGTGATTACCTCGGAATGGGCTGTGACGCCCTGGCTGCAGTCGCTTCCGTTAACGACTGATCGAGTACCTCGATTATCATTTGCGCCTGTTCCGCCGTCAACACCAGGGGCGGACGAATCTTCAGCACGTTATGTCCCATTGCGCATGCACTCAGCAGGACACCTTTCTGGCGCATTCTGTTCACCACCTGACTGGTTAGCCAGCGGTCCGGGGTACGGGAAGGGCGATCGGAAACCAGTTCCACGCCAACAAAGAGGCCCGCGCCACGCACATCGCCGATGGCTTCATGCTTGTGACTGAGGGCGGTAATGCCCTCAAGCAGAAGCGCGCCTACCTTGCGGGCATGGGCAATCAGGTCATCCTGTTCAATGGTTTTCAGAACGGCCAGCGCGGCGGCACAGGAGACCGTATTGCCCGCAAACGTATTGAAATAACGGGCGCGTTGACCGAACTCTGCCAGAACGTCAGCCGTGGCCAGCAGCCCGGCAATCGGTTGACCGTTGCCCATCGGTTTGCCCAGCGTAACGATGTCCGGGATGACGTTGTGACGCTGAAAGCCCCACATGTTTTCGCCCGTGCGTCCGAAGCCAGGCTGCACCTCGTCGGCAATAAACAATCCTCCGGCCTGTTTGATGGCATCGACCGCGCCTTTCAGGAAACCCGCTGTGCCAGGCAGGATGCCATCGCTGGTAAACAGCGAATCGACGATCAGTGCGGCGGGTTTAATACCGTGGCGCTGCAGATCGGCAATGGCGTTTTCGACATCACGCGTGAAGCGCTCGCCGAGATCGGCCCCCTCGGCATGGTAGAGACGGGGCGCGGGCACCAGACGCACATGAGGCCCAAGGTCAACCGAGGTGCCCAGCGAGGGCGAGAACTGAGAAACCGCGTCCGTGATGCCATGGTAAGCAGTTTCGGTCACGATGATGCCGGTGCCGCCGGTCCGTATTTTGGCAATACGGTAGGCCAGATCGTTGGCTTCACTGCCTGTGCAGGTCAGCATCAGATGCGCAAGCGCCGTTTCCGGCACGGTTGCCAGCAGACGTTCGGCCAGTTCCAGAATGGTGTCGTGCAGGTAGCGGGTATTCGTCGCGAGGGTTTTAACCTGCTGACAAATGGCCTCCGTGACGGCTGGATGACAATGCCCAAGTGAGGTCACATTGTTATAAATGTCCAGGTAGCGACGGCCTTCAGGATCGATAAGCCACACGCCTTCACCGCGCACGATGTGTAAGGGATGCTCGTACATCAGACGATAAGCCGGACCCAACAGCGCATCGCGCCTTTCGATCATCGCGGCCGTTTCCGGTCCCACGTCGGCCTGACCGGGGATATAGGCGTTTACCATATTAAGATCGGTGGTGCTTTTCATTAATTTCTCCCGTTTCAGAGTTCAGTCAGCAATCGGTCACGTGCCGCATCGCGAGACAGATCCGCCATGAAGGACAGGGCCTCCCAGGCGGCTGGATTATGACGCATGATATAGGCGCGGTTATGGGGATAGCGGACCGCGCGCCATTCGGTAATCAGGACGGTAATCAGATGACGGGTGGCCATCAGATCGGTAACGATGTCTTGCTCCATGTCGTTGAGCGGGAGCGTTTTGTGATAGGCACCCACGAACTGGGCTGCGCCTTCAAACGGATCGGGCTGGCCTGACATTTGAAAGGCCGCAGCGGTCGCGACTTCGCCCACCAGTGGGGCATAAAGCATGTCGCCAAAATCGATAATCCCCGTAATGCGGTCCTGTTCCTCTGGCGCCACCATCACGTTGTAGAGGTGAAAATCGTTATGGATGACCTGCGCCCTGATTGCCGACAGGCGCGGCAGGACGTGCGTGGTGAAACGCGTCATAAATTTCTCCGCCAGCCTGCGGCGCGTGGGGTCGACGAGTTCTTCCAGCTTATCCATCAGACGATGTGCGGCAGAAACGTTCCACAGTAGATCGTGGCTGGCGGCAGGATGTGTGAAACCCTGTAAAGCCAGATCGAGCTGGGCCAGGCAGGTGCCCATGGCACGACGTTGTGCAGGCGTTCGGTCCGTGTCCTTAACCTGCATCCCGTCCAGATAGGTCAGCATCCTGACAGTGGTTTTTGCACCATCAGCTAGGGTGACGTTGTCACAATCCTGTCCTCTGCGCGTCCGCACAACACGCGGAATCAGCAGGTCGGGTGCAACCTCAGCGACATGGTTGAGCGCCTTAATCTGGAAATCCACAATCGACAGCGCTTCAGAGGGATTACTGATCTTCAACACATAGCGCGTGCCGTCTGCCTGCTCGATGCAACAGTTCTGATCGCGCTCACTGGCCAGTGACCGAATGTTGCCCTCAATGCCATACATTTCAGACACTAAAGATTGAATGGCCGGAAGTGAGAGGGCCGGCGCGGCTGTGCTCAATGCGACAGCAGGGTTGGTGTGTTCATCAAGCATCATTTTCCCTCGCTTTACCGTCTTTGGAGACAAATCAAAGGCCCAACAGGCCGGCAAGCTGGCGGAAGTTGGTGAGCCGTTCAACGCCATAGCCGTCGACGGCGGGCTCATGCCCACGATCGATAAATGCTTTGCCCATAAAGCCGAGGTCGGATGCCGTCATCAGGTCATAACGGAAGCTGGAGGAGCAGTGCATGATGTGTTCTGGCCCGCAGCCCAGTTGGTCAAACATGTATTCAAAAATCTGCGCACGCGGCTTATAAGCACGCGCCTCTTCTGCCGTATAGACAGCATGAAAGGGCGCTTTGAGATGGGCGACGCTGTGTGGGATAAGATCGGTCATCGAATTCGACAGGATCACTAAAGGAAAATGTTGGGATATCAGTTCCAGCGTTTCCACAACGTGAGGATGCGGCTGCCAGGTGGGCACGGCGTCATAGAGAGCCTGCGCGTCAGTATCGCGGTAGTCCACATCATGAGCTTTACAGGCCCGCTGAATGGCGTTTTCCACCACCTGGAAAAAGGGCTTCCAGTCGCCCAGCACTTCATCAAGACGATAGAAACGAAAGCTTTCAAGAAAGGCGGGCATCCGCTGTTCTGCGATGCGATCGGCAAAAAGTGTCTTTGCTGTCGGTCCCATTTCAAAATTAATTAGCGTTCCATAGCAATCGAAGCTGATAAATTTTGGTTTATAAATCATGTGATTAACCCCTTTCATTTGTATAAAAGAAGTATATCGTGGTGAGCGAACAGATAATTTCTTATTGACCACTGAATGGAGTGGTTTTTGCTCAATTCGCCATAGTACGCGGCATTATCCGTATAGCGTTAATCACGCCCCGATGGCCTCGTCAGCGTCTTTCCCTGGGGCCGCCCACCGGCAGCGCAGAAATTTATCAGCCCGACTTAGCCCAAAGGCGTAGTTTGCGCCTGCATTGTGTTTTACACTGCGCGCTGAAAAAATTGAGTAGATTAACGATTAGGTAGGCGGTAATGGCGATGAATGGAACAATCACAACCTGGTTTCAGGATAAAGGCTTTGGCTTTATAAAAGATGAAAACGGCGATAACCGCTATTTTCACGTGATTAAGGTCGCCAACCCTGATCTGATTAAGAAAGATGCGTCGGTCACGTTTGAGCCCACCACGAACAATAAAGGGCTGTCGGCCTATGCGGTGAAAGTCCTGCCGGAAAGCAAATACATCTTCATTGCGGGCGAGCGGCTTAAGCTTACCGCCATTAAGTCTTTTGTGGTTTACAGCGAAGAAGTCCCTGCCAGTAGCCGCATTGATAAAGAAAATACGGTGCTGTCTGTGGGCATTCTGATGAACAATATCAAACCCAAATCAGCCGACCAGGCCGATGAGATGCGTACGCTGAAGAAACTGGCGATCACCACTTTTCAGGGGGCGCCCTTAATCTTCTCTGAGGATGAGATTGATATCGATGCCACGGTGAAACTGCTCAAGGTCTGACAGCTTCGGGCCAGAACTGCCAGCGCCTTTCTCAACAAGGCACTGGCAGCCTGTAAGCATTCCGGTGGCATCGACAACGACACCCTTCACACCAGGAGAATCGCAGTAACCCGCTACACATGTAAAACTGACTCTCCGATCTTAAGCGCGCACCACATCAGCGTCTGCAATCTGACACCGCCTCAGGTATAATCCCGCCCATTCCTTATCAGATTCAGAGACGAAGATGGCAAAACTCACCTTACAAGAGCAGCTGTTAAAAGCGGGATTGGTCACCAGTAAGAAAATGGACAAGGTCCAGAGAACGGCCAAAAAATCGCGTGTTCAGGCCCGCGAGGCGCGCGAAGCTGTGGAAGAAAACAAAAAAGCCCAGCTTGAACGCGACAAACAGCTCAATGAACAACACCGGCAGGCCGCGCTTTCAAAAGAATATAAGGCGCAGGTGAAGCAGCTGATCGAAATGAATAAAATCGACATTTCTAAAGGCAATATTGGTTTTAACTTCACCGATAATAATCTGATTAAAAAGATAATGGTCGATAAGCTGACCCAGTCACAGCTTATTAGTGGCCGTCTGGCGATTGCGCGTTTGCAGGCAGACAACAGCGAAGAGAGTCATTACGCCATTATCCCCGCGAGCGTTGCCGATAAAATTGCCCAACGTGATGCGAACAGTATCGTCTTAAACAGTGCGCTGAGTCAGGAAGCGCAGGATGAAGACGATCCTTATGCTGATTTCAAAGTACCCGATGATCTGATGTGGTAATGACTGCAATCAGGCGGGATAACCGCTGAGCCTTGCAGCAAAGTGCTGTGCACTCTCGCCGCAGGGCTCGCGCCGTTTGCCGCTCGGACGGCGGCGGCAGGGCGCATTACCCTGGGCCAGGTTGACCGCGCATTTATCGGTATTGAGCATCGATAACATCGTCCCGGCATCCTCAGGCGAGCCGGGATACATAATCAAGCCTGATCCGATCGCTTTCGGGATCGAAACGCCGCGACTTTCATGCGATTGCCACAGGTCGCCATGCTGCACCAGCGGCGGCGGTGCGATTTACTGAGGTCATGGAAAAGCAGGATACAGTCATGTGCTTCACACTGACGCACGTACATAAAGCTGTCACTGACAACAAGCTCGACCAGTGCGTTGACCACCGGCCAAAGCAGGGTGGCTGTACTTATCTCCTCGTGGCTAATCGCGATCTGGTATCGCTGCGCGTCATCATCCCACGCCAGTCGCTCCGTCGGGCGCCCGTCCTTATAGAGCCTGTTAAGAACAGTCAGGTCCGCAGATAAGCCATTCATCGCAGCATCGACTAATGCACGTGCACTATGGCGCAGCGCCCGCGCTTCATGTAACAGCCCATCAGGTGCCTGTAAAGGCGCGCCATCCGGCCAGATCCCTGCCATCTCCAGCCAGAGCATCACGCGTCGATCGTCGCTGAAACCGTCATGTCGCTGCTCGTCCACGCCGTATTCACTATTGATAAAGTCCAGTGCGAGGTTATCCGCCAGGAAAAGGAAGTCGTGGGTGTTGAGATCAGGATTCATAGCTGCCTGTAACTGTTAAAAACATATTTGACAGGTTAGCAAATAAGATCGTAACCTTCAAATAACAACTTTAACGGTTACATCATAAGGAAACATCATGGCGGCTTCAAAATCCATTACGACGACAGACAGTTTGCGTACGCACGACGTTAACGATGCACAGCAACTGGATGGCGTAAAATACCGCTACGAGCAGGTCGGCGACGTCAAGGTGTTTTATCGCGAAGCGGGCGATCCCAGCAGGCCAACAATACTGTTACTGCATGGCTTTGCGGGGTCATCATTTATGTTCAGAGACCTGATTCCACAACTGGCTGGGCGCTATTACGTGATCGCTCCCGACCTGCCTGCATTCGGGTTTACCGAAGCGCCCGCACGGGACGCGTACGCTTACACCTTCGATCAACTGGCGATGACTATCGAACAGTTAACACAGCAGCTCAGGCTGAATAACTATGCACTGATGGTGCACGACTACGGCGCACCTGTCGGCTGGCGGCTTGCCGTCAGTCATCCGGAGCGGATCACGGCCATTATTTCTCAGAACGGTAACGCCTACGAGGAAGGGCTGGGAGAGGGCTGGAAACCGATTCAGCGCTACTGGCAGGAACCGACTCAGGAGAACCGCAATGCGCTGCAAGACTTCCCAACGCCCGCCTCCATTAAATGGCAATATCTTGAGGGCGTGCCGGATAAAAGTCGTGTCTCACCCGATGGTTACACGCTTGAAGGGCTGCAAATTCTGCGGCCGGGTAACGCGGACATTCAACTCGATCTGCTGCTGGATTACGCGTCAAATGTTGCTATGTATCCGGTGTTCCAGAACTACTTCCGCCAGTCTCAGCCGCCATTGTTAGCGGTGTGGGGAAAGAACGATCCCTTCTTCCTGCCTGCTGGCGCGCGTGCGTGGAAACGGGATCTGCCTGCGGCGGACATTCGTTTCTTTGATACCGGACACTTCGCGCTCGAAACGCACGGCCAGGTGATTGCGAGCGTGATCGCAGACTTCCTGGACAACTTACGGCTGAAATAAACCGATATCCGGTGCGATGCGAAGAGCCGGTGCCGCGCAGTGCAAGGCGGCCGGGCCAGCGGTGTGATTAACGTGCGTTAAAACGGGCTGGGGCAGCGAGCGTGAAACGGCGTGCCACTGACGGGATGGACAAAGTGCAGTTCACTGGCATGAAGCATGAGCCGCGGCGTCTGCTGCGTACCCGGCAGATCAAGACCGCCATAGAGATCACAGCCCAGAATCGGATGAGCCAACAGCTGGCAGTGAATACGTAGCTGATGCGTGCGCCCGGTTTCCGGGCTCAGCGTCACCCGCGTCAGGGGAAGGGCCGTGGCGTCATCCCGTTTCTGATATAAACGTTCAGTAACCTGGTAACCAGACCGGGCTGGTTTGCCATGGCGCGGGCAAATCGACATCCGTGGAAAGCTGGCCGCATCTTTGGCAATGGGGGCATCAATCACACCTTGCTCATCCGTTACATGACCGCACAGCAGCGCGCTGTATTGCTTGGTGACGGCGCGCGCGCTGAATTGCTGGCAAAGCGCGGCGTTAATGGTTTTATTTCGCGCCACGACCATCAGCCCCGAGGTACCAAAATCCAGCCGGTGAACCAGTGTGCAGCCAGGAAACAGCTGCACCAGGCGATGATGTACCGAGTCCAGGTTTTGTGGATTTTTACCCGACAGGCTCAGTAGCCCACTGGGCTTGTCGATTAGCACCAGATGGTCATCCTCATAGAGAATGTTTATCGCCTCGTGGCACGGCGGAGCAATAAAAGTATCAACGATCGTAGACATCAGTAAGCCTGAGGAGTGAGCAGGGAGGGATGATAGCGAATTATTAACGGTCAGGCGAATGGGGCCGGTTGCAGAACCCGACAGCCACAGGCTTATATCAATGCGATTAATGCGGCCCTTGCTGACAAGACGGCATCAGCCTGCTGACACAGACTCACACACGATGCTGGCGAGAATGCGACGAGTAAGGGCTGTTGTGGGTGGCAACGGGAGGATTAATCTTTAGCTGCGAGCCATAATGTTCGGCCATTGCACTGCTGATCCTCGACAACATGATGCACAATATGGAAATCGTACTGCTGCAGGAGTGACGCGTATTCAAGCGGCGACAGGCTGGAATGATAAAGCGGCTCACCCTGAAATTCACCTATGGCTTCACCGTCCGCTGGGCCAGCGTTAAACATCAGTGCGGTGCCCTTACTGGCATGCGCAGAAAAAATGGCAAACATCTGCCGCTGATCGGCACGGGTAAGATGAAAAAAACTGTCCCAGGCAAGAATACCATCGAAACGATGTCCCAACTGCAGCTCCCGCATATCCGCCACTTGCCAGGTGTGTTCAGGAAAGGTTTCTTTGCAGCGGGCAATCATTGAAGGCGAGCTGTCAATGCCTGTCACACGGAACCCACGGCTCAGCAGATACCCAGCAATCGGCGTTCCATTGCCACATCCCAGATCCAGAATATGTCCGTTGGGACGAACATGATGGAGGAATCTGTCCAGCCAGGGTTTTTCTGACAGGTTGGTGGCGCGCAGTTTTGCAAATGCGGCAGCGTTTCTTTCATACAGTGATATTACTGACCTGAACGCCTCATTATCCATCATCTCTCCATAACCTCAGATTTATCATCATTATCACTATTGGGATCAGGTTCGCGGCGTAAGTCCGGCAGCGTCGAATAACACGATCCGTTCCCTTACACCGCGAATGATTTACGCCCCTGTTTAAAAATTATAATCCAGCATCAACGTGTAACGGGTAGTGATCGCATCGCCTTGAGTGACCCAACTGCCACTCTGATTTTTCAATGCCCCCGTGACTTCGCCAGAAACAGTAAAGCGCGTAGTCAGCGGATAATTCATCGACACTTTCAGGAAACGACTGCGTGTGTTCTGGAATATTTCACCATCCTCAGGTTGGGCATTATTTTTCTTATAATGTCCATATCCCCCGCTGAGGGTTGTAGAGAGTTTTCCCCAGTTATGCCAGACGCCTACGGATGTGGTCCAGCTTTTTTCGTCTATATCGCCCCATTGTTCTCTGTCTAAAATTCCCGAGGCGAATTGCTGGCGAAACCAGATGCCCGTTGTGTTGTTGATAATATATTGCACACCCGGCTCAATCTGGAATGAACGCACATCACGATCATTTTGTGAACCGCCACTGCGGCGGTGATCGATTTGCTGATAAAGATAATTAAAGAATGAGAGGCGGTCTGTTAAACGTAAATCGGTAAAGAATTTGACGCGCCCCTGCCAGCGGTCCTCTACAGACGAACTTCCACCCATCACATCCCAGCCGTAGCGCAGACGTTTGTAGAAATATTCGTGGCCGACAATAAGTTGAGTCCACTGATTCTGGCTGAGGTAAGTCTGGTCTTCCCACGTACCGTTATAATTGGTGGTTCGCCCTTCAGAAAAGGCCAAATACCAGCCGGGTAATGCATCATGACGCATTATGCCCTGCACAAAGGTGAGTGAGTCATTGCCGTTATGAAAATGGCTGTTACGCCAGTTGTTATCCTCAATCGCATATTTCATTTTTAACTGGCCATGAACGCGACCGCCGGCTGGGTTTGATGAGCGGGCAGAGGTCCACATAATATCCTCATCCAGATAGGACCACGGATCGACCGCAATAACGGTGCCTGATAAATCCTTCATGACGCTCATGCTCGCATGGGTCAGGGTTGGACACAGCAGGGCAAAAATAATACTCAGGGCATGATGTTTTTTCATAATACGATCCCATTAAATCATTTCTTTTATTTTCAACGTCGCGTGAAAATGATCGTTTTGAGGCAGGCTGATGCTCCAGGGTTTCCCCTCCATGGAATACATCCGGGTACTGAATGCCGCCTTATTGTTGATGTAAAAAACAGCAATTGAGTTTTGTATCAGGACGCGCAACTCAATTTTTTCATCAAGCGGAACATCTACCCAGGATTCCGCATTGTCCTGATGAATTGAGGTCAGCGGAGAGTTAAAAAAATAAACTTTCCCTTTGCTCTTATTGAACACCACGTTCAGCCCGGCCTTACTGATGCTGTCGTCAGTAAGGCCAAAGCTCATAACCATGCCGGCAGAGGGAATATCCACGGTGGCAGTCAGCACCGCGCGTTTAGGCAGGGGCGGATACACAGAGGACTGTAGCGATGCGAACTGTGTGGTCGTTTTTAGCGTTTTACTTTCTGTCAGCGTGGTAACCGGACCTGGATTCGCGTCGATGGCGGTCTGCAATTCCTGCGGAATAACACTCTTGAGCTGGCCCTGAGGCTCCGCGATTAACTCGTGAACAACCAGATTCCCTGCCCAGTCAATATTGCCGCTGTCACGGTTTCCTGCTTTGGTAGGTATCCAACCGAAAACGAATAAGCGGTCGTTTTTGCGTACCAGTTTTCCCGCGTAAAAACCTGAGCCATCGACCACATAATTATTCGTTTTTCGCCACGGCCCTTCCGGATTATCCGCGACACGGTACTGTGTCAGACGCAGCGGCCACTGATCGCTAAAGCTGAGATACCAACGCCCGTTGAAGAACACCAGCGTCGGACATTCGAGATTGGCGTTCGTGGTGATAGTGTCATTATCAAAAAAGATACCGCTGTCTTCCCAGTTTGTTAAATCGGTTGAGCGGTAACGGGCAATAACCCCTCGGCCGTTGCTACGCGTGGTAATTAACATCCAGTATTCTTTTTTTTCTTCGATCCAGACAACGTGAGGATCGCGGAAGTCATTACCGCGATACTTATTGCCCGGCAGAAGGGTGTCATTGGGATGTTTAACCCAGTGAAGACGATCTTTACTGGTGGCGTGCATAATAGACTCCACCGGGAACACGTTTTCATTGTGGGCGGTATACCAGGCATGCCAGGTGTCGCCGACCTTAATGATCGATCCGGTTCCCAACAGCAATTCCGGGTCGTCAACGTTATTGACGTAGGGAATCACTTCAGAGTGGTTCTGATAATCATATAAGTTGGCACTCGACAGCAGATGAATCGCGTGCACGCCTAAGTCACTGCCGCCACGGACATCATTAAGATAAAAAATATCAAATTCGCCATTGTTATACACCGGCATGGGATCGCCAATAAATGAGCCTTCCACTCGCGGAAAAAAGCCATTAATTCGCGTAATGCTTTTATTTTGTAATGTTTCTTTAGAGGGTTGTGAATAAACTGGCGTATTTCCAACGGAAAGCGTCAGCAGTGCGACGAATGTCGCTAACGTTAATTTTTTCATGCTGCACCTGAATATCAGAAGTTATAATTCACGCCAACCACGGTAAAGGGATTCCATGAGTGACCTTTATATGTCCAGAGTCCGTCTTCTTTCGTAAATTCTGCTCTGAATTCACCATAGAGTCTGACTTCACCAAACACCGGATAGCTGAGGGTGCCGCCGATAAATTTATAGCGGCCATTATAAAAAACTTCGTTGGGGTTACTGGCGTTCTCGGTTTTGTCCTGACCGAAGCCCACATACAGCGAGGTTAAAAGCGGATACCAGTTTCGCCAAAGCCCGGCCGTTACTTTCCATTCCACTTCAACAATGTCACCCCAGTTTTCACGTACCTGACGGTTATAGTAATAATAAGGCCGTAAATACAATCCCATATCCGGATTCACGCGATATTGAATAGCCGGCTCAGTTTCAAAAATATATTGTTCAAGATCGCCATTTCCCGGTTCATTGCCCTGGGGCTGATATTCGCCATAAGCATAACCGGCAAGACTCCATTTATTGCTGAGTCGCAGGTCCTGCCAGACTTTAAAACGATTCTTCCAGCGTTTCGTGGCTGTTTCGGAACCGATCATGGCTTCTGTACCTATATTACCTCGCCAGGTTTCAAAGATATGGCCAACAAAAAACTCATTAATCGTATTGGTGGCATCGTATTTCTGATTGCTGAACTGGCCTTTATAGCTGTCTTCCCGGGCATTCCAGAAACCAAAGTACCAGTTTGGTAACTCATCATGCCTTAAAAAGGCCTGTATGGTTGCGAGCTTAAACTTTCCACTGTTTCTACTCTTATCACGCCAGCGAACATCATCAATTTCTATCTGTGTGCCAATGTTGCCGTGTAAGCCGCCAGCCTCCATATTGCGGCCAATACTGTTCCAGTGAACCGGCGGATCTTCCTGTCTTAAACGCAGCAGGCTGACATCTGCTGGCATAGCCACCTTACTGCTGAGTTCAGGGTCGGTTATGTTATTTTCGCCTGCAGGGGATAAGGTCGCCGGCACGGGTGATGCGGCGTGTTCGGCTGTCCTGTCCACCGTAACCGGCGAGGAGGAAACGTGGCTGACCGGCGGCGCAGGTTCCTTTTTAGCAGGCGCCGTGCGGATAGGGTGATTATCCGTTTCATCATAAAAATAACTTTGATAGTTCCCGGTATAAACATTTGACGGGTCCGGTGTGTTTTCGGCTACAGCAGGAAAGGCCGCTAATGACAGCATCAATGCCAGTGTTTCTTTTCCCGAAACCCTATTTTTTCTATTCATCACACTAACCCGGTGGAACGGCGTTAATATTTCATCCATTTTTCTGTCTCATTATTTCAGGCGAGAGCAGCCAGTCAGAGACTGACAGAAATAAAAAATCAGCAACTAAGAGGCGTTACGGATCGGGACGGAATTATCTGTCCAGAGACCAGTACCCAGCGTCTTCTAAGGCGGCGACGCCGTTATGGGCAAACAACGTTAAATCGCGCTTGTCAGGCTGAGGGTAAATTCGGCTACTCAGGCAGGCGGTGCCCGCATTGACAAACACTTCCACAGAGGAGCGGTCAATGAAAATTTGCAGCGACAGTCGCTTGTCTGCTGGCAGTGAAATGCTGCGTGTGCCCTCAAGCAAAAATTCCGGGTAACGACGCTCGACAATTAGCCGTTGGGCCTGATTGTCGACGTAAATTCGCAGCCCGTCGCCTAACGCAAGACCATATTGCTCCGCCGAAGATGCGTTGAGATCCCATTCCAGCCGCACTTCAACCGCCTCGGCATGTTCCCCGATAGACAGGGTTTGATTGTTCAGCTCGCGCACCGGGACCGCATAATAACTGCCACGCAGGGCGGCGACCTCGGCCGCGGGTTTCATCTGCACACGGCCATCATCGCCCAGGCTTAACTCACGCGGCAGAGAAAGCATCCCGGCCCAACCATCCTCCTGTTCGGGCATCGGTGATTCCCACATATCCAGCCAGCCGATGACAATGCGGCGACCATCCGGGGTCAGGAAGCTTTGCGGCGCATAAAAATCGTGACCATGGTCCAGCTCAATGAATTGTCCATCATGGGTGAAGGCTTCACCGGGTTGCCATTCGCCGAGCAAATAGCCGCTCTGAAACAGATTGCGATGGTGATAACCTGTCGCTGCGATCCCCTGCGGGGAGAACATCAGGACGCGTCGATTGCCCAGGGAAAAGAAGTCCGGGCACTCCCACATAAAGCCCATTCCGTCTGCCGCCTCGGCAAAAACACCTTCGTCGTGCCATTCACGCAGATCGGCGGAACGATACAGACGCACCTGACCTGTGTCCTCAACGCGCGAGCCGACAACCATGTACCAGAACTCACCTTCGCGCCATACCTTGGGATCGCGGAAATGATGCAGGCCTGGCGGAGTATCGATCACGCAACCCTGGCGTTCAAAGTGGATACCGTCTCGACTGGTGGCCAGGCACTGAACCTGATAGAGGTTGTCATCCGTGTCTGCGGGTCCGTGAAATTTATGGCCTGTATAAATCAATGCCAGCGTGTCGCCGTCCACTACGGCAGAGCCTGAGAAGCAGCCGTCTTTATCTGCCGGGCCTTCCGGTGCCAGCGCAACCGGCAGATGCTCCCAGTGCACCAAATCTTGACTGCGGGCGTGCCCCCAGTGCATCGGTCCCCATTTTGTGGAGTAGGGGTGATGCTGGTAGAACGCGTGATACCAGCCTTCAAACCAGACCAGGCCGTTAGGGTCGTTCATCCAGCCTGCGCGAGCGGCAAGGTGATAACGTGGATACCAGCGTGGATTAATCCCGGATTGCGAGGTTTCAAGTGCCTGTTCAGCCTGTTTTAATAAAGATGTCATTGTGTTTACTCTCAATAAATTACACAGCGTTTTGCTGTAACAAGGATGGCTCAGAGGAGGACTTAGTTGAGCGCAAAAGGAAAATGGAAATAAACGTCGTGCAGAACACCATGATGCCCATAATCAGATAGGACTGGGCGAAGCCAAACCGCTCATAGCTAAAGCCCGCCAGCGGCGATAACACGGTGCCAATAATTGAGCTGGTACAGGCGAAGCCCACCAGATAGATCGTGGAAGACAGACGCTTATCGAAATTCAGACTGTTATATTTAAAAATGGCGACCAACAGGATAGGGAGTTCAACAGCGTGAAGCAGTTTGGTGATGGAAATCAGCAGCGGACCTACCACCAGGCCTGATGCCACCATGCGCAGCGCCATCACCATACCGGCGAATATCAAACCATTTTTAGCGCCAATCCGGTTAACCAGCCAGGGCGCGCAAAACATACCTGCTGCCTCCAGAAAGACCTGGACGGAGTTTAAATAGCCAAACATGGCGTTCCCTTCTTTTAACGTCGGAAACTGAGAAGAGAAATAAACCGGGAATTGCTGATCGTACACGCCATAAATACAGGTGCCGACCACGAAAAAGATCAGCGCCCAAAAGTGCGGCAGGGTAAGCAGGCGAAAGGCATCGGCAAGCGAGACTTTTTTAGCCCCGATTTCGAGTTTCTCCATACTTGCCGGGGCCGCCACTTTCAAACGCGCCAGCAGGCAGAAGAAAACCAGTCCGGAGCATGATGCCACCAGGAAATTAAGATTGGGGTTGATATTAAACAGCAGCCCGGCAAAAAACGTGGCGATAGCCCAACCGAGGGAGCCCCACATCCTGGCCCGGCCAAACTCGAAGCTGCTCTGACGGGCAACGCGTTCGGTATAGGATTCCAGCACACCGATACCGCCGTTAAAGGTCAGGCCAATAAACACACCACCGAACAGGCTACCCAACAGAATATTCACACTCAGCAAATAGCTAAACAGCAGGTAAGCAGGGCCAGAGAGAATCAGCAGGGCGGTAATAAACCACAGCAGATGTTTGCGCAGACCCAGTCGGTCCTGAATAAAACCATAACAAACCTGGGCAAAGAGGGCCGATACGGATAAGACCGAATAGATGATGCCGGTTTGCGACGCCTTAAGGCCGACTTCCTGGTGAAGCCAAATGGAGAGAAGTGAGCTGGAAGAGGACCAGGTCATAAAGAAAAAGAACAGCAGTGCGCTGAGTAGCAAATAGCTGCGGGAAGGCCGTTTTTTCATCTACATAATCTCATAAGAAGGATATGCCAGAATGGTAACGTTAACATTTCTGGTGTACACTGCGTTTGAGTGCAATAGTCGATGTTAATCACAAAAGTTAACGTTAACATCGATGTGTTGAGACCTCGATCAACTTTTTGATTCGGGTTTGCATATTTCTGAGATTTACGCTGTGGTAAGGGCATGGGTAGTGGCACAGCATCCGTTAATAGCGGGATGCATGAAAACCAGGCCGGAATCGTGGGCAGGCTTAATGGAGAGGTATGGCGTCTTTAAAAGATGTGGCCAGACTGGCTAATGTATCGTTAATGACGGTATCGCGGGTGCTGAATGACCCTGACCGTGTGAAGGCAGAAACCCTTGCCAGGGTGCAGGCGGCAATATTACAGCTTAACTATGTGCCGGATCTTTCTGCCAGGCAGGTTCGGCGTGTCGGTGCCAAAAACAAAACGATTGGTGTGCTTGCGCTGGATACGGTCACCACGCCTTTTTCCGTCGAGATCACGCTGTCCATTGAGGAAACCGCGCGCGCGTATGGCTGGAACAGCTTCGTGGTGAACATGTTTTCAGATGATAACCCCGATGATATTGTCGATCTGCTTCTTGCGCACCGGCCTGGCGGTATCATCTTCACGACCATGGGACTGCGCGAAGTCAGCGTGCCTCCCAAGCTACTGACGCATCCCTGCGTGCTGGCGAATTGTGAGAATAAAGGGGAGCCGGTGGCCAGCTATATCCCTGACGACGAACAAGGCCAGTATCACGCGGTGCAGTCACTGCTCGCGGCAGGATACCGCCGACCGCTCTGTCTGCATTTACCGATCAACCATCTGGCGACGCGCCGCCGCCGTAAGGGGTTGGATCAGGCCTGTCGTGAAGCCAATATTAACCCCGATAATCTTGATCATTGTTATATGCAATATGGTGACGAGCACTACCGTGATATTCCGGACATGCTGATGGCACATATTCATCAGGGGCAGCCGCAGTTCGATGCCGTGATATGTGGCAATGACCGCATTGCGTTTATGGTTTATCAGACGTTGCTGGGGCAGGGAATACGTATCCCACAGGATATTGCGGTGCTGGGTTACGATAATCTGGTTGGCATCGGTAATCTGTTTTTGCCGCCTTTGTCGACGGTGCAGTTGCCGCATTACGAAATTGGTCGCCTGAGTACGTTGCATATCATTAACGGGGATAGCCACCGCAATAGCGTGCTGGTCGACAGTCCGTTGCTGTCACGTCAGTCATTTTAAAAATGCCTTGTCAGCCAGGATAAACCCGAACAACGACGGGCAGGGCTGATGTCGCGCTGCCCGACAGAAGGCCGGTGTTATTTAAAGGCCTGGGAAGATTTATCCCAGTATTTTAAAAATGCCCGCCTCATTCGTCCGGTACTGCCAAAACCGCAGAGCCTGGCGACTTTTTCAACATTGCCCACCCCGTTTTCCAGCATCCCTTTTGCAGTATCTACCCGAATCCGCTCGACCACTCTCGCCACCGTTTCACCCGTTTCAGCGGTGAATTTGCGGCTGAACTGCCTGGGGCTGAGGCAGGCTATCTCGGCCAGGCGAGTCACAGACAGGTCTGCATCCAGGTGCGTATGAATATAATTCAGCACGCTGCGAATGTTGGATGACGCAGGCTCAGACAGTAACAGTGGTGAAAATTGCGTCTGACCGCCCGCCCGGCGCTGAGCCACAACCAGTTCCTGCGCGACCTTTCGGGAAATATCCCCGCCAAGATGGTCTTCGATAATGGCCAGCGCAAGATCGATTCCGCTGATGATGCCTGCCGACGTCCAGACGTTGCCATCACGCACAAACAGGCTATCAATCGACAGCTGGACATCAGGATATTGCTGAGCAAAAGCACGTTTTTGCTTCCAGTGCGTCGTGGCATTTTTGCCCGCCAGCAGCCCCAGCGAGGCCAGGACGAACGCGCCGGTGCAGATGCTGCCAAATTGTTTGCTGTTCAGGCAGGCCGTCTTGATCGCTTCGCCCTCGGGCGTCGATCCTTTAATCCTTCGGGCACCTTTTCCGCCGACAACCAGCAGTAAATCGTAGGCTTGCTGAGGATCGAGACGCTCAGATTCAAGCGCAAATCCCGCGGTACATTTTATCATTCCGCCCTGAAAAGAGCAGACCTTGAGCGTGTAGGGGAAAGGGTGCTCGGTAAAGGACACCATCTGAAAAGCGGCCAGTGGGCCACTCAGATCGAGCAGTTGAAAATCGTCAAAAATGTAGAAGCAGATTTTCATGATGTCCTAAATTGAACGATTAATGTCATTTAGGATATTACGCCAGATGCTAGTTTGTGTCCTGAAAACTTCATTAATTAAGGTAAAAATGATGACCGGACATTTTGACGTACTCATTCCCCTCTATGACGGTGTGACACAACTGGATTTTACCGGGCCCTATCAGTTCTTTTCTCGTACGCCGCAGTTTACGCCCATCCTTGCCTCTGTCGGCGGAAGACCTGTCCATGCTGACGGGATCTGTTTCGCTGAGTTGAAAGACCTGATGCAGATTGAGAAATGTGACGTGCTGTGCGTCCCGGGTGGCAGTGGCTGCACCAATGCCCTTGAGGACGACGTCTATATGGCGGCAATAAAGAAACTCGCATCATCCGCGACGTATATAACCTCGGTCTGCTCTGGCTCGATCATTTTGGGGGCGGCAGGTTTGCTGGTGGGCAAGCGGGCAGCCAGTCACTGGGCATGGCGTGACCAACTGCCGCTGTTCGGTGCCATACCTGATGCGGGGCGCGTGGTCAGGGATGGAAACATCATTACCGGCGGAGGCGTAACCGCTGGAATTGATTTTGCCCTGACCCTCATTGCCGAACTTTGCGGAGAAGAAACGGCGATGAAAGCGCAGCTCGGACTCGAATATGCGCCAGCGCCCCCTTTCAACGCCGGTCGACTGGAAACGGCCCCCGCCGCTGTCAGAAAGGACGTGATGGCGCGCTCAGCCGAAATGATTAACGCGAAAAAACCTGTCATTGAGAAGGCCGCCCAAAAACTGACGCCTGCGTCGGCACACCGGGGTTAACGATAGACTTTATTCAGGAAAGACGGATATGAAACGCAGAGAGTTTCTTTATTCATGCTGTTGCGTAATGTGTGCTTCGATAGTTAACGCCGCAGGCAAGGCGATGCCAGCAATAGCGTTAACAAAGGGGAAAGCGATACTGCCGGCCAGCATTGCGGGAATTACCATCCCGCATAGCGCCATCGCAGATGGCGCCACCGCGCTGGTGGCCGCCAGCTCATCAGTGCCGTTGTTTAATCATGTTGTCAGAACCTATCTTTTCGGCGCATCAATTGGGAAAAAGCTGGGAAAAGTTTTTGATGAAGAGATGCTGTATCTTGGCTGCATCATGCACGATTTAGGATTAACAGATAACTACATCAAAGAGGCGCGATTTGAACTGGATGGGGCGGATGCGGCCCACCATTATCTGATTGAAAACGGGTTTTCAGAAACCAAAGCAGAGGTGATTTGGGATGCAATCGCGCTTCATGCCAGTATGGAAATCCCCGTACGTAAAAGACCTGAAATCGCGCTGGTACATTTAGGGGCATTTATGGATGGAGGGATGAACGCAGACATGTTCCCCCTGTCATTTTTTGAGGAAATCTTCGAACGCTATCCTCAAGAGGGCAACAAAGCGCATTTTATCGAACTTGTGGCGAATGTGCTGACGAAAAAACCGCACACAGCCTACCTGACGTTTGAAAACGATATCGGCATACGCAGGGTCAAAGATTATCATCCGCTAAATTATTGCGATAAAAAGCCTGCTTATCCTTTTAACCACTAGAATTTAACGCGCAGTCGTATGAACGATAACCGGTCATTTAACGCCGGATTTACTATCCAGAACGCATGCCAGCCATCGTCTGATGTTTAACAGATGGTGCATCGCCTGGCAGAAAAGGGAGCGGCAGGATGAGGATGCAAAAAAAACCACTACAAATTTTTCAGGGGCGAGCGCAAGTCAGCAGCTTAAAAATGATTTTAGCCTCAGTGACCGTCCTGTTTATCGCCCCGGCCTGTGCGGAGGGTGTATTAGCGCTGCAAAAGGGCATTTATGTCGATACATCACAATCGTGTCGTGACCCCGCGAACGCCGGGATAAAACACTATGACGGGGTGGGACTGAATAGTGCGCATACCCACGCCTGCAAGCTGAATATTCAGTCTGCTCAGGGCCGCAACTATGTTGTCACTCAGCGTTGCATTGATGCCGGTGTGGGGGCTGGCCCTGACGTCAGCGATACGTTTACTCTGACGATGATAAATCATCACCGGTTTACCTTCAGACAAGGTCAGGGCGCAGTCACTTACCGCTATTGTCCCGATAATCGTTTACCTGCCGGGCTTGTTGCCAAATAGCCCTCACCTCACGACAGCGCCAGACTGAATGATTATTCTGGCTTCTGTGACTGGATCGAGCGGGATCAGAAGCCTGCGTTCTGTTATTTCGGTCACTGTTATGCTGCCTGGGTTTTATATCGACTCCGGCAAAGCACGCCCTGTGATTTATGCCGATGAAGCTAATGATACATTCTTAAAAAGCTCGATTCCTCAACGCAAAGGCTATATCAGATGATAAAAAGTTACGATCATGTCGGGTTTTCAGTGAGAAACATCAAGCAGTCCTTGCACTTCTGGACAGCGGTGCTGGGCGGCACACTGTTACGTGAAGGGAACATGTCCGGCGCGATAATTGATGAGGTAACGGGAGCGCGAGGCGCGGATGTGCAAATGGCACTGGTTGAACTGGCAGGCATGAAAATAGAGCTCCTGCAATATGACAATATTGTGGTGCCGGATGAATCGTCGCCTCCCTATGCGCCGGGCTATGCACATCTGGCTTTCAGGGTTGAACATCTGGATGCACTGCTGGAGCGTGTTTCCCTACACGGCTGGAAGACGCCGGGCCAACCCCAGACCATCGCCGCCGGCCCGTTAAAGGGAACCAGAGTGATATACGTGATGAGTCCTGACGGGCAGACGCTTGAGTTTATGGAGTAACCGGTGAACCATGAAAACGGGCCAGCAATCTGACCCGTTCGCAACGTCTCAGCAATCTTAACGTTTCATATGGTAGTACGCATCGTTCCAGCGCAGGGCATCTTTGAAAGCAGGCAACCGGGTATGTTCATCTATAACCAGCACTTCAATGCCGTGCATCTCACCGTACAGATACATATCATCCAGGCTCAATGCCTGACTGAACACGGTATGATGCGCGCCGCCGGCCAGAATCCAGGCTTCAGAGGCGGTTGCCAGTGACGGTTGAGCCTTCCACAGCGCACGGGCGACAGGCAGTTTTGGCAGCGGTTTAGGCTGTTCAATGGCATCCACCACGTTGACCAACAGACGGAAGCGGTCACCCATATCAATCACGCTGGCGTTGATCGCGCGGCCTGCGGGTGTCGAGAAGATCATGCGCGCCGGATCGGCTTTGTCGCCAATGCCCAGGAACTGAACGTCAATCAGCGGTTTCTCTTCCAGCGCGATGGACGGGCACACTTCCAGCATGTGTGAGCCCAGAACTAAATCGTTACCCGGCGAGAAGTGGTAGGTGTAATCTTCCATAAAGGAGGTTCCGCCGGGACGGTCGCCCGCCAGCACTTTGAAAATGCGCAGCAGGGCAGCCGTTTTCCAGTCGCCTTCGCCCGCAAAACCATAACCCTGGCCCATTAAGCGCTGTACCGCCAGACCGGGTAACTGGGTCATCCCATGGAGCGTCTGGAAGTTGGTGGTAAACGCCTTACAGCCTTCATCGTCCAGAAAACGCTTCAGGCCCAGTTCAATGCGTGCAGCATCCAGAACATGTTGACGCTTTTCCCCGCCGACGGCGGCCACAGGGGTAAAGCGGTAGTGGCTTTCGTACTCATCGACCAGCGCGTTAACATCACCATCGCTGACGCTGTTAATCACCTCGACCAAATCACCCACGCCCCAGCCGTTGACGGCATAGCCAAACGTGATTTGCGCGGCGACTTTATCGCCTTCCGTGACGGCCACTTCACGCATGTTATCGCCGAAACGGGCCACTTTCAGGTTCTGACTGGCCTGTTTAGCCAGTGCGGCACGCATCCAGTTGGCAACGCGCTGCTGGCTGTGTTTATCCTGCCAGTGACCGGTCACCACGCTGTGTTGCAGGCCCATACGTGCGCCAATAAAGCCAAACTCACGGCCGCCGTGGGCCGTCTGGTTCAGGTTCATGAAGTCCATGTCCATGCTGTCCCACGGGATTTCAGCATTGAACTGTGTATGAAACTGCAATAACGGTTTCGTTAATACGTTTAAACCGCCGATCCACATTTTGGCCGGCGAAAAAGTATGCAGCCAGGTAATAATACCCACACAGTTTTGATCGTGACTGGCGTCGCGGCACAGCGACAGCGCTTCATCAGGCGATTTCACCAGCGGTTTCAGTTCCAGGCGCACAGGCAGTCCCGCCTGATTTAAACCTTCCACCACCTGACGGGCATTCTGCTCAACCTGACGTAACGTTTCCGCTCCGTAGAGGTGCTGTGTACCAATGACAAACCACACGTTGAACTGTTGCATAAACCACTCCTTTACTTAGCGGAAGCGGAACGTGCGGCATAATGAGGTTCTGCCGTCACGCACCATTGTTGATAGCGTTGATAAAGTTCCTGATAGCGCGCGACGCGCTGCGGATCGGGCTGCAGCGTGACGTCAATCGGGCTGGCCATCACTTTCTGTGCCTGCTCGACGTCGCGGTGAACACCGGCGGCCACGGCGGCAAAGATCGCCGCACCCAGCGCACAGCATTCATCCGAGGCGACGATATCCAGCGGACGATTCATCACGTCGCAGCAGGCCTGCATGATGGCGGGGGATTTACGGGCAATACCGCCCAAGGTCAAAATGTTCTCAACCGGAATAGCCTGTTGCTCGAAGCACTCCATGATGGCGCGAGCGCCAAAGGCGGTCGCTGCAATCAGGCCACCAAACAGGGCCGGCGCGTCGGTGCCGAGATTAAGGTCGGTAATCACGCCTTTAAGACGCTGATTGGCGTTGGGTGTGCGGCGGCCATTGAACCAGTCCAGCACCACCGGCAGGTGATCCAACTGAGGATTAGCGGCCCAGGCGTCAGTCAGGTTTTTGATCAGCGACTTTTGTATCTCCGCCAGCAGCGGCTTGAGTTCAGGATGTTGCTGCGCTGCCTGCTGTAACGGCCAGCCCAGCAGACGGCTGAACCAGGCATAAATATCGCCAAATGCCGACTGACCGGCTTCCAGACCTATTGCGCCAGGCACCACGCTGCCATCGACCTGGCCGCATATGCCTTTAATGGCACGATCGCCGACTTTTTCGGTGTCAGCAATCAGAATGTCGCAGGTGGAGGTACCAATCACTTTGACCAGCGTATAAGGCCGCGCGCCTGCGCCCACTGCGCCCATGTGACAGTCAAACGCACCGCCCGAAAGGGTGACCTGCTGTGATAAACCCAGGCGCTGTGACCATTCGGCACTCAGGGTGCCCACCGGCAACTCCGCCGTCCAGGTCTCTTTAAACAGCGGCGAATCCAGCTGTTGAGTCAGACTGGGGTCCAGCGCATTCAGGAATTCAACATCGGGCAACCCGTTCCAGTCACCGTGCCACAGGGCTTTGTGTCCTGCCGCGCAGCGCCCACGCCGCAGTTTATCAGGGGCGACGGTATCGCTAAGCAGCGCCGGTACCCAGTCGCACAGTTCAACCCAGGACACGGCGGCCTCGCGCACCGCAGCATCGTTGCGGGTAACGTGAAGGATTTTTGCCCAGAACCATTCAGAAGAGTAAATCCCGCCAATATACCGGCTGTAGTCGGTAAAGCGGCCACTGTGACAAAGCTGGTTGATTTCCTCGGCTTCTTCTATTGCCGTGTGATCTTTCCACAGCACAAACATTGCATTCGGGTTTTCAGCAAACTCAGGCCGCAGAGCCAGTACATTGCCGTCACGATCGATAGGGGCCGGGGTGGAGCCGGTGCTGTCAACGCCGATGCCGACGACGGCCGCACGTTGCGTTTCACTCAGCGCATTTAATACGCCGAGCATCGCCTGCTCCATGGCGTCGATATAATCTTGTGGATGGTGGCGGAAGCGGTTGCTGTGAGGATCGCTGTAAAGTCCTTGCTGCCAGCGTGCATAGTTTGCCACGGCACTTTGCAGCTCCTGACCAGAGTGACAATCCACCGCCAGCGCACGCACCGAATCACTACCAAAGTCCAGTCCCAGGGTGATGGCTTCAGTACGCATTTGAATCTCCTGTTATGAATAAACCTCCTTATCCTGTGATGTGTAAGAAATAACGGTTAGTCATGGCTGGCTGAGAATATGCACTTTTCTGCCATGAGCAGTGAAATTGTGATCCATTGCAAAAGTTAATAGACGGTTAAATTTGCTAAATGTATGGATCATTCTGTCGTGATTTTAAGATGTGATACCGCTCTACATTTTTCTTCTCCATTCCCGCTAAAAATAGGCCAACGTTTAAGCAGGCTCCCATCGCGGCTCGCGCTAACGTCCTGATTTACTTCTGTACCCAAAAAAGAAAGTTAACTGGTAACGTTTACACCAATTCGTTTTTAACAGCGATAAAACAACTAGCGCCGGAGAGCATCATGCATAAATTCACTAAAGCGTTGGCAGCCATTGGGCTGGCAGCGGTTATGTCACAATCAGCTATCGCCGAAACCATGAAGCTGGGATTCCTGGTCAAGCAACCGGAGGAGCCGTGGTTCCAGACAGAATGGAAATTCGCTGATAAGGCCGGTAAAGATCTGGGCTTTGACGTGATTAAAATCGCCGTTCCGGATGGTGAAAAAACCCTGAATGCCATCGACAGCCTTGCGGCAAGTGGCGCGAAAGGTTTTGTTATCTGTACACCGGACCCCAAACTGGGCTCGGCCATTATGGCCAAGGCGCGCGGCTATGGTCTGAAAGTGATTGCAGTGGATGACCAGTTTGTTAACGCCAAAGGCAAGCCAATGGATACCGTGCCATTAGTCATGATGGCGGCGACCAAGATCGGTGAGCGTCAGGGTCAGGAACTGTATAAAGAAATGCAAAAACGCGGCTGGGACGCGAAAGATACGGCTGTAATGGCGATTACCGCCAACGAGCTGGATACCGCCCGTCGCCGCACCGGTGGCTCGATGGATGCGTTGAAAGCTGCGGGATTCCCGGCAAAACAGATCTATCAGGTACCAACCAAGTCTAATGACATCCCCGGCGCATTCGATGCCGGTAACTCCCTGCTGGTACAGCATCCTGAAGTGAAACACTGGCTGATTGTCGGCATGAACGATAACACCGTGCTGGGCGGCGTGCGCGCAACAGAAGGTCAGGGCTTTAAGGCCGCTGACGTCATCGGTATCGGCATTAACGGTGTGGATGCGGTGAGTGAACTGTCAAAAGCTAACGCTACCGGCTTTTACGGTTCTCTGCTGCCAAGCCCGGATATCCACGGTTATAAGAGCAGCCAGATGCTCTACAACTGGGTGAGCAAAGGTCAGGAACCACCGAAATTTACCGAAGTCACCGACGTGGTGTTAATCACCCGCGATAACTTCAAAGCCGAGCTGGCGAAGAAAGGGTTGATGTAACAACAGGCTGCTCAGGCAGCACAGGTAAAGTAATCGGGCCACAGAGAACGCAGGGGTTTCCCACGTGACTGCAATGGGTAACAGGATAAACCCTAAACTGCCGGTGGCCCGACTCATCAACGTTATTTATTGGAGAAACCATGAACACTGATTCAGCCTTTCTGTCGTTTCATGGCATCAGTAAAACCTTTCCCGGCGTGAAAGCGTTACAGGATATCTCTTTTGAGTGCCACGGAGGTCAGGTGCATGCGCTGATGGGGGAGAACGGTGCCGGTAAATCGACACTGCTGAAAATCCTCAGCGGCAGCTATCTGCCGAGCGGCGGCGAAATTCGCATCAAAGGAAAGCCGGTCAATTTTCAGCACACCACCGACGCGCTGGACGCGGGTGTTGCAATTATCTACCAGGAACTGCATTTAGTCCCCGAAATGAGCGTGGCAGAGAACATCTATCTGGGTCAGTTGCCACATAAGCGCGGGTTGGTAAACCGAAAACTGCTGCGTTATGAAGCGGGCCTGCAACTCAAAAATTTAGGCATGGATGTCGATCCCGACATGCCGCTGAAGTATCTGTCTCTGGGGCAGTGGCAAATGGTGGAAATTGCCAAAGCGCTGGCGCGTAATGCGCGCATCATCGCCTTTGATGAGCCCACCAGTTCACTGTCCGCGCGGGAAATCGACAATCTGTTTCGCGTCATCCGTCAACTGCGGGCGGAAGGGCGCGTCGTGCTTTATGTTTCGCATCGTATGGAAGAGATTTTTGCCCTCAGCGACGCCATCACGGTGTTTAAAGATGGTCGTTATGTTCGTACCTTTACGGACATGGCAAACACGCATCACGACGATCTGGTTCAGGCGATGGTGGGACGTAACCTGGGCGATATTTATGGTTACTCCCCGCGTGAAAAAGGGGCCGTGCGGCTGGAGCTGCAAAATGTTGAAGCGAAGGGCGTCAGAACGCCGATTTCGCTTAATGTCCATGCGGGCGAAATTGTCGGTTTGTTTGGTCTGGTCGGCGCAGGGCGCAGCGAACTGCTTAAAGGGCTGTTTGGGGCGACGCGACTGCGCGGTGGGCGCGTATTACTGGATGGTGAGCCGCTTAAGATCGGCGCACCGATCGATGCGATTCGGGCGGGAGTGATGTTGTGCCCGGAAGACCGCAAAGCCGAGGGCATTATTCCGGTGCATTCGGTCCGCGACAATATCAATATCAGCGCACGCCGCCACAACCTGACCGCCGGGTGCCTGATTAAAAACGGCTGGGAAGCTACCAATGCTGACCGCCATATCCGCTCGCTCAACATTAAAACCCCAAGTGCCGATCAGCTGATCATGAACCTCTCTGGAGGCAACCAGCAAAAAGCCATTCTGGGGCGCTGGCTGTCAGAGGAGATGAAAGTGATCCTGCTTGATGAGCCAACGCGCGGCATCGACGTTGGGGCCAAGCACGAGATTTATAACCTGATTTATGAACTGGCAAACAAAGGCATTGCGGTGCTGTTTGCCTCCAGCGATCTTCCGGAAGTGATGGGCCTTGCCGACCGCATTGTTGTGATGCGTGAAGGCGCTATCGCCGGAGAAATACTGCATGACGAGGCTACGGAGCAGCAGACGCTGAGCCTGGCTATGCCTAAAACGACACAAGCGGCCGCCGTGGCCTGACAGGAGAGTACCGTGACTTCATCCACGACATCTAATACGCCGCCAGTAGCACCACGCCGTGGTCTGCATCTTGGTCGCATCTGGGACAATTTCGGCATGTTGGTGGTCTTTGCGCTGCTGTTTATTGCCTGTGCTGTTTTTGTGCCTAACTTCGGCTCTTTTATCAATATGAAAGGCCTGGGGTTGGCCATGTCGATGTCCGGCATGGTCGCCTGCGGTATGCTGTTCTGCCTGGCCTCGGGTGATTTTGACCTGTCGGTCGCCTCGGTTATCGCCTGTGCAGGCGTGGTGACCGCCGTGGTCATCAACATGACCGAAAGCCTGTGGATCGGCGTCGGTGCCGGGCTGGTGCTGGGCATGGCAACCGGCTTTATCAACGGTTTTGTCATTGCACGGCTGAAGATTAACGCCCTGATTACCACACTGGCGACCATGCAGATTGTGCGCGGCCTGGCTTATATCTTCTCGGATGGTAAAGCGGTAGGCATCGAAGACGAGCGTTTCTTTGTTCTGGGCTTCGCTAACTGGCTGGGCGTGCCTGCGCCAATCTGGATCACTCTGGCCACCATGGTGATTTTCGCCTTCCTGCTGAACAAAACCACCTTTGGTCGTAATACGTTGGCCATCGGCGGTAATGAAGAGGCCGCTCGTCTGGCTGGCGTACCGGTGGTGCGAACCCGCATCATTATTTTTATCCTGTCAGGTTTGGTCTCCGCTGCTGCGGGCATCATTCTTGCCTCACGTATGACCAGCGGCCAGCCCATGACCTCCATCGGTTATGAACTGGTGGTGATTTCTGCCTGCGTGCTGGGCGGCGTGTCCCTTAAGGGCGGCATCGGCAAGATTTCATACGTCGTGGCCGGGGTGCTTATTCTTGGCACCGTCGAGAATGCGATGAATTTATTAAATATCTCGCCATTCTCACAGTATGTTGTACGTGGTTTGATACTGTTGGCAGCGGTGATATTCGATCGCTACAAACAAAAGAATAAAGTCTGATTTGGCGTGAAACCTTCCCGCGGACGCGAAAGGCGTCCGCGCGTGATCAATCAACGACGAAGTGAGGACGTTATGTATCACCGTGAATTACCGGCAGAGCAGCAAAACCCTTTGCTGCCTGGATATTCGTTTAATGCCTGGCTGGTGGCGGGTTTAACGCCTATTACCGCGGATGGTCCGCTGGATTTCTTTATTGATCGCCCACACGGCATGAAGGGCTATATTCTTAACCTGACCATTAAAGGCAAAGGCCGGGTATTTGACGGCGAAAAAGCCTTTGATTGTGAACCTGGCGAAATGCTGTTGTTCCAGCCTAAAACCGCCCATTATTACGGTCGTGCACCCGACAGCCCGCAGTGGTTTCATCGTTGGGTCTATTTCCGTCCGCGCGCTTACTGGCATGACTGGCTGCGCTGGCAGGATGAACAGGAAGGCGTCGGACGCCTGCGGTTACCCGAATCGCTGCGTGGCGAGTTTGATCGCCTGTTTGCCACCATTGAACAAACCCATAACTCCTCGCGCCGCTTTGCCGAAGAGCTGGCGATGAATCTGCTGGAACGTCTGTTGCTGCGAGCGGTGGAAGAAGATCCGCGTAATCATCAGCAAATTCGCGATCCGCGCATCATTGAAGCCTGCCAGTACGTCAATAATCATCTCGCCAGCGAGGTGAAAATTGAAGAAGTGGCTCGTCACGTGTGCTTATCGCCTTCACGGCTGGCGCACCTGTTCCGTGAGCAGATGGGCGTCAACCTGCTTCGCTGGCGCGAAGATCAGCGGGTGATAAGAGCAAAACTGCTGCTGCAAACCACCCAGGAACCCATCGCCAGCATTGGTCGTGAAGTGGGCTACGACGATCAGCTTTATTTTTCACGAGTCTTCCGTAAACGCGTCGGCGTTAGCCCAAGTGATTTCCGCCGACGTAATCAGGATGTGCACGATAATTTAGCCAGTCAGAGCGCCTGGACCGCGGCCCGCAGCACAGTCTCCTGATTTTAAGGGGAATCCTCCTTGTCCTGACGAGACTATTAGTCTTAAATCAGTCTGGTTAGCGAATAAAGAGGAAAAGGAATGAGCGAGAAACTGCGAGTTGGACTCATTGGATATGGCTTTGCCAGTAAAACATTTCATGCCCCGCTGATTGCGGGCACGCCGGATGTTGAACTGGCAGCCATCTCCAGCAGCGATGCCAACAAAGTCAATGCCGACTGGCCATCCGTGAAGGTGGTGGCCGATCCTCAGGCGCTGTTGGACGATCCCAGCCTACAACTGATTGTTATCCCCACACCCAATGATACTCACTTCCCTCTGGCCAAAGCGGCGCTGAATGCGGGTAAACATGTGGTCGTGGATAAACCCTTTACCGTGACGTTGTCACAAGCACATGAACTGGATGCGTTAGCGAAAGCCAAAGGGCTGTTGCTGTCCGTGTTTCATAACCGCCGCTGGGACAGTGATTTCCTGACGTTGAAAGCCCTGTTAGCGGACGGCGAGCTGGGCGAAGTGCGCTATTTTGAGTCGCACTTTGACCGCTTCCGCCTTGAGGTACGTCAACGCTGGCGTGAAATGAAAGGGCCAGGCAGCGGTATCTGGTACGATTTGGGGCCGCATCTGTTGGATCAGGCGCTACAGCTGTTTGGTCCACCGGTGGCTATCAATCTGGATCTGGCTGAACTGCGCCCCGGTGCACAGACCACCGACTATTTCCACGCCACGTTAACCTATCCGCAGCGCCGTGTGGTGCTCCACGCCAGCATGTTAGTGGCGGCAGAGTCCCCGCGTTATACCGTTCACGGTACGCGGGGCAGCTACGTTAAATATGGCCTTGACCCGCAGGAAGATCGTCTGAAGGCCGGCGATTTTCCGCCCAGCGAAGCATGGGGCTACGACATGCGCGATGGCACACTGACGCAGGTTGACGGTGACACTATGACCGAGAAAAGCTGTCTGACCCAGCCGGGCAACTATCCGGCTTATTATGCCGGCGTTCGTGATGCCATCAACGGTCGTGGGCCCAATCCGGTCACGGCTGAAGAGGCGATTCAGGTGATGGAGCTGATCGAACGGGGGCTGCAGTCAGCCGAGAAACGCCAGACACTGTCTCTGAAATAGTCAGAGAGTGAAAACCTGTAAAAAAGGCCGCTGATTCAGCGGCCTTTCTGTTTACTGCACTTTTTATTTCTGCATCTTTTATTGCAGCTTCGCCCGAATAGCCGCTTTTTCAGCTTCACTCAGGAAGGCAATCGTAAGACCGTTTTCCTGAGCCTGGCGCATCTGCGCCTGACTCAGTCCCGCAGCAGGTGCGGCATGTCGATATTCATGTTCCAGCTCAATGCCCTGTACTGCAGGATCGTCGGTGTTAATCGTGGCGAGAACGCCATGCTCCAGGAACACTTTAAGCGGATGTTGTGCCAGTGAGGCAACGGTACTGGTTTGGATATTTGAGGTCAGGCAGGATTCGATACCGATGGCGTTTTCCGCCAAAAAATCCATCAGCGCGCGGTCTTCAATCGCTTTTACGCCATGACCGATACGTTCAGCGCCTAACTCGCGAATGGCCTGCCAGATGCTTTCCGGACCTGCCGCTTCACCGGCATGCACGGTAATGCGGAAACCGGCATCCCGCGCGCGGGCAAAGTGACGCAGGAACTGATTACCCGGCGCGCCCAGTTCATCACCGGCTAAATCGACGGCGGTGATGTGATTGCGAAAGGCCAGTAAACCATTGAGTTCGTCCAGGCAGGCCTGCTCACCAAACGTGCGGCTCATGATGCCCGTTAAACGCACGTCGATATCATGCTGCTGGCATCCGGCTTTTATGCCGTCAATGACGGCTTCAACCACACCTGCAATCGGCAGATTATGCGTCATCGCCATATAGCCTGGCGAAAAACGCAGCTCGGTGTAATGGATACCTGCTCTGGCGGCATCCTCCACGTTTTCGCGGGCCACGCGCTGGCAGGCATCAAGATCGCCCAGCACTTTTACGCCCCAATCCAGCTTTTGTAGAAAGCTCACCAGGTCCGGCTGTGTTTCCGTAACCTGCACATGCGGACGCAGGGCTTCAAGCGTAGTGGCGGGCAAGGTCAGGTTAAACTGACGGCCTAAATCAAGAATGGTTTGTGCACGGATGTTGCCATCAAGGTGGCGATGAATATCAGTAAGGGGAAGCGTTGAATCAATCATGGAGTGCACTCGTCCGGGTATCTGTAAAGTGCAGAACATTATAAAAATATCTTGCGCAACAACGCCAGCGATTTGCGCAACAAGTGAGTCAGGTGCTGCTTAATTGCGCAAGGGAAGGTGATCTTCGAACATGCGTTTTGCCAGTTATGGGGCAGCATGGGACGTTCAGGCATAAAAAAAGGCGGCCAAAGCCGCCTGATTCAGCAAGATAACGCTTATTCTGGCATGCCTTCGTTGGTTGGCACGCCCAGCATATAACGCGACATAAACTGTTCCAGCGTCATTTTATCGCCATTCATATTCACCTGGCCGTTAGCATACTGCAGGCTGGTGACGATGTTGTTGTCCTGGGTTTGTGTCAGACGGAACATCTGCCCCATCGCCGCCAGGCCTTTAACCTGCTGATCGGCCAGCTTCTGCGCGTCGTCAGCCTGATAACCTTCTGCCAGTCCAATGTGACGCATGGTTTCTGTTGCCATCGGCATATTGATAGACAGTTTTAAATCCAGCGTTTTCAACACGCGGTCTACCGTGGCGGCCAGTGTCTGCGGCTCGCCAGTCACTGTCGATGGATCGTTAAAGTTCGCGTTCAGATTAAAGGTGCTTTCACCTTTATCATTCTTCCAGCTCAGAGGTGCAACGCTGATCGTTGGCGCGCCTTTTAACAGCACAGGCAGATTATTCAGCAGAATGGCACGCACGCCAGTCTGGAAACGCACCGGATCGTCTGCCACGCCGGGCTGATTCATCAGCGTGGTCAACTGGGCGTTATAGTTATCCGAGAAGGTTTTTACGCTCTGCGCATCAAACTGTGACAGCTTCATTTTTAAGGCAAACTGGCCCAGATTTTGTTTTTGTACTTCAACGCCATCAATCTTGTAATTGATATCGCCACTGATTTTGCCCGCTTTGTTATCAAAGGCAGAATCACCGACCATCTTGTTAAGAATCACAGCGTCCTGACCATTCACGGCGGCGGCGACTTTATCCACGCTGATGGATTGATCGCCAATGCGCACGCCTTCGCTGGTGAGATGGGTATCGGCGTTAACTTTCAGGCCGTTCAGCGTAAACATGACTGGCTGGTCGACCTGATTTTTGCTGGTGATAGCAACGCTTGCGATGTCACTGTCCAGCGAGACTTTATCGCCTTTGTTATCTGCACTGATGTTCACCGTGCCGCCACTGGTGGCCGCGCGCTGCGCCGTTTGCGCATTTTGATAATCGATTGGCAGAATATTTACCGCGGTATCGGTGCTTCCACTGTAACCCACGCGCGTTTCAGCATTAATGAACGACTGGTTGTTCGTCAGCTCAAACAGTTTTTTGACCGCGTCGGTGTTAGTCAGGGTGGTATGAACCGATGCCATGCTCGGGATCAGGTTGAATTTTTTCAGTTGGGCGAACGGGAAAGGACCGTGATCGATCTGCTCATTAAGAATGATGCTCTGACCCGGTTTTAACAGCGGGTTATCTTCCGTTTGAGAGCTCGCCTGAATGACCACATTCATTTTACTGCTGAAAATGCCGCGTTGATAATCCTGATAGCTGACCTTCAGACGACTGTTGGGCGCCAGAGTAGTTAACTGAGCGTTGGCATTTTGAATCATCTGATCCATATTGCTTTCCAGCTTTTTGCCGGTAAACCATGCCGCACCTGTCCAGACTACGCCCAGAGCAACTACCACACCAACGGCAACTTGAGTCTTTTTCATTGCTGAATCGTCCTTATCCTTGATTTCATCCGCCTTGCAGACTGCGCCAGACAGCGGAAGAAGAAGCGCCCGCAGGCATTTTAGCTAATAGTTTGAAATAATAGCAGTTAAGCGCAGTGACGTCAGCCGTCTCAGTTTAACGCATTAAATACACGTGCTACACGGCCGTGACCCACGATCGTCAGGGACGGATCGTTCGCCGCGACAAAACAGGATTCGCCGGGTTTTAGCACCAGTTGCTGCTGGCCGCAGACGAGCGTTGCCTCACCTTCAATGCAAAACAGCAGGGCTGCACTGTCCTGATGGACAGAAAGCGGCTTATCCGTAATCGTATGAATGGAAAATGAAAAATCATCCACCGGAATAGGGAAGTTGAGACTGTTTTCGTGCTGTTCGGGTTGGGTCAGTAACTGGCTGGCCGGTTTTTCTTCAAATTTCAGATTGGCCATCAGTTCTGGAATATCAATATATTTTGGCGTCAGGCCAGCGCGCAACACGTTATCGGAATTGGCCATGACTTCCAGCGCGACACCATGAAGATAGGCGTGCGGGGTTTCAGCAAACAGGAACATGGCTTCGCCGGGTTGCAGGGTGATCACGTTGAGCAGCAGCGGAGAAAACAGACCGCTGTCATCCGGATACTGCACGGCGATGTCGGTAATGGTCTGCCATGGCTCACCATGGTGTTGCTGGGCTGTGGTCATCAGGACAGCTAACGCGTGCGATTTTGCATCGTTCTCAAGTGAGAGCAGGGTGGAAAACAGCGCCGCCAGGCTCTCCAGGTTAGGTTGGCGCAGGAACTGCGCAATCTGCGGATGCGCCCCGGCAACCGGCTCCAGCAGTGAAACCATCTCTTTCAGTTCGCGAAAGCCGTTGATGGCTTTAAACGGCGTCAGCGCATAAACCAGTTCGGGTTTGTGGTTAGCGTCTTTGTAATTACGCTCCGCGGAGTTAAGTGGAATGGACGCGGCATTTTCCCGCGCAAAGCCCTCTTCGGCGGCGCGTTTGCAGGGATGCACCTGAATTGACAGCGGCTGATCGGCACACAGCACCTTAAACAGAAAAGGTAATTCGCCAAAGCGCTTCGCCACGGCATCGCCCAGCATCTGCTGCGGATTGGCCGCAATCACATCACGTAACGAACGGGGCTTGCCATGTTCTTCTACAGTCGATGGGCTTTTTGGGTGCGCCCCCATCCACAGTTCAGCCATCGGCAACTGCTTAGGATTCGCCATGCCATAAAGCGACGTTAATGCTGTTTTACTGCCCCATGCATAATTTTGCAGAGAGTTAGCCATTTTTTTCATGAAATTAATTGCCTTACTGGCGGGAAATATTGCGCTTATTAAACCAGAAACTGACATGGAAAATACATATCCAGCGCAATAAGGATGCTAAGCTCGGAGGATGTTAATAAATTGTATAGGTTTAACCGCGTCACACAGGCTTTAACCGGCAATGGGTGACGCGACGTCTTATCTAAAACTGTGCTAAGGAGAGAATCATGGCAGCCAATCGCGTTGAAAAAGATTCAATGGGGCCAATTGATGTACCGGCTGAGAAACTTTGGGGCGCACAGACACAGCGCTCACTGGAGCATTTCCGTATTTCGACAGAAAAAATGCCTGTCGCGTTGGTTCACGCGCTGGCCATGACCAAGCGCGCTGCCGCCAGCGTTAACCGGGATCTGGGTTTATTGCCAGCGGAGCGGGCTGAGGCGATCGTTAACGCCGCCGATGAGGTGTTAGCGGACAAGCACAGTGACGAGTTCCCCCTGGCGATCTGGCAGACCGGTTCCGGCACCCAGACCAACATGAACATGAATGAAGTGTTGGCTAACCGTGCCAGTGAGCTGCTCGGCGGCGAGCGCGGAATGGCGCGTCTGGTGCATCCTAACGACGATGTTAACAAGAGCCAGAGTTCGAATGATGTGTTTCCCACCGCCATGCACGTGGCGGCAGTGATTGCGGTTCGCGAACATCTGGTTCCACAGCTGAACGTGCTTAAACAAACGCTGAGCGCCAAGTCAGAAGCGTTCAAAGACATCGTTAAAATTGGTCGTACACATTTACAGGATGCCACGCCGTTAACGCTGGGCCAGGAAATCTCTGGCTGGGTCGCCATGCTTGAACATAATCTTAAGCATATTGAGCAGAGCATTCCGCACCTTGCCGAGCTGGCACTGGGCGGCACGGCGGTGGGAACCGGCCTGAATACCCATCCTGAATATGCGGTTCGCGTGGCTAAAGCTTTAGCCGATTTAACCCAACAACCTTTTGTGACCGCGCCGAATAAATTTGAGGCGCTGGCAACCTGTGATGCGCTGGTACATGCGCACGGGGCGCTTAAAGGGCTGGCGGCGTCGCTGATGAAGATTGCCAATGATGTGCGCTGGCTGTCATCAGGCCCACGCTGTGGTATCGGTGAAATCGCTATCCCGGAAAACGAACCGGGCAGCTCGATTATGCCAGGTAAGGTGAATCCAACCCAGTGCGAAGCCCTGACGATGCTGTGCTGCCAGGTGATGGGGAATGATGTGGCGATTAATATGGGCGGTGCGTCAGGCAACTTTGAGCTGAACGTTTATCGTCCGATGATTATCCATAACTTCCTGCAGTCGGTGCGTTTACTGGCAGATGGCATGGACAGTTTCAATCATCACTGCGCCACCGGTATTGAACCTGTACGTGAGCGAATTGAGCAGTTACTTAACGAGTCGCTTATGCTGGTTACCGCGTTAAATACGCATATTGGCTATGACAAAGCTGCGGAAATTGCCAAGCAGGCTCACAAACAAGGCTTAACGCTTAAAGCCTCGGCGCTGAAGCTGGGTTATCTCACTGAAGAAGAGTTTGATGCCTGGGTTCGTCCGGAAGAGATGGTCGGCAGTATGAAGCAGTAAGTCAGGTTCATCAGGGCCAGCACGGCCCTGATGTCATAACGGACAATCCACCCATAAATGCAGTCGGGGAATCAGCAAATACAGTGGTTCAGCGGCAGGCTTATAGCGATGCGTAATATTGTCGGCATCATAATTCAACAGTTCACCTAACTGGGGCACCTGGCTACGGTCGCGACACAGCACCAAAATCGGTGACGGACAGGCCAACTGGGTTTGCTTTTTCTCTTCTGCGCGCCAGACCCGCGCGATAGGCTGCACTTTGACCGGACGCTTGATTTTAAGACGCGCCGAAGCGGGAAGGGCACGCACATCCGCCAGCTCTTGCTGCACCTTTTCTGCCCACTGCTCACGCGTCCAGGGTGCCTGTGCGCGACCGGCTTTCAGGCTTTTTTCCAGTTGGGCGACAATCTCTTCCCGTTTCACGTTTTTAATGACCTGCTTATTGGCCCAACCAAAACGTAAACTCTCTGGTGCTGTGATAGCGGTAAGGGTTCGGTAGGCATTAAGGGTGATCAGCCCACGTAAATGCTGATGAACAAATTCAAAGCGGGCTTCAGAGGGCAGGCCGGACTCCACGGTAATCAACTGCTCCAGACGGGCTTTACACTGATTGATTCCCGCGATACGGTCGGTCAGTTCACGCTCTTCCTGTTCGTTGCATTCAATGCAAAGCGCACCCGGTAAGCGCACGGCGGCTTTAGTGCTGAGCTTTTCCGACTGATGCTGCATAAACAACCGACAGTAGTGATTAAGCGCCATCTCGCGTGCCGCAATGCCAAGATGCTGCTCGACGGTAATCTGGCTGATGGGGTCATGTTCGTGGCCTTTTTCGACCGGCGGTAAACGAAAGACCCGGGCAATTAACAGCGGAAGCGACTCTGTCTGCTGACGGAGTTCCCCCAATGCCTGCTTAAGATCCTTTACGCATTGCTGCATGTCTGTCACTAAATCGTAGCGCACGGTTGTCTTCTCCATAGTTACAACATGATTACTGTGGCAGAACGGTTCCTCCTCTGCAATAGTGCTTATAGTTACAACATACTTTTACTCAGGCAATGAAAACCGTGCCGCCAGCCCGCGCTGACAGCAAAAAAGCCATCAGCAACATTTTTCCCCCTATGCATTAACATGTTATAAAAACCCTTTGCCTGCTAACGGATGCCCGACATGGACGTAATGAAAAAGCCTGGTTCATTCAGCATTATCCTTATGGGGCTGGTTCAGATCGTCTCATGGGGGGGATCTTTCTACCTGATGGCGGTGATGGCTGCGCCCATCGTGGCGGAAACCGGCTGGTCACAACAGTGGGTTTATGGCGCGCTGTCGTTGGGTATTCTGGTCTCCGGGCTACTGGCACCTCGCTGTGGGCGCATCATTGCACAGACCGGCGGGCGTTTGATGCTGGCATTAAACGGGCTCGTCATGGCAGCAGGGTTAACCCTGATGGGGTTCAGCCATCATTTACCTGTATTTTTATTTGCCTGGGTGATCATTGGTGTGGGCATGGCGATGGGGCTGTACGATGCGCTGTTTGCCACCCTGGGCACTCGCTATGGCGGACACGCGCGCGGTGCCATTACCGGCATCACGCTTATCTCGGGATTCTGCACCAGCCTGGTTTGGCCGGGCACGGCGCTGCTTATTCACTGGTTTGACTGGCGCGGCGCCTGTTTCGCCATCGCCGGGTTGTTGCTGGCCTGTGTCCTGCCTGCCTATCTGTTTGCGTTGCCGCCAGGTAAACCGCCCGCACCGGTAAAGCGTAATAAAAGTCCGCACGGCGCTGAAGCGGATTTTCCTGTGGTGCTGTTCCGTCTGCTGTGTGCCATTTTTACCCTGGCATCGGTGATCATGACGGCGATATCCGTTCAGTTAATTACGCTGCTGGAAGCAAGCGGTTACAGTCTGGCCTCTGCGCTAGCAATCAGTGCCATTCTGGGGCCGTGTCAGGTGGCGTCGCGCATAATCGATATGGCTTTTAAAGGCGGGCATCCCATCTGGACCACATTTTTTTCAGTGGGACTGGTCGCGCTGGGTTTATTGCTGTTGGCATTGTTTCCTCAAACGGCGCTGTTCAGCATGATATTGTACGGCGCGGGCAACGGCCTGCGTGCGATTGTACGTGGCACCTTGCCGCTGGTGATGGTTAAACCGGAAGCCTATGCGGTACTGGCGGGCAGAATGGCGCGTCCGGCGCTGATCGGTCAGGCGCTGACGCCGCTGGTGTTTGGCTATGTGTTTGCCACCTATGGGGCAAACGTCACGTTGTGGCTCCTGTGCGTGCTGGCCGTGCTTAATGTATTGCTGGTGGTGGCGCTGAAAAAACGGCTTCCCGCGCGCGTCAGTGCTGCACCGTAAGCGAATCGGGAAAGTGGCAGGGCGGTAAGCACCTTGTGCTGTCGTGGGCCTTATGCTGGTGAATATGTGCCTTGTCGCGGGCCTGTTGCTTCTAAAAAGTAACCGTGTTTGTTATATTTACAGCTGATTCATTGTTCACTCATGCGGCAATACAACAATAAAAACGTACCGCAACTCAGGATACAAAGATGCTTGATTATCGCTTCCCGACAGCTTTGCAAATGGTTCTGAGCGTGGCGATGGCGGAGCAAATGGGAAAACGCTCTACCAGCGCGATTCTCGCTTACGGGCTTGAAGCAAACCCAAGTTTTATACGCAAGTTGATGGTGCCATTGACGCGTGACGGAATTATCGTGTCCACGCTGGGTCGTACTGGTTCCATCCATCTTGGCCGATCGGCGGCGGATATCACTCTGCGTGATATTTATGTCTCCGTCACCGATGACAAAAAACTCTGGGCCGCCCGCCCGGACGTTGCCCCGCGCTGTCTGGTCAGCGCCAACCTGTGCTGGTATTTTAAATCCATCGCAGAAGAAGCCGAGCAGGCATCCCTGTCGGTATTAGCCAAACGTACCGTTGCGGATGCGCTAAATGAGCTTAAAACCCACGATACCAGCAACTGCACCGCCGTGCCTGAGCCGGATGTGGCAGAGCCAGAAAACCTGTGCAAAAAAAGCCGCTGATGCGGCTTTTTTTATGTGCGTGTCCCGTCCCGCCCTGAAAAAAAACCGCAAGTGGCCCGCAACCCGGCTTTGTATTTGATCCTGTTTCAGGACGCCTTATCACTGCGGTACGTCATCCTTTCGCGCGCGAGCCTGGCGCATCACAACCTCATCATTGACGGCATACAGCGCGCAGATGCTTTTTTTATCGCGGTTATAACGGTTATAACGGTTGCAATTTTGCAGTGCTCGTGCGGCCGCGGCATCGCGTGTTCTGGCATGGTAAGCTGTTCCCCATGCGCCGTCCGGGCTTACCGCCAAGGCTTTTTCATACAGACGGGACGCTGTGTAACGTTGGAAATCATTCAGCCCGGCCTTATTTAGCGTCTGAGGCGCGAACAGCCTCGCGTCTGCGAGAGAAACAACCTCTTGATAAGGCAGGTGATGCGCCTGAAGAAATGCTGAAACAGTCGGCCACCAGAATGCTTCAGGTGCGTTATCCATGAAAACATGCCCATTCTTACCAAAGGGGGGCATTTCACGAAATTCCGCGCTACCGCCCTGACGACGATAGGCGTTGTAAAACGTTCTTCCCATCTCGGGCGAGAAATCCTGATCGTTTGTTGAGTAGAGCCAGAGCGAAGGGATGCGTGCCGTGGCACCATAGCTTTCCAAGGCGCTAATCAACCCAGGCCCATCGCAGAGCGATTTACCGTCTTTGGCACCTCTGCCGCCGTCAAAATTAATGACGGCACTGACGCCGGGCGGATTGGTCGCGCTGGTGGCAATCACGGCAAAACCGCCGGAAGACATGCCAGCCAGAATCGCGTTTTCCTTTCGTGCCCAGGGCTGCTTTTTCAGGGCAGCCAGTGCAGCCAGAAGATCCATCTGGTCTTTCTTTCCGGCCTGTTGATGACGTGGCTGTTTGCATGAGCCACCTGCGTATTCAGTGGTTCCGCTTGATGTGCCATAGCCTTCACGGAGCACGACAACAGCCGCATAGCCGTGACGGGCAAACGCTAAAGCGGTGCCTGACATGTAATTCGGATTCATCTCACCGCGATCAAACTCAGCTGAGCCCTCGGTACCCTGAGTAATCAACACCAGCGGCAACGCTTGTGTTCCAACAGGGCGGGTAACAAAGGCATCCAACTGAGCAGGCTGGCCATCGCTCAGCTTTACCTCAAGGATTATTGGCTCTCTTATCAGGCCATCCAGTTGCTGGTATTGAGACAGTGGCGAGCTGAACGAAGGAAGTGAAATCAATAACAGGTTCAGAAGCATCAGATTGCGCTGAAAACGAAACGGCATGCTGGTCATTTCCTTTTGCTTAGAGAGGTTGCAAGTGCGGGCCATTGATTATCATCAGGCGGGATAGCGCGCCAGTCACATCATCCATAACAAATATGTCATGCCTGCAACAGCAAAAGACTGCCTCGTGAATAACAACACTTTTATTTTTAAAAGCCAAAGCAATAAACAGGCGGGGCAAGGATAAAGCAGGCTGGATGGCAACGGGCGATTTTTATCGCCCGTTGCCAAACCCATTACGGCGCGTTGTGTAAAGCGTGATGCGCGGCTTTACGCGTCACCAGCTTACGCAGCGTCACGTAGAACACCGGGGTCAGAAACAGGCCAAACAGGGTGACGCCTAACATGCCGGAAAATACCGTTACACCCGTGACGCCCCGAACTTCAGCGCCCGCACCTTCACCCAGAATCAGGGGAATCGTACCGGCAATGAAAGCAATAGAGGTCATGACGATAGGGCGGAGACGCAGGCGACAGGCTTCCAGCGCGGCCTCAACAATGCCTTTGCCCTGAATCTCCAGTTCACGGGCGAATTCAACAATCAAAATGGCGTTTTTACAGGCCAGCCCCATGAGCACCACCAGTCCGACCTGGACAAACACGTTATTGTCTCCACCGGTTAACCAGACGCCCACCAGGGCAGACAGCATCGTCATCGGCACAATCAGGATCACCGCCAGCGGCAGCGTCCAGCTCTCATATAGCGCGGCCAGCACCAGGAACGCCAGCAGGACAGCGACAGGGAAAACAATAAGCGCCGTATTGCCCTGCGTCGCCTGCTGATAGCTGAGATCGGTCCACTCAATATTCATACCGTTCGGCAGTAACTGGCCGGACAGGGTTTCAAGTTGACGCATCGCCTGAGCAGAAGAGAGCACGCGCGGATCGGCATCACCGATTAAGTCTGCTGCCGGATAGCCGTTATAACGAATAACCGGATCGGGTCCGTAGGCCGTGGTGATGTGCACCATGCTGCCAATGGGCACCATTTCACCGCGGTCGTTGCGGGTACGCAGGTTCGCAATGTCCTCAACGCTGTCACGGAATTCCCCATCCGCCTGCGCCATGACGCGCCAGGTGCGGCCAAAACGGTTGAAATCGTTAACATAGGATGAACCCAGATAGGTTTGTAGCGTACTGAACAACGCGGTCAGCGCCACGCCCTGAGCTTTCGCTTTGTCACGGTCAACCTGCACCTCTAACTGGGGCACGTTGGCCTGGTAAGAGGAAATGGGGAAGTGCATGCCTGGCGTCTGCATCACCGCACCCGAAAGAGTGTTAATGGCGGTTTGCAGTGCGCCATATCCCAGTCCGGCCCGATCCTGCACGTACAGGGAATAGCCCGAACCCTGACCTAATCCCAGAATAGGCGGTGGCATAATCGAAAAGCCAAAGCCCTGTTGAATGCGGGAAATTTTCGCATTGATCTCCGCATTAATCTGCGCCGCCGTTTGTTTGCGCTCGCTGAAGGGTTTCAGGCCAAAAAAGACCGTGCCACTGTTTGGCGTGTTGGTAAACTGCAACGCATTCAGGCCGGGGAAAGCCACCGCGTAAGCCACGCCTTCCGTTTGCAGGCCGATTTCGCTCATCTGACGAATCACTTCATCGGTGCGCGCTAACGACGAGCCTTCCGGCATTTTTACGCCACCAATCAGGTAAAGTTTATCCTGAGTAGGAATAAATCCTCCCGGTACGGCATGAAACATCCAGCCTGCACCAACCAGTAATACCAGGTAGACGCCAAACACGGCACCGCGACGACGCAGCGTTTTTTCCACCATCGATTCATAGCCGTGCGCGCTGCGCTGAAAGACGCGGTTAAACGGACGGAAAATCCAGCCAAACAGCCGATCGATCAGGCGCGTCGGCATATCTTTCGGGGCCTGATGATCCTTAAGTAACAGCGCGGCCAGCGCGGGCGAGAGGGTGAGTGAGTTAATGGCGGAAATGACCGTTGAAATCGCAATGGTGGTGGCGAACTGCTTGTAAAACTGCCCGGTCACGCCCGACAGAAACGCCATGGGGACAAACACGGCACACAGCACCAGGGCAATAGCAATAATGGGACCGGAGACCTCACGCATTGCCTGATGCGCAGCCGCCTTAGGTGAAAAACCCATCTCGATATTGCGTTCAACGTTCTCCACCACCACGATGGCATCATCCACCACGATACCGATGGCCAGTACCAGCCCGAACAGGCTCAGCGTATTAAGCGAGAATCCAAGCAAATAAAGCACGCTGAATGTGCCTACCACCGACACGGGAACCGCCAGCAGGGGAATGATCGAGGCCCGCCAGGTTTGCAGGAACAGAATTACCACCAGCACCACAAGAAACACCGCTTCCAGCAGGGTTTGCACCACGGCCTTGATGGAGTCACGAACGAAAACGGTCGGATCGTAAGGCGCGGCCCACTTCACATCATCAGGGAAACGGGTTGCCAGTTCGTCCATTTTGGCCCGCACCGCATTGGACAGATCGATGGCGTTGGCTCCCGGTGCCTGGAAGATACCAATACCGACAGCGTCTTTGTTATTTAGCTGCGAACGCAGAGCATAGCTGCCCGAGCCCATTTCAATACGCGCGACATCACGCAGGCGCACCAGCGAACCGTCTTCCGAGGTTTTTAAGATGATATCGCCAAACTGCTGCTCGTTCTCCAGCCGTCCCTGCATATTGATGGACAGGAGAAAATCGCTCTGTTTTTTTAACGGTTCTGCCCCAAGTTGGCCGGCGGACACCTGCACGTTCTGCTCCTGCATCGCGTTCACAACGTCAGACGCGGTTAAACCGCGCGCCGCCACTTTATTCGGGTCCAGCCAGACGCGCATCGCGTATTCACCGGCACCAAAAATCTGGATTTGCCCAACACCCGGCAGGCGGGCCAGCTCATCTTTCACTTTCAGCGTGGCGTAATTGCGCAGGTAGAGCGAATCGTAAGTGTTATTCGGAGAAAACAGATGCACCACTAACGTCAGCGTTGGCGACATTTTTTGAGTGGTGATGCCGAGCCGCCGCACGTCTTCCGGCAGTCGCGCCTCGGCCTGAGCCACGCGGTTTTGCACCTGAACCTGCGCCTGATCCGGATCGGTGCCGGGACGGAAGGTCACCGTGGTCACCAACACACCGTCAGAACCGGCCACCGACTTCATGTACATCATGTTTTCAACCCCGTTTATCGCTTCTTCGAGCGGGGTCGCTACGGAATCAGCGATCGCTTTCGGGTTAGCGCCAGGGTATTCGGCACGCACCTGTACGCTGGGCGGCACGACATCGGGATATTCACTGATGGGCAACAACGGGATAGCGATCAGCCCGGTAATAAAAATCAATACGGACAGCACGGCGGCAAAGATCGGCCGATCAATAAAAAAGCGGGAAAAATCCATAACAACCTCAGATTATTGAGCGGCAGTGGCAGCCATATCGACAGTTTTTGCCGTTACCGGCATACCGGGCATAAACACTTTTTGCAGTCCGGCAACGATAACCCGATCGCCTGCCTGTAAACCGGAGGCAACGATGCGTAATCCGTCTGCCATCGCACCGGGCTTAACGTCCCGACGTTGGGCTTTCCCCAGGGCATCGACCACATAGACATATTTACGGTCCTGGTCGGTCAGCACGGCTTTATCGTCGACCAACAGGGCATTAAACTGCGCGCTACCGGGAAGGCGTACGCGGGCATACAGGCCGGGCGTATAGGTGCGATCGCGGTTATCCAGCAGGGCGCGCATACGGATTGTGCCGGTGCTGGCGTTGAGTTGGTTATCGAGGAAGTCGACGTTGCCACGATGCGGATATCCCTGTTCCCCTGCCAGGGCAATCTCAACGGGCAGGGCGTGCCGCTGTTGTCCCTGACGCGCCATCGCCTGATAGTGCAGAAACGTCGTTTCATCGACGTCGAAATAGACGAACATCTTGTCCTGCGCGACCAGTGTGGTAAGCACGCTGGCGCTGTCACCGGCGGTGACCAGGTTACCGCTGGTGATCATGGCCCGGCTGGCCCGACCGTCAATCGGTGCGGTCACGCGGGTAAAATCCAGATTGAGCTGGGCCATAGCTACAGAGGACTCAGCGGCCAGCACATCGGCCTGCGCCTGACTGGCTGTCGAACGCCGCTGTTCCCACATCTCGCGCGATACGGCCTGAGTCCCGACTAACTTCTCCGTTCGCGCCGATTCGCTTCGGGTCAGGCTGGCCTGACTCCGTGCCCGGGCCAGCGTCGCTTTTGCCTGTTCCAGCGCCGCGCGGTAGCTGCGATCGTCGATGGTAAACAGCACCTGGCCTTTTTTAACCTCATCACCTTCGTGATAATTCACGGTATCGATATAACCCGAAACCCGTGGCCGAAGCTGCACGCTTTCTACGGCTTCGACGCGCCCGTTGAAGCTGTCCCAGTGACTGACAGGCTTTACCAGTACATCTGCAACGCTGACCTCGGGCGGCGGCGGTGGTGCATTTTTTGTCTGGCCGGTGTCGCACCCGCTTAGCAGACTGACCAACAGTCCCATTCCCAGTAGGGTAGATCCCTGACGAACCCAGTTAGTAATCATTGTTGTGATTCCGCGATGAACAGTGAAATGAAGCCCGCAGGCCAATATTTGCAACTTCTATGGTTGCAATTTATCGCGAGGAGTGTAGGCTTGTGCGTCAAAGAACTGCAAGAATTACTGATACACTTTATGTGCGGTATGACAAGCCGAAGAAATCGGCCTGGCGGTGACTGAAAATAAGCCCCATAAAAAGTGCGGCATTTAATGTATTAATTAAACTTGCATTAAGTGGCATTGTCATCCACGCTTTTAGTGTAACTGCAACTGATACTAATACTGTTCGCTGCCGCGACGGGAGACTAAACATGATGAGTAACGCTTTTATTCACGACCTTATTGACTGGATCGACAACAACATCGAAGCACGTCTCGATCTCGACACCGTTTCTGAGCGCGCGGGCTACTCAAAATGGCACCTGCAACGGATGTTCAAAGAGCACACGGGCTATCCACTGGGTGAATATATTCGCATTAAAAAGCTGAAAAAGTCGGCTGACCGCCTGACCAGCACCAATGAACCTATCCTGAACGTGGCGATATCGCTGGGTTTTGACTCTCAACAGTCTTTCAATCGCAGCTTCAAACGACAGTATGGTGTGGCACCGGGCGCATGGCGTCGGCACAGCGTGCCTTCTCAGGCTGCCATGCAGTCAATGCAGTAAACACCGCCGGGGCCAGGTAATCTGGCCCGCGCTTTTTGATCCTCAGGTAAAGCTGCTATCATCTGCATCCTGTTTAAAGGGATGCCATCATGTCAAAAAAACTGTGGGTTGGGCTGGTTCTGATCCTTGTCCTCTGTTGGGTAGGGTTAAAACCTTATTTGACCTCTGCACCAGCCAAAACGTCTGCGTCAGACATTGCTGCCCTTACGGATGTGCGAACGGTCGCCCGGTGGGTCCTGCAGCATCAGCAACTGCCCGATTATTACATTACCAAAAAGCAGGCCCGTCGCCTTGGCTGGAATCCCGCGAAAGGGGACTTGTGCGAGGTGTTGCCGGGTAAAGCTATCGGCGGCGATCGTTTTTCCAACCGCGAAAGAAAATTACCTGAACGTTCCGATCGTCAGTGGTTTGAGGCCGATGTGAACTACCGTTGCGGTCACCGTGAAGCCGACCGGTTGGTTTACTCCTCCGATGGCCTGGTTTTCCTCTCTACCGATCACTACCGCACCTTCAAGCCGGTCCCTTAATCATGCTGACCTTACGTTTCGACCTGCGTCAGATCACCGAGCGTGATGCCTTCTATCGCGCGTTTACCGCGCAAAGCGGTTGCAGCGCTGGATTCGGCAACAATCTGGATGCGCTATGGGACTGGCTGACCGGAGGAATGGCGTTGCCCGCCGAGATTCATCTGCTGCATGCAGAACAGTGTCATGCCGAGCTGGCACCTGTGGTGGCGTTGCTGGAAGAGGCGGCGCAGTCGCTGTCGGGCGAGCTGCGCCTGATTGGTAGTTAGTGGCGTAACGGTTTGAGCAGCGCGGTGAGTGACTCGCGCGCGGCGACCGGCAGATCGCCACCGCCGGTGTAACCGTTGTTCTCAATAATCACCGTGTTCAGCCCCACCAGCCAGTCGTAAATATAATAGGCCGTATGGTTAGCGGGCGCGGCAGAAAGCTTCGTCAGTCGCTGACCTGCGCTAAAATTCACGCTGGGCGCGGGCGGACGCGAGAAAATGGACTGTCCCCGATTGACCCGGCTTCCCGGACGTTCCGCTTCTGGCCGCTGAAGAAAACCAAGCCAGGCGACAAAATCCCCCAGCACCGTCATCGCGCGGGTTACCTGACGGTCAGCACGTGATTCGTGTGTCATGCTCTGTGCATCCGGTTCATGTAACGCCTGCTGCAGGGACTGCAGAATACCGGTGCGGAAGCTGGCCGTAATCAGTTCTTCGATCAACCACTCCATCGTCGCTTTATCAATATTCAGCAGGGCTAACAGGCTCTGGTTTTCCGGCAGCTGACGCAGGTGGTTCAGCCACAGGCTAAAAACCTGACGTGGAAACTGGGCTGAACCCTGACCGAAGCTGGTCTGCTTAGGGGCAGGTTGTTCAACTTCGGCATCGCTGAACAAATCAAACTCAAAGCCAATACCAAACTGATTTTCCGGTGCCTGAATGCTGGAGGTCGCCGCCGGAACAGACGAGGTGGACTGATTAAGCCACAGCTGGCGCAAGGCTTCGCGGGACGGCTGTAAGCGCTCAAGCAGTTCGCCATGCAAACCGGTGCGGTGTTGTAAACATTTCAGCAAGGTGTCGGCGATGCTTTGTCTGCGTGCCGCCTGGTCTGGCGACGCACCGGCTTCCGTCCAGGGCTGCAGTCGGCGTTCGACCACGGCGTGCTGGATTTGTGCCAACTGGGCAATCAGCATATCGCGACGTGCGTCGGGCTGCATTTCTTCCTGCAGCCAGTCAGACATCCGATCCACGCCTGCGCGATCCAGGGCCAGCATAGAACCCCACTGCTGACCCGGTTGTCCCACCTGGCGCTGTACCGCCTCGTCAACATTGATCTGCTGATGGCGCGCATCGTAAGGCGTGATCGCCCAAATCAGGCGAGGTTTTTCACCCGCTTCATTGACCGGCTGGTGGCGCTGCCATTCACGCAATGCCCGACTGGCGACATCGACATCCTGACGCTGGCTGGCGGCGGTGCAGATCAACAGCAGGTCGATACTTTGCCGGGCGGCATACAGGCCCGGGATCAGGATTCGTTTGTGCTCAAGCAGGCGCGCGCGTAACGCATCCTGCTTCTGCAGACGCTGGCGCTCTGCACGCAGCGCCGGATCGCTCGGCGTTCCGGGTGCAGGCAATTCCAGCATGTCGGCATCGTCATACAGCGCGGTGCGCGGGGTGGAGCTGAGTGGGATGGTGACCTCAAGCGTTAGCAGGGCCAGTAATCCCAGCGTCACGTTCTGCGGCTTACCCAGACGGTTACCGTTTAACGGACAAACTTCAACCGACAGCGACTGATCCTGCTCGCTGGCGGGAACGATCAGCTGCTCAGCGGGCAGCAGGGAATTATCCGTCAGCAGACTGAGCGGAGCCAGTACCCGGGTGCTGTTACGCAGCTGATGGCGTAAGTGCAGTAAGCTCCGCACCAGCTCATTCAGGGCCGGCTCGGCGGGCCACAGCAGTGAAAACAGCTGCACACGGTCATCCACGCTCAGCCAGGGAGCCAGTTCAACAGCCTGCGGCCAGAAATGGCGATCCAACTGGGCGTCATACAGGTGATGACGGCGGCACCAGGACCAGAGCGTGACCAGTGCATCGCTCTCCAGGCCCGGCAACGGCGTAGTTAAACGATGGCGTTGCAGGCGTTGCAGCACGCTGTCAATTTTCGCGGTGTCGGGCTGCGTTACCCCTTCACCACAGGAGATGGCCAAACGCAACACCTCGGCCTCGCTCAGCAGCGTCAGCTCGACCGGCCACTCCGAGGAGAGGATTTCACGCTGGTGGGTAAAACGCGTTGCGGTGGCAAAATCGAGATTGCCCGGGTTGACGTGCTGGAAATAATTAATCGGTTTATCGCTCAGCGCGGTGATCAACTGACCTTGTGCGTCAGCCACCATTTCCGTCAGCAGCCAGGCTTTGCCCGCTTGCGACTGTCCAAACAGCGCCAGCGTTACCGGGCGCGCAACCTGCTGCGCCAGTGCCTGCGCCTGCACACGCGCCTGCCGTAACTGCAGGGTCAGGGTTTCGGCTTCCAGTGCCAGCCGCGGCGACTGTTCGCGCGTGCTCTCAATCCAGGCCAGGCTGCCGTTCAGGGCGTCCTGCAATAAACTCAGGCGTTTTGCCAGCGTCTGCGGCTGGCGGGGTTTTACCGATCTCATCGTTTACACACACTCCCGCTGTCAATCCAGTATTGCGCATTGGCATTGCCCGTGGCGGAGAGAGTATTCAGTTTGAGGCTCAGATGTTCAAGTGGAACACGCGTGCCATCATCCAGTTTGGCTTCGCTTAACACCAGGTTTTCAGGGCCGGGCGCACCCGGACCGGCCTTCACTGCCAGCTTCACGCGCAGAACGCTTTCACCTGCGACCTTGCGTGCCAGTGCCGCATCGTTGAGCGTCAGGCTGTAGAGTGGCGAGGCGGGCCAGCGTTCATTATCTAACTGGCGGAATCCCAGGCATACGTTACCGCGAATGCGGAAGCTGCTTTTACGGTCCAGCGAGAACTGGTGATCGTCGAGATCGATGTCGCTATAGCAGAGGTTCTCGTCCGTCAGCGCCTGATTTTCGTCCAGCATGCCCAGATAGCGAATGGTGGAGTAAGGCTCAAAGTCACCTGCACGGAACCAGAAGCTGCTCAGGCGTAAATCCAGCGCCAGCAGACACAGCATCGCGCCCACTGCGGCGGTCGATTTCGGGTTATCGATACGGCCGTGCTTATTAAACGGATACCAGTCACTGGTGTGATAGCCTTCGAGCGACAGAATACGGCTACCCGGCAATGGCTGTAGATGGCGCACCAGTGCCTGAATGCCCGGGAACCGCGACGGACGTCCGGTCAGTAGCAGCACATCGCACTGATAGAGCGAGACCACTTCACACATGGAGCGCAGGGCCGGAATAATCGCCATGCGGTGTTGCATAAACTCACCGTGAAGCTGGGCCATGCTCACGACCAGCGGCACCTCAAGCAGATCGAAACGGCTGTTACCGCCCAGTTCTCGCTGAATTTCACCATTAATAAAGGCAAGCACCGCATCGGCAGGGCGCTGATCGACCAGTTCGCCAAACAGGGCGTTGATCTCGGCATGGCTTTCCAGCGGGTCCCAGTTTTCGTACCGTTCCAGCACCGCCTGAGCCAGCGGGATAAACAGCTGTAACGTGGCCTGCTGGCGTAACGTTGCCTGTCCATCCATGCGGCTGTCGTGACCAAAAAGCTTGTTGATCAGCGGCTCAGCCAGCGTCAGTCCTGCTTTTTGCAGGCTCTGCTGCAGTGCAGGCAGAATCCACAGCTGAATCACATCCAGTAAAATATCATCACCGGCCACTTTGAAACCTTCGCGGAACAGCAGGCGCGGGGTGATTTTGACGTTGTTGCCCTGACCGTCATCAAGACGGTACTGGGTAATGGCTAAATCGGTGGTGCCGCCGCCAATATCAATGGAGGCGATACGCAGGCTCTTGCCTGGCAGCTCGTCGGCTTCGCGCGGACGGTCGGGGCGCGCCATGCTGCTAAAGAAATCTTCTGCACGACCGGCAAAGTTAACCTGGGTCTCGTTAAACAGCCACACCATCTGGCCGCAGGTGGCTTCGTCCCACTCCATCTGCACATCCGGCACGGGTTTGCTGCTTTGGGCCTGGCTTTGCTCGGTAAAATCCTCGTCAGCCGGATGCCAGCCTTCGGCTTTCCACACCAGCGCGATGGCTTCCTGCATACGGCGACGGAATATTTCACGTTCGGGTTTTGGCATGGCGGACGGCAGCGTCAAAATGACATGGCGCAACTGACGCGGCGCATGGCTTTGTGGCATACGCTGACGCTGTGCCGCGCTGTTCATTTGCATCAGCGCCTGGGCCAGCAACTCACACAGCATAAAGGTCATCAGTGAACTGCGGCTGTAGTGGGCGGAGAACACGGGTAAGCGCTCATCCACGGGCAGCGCATACAGCGGCTGACCTTCGTCATTCATCAATGAGGTAAAAGGTGCAGCACAGGCCTGAGGCTCACCCTGCGGACTCTGTTGATTGAAGCGCCAGCCTGGCTGATAGCGTGCTTCGTCCCACAGGTAACGGCGAGGGCTGGACAGGCCGGTGCTGCCTTCCAGACCCGCACGCTGCAGCGCCAGACGGCTGGCTTCACGTCCGACGCGAGTTAACGAGGGCCACATAAAGGCCTGCTCGCGGCCGCTTTCCAGCGAAAAGTTAGCTTTACCAAAACGGGCTTCGGCAAATTCCAGTCGACTGTCGAACAGTTCGTTATAAACCCGATGGGGCTGAGACAGATCGCGCATTTGCAGCTCATAGGTCTGCTTCAGGCCATTGCTCTCTTCCGGGTGATCTTCCACGAGGATGCCGCAGGTGTGGGAGTTCCCCACGTCGAGAATGATATCGACATTGACCGCCGGCGTTTGCAGCGTGGCGGCCTGAATATGAATTTCAGTAAGGTTAAGCTGTTCGCCCAGCAATTCCAGCAGGTTGAGGTAATGCGCCTGGTATTCAAACTCACGCAGAGCCTGGCTAATTGCCTGTTCCCGGCGATCGGATACGCGATCCGTGAAGGACTCGCGCAGCCAGCCATCCACCCACGTATGGTCAAGAAAATCGCCCAGTTCGTAGTTGTGCCAGGCCAGCGCAAAGGTGACACCGTTTTGCGCATCGGAGGGCGTCAGTCCCAACTGCTCGCCGCCGTCTTCTTCAGGCACGCAGCGGGTATCAAAAGCCAGGGTGACGCGGTGCGTATTGCCTGTACTGTCCGGCTTATCCAGGGCAACCAGCCGCATGCGCGCCCAGTTTTCCGGGCCGCCAATAAAACGTCGGCCTGATGCGCAGCGCAGCATCGGCAGCGGCAGCCAGCATGCTTCCAGCAGCGTCAGAGAGTCTGCCAGGGCGATATCGGTTTCAGGGCGCACCACTTCCGGCGCACCGCCGTCCTGCGGATAGAGTAAAAACTTACCGCTGTTGCCGTCTACATTCAGGCGCAGCAACGGGCCGTTCGCGGTCTGGCGCACGAACTGGCGGCGCGCCTGAGTAGCGGAAAGTTGCAGACCAAAATCAAGAAACTGTACGCCACTGTTCTCAATCAGTGAAATCTTCTGCTTATCATCGATCAGGGGAGCCAACATAGTTACTTACTCTCACGCTTAATCGTAATGGGATACGTACGATCCCCACTGTACTGTGCTTCACATGCTGCCGCGCCAATGCTGGAATGACACACTAACAACGGCATGCGATAACGCGATTTGTCCGCGCACCGGGCAGTAAAGCGGCTCTCAATCACCAGGTTACCGGCGCTGGTCATCGCAGCAGTCACATCAGCCTTACAGGTGGTGTTGCCCTGGTTGATCTGGACGTTACCTTTGCCGTTTTTGAACTGGAAGCGCATCACAGGTGGTTTACCGGTTGGGGTTTTGACCTGGTCAATCTCCACGCGCCAGCGACCATCAATGACCTGTACCTGACCATCGCGAACGGCATCCGGTGTCACCACCAGATCCTCGGGTTTAGCGGGCACTGCCGGTACAACGACGTTTGAAAGCGTGGATGACGGGGCGCTGGCCGTTGCTGTCGCGGCGTTTGCCACCACTGCGGCCGGTTTTTGTGGCAGCGTGGCGGACAGTTTTTCAGCCGAAGCCACCACCGCCGGAGGCTTACTCGCGATAACCGGCGCAGGAGCCGGGCTGTTTTGAGCAACGGGTTGCGCCGTGGTAACCGGTTCTGACTTTGGCATATGTAAAATAACAGCCGTCGCTGCCGCAGCGGCTACGGCCAGGGTTGGGATGAGATACCACAGGCGGAAAGGCCGACGGCGCACTGCCGCTACAGGCAACGGTTCGGGTGCCTGAACAGGGACATCGCTGACCGTCGGCTCCGTAACCTCGGGTTCAGGTGTCACCACAGGTTCAGGTTCTGGCGCAGCAGCCACGGCGACAGGCTCAGGTGGCGGTTCAACCAGCACCGTGGGCAGTGACTCTTCAAGGCTGTCACGCAGGCAGGCCAGCGCATCATCGCGATTACGCTCCTGAGCGTCGACAAATCCCCAAAAGGTAATGACGGGTTTACCGTTAACCAGATACACATATTGCTGATTAGGGAACTGCAGGCTTTTGCCTAACAGCGCACCAAACAGGCGCATTGCCGGATTAGCTGCATCGCGTGCACGCGCGCTGATCTCCTGCAGGTCCTGCTGGCAGGCGGTGAGGTGTTGTAAAGCCTGACGGCGTTCATAATCGCTGGCACCCATCCAGGATTTCACTTTGCCCGGGAAGGGCGAGTACCAGTCAAGCCGGTCGCCACGTTCATTGGTTTGTGGAATGGCCAGGCAATTTGCCAGCGCGCTTTGACGGCGCAAACGCAGGGTTTCACGGATTTGCAGGGCGGAAGCAAATACAGGCTGGCCGTTCTCGCCCAAAGCCAGAACCGCATCCAGATTGCCGCTGCGCAGAAAAGTTTTTGCCACCTGTTAAGCCCTTATCGGTCGTTGTCTGAGGCAGAAGATCGCGTGTTATCGTCGATTACGGTGATTTTACGTGGGACAATGGCAAATCAAACCGCTGAAAAAGGGGATAAATGCGTGGTTTTTTGACCCGCTGCCGGGAAAATAACCAATGCCCTGATGATGTTACGCTGTTTTACGCTTTAATAACAGATGTGCAACCACGCCACCGACCAGGCCCCAAAACGCCGAACCGATACCGCAGAGCGTCACGCCGGATGCCGTAATCAGAAAGGCAATCAGGGCGCTGTCGCGCTCGTCGGGCTTATCGAGTGCACGTTGCAAACTGCCGCCCAGGGTGGCAAGCAGGGCCAGACCGGCCAGAACCTGAACCATCACCTCAGGCAGTGCGCTGAACAGCACGGCAATCAACGCCCCGGATAATCCGGCCAGCAGATAAAAAAAACCAGCCAGCGCGGCCGCTATCCAGCGTCGTTGCGGATCGGCATCCACCTCTTCGCCCATGCAAATCGCGGCAGTGATCGCTGCCACACAAACCGAAAATCCACCAAACGGAGACAGCACCAGGGCCAGCAGCCCGGTCCAGCTCATTAATGCGGAGATCGGTGGTCGGTAGCCGTGTGCCTGCAAGGTCGCAATGCCTGGGGCATTTTGCGAGGCCATGGTCACCAGAAAATAGGGTAGACCAATACCCATGAGCGTGGGCAGTGAAAAGGTCGGCCAGACAGGGGCGGGAAGGCTAAAGCGCGCCACATGCTCAGGGAAATGAATGCTGCCTTGCCCAAAGGCGATGGCAAGGCCCGCCAGCAGGGCGATAAGAATGGCATAGCGGGCGAACCAGCGGCGTGCCAGCAGCCAGATAAAACACATTGATGCGGCCAGAGTGAAATTAACTGATAAATCGCTAAACGTCTGCAGGCCAAATCGCAGTAAAATCCCCGCCAGCATGGCGGCTGCCAGCGAGGCGGGAATGTGGTTCATCAGCCGGGCAAACAGGCCGGTTACGCCGCACAACACAATCAGGGCGTTGGCAAAAACAAACACCCCGACGGCGTCGTTGACAGAAACCCCTTGCAGGCTGGTCGCGAGTAACGCCGCGCCAGGCGTGGACCAGGCGGCTAAGATCGGCATCCGGTACGCCAGAGACAGCCCCGCCGAGGCAATGCCCATCGCAAGGCCAATCACGGAAAGCCAGCCGGCGATCTGCGTGGGCGATGCGCCCGCCGACTGAGCGACCTGATAAATAATCGCACCGGTACTGCTATAGCCCACCAACACCGCGACAAAGCCGGAAACGGTCATGGGCAAGGTAATGGGGAACGGCGCGCGGCGTGCAGACATGATGTAACCCTCTTGTGCGTTATAGCGCACATCGTCGCACAGGGCGTTATAACGCACAAGTGTTACACTGAAGCGGTACAGCAGGAGACAACATGGAAAATTTGCAGCAATATCTTGGCGATGCGCTGAAACAATTGCGCCAGGCCAACGGCTGGAGCCTGACTTCAACCGCGGAAAAAACGGGCGTGAGCAAGGCGATGCTGGGTCAGATTGAACGTGGCGAATCCAGCCCCACGGTGGCGACCTTGTGGAAAATCGCCACCGGGTTCAATGTCCCGTTCTCGTTTTTTGTTCATAACGTATCGCTTTCCGCCGGTGAGGTGGCAAGTTACCGACAGCACAATGCCCAGATGACGGTCACGCCGCTGTTACCTTATGACGAACGACTGCGTTTTGATTTGCTGGCAGTTGAGCTGGCAGCCGGTGCACAAAGTGATTCCGCGGCCCATGAGCAAGGCGTGATTGAGCAGGTTGTGGTGCTGGAAGGGGAACTGTTACTGGGCATCGAAGATACCTGGCGGCGGCTTAAACAGGATGAGGCCTTTCAGTTCAGGGCGGATGTTGCCCACAGCTACCGTAATCCCCTGAACAGCCGCTTACGCTTTCACAGCCTGATTCATTACCTTGGGCGAACCTGAGCTTACAAATTGAAACCAGCCGCGCCTGTTCAGACCTGACCGGCATTTGTATACTCACTTCCCCTTTGTAAGGCCGCGCTGCACGCCTGTTTGCACCTCGTTGCAAACGCTGACTGCCTGAGCGTCGCAGTCTGCACCTTACTGACTCGTTATCTGTTACCGCTTCCAGAGGAATTATCATGGCTTTAACCACACTTGATGCGAAAACCGCGCTGATCGTCATCGATCTGCAAGAGGGGATTGTTGCGCTGCCAGTTGTGCATGAGCCACAGCCGGTTATCGAACGCTGCGCAATGCTCGCCGCTGCATTCCGTGAAAAAGATCTGCCCGTTGTGCTGGTCAACGTTGCTGGCGGTGCGCCAGGACGCAATGAGATGCCGCGTCACGAAGGCGAGCTGCCTGCAAACTGGGCAACCCTGGTTCCTGCCATGACACCGCAGCATAACGACCTGACCATCACCAAAAAAACCTGGGGCGCTTTTCATCACACGGCGCTGCATGATGAGCTGCAAAAGCGTGGCATCACGCAGGTCGTTATTTGCGGCATTGCCACCAGCATTGGGGTGGAATCGACGGCACGTCAGGCCTATGAATTAGGTTACAACGTCACATTGGCGGTGGATGCAATGACTGACCTTAATAGCGACACCCATGAAAACAGCATCAAGCGCGTGTTTCCCCGGCTGGGCGAAACGGGCAACTGTGATGATGTGCGTGCAAAACTCAACGCGCTGTAATCGCTAAGCAATATCCCAGGGATTGAGCAGCATAACGCCCAGTCCCTGAAAATCTTTCAGGTTACGCGTGACCAGGATTAAATCGTGCTGTAGCGCCGTCGCCGCAATCAACGCATCGGTTTCAGCGCGCCGGTCGGGCACGTGCAGTTGGGCGCAGCGCCGCGCGATGGGGCCATCAACAGGCAAGGTTCGCTGACGATACGCCTCAAGTACCTGTGTCTGATACCAAAGGCGCAAACGTTGGGCCTGCTCTTCATCCCGCTGTTCAAGATGCAAAATCCCTCTCTCTATTTCCAGCAACGTCAGGGCGGAAATAAAGGTGTTGTCAGTGCTGACCGTGACAGCCCAGGCTTCGACGTTCGGATCGACGCGCGCTGTTCCTGCTTTGCGCAATTCGGAAACGACATTCGTATCCAGTAAATATCGCATCAGAAATCGACATCCCGCGCGGTAATACTTAGGCGTTCCGGTGTAAAATCGATATCTGCTGTTTCAGGCATGGCTAATGCCATCGCCAGATTTTTTTTGCCACCCGTTAATGTTTGATAAGCCTCAAACGTTAACAGGACATGCGCGGGTTTACCGCGATCGGTAATGTACACTGGGCCGTCCTCCGCCTCTTTTTTCGCCTTTGACACGTCTTGATTAAAGGCACGACTTGAATAGATTTTGTTCAACGTGAGTGCTCCTCACATGTAGTTACGTTACTACATAGAGTTTATGTGAGTGGATCTTTTTGAGCAAGTTTTGAACGAAACCTCGAGTGCTCTCGCAAAATGGCACAGCGGAAACCGGGACGGGTGGGTGATACGATGAACTGACTGACGACAGCGCGATGCCAGCGTCAGGAAGGATAGCGGAGAGAGGCCACCAGAGCGGCGGCCGCGTGATAGCGGCGCGGCCGCCCTGTATTACTGGAAAGCGTAACTGACCGTCAGGCCCACGCTGTAGTTGCGCCCCGGTGCCGGTTCGAAATAACGGCTGTTACTTTCGTTGACGATCACCGAGCCCACGTAATTCCGGTCAAACAGGTTATCTACCCGCCCAAACAGATCCAGTGTCCAGCTGGCAACCTGCCACTTATAGCCGCTGTTCAGCGAGGTAATGGCGTAAGACGGCGCCCGAACGTCATTGCTGTCATCCGCCGCAATATTGCTCATGTAACGCCATTCTGCCCCGGCGTAAAAACCCTGTTCCGGGGCGTAAGCCAGCCCGGTGTAAAGCATATTGCGCGCGATGCCGGGAATACGATTGCCGTTGCAGCTGTTGTCACCACAGGCATTGGTGCGATAGCGCGCATCCAGCAGGGTGTAAGCCATCTTCAGCCGCCAGTCATAGTTAAACTGCTGATCAAGGCCCAGCTCCAGGCCACGACGCCGGGTTTCTCCCGCATTTTTATAGGTGGTACGCCCGCCGCTGCTGCTGTCAGCCACAATCTCATCCTGGGTATCGGTCTGGAAAATGGCGGCGCTGACCAGGCCATTGCCCAGCCGCTTTTTAGTGCCTAACTCAACCGTGTCGCTGGTCGCGGGTTTCAGCCCCAGATTCAGTCCAGACTGTTCGTCTGAACGATAGGACAGTTCATTTATTGTCGGCGTTTCGAAGCCGCGTCCGGCCGACAGATAGGTGTTCCAGCTGTCGTCAAAGGCGTACTTCAACGCGGCGGCGGGTAGCCATTTGTGGTAACGGGCATCGCCACTGTCATCGCCATTACCCGGCGTAATGTAAACATCGTTGGAGTCAAAACTGACCGTACTGAAACGGATGCCTGCATCCAGTGACCATTTTTCACTGAGCTGCCAGCTGGTTTGCAGATAGGGATCAAGATTCCACATCAGGTTACGTTCGTTGCGGCGCATATTTCCCTGTTCGCCAAACTGCGTGACGCCGTTTACCGTGGTGAAATTCTCAAAACCTTTACGCTGCTCGCGCATGGTTTCGTAATCAAGTCCGCCGGTAAGCGTTACCGGAACCGAAAACAGGGCATCACGGTGCGTCCAGCGGGTATCAATGCCCTGATAGTGGCGAGTCAGGGAAATCACGCCGCCGGGATGCGACGGGTTGCGCTGCACGCTGACAGGAATCGACTGGAACTGCGTCGTTTCACGCATACCGGCATACATCATCACATTGAGGTCGTCGTTTTCACTCATCTGGCGCTGATAGTGCAGGCCGCCCTGGGTTTGATCGACGGTTTTGCGCGTATTGAACAGCGAGACGGTGCTGACAACCTGACGGGGATTAGCCCGCCATTGTTCCGGCGTTAAGCCGCCCGGGTCCTGCGCGTCGATATGAACGCTGTTGAACAGTAACGTCAGGGTGCTGACGTCATCGATGCGTACGCCCAGCTTTGCATTACCGAGATTTTTTTGCGCGGCACTGTGGTCGCGATAACCGTGAGTGGTAAAGCGCGAGGCGGAAATCGTGTAGTTAACGTCGCCGGCATGTGTGCCATCGCCGGTGGCACCGCTGGCTTTCACGCTGTTGCGCCAGCTGCCATAACTACCGAACCAGCTACCCGCTTCGAGCGTCGGGGGTTGCTGTCCGGTTTGGGTGATGACGTTAATCACGCCGCCGGAGGCGTTGCCATACAGCGCAGAAAACGGCCCACGCAATACCTCCACCCGATCAACCGAGCCGATATCAATGTTAGACGTTTGTCCCTGACCATCCGGCATGGTGGCAGGAATGCCATCAACATAAATACGCAGGCCACGCACCCCGTAAGTGGAACGGGAACCAAAGCCGCGCAGAGACAACTGCAGGTCCTGGGCGTAATTTTGTCGATTCTGGATCTGCAATCCTGGTACGCTGGTCAGGCTTTCTGACAGATTAACGCGCGGCGCGGCCTGGCGCATATCATCGCCGTTAACCACGCTAACGGCGGCAGGCGTATCAAGTTCGCTCAGGCCTTTTGCGGACGGTGCCGCGCTGACGACCAGCGTATTATCGCCGTCTGCTGCGAAGAGCGGCAGCGAAGAAAATGTGGCAGGCAGGACTAAAAACGGCAGGCTGACCCGACGTAATCGCTTAATATGCATTTGTATTTGGCCTGAAAGCGTGGATTCCCTGGGTATGTCGCCTGCCAACCCGCGGCTTAAAACCACAGCGGTTAACGGCAGGTCGCGAAACTAGTGGTGCTAAATGAACCAACTGGAACAATCGCGGCATATATTAATAGTTTTGTCAGTTGTTTGGAAATCGTAAATGATTGATCGGTTTATATGATCGTCATGGCGTTAAAACGTCATGCCCTTAGCGCGGTTAACCCCGTGATAACGCACGACGGGCGGGCAGGCGGGCAAGCCAGGAAGGCAAAGGCCAGCGGACGTACAGGGTCACAGGTGCTACATTTTAGCGTGCACCGCCGGGTAAGCTTAAGGCGGACACCACTAATCAAAAATAAGGAAATCAGCATGAAACAACCTGATGTTGCAGTACTGGGATTAGGCGCCATGGGGCACGCCTTTGCCGCTAATTTACTCAAAAAAGGTTTCAGGGTTTACGGCTGGAACCGCACCCGCGCACGGGGCGAAGATTTGATTGACGCCGGGCTGACGTTAGCCGCTTCCGCCGCGGACGCGGTGCAGCAGGCCGACGTCGTGATTGCGATGTTATCGGACGGTGACACCACAGAGCAGGTGCTGCATGAGGCGAAAGCGGCGTTAAAACAGGGCGCAACCCTGTGCCAGATGGGCACCATCGGTGTGGAAAAAACCGATGCGCTGATTGCCTTCTTCGCTCAGGCGCGCCCCGATGTGGTGTTTATTGACGCGCCGGTTTCCGGCACCAAAGCCCCCGCAGAAAACGCCCAGATTCTGGTGATGGCCAGCGGCGATCGGTCCCGTGCTCAGGCAGCAGAAGCTGTGTTCGGCGCGATAGGTAAAGGAACGCAGTGGCTGGGTGAGGCGGGCAAGAGTTCGCGCATGAAGCTGGTCATCAACAGCTGGCTCATTGGTCTGATGCAGAGTCTGGCCGAAAGTACCCGGCTCGCCGACCAGTTTGGATTTTCCACCGACGACCTGTGGCAGGTGCTGGACGGCGGCCCGCTGGCCGTGCCCTATGCCAAAATGAAGCTGGGCATGATCGCCAGCGATGATTATACCCCGCAGATGCATCTGCAATGGGCGCTCAAAGACGCAAAGCTGGCGCTGGATGCCTCTGAGAGTTCACTACCCGCACTGGAAAATATCGCCAGCGTCTGGCAGCAGGCCGTGGAAGCCGGGCACGGTGAAGAGGATTTAGCGGTGATCTACAAGTATCTTAAATCGCAATGAGTTCGACGGTCAGTTTTGATTTCAGCACCCGCCCGCTGGTGCCGCTGGCGCACGATTATCCGCATGGTGCCACAGAACCCTGGCACCATCACAGCTGCGCGCAGCTTATTCATACGCTGAGCGGCGTAGTGCGGGTTGAAACTGAACTGGGCAGATGGACCGTACCGCCCAGCCGTGGCGTCTGGCTGCCTGCCTTCACCCGCCACAGCTTACACATCACCGGGGCAGTCGCTGCGCGCACGCTGTTTATCGATCCCTTTGCCAGAGCCGATCTTCCCGCCAGTTGTCAGGTCGTGCAAATTTCTGCGCTGCTGCGCGAGCTGATTATCAACGCCATCGATTTACCTGTGTCCTACGCGCCAGCCAGCCGCACCGAACGGATTTATGAATTGATCCTGGATGAGATACGCAGCATGGACGTGCTGCCTTTTGCCTTGCCCCTGCCACAGAGTCCACGTTTACAGGCGCTCTGCCTGCAGGTTCAGGCTGACCTGTCTGGCGACTGGTCGCTGGCGGCAGCCAGCGCCAGGCTCAACCTGTCTGGTCGAACGCTGGCTCGCCATTTTGTACGTGAAACCGGCCTGCAGTTCAGCGACTGGGTACGGCGAGCCCGCGTGGCTATCGCCCTGACGCGGCTGGCACAGGGCGACAGCGTATTGCGCGTGGCTCTCGATCTGGGCTATGAAAGCCCAAGTGCCTTTAGCGCCATGTTTCGCCGTCTGCTGGGCGTGTCACCAACGGACTACTTTCCTGCGGCAGAAAGTGGCTCGCCGCGTTAAGCAATGCCTGCAGTGCGGCGCGCGACGTATCATTGTCGATGCTGACGCCCCAGTGGCGTTCACCCTGAAGATTCATGCAGCTGACATAGGCGACTGAGCGGCTGTCGCTGCGTTTTCCCAGCGTATGTTCATGATAATGTTCAATGGTCAGCGCCAGGTCCAGCGTCTGACGCAGTGCCGTAACGGCGGCGGAAAGCAGGCCATTCCCGCTACCAGTCAGCGGCACGGTGTGGTCGTGATGATGGACGTGAGCCCGCAACTGCGTCTGCTCGCCCGACTCGCTTTGACTGTGTGCATCCATCAGGCGCAGGGCAGGCTGTTCAATCTGATAGTGACGGCAAAAAAGTTGCCAGACAGCATGCTGCGTCATTTCTTTTCCATGCAGATCGGTTTCCTGTTGAACACAACGGCTGAAATCCTGCTGCAGTGCGCGGGGAAGGTGCAGGCCGTGGTTTTGCTCCAGCAACCAGGCCGCGCCGCTTTTACCTGACTGACTGTTTACCCGGATAACGGCTTCATAACTGCATCCAATATCGGCAGGATCGAGCGGCAAATAGGGGATCTGCCACCGCGTTTCCTGGTGCTGGTGGCGATAAGCGAATCCCTTTTTGATCGCATCCTGATGAGAGCCGGAAAAAGCGGTAAAAACCAGCTCGCCTGCATAGGGATGACGGGGATGGACCGGCAGTTTATTGCAGTCGGTGACCACCTCAATCACCCGGGCCATATCGCTAAAATCCAGTCCTGGCGCAATGCCCTGGGTATAAAGATTTAACGCCAACGTGACTAAATCGACATTACCGGTACGCTCACCATTGCCAAACAGGCAGCCTTCAATGCGATCGGCACCCGCCAGCAGAGCCAGTTCCGCGCAGGCCACGCCCGTCCCCCGGTCGTTATGAGGATGAACGCTGATACACACCGCGTCACGTCGGCTAAAGTGACGGCAGAAAAACTCTATCTGATCGGCGTAAACGTTGGGCGTGTTAACTTCAACGGTGGCCGGCAGGTTAATGATCATCGGCCGTTCCGCGCTGGGTTGCCAGACGTCGGCGACCGCTTCACAAATCTCCAGCGCGAAGGCGGGCTCTGTAAAACAGAAGGTTTCCGGCGAGTACTCAAAGCTCCACTGTGTTTCGGGCGCGGCCTCACAGGCGGCTCGAATCTGTTGTGCACTTGCGGTCGCCAGTGCCACGATCTGTTGTTTACTCTGATTAAACACGCGCTCACGAAATAAGGGGGCGGTGGCGTTGTACAAATGCACAATGGCGCGCGGTGCCCCTTCCAGTGCGCAGAAGGTTTTTGCAATCAGGTCCTGACGCGCGGGCGTTAATACCTGCAGCGTCACATCATCTGGAATTCGCTTTTGTTCAATCAGGTCGCGCACAAAGTCAAAATCGGTTTGCGAGGCGGAAGGAAAGGCGGCTTCAATTTCTTTGACACCGCAGTCCAGCAGCAACTGCCAGAACTGAAGTTTTTGCGTGCGGTTCATCGGTTCCGCCAGCGCCTGATTTCCATCCCGCAGGTCAGTAGACAGCCAGCGCGGCGCACGGGTGAGCTGTTGTGAAGGCCACTGGCGGCCAGCCAGCTCAACGGAGGGGAACGGGCGGTATTTCTCAGCCGGGTGCATCAACATAGTCATCTCCTTGTAGGTGTTTAAGCCAGTGTGGCGTGGCGAGAAGTCTGTCGCGCGCGGAAAACTGACAACCTGAAGCGCAAAAGTGACAACCTTGTTGACGGCGTGTGGCGCTGCGTGCGCAGGCGTTTGCTGAAGCGGAAAGAGCGCGGTAGCATAAGCCGATGTTTCCCAAGGTGGTTTCCTATGCTGGTTTTTGACGGGCACAACGATCTGTTACTTAATCTGTGGCTGTACCATCGCGATGCGCCCGCAGAGGCATTCTTTGCGGGCGTGCCGAAAGGCCATCTGGATTTTTCTCGTATGCAGCAGGGCGGTTTTGCCGGCGGGTTGTTTGCTCTTTTTGTACCGCCGCAGGACTACCTTGCTCAGGTCGCCCCGGCGCGTGCGGCGCAAGAAGCCTATGAGCCACTGACGATTATGTGGCAGCAACTGGCGATACTGCAGCAAATAGCCGCGCAGTCAGACGGGCGCGGCAGGCTTTGCCACTGCGCCGCAGAGATTGAAGCCTGCCGCGCTGAAGGGGTTCTGGCGCTGGTGGCGCATATTGAAGGCGCTGACGCGCTGGACGCGGACGGCGAAACGCTGAACGCCTTTTATCAGGCTGGCGTCCGCTCCATCGGGCCATTCTGGAACCTGAAAAATCGCTTTGGAGAAGGCGTTAACGGCAGTTTCCCGGGATCGCCGGACACAGGACCAGGGCTGACGGCAGAGGGGGAAAGGCTGATCGGCCAGGCCGCTGCGCTAAACATGATGATTGATGTTTCGCATATGAATGAAAAAGCCTTCTGGGATACGGCCCGCCTGTCTGACGCGCCCCTGGTTGCCAGCCACTCCAACGCCCATGTTCTGTGCCCACAGCCCCGAAACCTGACGGATGACCAGCTCAAGGCTATCCGTGCGAGCGGTGGGGTGGTCGGTATTAATTTTGGCAACGCTTTCCTTCGGGCCGACGGTAAACGTGACAGCGACACCGATCTGGCAGAAATCGTCAAACATTGTGATCACTTGATTAACATAATGGGCGACGATCATGTGGCGTTCGGATCGGACTTTGACGGGATTTCGCCGCCGGAAGCGTTGGGCGACGTGAGCGGTCTGCCGCGATTGCTCGCCGTTTTTCGCGACTCGGGCTATGATCAAAACGTACTGGAGAAATTAACGTGGGGAAACTGGCTGCGGGTTTTGCACCAAACCTGGCTGGGTTAACACGTTTTCTTACGGGCTTTTCATTGATTTCACTGTGCGGTCTGCGAGAAAATAGTGTGACAAGGTTCGCATTTCAATCCCTGTCACACTGCTGTTTTGCAGTAATTTATTTGTCTGTTTATCTATAAGGAAGAAAATTATGTGGAAAAAACCAACGTTTGTTGATCTGCGCCTCGGTCTGGAAGTCACGCTGTACATCTCCAACCGCTAATCATTTGCCCGCCGTTTGCGCGGGCATTTCGTTTCAACACCTGGTCCCTTTCATGTTTATTAAAGTCCTTGGATCTGCTGCAGGCGGTGGATTTCCGCAATGGAACTGCAACTGCCCCAACTGCCAGGGTGTGCGTAACGGCACCCTGCAGGCCACGCCACGTACTCAGTCCTCGATCATCGTTAGCGATAACGGGGAAGACTGGGTTTTATGCAATGCCTCTCCTGACATCAGCCAGCAGATTTTGCACACGCCAGAACTGGTTAAAAAAAACGTCCTGCGCGGTACAGCCATCGGCGGCATAATTCTTACCGACAGCCAGATTGACCATACTACGGGCCTGCTCAGCCTGCGTGAAGGCTGCCCACATCAGGTGTGGTGTACGCCCGAAGTTCATGACGATCTGACCACCGGCTTCCCGGTCTTTACCATGCTCAAACACTGGAATGGCGGACTGCAGCATCGGCCCATTCGTCCGTTAACGCCGTTTAACGTCGATGTTTGTTCGGATCTCCAGTTCACCGCCATCCCGATTCTCAGTAATGCACCGCCATACTCGCCATACCGCGATCGTCCGCTACCGGGCCACAACGTGGCGTTGTTTATTGAAAATCGCGCTAATGGTCAGACACTGCTGTATGCGCCAGGCCTTGGTGAGCCGGATGCGGTGATCCTTCCCTGGCTGGAGCGGGCCGATTGTCTCCTGATTGATGGGACGGTATGGCAGGACGATGAGTTACTGACCGCCGGAGTGGGTAAAAATACCGGAAAAGCGATGGGGCACCTGGCGCTGGCCGACGAGCAGGGGCTGATGGCATTACTCGCCCGGCTACCGGCAAAACGTAAAATTTTAATTCACATTAACAACACCAATCCTGTCCTTAACGAACAGTCACCTCAGCGGCACTTCCTGTCACAGCAGGGAATAGAGGTGAGTCACGACGGGATGGCGATACATCTTCAGGACTAAATCATGCTGATTACGGAAACCCTGTCGCCGCAGGCCTTTGAACAGGCGCTGCGTGATAAAGGCGCGTACTACCATATTCATCACCCTTACCATATTGCGATGCATAACGGCCAGGCCACGCCTGAGCAGATTCAGGGCTGGGTGGCGAACCGCTTCTACTATCAGACCAGTATTCCGCTCAAAGATGCGGCGATCATGGCCAACTGCCCGGACCCGGCGACCCGGCGTAAATGGGTACAGCGCATCCTGGATCACGATGGCAGCCAGGGCGACGATGGCGGCATTGAAGCCTGGTTACGCCTGGGCGAAGCGGTGGGCCTGAGCCGGGATGAGCTGGTCTCGGAACAGCATGTCCTGCCGGGCGTGCGGTTTGCGGTTGATGCCTACCTCAACTTTGCGCGTCGCGCTAACTGGCAGGAAGCCGCCTGCAGTTCCCTTACCGAACTCTTTGCCCCCCAGATTCATCAGTCGCGGCTCGACAGTTGGCCTCAGCACTATCCGTGGATCAAAGAAGAGGGCTATTTCTATTTCCGCAGCCGCCTGAGTCAGGCGAACCGCGACGTTGAACACGGCCTGGCGCTGGCGCTGGCATTTTGTGATACCGCTGAAAAACAGAACCGCATGCTGGAGATTCTGCAGTTCAAGCTGGATATTCTGTGGACGATGCTGGATGCCATGACAATGGCTTACGAACTCAAACGCCCGCCTTATCATAGCGTTACGGATAAGGCAGCCTGGCACACAACCCGACTGGTATAACGATGAACGAACACGCAATTGCCGCTTTTCGCCGTGGCTACCGTATGCAATGGGAAGCGGCTCAGGACAGTCACGTCGTGCTCTATCCAGAAGGCATGGCGAAACTCAATGAAACGGCCGCCGCCATTCTGGCGCTGGTGGACGGCAAACAGGATATTGCCGCCATCATTGCCATCCTGGATGCCCGTTTTCCCGAAGCAGGCGGCGTCGGCGAGGATGTCAAAGAATTCCTGCAGTCAGCGTATGAACAAAAGTGGATACAGTTTCGTGACCCAGCATAAACCCGGCGTGAACCCACCGCTCTGGCTGCTGGCAGAACTGACCTACCGCTGCCCGCTCCAGTGCCCGTACTGCTCGAATCCGCTGGATTTTGCCCAGCAGGAAAAAGAGCTGAGCACCGAGCAGTGGATTGAGGTGTTCCGCCAGGCACGTGCCATGGGCAGCGTGCAGCTCGGCTTTTCCGGCGGTGAGCCGCTGACGCGGAAAGACCTGCCCGAACTGATCAAAGCGGCGCGCGATTTAGGTTTTTATACCAACCTCATTACCTCCGGGATCGGCCTGACGGAGAAAAAGCTGGAGGCATTCAGCGACGCCGGGCTGGATCATATTCAGATCAGTTTTCAGGCCAGTGATGAAACCCTGAACGCAGCGCTGGCCGGGTCGAAAAAGGCGTTTCAGCAGAAGCTGGACATGGCGCGCGCGGTCAAAGCCCATGGTTATCCAATGGTGCTGAATTTCGTCCTGCACCGTCACAATATTGACCAGATCGATAAGATCATCGATCTCTGTATCGAGCTGGAAGCCGATGACGTGGAGCTGGCGACCTGTCAGTTTTACGGCTGGGCGCAGTTAAACCGCGAGGGCCTGCTGCCAACCCGTGAGCAGATTGCCCGGGCCGAAGGCATCGTTAACCAGTACCGTGAACGCATGAGCGACAGCGGTAATCTGACCAATCTGCTGTTTGTTACCCCAGATTACTATGAAGAACGTCCCAAGCCGTGCATGGGCGGATGGGGCGCTATCTTCCTGAGCGTCACGCCGGAAGGCACGGCACTCCCGTGCCACAGCGCACGCCAGCTGCCGGTGGCTTTTCCCTCTGTGCTTGAGCAGAGCCTGGAAGATATCTGGTACCACTCGTTTGGCTTTAATCGCTATCGGGGCTTTGACTGGATGCCGGAGCCTTGTCGCTCCTGTGACGAAAAAGAGAAAGATTTTGGCGGCTGTCGCTGCCAGGCCTTTATGCTTACCGGCGATGCAGACAATGCCGATCCGGTGTGCAGTAAATCCCCGCACCACGGTAAAATTCTTGATGCACGCCGTGAAGCTGACTGTAGCGACATCAAAATCGGCCAGCTACAGTTCCGCAATCGCAGCAACTCTCAGCTGATTTATAAAACGCGGATTCTGTAATGCACACACGTTGCCTGCAACTCAACGGACTGAAGGTGACGCTGATCCACCAGCCCGAGGCCAGTCAGTCAGCGGCACTGGTGAGCGTCGCGGCAGGCAGCCATGATGAGCCGGATAGCTGGCCCGGCCTGGCGCATTTGCTTGAGCACCTGCTTTTTACCGGCAGTCAGCGCTGGCCAAATGACGGGCGGTTGATTAGTTGGGTTCAGGCCTGCGGGGGGCAGGTGAATGCCAGCACTCAGGCCCGCCAGAGCGCGTACTTTTTTGAAGTCGCGCCTGAGAATTTTAGCGAAGGCCTGCTGCGCCTGCAGGATATGCTGAGTGCGCCACGACTAACCCTTGAGGCTATCCGCCAGGAGATTGCCGTTATTGATGCGGAATACCGGCTGCTGCAGCACCATGCTCCGGCGCGGGCGGAAGCCGCCATCTTCACGCCGGTGACGTTCCCCGCCGTATTTCAGCGCTTCCAGACGGGCAACAGGGCAGTATTTGGTGACAATGTCACTGAATTGCACGCGGCGTTGCAGGCCTTTCATCAGCGTTTTTATCACCCCGAGAATATGACGTTGTGGCTCCAGGGGCCGCAGTCTCTGGAAGCGCTCACCGATCTGGCAGAAACCTTTACCGCCGCGTTTTCCCCACGTCCATTGCAGCTGCGCAAGCGTGCCAGAATCGCCTCGCAACCGGTTCAGCTGTCCCCCGACAGGTGCCTGGCCTTACAGCAGGGAGGGCCGTCCGCGCTGTGGCAAAGCTGGCTGTTACCTGCCGCGTTTCGTGACAGTGTCACTCTGGTGCGGGAATTTTTACTTGATGAGGCGCCGGGTGGCTTACTGGCCTCGCTCCATGCGCGCAACATCGCGACCGGCCTGCAGGTGAAATGGCTTTATCGATCTGACACGACCGACTGGCTGGCGATAACGGTCGCCAGCGAGCAGCCTGCGCCTGTGATGGCACTCCTGAATGCGTTTCTGCAGGCGTTAAGTCGTACCACCACGGCGCAACGGCAACATTACTGGCAACTGGCACAGCAACGGCTGGCTGCGCAATCGCCACTGATGCAACTGCAGGCGCGAGCACTGGGCTTTGCGGCCGTGGGTGAATGTCCTGATATCTCTGCCTTATTGAGCGAACTGTCCACCCGTGCCGCGACCACGCTTTTTTGTACCGCCGATATGCAGGGGGAAAAGCGTCTTGTACAGGGCTATGAACTCGCGCTGGCAACCTGGCAGGTGCCAGCGCACCGTAGCCCGGCGGTTAGCTGGTCATTTTACCCGCAGCAAAGTCCTTTCCCACTCAGAGATGCGCCCACGGATGTGGCGGCTCTGCCGCATATCGCGCCGGATACGTCGCCGGGTACACTGGTGCTGCGCCCCGAGCTGTTTACCACGCTCGCGGCGGGCCCGGCATATGACCATGCCTTACGGCCCGTCTTTGCGGTGTTACGCCATTTTGCCGCTAGCGGCGAGTGGCGCGACGTTCAGGGCGTCTGGCAACTCAGGCTGCAGCTGCCGTCAGACAAGACACTGCTCAGCGCGGCGCTGGCGCAGCTTCTGCAACGCCTGAGCCAGCCAGCCAGGGCATCCTCACCACACATACCGGGCATTGCGATACGCGAGCTGCTGCGGCAACTGCCTTACCAACTGGCTACCTCTGTGGAGCCTGCAGGCTGGCGTGCTGTCCTGTTGGGCGGTGATGCTGACCAGCAGCGGATCGTGGCGCAGCAACTCAGTGTGCTTAAGGTGAATTCCCCGACGCGTCCGGCTCCCGCATCGGTTGCCGGTGAAACCTGTATCCCCCAGGCGACGGATGACAGTGCTGTTTTGCTGTTTATTCCCCTGGACGACGGGCAGCAACTGGCAGCGCTTCGTGCTCTGGCGCTGATCTGTGAGCCGCGTTTTTACCAGCGCTATCGCGTTGAGCACCCGGTAGGTTATGTGGTCAGCTGCCGCTACCATCGCAGTGTGGACACCGATGGCCTTCTTTTTGCCTTACAGTCGCCGGATTGTCCGGCATCAACATTGATTCAGTACTGTGAAGCCTTCCTGCATGACATGACGCCTGGCGTTGCACAATGTGATATCAACCCGATCAAAACTCAGCTCATGGGGATGAAAGAAGACCCCGAGGTGGCAGCCCTGCGTCAGGCGAACGGCCTGACCAACCTTGAGCCTGAAAAGGTCGCCTCACTGACTCAGGAAGCGGTGCAACAGCTGCATCAACGATTGTTAACCTGCCGACACCGCTGGCGCATTCTCTACACTAAAGGTAAGAATTAAAATAATCACTCAGTGATATTGCTGAATAAATTTGATTGTTTACGCCAAATCTCTTCACTTTTTATTCGCGTTTATATGCCCCAAACTCAGATGGACGCCATAAAATAAGGAATAGAAAGTGAAGAATGTAAAACGTTTAACTCTGCCACTGCTCGCGGCTGCTGCGCTGTATGTCCCTGCTTCTCAGGCAGAAGCCATGCATTATCAACTCGACCCACAGCATACGTCTGTGGTGATGAGCTGGGAGCACTTCGGCTTTTCGCATCCTACCGCTGATATTCCAGATGCTACAGGTTCCCTGGTGTTTGACAGCAGCAAACCTGAGCAGTCGCGTGTCGACGTTACCCTGCCGGTAAGTAAAATTGACAGCCATGTCGCTGCCCTGACCAAAGAATTCAAAGGTGCGGACTATTTCGACGTTGCGAAATACCCCAGCGCCACCTTCCGCAGCACTAAAGTCATCGCCAAAGGCGATAACAAGTTTGATGTAGAAGGGAACCTCACCCTGAAAGGTATTACCAAACCTGTCACACTGCACGCCACGCTGAACAAGCAGGGCGAGCATCCGATGGTGAAGAAGCAGGCGATTGGTTTTGATGCCACCGGCACCATCAAACGTTCAGACTTCAAACTGGACAAGTACGTGCCCGCGGTCAGTGATGACGTGAAACTGACGCTCTCTACCGAAGCATACGCGAAGTAATTCTGCGTTTGCGTTCTCAGCCCGGCACTCAGGTGCCGGGTTTTTTTTTGCCTGGCCTGGCTACGGGCAACCCGGCAAACAGGCAGCGTCTGCATTCAGCGTTGTCAGGCCCTGAACGAGTCGGCGGCACCGAAACCGCCTCAAAAAGCGCCAGCATTGTCTGAAAAAAAAGCACTTCATCACGCTATTTTCGGCGGCTGAAAAAGCCTGAGCCCGTCCCGCGTAAAATTAATCCTCTGCCGTACCTAAAAAAATGAGGCGAAAATCACAAATTTGCATCGTGATTTTATCGACGCCTGCGCGATATAACGTTGACAGAAAAGCGAGGGGGATCGTTATATTTAACTTGTTGTTTTAAAAGGATAAACTCACAACCCACCTTTGCGATTAAAATGTGATTTCTTTCACATAAATAAGCCATCTGTACGCGCTGTCAATACATCACCTAAATAAATTCCTCTCATTTTTGTGATCTTAATTGCAAATATCAGTCTGTTATCCCGAAACAATAGCGTCAGACGCATTAAGCCAGAAGGAAGTCAGGATGAGAATCGGAATGGTAATTAGCGGCGGCGACGTAACCGGCATTAATAATTTCATTTTCCAGGTGGGCAGAATGACCCAGGCGGAAATGGTGTTATTTAATGGCGGTATTCCTGGACTGCTGGATAATGTCTGTCAGGAAATATCGCAGCGTGATTTACTGGATTTTTCCATTACGTCCATTCCGGTGATGCAGTCGGGCAGAACTGCGCGAAAATTAATTCGCAGCGAATATGAAACCATTGCCCGGCAGTTAAAAACATTACGCATTGATGTATTAATTCTGGCTGGCGGTGACGGGTCGCTGCAATTTTTGCACACGCTGAGTGAATTTGGCGTCAACTGTTTTGGCATCGGAATGACCATTGATAACGATGTCTACGGCAGTGATTATACCGTGGGTTTTTCCACCGCCTGTGAGCAGGTTTTAAAAGAGGTGGCAAAACTGAGAAACACCGGTCGGGCCTTAACCGGGCGTGTGTTTATGGTAGAACTGCTCGGTGGTTATTGTGGTGAGCTGACGCTACAGTCCGCCATAAAATCCAATGCCGATTTTGCGCTGATCCCGGAATGCCAGATTCCCACTAGCGTGCTGGCAGAACGTATCACTCAGCGGCTCAGCGAACAGAACAGCGTGGTAATCCTCTGTTCAGAAGGTTACACACGAGAATATTCACCGGGATTTCAGGGCGCGATTGATACATTAATCAAGCAACTTGAACCGTTGATCGGCGTGCGTATTCGCAAAACGATCGTCGGCTATGGGCTGCGTAATGGCGACCCCACCTGTGAGGAGATTTATCAGGGCACCATTATGGCAAGTGAAGTCGTCCGTTGTATTCAATCCGGGATGCGTAATAAAGCCGTCATTATTAATGGCAGCAATAAGCCTATTCCGATTGACTTAATAAGCATGAAAAAACGCCTGGTCGATACAGAAGGGCACCATTATAAACTCGCTAAACAACTGCATATATTGTGAGGAGAAAACATGCTGAAAATTTTATGTGTCTGTGGTTGCGGTCTGGGATCAAGTTTCGCTATCGAAATGAGTGCGAAATCAGTTTTAAAAAAACTGGAGATTGAAGCCGATATCGATCACACCACGATTTCAGAAGCTAACGCATTTAAATCCGACATGATTTTAACGCAAAAAGCCTTTGCGGATGTCTTAAATGCCGACGCCACACCAGAGCAAATTAAACGCGTAATTATATTAAATAAACTCACCGATAAAGCTGAAATTGAGCAAAAGATCGTGGCTTTCTTAAAAGAACGTAATGTGAAGGTTGCTAATCATGAATAGTGTAATCAATTTTCTGGTTAAAGACTTATTGGGGCAGGCGTCTATTCTGATCGCGTTTATTGCGCTAATCGGACTGGTCCTGCAAAAAAAATCGGCCGGGAAGGTCGTGGAAGGGACCTTTAAAACCCTTCTGGGCTTCTTGATCATGATGGCGGGCATCAACATTATTGTGGGTGCGCTCACCTTCCTTAACAGCATTTTTACCCACGGTTTCGGTATGCAGGGCTACATCACCGACGTGGCCGCGATTGCCGGGCTGGCAAACCGCGAGCTGGGCTCGGAAGTGGCCATGACGCTACTGGTGATCTTTATCGTCAATATCATCATTGCGCGCCTGACACCGTTTAAATACATCTTCCTCACCGGTCAGGCGCTGTTGTGGATGGCAACCATCGGGGCCGTGATCGGCTACAAAGCCGGTCTGACCGGATTACCGTTAATTCTGACCGGCGGTATTTTCGGCGGCATCATGGCGGTGGTGATGCCGGCACTGGCACAGCCGGTGGTGCGTCGTATCACGGACTCGGATGACGTCGCGCTCGGCCACTTCTGCACTATCGGTTATCTGCTCACGGCGGCGGTGGCGAAAGTCGTCGGCCGAGGCTCACGCTCAACGGAAGACTTAAAGCTCCCCGATAACTTTAAGTTTTTGCAGGACACCTATCTGTCGATGGCGGTGGTCATGGTGCCGATGTACCTGATTCCCGCTGTGGCGGCAGGTCCAGCCTTTATCGCCCAGTACAGCAGTGGTACCAACTACCTGATGTATGCCTTTATGCAGTCTATCCAGTTTGTGGCGGGCGTCTTTGTTTTATACAGCGGCGTGAGACTGCTGCTGAATGAACTGGTCCCGGCCTTCCGCGGCATTGCGATGCGACTGGTGCCGGATGCCAAACCTGCACTCGACTGCCCGGTCATGTTCCCTTATGCGCCTAACGCGGTCATCGTCGGCTTTCTTGCGACCACGCTCGGCTCTGTTGTGGGCATGCTGGTCTTCCCAATGTTTGGTCTGGCGATGATTCTGCCCGGCTTGCTGACCAACTTTTTTGCCGGCGGTACAGCAGGCGTATTTGGTAACGCACTGGGTGGACGGCGCGGGGCGATGATTGGTGGATTCGTCCACGGATTATTTATCACCTTCCTGCCCGCCATTCTGGTACCGATGCTGGAAAGCTACGGCTTCACCGGCGTGACCTTCAGTGATTCCGACGTGATCAGTACCGGTCTGGTTCTGGGACATGCTTTCCAGCATAACTGGCTGTTTGTCGCCGTATTCGTTGCTTTTGTTACCGCTATCGCCTGGTTTGTTAACGGAAAATCCACTAAGCCCCGTGAGGAAAACGTGCATGAAACTTTATAACTTTACCGAATTGCTGAAAATTGCCAAAGAACGTGAATTTAAAGCGGTAGGGTCGTTTAATTTACACTGTCTTGAGATGTTGCCGGCGTTTTTTAAAGCGGCAGAAAATACGCACAGTCCACTGATGATTCAAATATCAACCGGGACCGCGAAATATCTTGGACACGAATTATTGGTTGATGCCATTAAGTCATTATCCAAAAGTAAAAATATTCCGACCTGTTTGCATCTGGATCACTGTTCCGATTTAGACGCGATTCAGACGGCAATTAATGCCGGATTCAGTTCGGTGATGTATGACGGTTCACATTTATCGCTGGAAGAGAATATCGCGAATACCCGCAGGGTGATTGATATGGCCCGCCCCGTGAATGTTTCCGTCGAGGCTGAGCTGGGCGCGATCGGCGGTTCTGAAGACGGAAAATGTGTGGAAATGAGCGATATCGTGTTTACCACGGTCGAGGATGCGAAACGCTTTGTGGATGAAACCGGCGTGGACATGCTGGCCATCTCCATCGGTACCGTTCACGGCCTTTACACCGGTAAAGCCCACATCCAGCATCAACGCCTGGCGGAGATCACGGCTGCCACGGGAACGCCGCTGGTCCTGCATGGCGGAACCGGGGTCAGCGACGAGGACATGCGCCTGGCCGTGGGCAGCGGTATCGAAAAAGTTAACGTAGGTACGGAAATGAATGTGCAGTGGGTTGCCCAGTGCAAAGCGACCTTTGAGAAAGGCAAAGTCAATGACAGCGTGCGTAATTTCCTTGTGCCTGCCAATAATGCCGTCACCAATGTATTAGTTGAGAAAATGCAGCTGTTCCGTTAAGCACTTTTATTATCCCGACGTGAATAAACCTGAGGTGCCCTGGCGCTTTTCGGGGCAGGAGACGCTATGTTTGGATTCATGAAAAAGAAAGGGGGAAATAATGCCCCAGATGATGCAGAACGGGATCGTCAGGCAGAAAGTGTCAGTGAAAAAATAACGGCGCTGGAAGCGAAACTGGCGATTAATTCAGGCGATATTGAAACGCAGAAACAATTAATGCTGGAATATAATCGTGCATTATCCCTGTTTGCGAAAAGCCGCCGTTACCGGGATGACATTGATCCTCTTTTTGTGAAAATTGATGAATTACGTAATCTGGTGCGTAAATCAGTTTAAGGAGCAGCAATGACCATTAAACAGTTATTACAGGAAGCCAATGCTGTTCAGGTAGGCATTGCCGCCAGGGACTGGCGGCAGGTGATTGCCATGGCGGCAAAACCGCTGGTGGAGGGCGGTTATGTTCATGCCTCTTATCCTCAGGCGGTCATTGATAATACGCTGACGCATGGTGCCTATTACGTGTTTGAAGAAGGTATCGCTATTCCCCATGCCCGCCCGGAAACGGGCGTTATCCGCGACTGCTTCAGCATGGTATTGCTGGCGGAACCCATCTCGTTTGAGGGAAGCGATAAGGCGGATATTGTGATCATGTTTGGTGCCCGCGACAGTAATGCGCACATAGAAGAGGGCATTCGCGCCATTGTCAGTATGCTTGAGGATGAAGAGACGCTGGTAAAATTACGGCGTGCCAGCAGCGTTGCGGAAGTAATGGAGATCCTATGACCAGTGAGACTGACATAAAGCGCGTGGTGTTAGTTAACGGGATTCCTGCCTCCGGGAAAAGCACGCTGGCCCGCACGTTGTCACAGCGTTTTTCCTTGCCGGTGTTAACGCTGGACAGCCTGAAGGAGCCGTTTATGTCCAGCTTTGCGCCGGTCGATCGCCAGCGCAACCGACAGCTGGGCTGTGCGGCTTATCAGGCTATCTGGAATATCATCGGCCAGTCGCCCAGCGACTGCGTATTCCTGATTGATGCCTGGTTTGGCTTTCAGCCTAAAACGGTACTGGAGCAGGGATTACAGCGGGCTGGCGTGAATGACGTGCTGGAGGTGTGGATGCAGATCTCACCGGACGCCGCCGTGGCACGCTACCAGGCGCGGCTGACGCAACGCATGCCGGGTCATCCCGGTGCTGAGTACCTTCCTGAGTTGCGTCGTCTGGCTGAGGAAGCGCAGCCGATGGCACTGGGGCCGCTGTTAAAGGTCAATGCCAGTGCTATCGACGAGCACGCCGTGATCCAGTGGCTGGCTCAGTCTCTGGGCCGGGCAGGCTATACTGCTTCTGATGAGGATAATACCGAGGAGAAGCAGCATGCCACAGCCGCCTTATCTGCAAACGGGCGAGAGCGTCGTGCTTTATGATGGCGTTTGCAAACTCTGTACAGGCTGGGTGAGTTTCCTGCTGCGCCATCGACTGGCGCAGCAGGTTCGTTTTGCTGCGGTGCAAAGTGAGCAGGGCAAAGCGCTGCTGAAGTGGGCGGGGTTGCCGGAGGACAATATCAATACCATCGTCTATATCCGTGGCGATCGGCACTGGCTGCGGGCACAGGCGGTGCTGCGTGTGATGCAGCAGCTACCGATGCCGTGGCGGGCGCTGAGCGTGCTGCGCTGGTTTCCCCGCCGCATCAGTAATTTTTTTTACGACTGTATTGCGCTAAACCGCTACAGGTGGTTTGGCCGCCACCCGGCTCAACAGGCTATTCAGGCAGATTATCCGGGCCGCTTTCTGCCGCCACATCCCTAACCGCAACGCGGTTGCAGTAAAAAACACCACGAATGTGAATTAAAACCCTCATTTTCCTTCAGGTTTACTAATATTTTACAGGCAGGTTTACCGCGCGATGGAAACGTAATGCGCTGTGCCTGAGCGGTATTATTATTGAAAATGGAGATGAAAATGCGCAATACCTCTGGACGATCGGCCGTTGCCGTGACGCTTTATGCTCTTCTGGAACCCGTGCCGCTTGGCTTTTTTGTGGCAGCCTGGTTGTTCGACATCATCTATATGAAGACCTATATCATTCTCTGGTCAATCAGTGCCAGCTGGCTGATTGCCATCGGCCTGGTGATGGCCATCCTGCCACGAGTAATTAGTCTGGTTTATATGTTTCGCGGCAGTACCGCACCCGAGAAAACCCATTTCTGGCTCTCCCTGGTTGCCGTTCTTCTGGCTATCGCCAATGCCTTTATTCACAGCCGTGATGCTTATGCCGTGGTGCCGACGGCGGCTGTGCTGTCGACGCTGGTCGTGATACTGCTGCTGCTGGCGAATGTGCAACTTGCACTGCGTCAACGTACTGCTTAAGGAGAAGCCATAATGAAAATGCCGCAACATTCCCTTATTGCGCTGACGATGATGGCCCTGCTGACGGGTTGTGATACCGGTGCGACAATCGATCCGCAAAAGCAAACGGGTGCCAATCCCGAATTACCCGAAGCCAAAAACTTTATGGTGCCGCCAATGCAGGTGCCTAAAGGCGTGCCGTGGAAGAACGGTGAAAAACCCACGGTGGCGCAGGGCCTGAAGATTGAGAAGATTGCTGACCATCTTCAGCATCCGCGTCAGGTTTATGTGCTGCCCAATAACGATATTCTGATTGCCGAATCCAACGGCATGCCCAAACCCACGACCAAACCCAAAGAGTTAATCACCGGTCTGGTGAAAAATGCCTCGGGGAAAGGTGGTAAGGGCGGCAACCGCATTACCCTGCTGCGTAACGTTAACGGGAAATGGGAACAGCACCGCTTTATTGACAACCTGAGCGCCCCGTTTGGTATGCAGCTGGTGGGTAACACCTTGTATGTCGCCAACGCAGACAGCCTGGTGAAATTCCCTTATACCGAAGGACAAACCGAAATTCGGACCGCTCCGCAACGGGTCACCGAGTTACCTGGCGGCCCGATCAACCACCACTGGACCAAAGCGCTGCTCGCCAGTCCGGACGGCAGTAAACTCTATGTTGGCGTGGGTTCCAACAGCAACATTACCGAGAACGGCATCGGCGCAGAATATCGCCGCGCCGCCATTCTGGAAGTGGATGCCGCCAGCGGTGCCAGTCGTATCTACGCCAGCGGTTTGCGTAATCCCACCGGTCTTGGCTGGGAACCCCAGACGAAGCAGCTGTGGGCGGTGATTAACGAGCGTGACGAAATTGGTTCGGACCTTGTGCCTGATTACCTGACCTCCGTGAAAGAGAACGGCTTCTATGGCTGGCCCTACAGCTATTTTGGTCAACATGTGGATGTACGGGCACAGCCGCAGCGTCCAGACCTGGTCGAAAAAGCGATCAAGCCTGACTATGCACTAAGCTCGCATGTCGCCCCGTTGGGATTGCTGTTCTATGGCGCGGAGAATATGCCACAGTATCGCGGCGGCGCATTTATCAGCGAGCACGGGAGCTGGAACCGTAAACCGCTTAACGGCTACAAAGTGGTTTGGGTGAAGTTCGAGAATGGAAAACCGGTGGGGCAACCGCAAACCGTGGTATCGGGCTTTTTAACCGAAGATGAAAAAGAGGTGCGCGGCTTACCGGTCGGCCTGGCCAGTGACAAACAGGGCGGTTTAATCATCGCAGATGATGCGGGTGATTCCATCTGGCGCGTCAGTTCGGCAAACTAAGCGGTAAACAGCAGGCATAAAAAAAGGATTTGGCGTGATGCCAAATCCTTTTTTCTTGTGTTCGTTGCCCGGCGGGTAACCGGATGGCGAACGAGGTGCTCAGCACTCTCCACAAACAGATTGTAAAGAGTGCCGCCGCAGACTTCAAGTTTAGCCAAAATGCTGTATATTTATACAGGTGTTGAGTGTTGGGCATCGCCTCATGGTTAACTGACTGCTTCCAGGGGAGCACGGTTACATAAATCCCGGCAGGTAACAGGTGGTGCTGACCTGTGGCTTAAACCATGAGTGCCGCTCAGCCCTCTCCACAAAGATGTGCTCAGGCACCCGGCGGGTAAGGGTAAAGCCCCGGCTGCTGAACAGCGCGCTCCTGTTGTGGGAGAAGGAAAGTGATGGAACTGACAAAGCTGATTCTGGAGATTATCCGGATCATCTTGCAGATCATCGTTGCCCTTATGCAACTGACCGGTCATGCAAACTAACCGGAACTTTGACCAAGGCGGAGCTAACCACTCCGCCTTTTTCGTTGTCAATTGCCTGTCATCTTTCCCGGCTACAGTGGCGCGGCAATCAGGCGCCCGAAAGGCACGACTTATCCAGACATCAGACCAGATCCGGGAGTTTTTCATGTCACTTGCCGCAGTCAAACCCGCCAGGCTTCAGCAGACCGAAATTGACACCAGCGTACGTATGCGTGAAACCGAGGTTGGGGCGCAGTGTGAAATTTTGGCGCACAGTTACCTTGAGTACAGCGCCATTGGCGATTTCTCTTACGTCGGCGAGCACTGCTGCATAGCCGATACCGAAATAGGCCGCTTCACCGCCATCGCCAATCAGGTGCGTATTGGCGCGCCCAACCATCCTATGGATCGGGCATCACAACACCGCTTTACCTATTGCCCAGAGTATTATGATTCTGCCGCGACGCGCGACCACGGTTTTTTCACGGCGCGCCGTGAGGACCGGGTGGTGATTGGTAACGACGTCTGGATAGGCCATGGCGTGATTGTGCTGCCGGGCGTGACGGTAGGCGATGGGGCGGTCCTGGCGGCGGGTGCGGTGGTGACGAAAGACGTTGCGCCTTATACCGTGGTCGGCGGTGTACCAGCAAAACCGATTCGCGTTCGCTTTCATCCGGCCATTGCAAGCCGGTTACAGCACATTGCATGGTGGAACTGGCCGCTGGAAAAAATCATGGCAAACCTGGCCGATTTTCAGTCAGACGACATTGAGCAGTTTTGTGCCAGACATGGCTGAAAACGTTCAGAAAAGCCAATAAACGGTGGCGAACACCACCGTTTGGCGTGCGGGTTAGCGCTTAGCGCGCGCTTCCTGCACCTTGCTGGCGATACGGTCGCCGATGGTTTGATCGATATTGCGCCAGTAGGCAAAGGCACGTGAAAGCACCGGTTCTTCAACGCCGTTCAGCAGATGCCCGCTGACATTATTCACCAGCCTGTCGCGCGCGGCATCATCCATCACCTTGTTGATTAAGGTATTTGCCTGGCCGACGTCGTCATCGTCCCGACGCAAAGTGTAAGGCGCACGCACCATATCACCGCTGGCAGACCAGACAGAGTCGGTCGGATAACGATCGCCATCGGCGGCGGGGCCACCTTTGCTGTTAGGGGCATAAACCGGATCGGACACCGGGTTCATGCGCATCGCGCCATCTTTGCTGTAGCTGTTCACCGGCGACTGCGGAGCATTAACCGGAATCTGCTTATAGTTCACCCCAAGTCGTGCGCGGTGGGCGTCGGCATAGGCAAACACGCGACCGAGAAGCATCTTGTCCGGGCTGAGTCCAATGCCAGGCACCAGATTATTGGGCTCGAAAGCGGCCTGTTCAATCTGCGCATGGTTATCGGTCGGGTTCCGGTTGAGCGTCAGCTTGCCGACTTTGATTAGCGGATAATCACTGTGCGGCCAGACCTTGGTCAAATCGAAAGGGTTGTAACGATAGTGGTCAGCGTCGGCAAACGGCATGATCTGCATATACAGCGTCCAGCTCGGGAAATGGCCGTTTTTGATAGACATGAACAGATCACGCGTGTGGTAATCGCCATCTTCCCCTGCCAGCTTGTCGGCTTCTTCCTGCGTCAGGTTTTCAATGCCCTGATCGGTATGGAAGTGGTATTTCACCCAGAACTTCTCACCCTGGTCATTCACCCACATATAGGTGTGGCTGGAGTAACCATTCATATGACGCCAGTTTTTAGGGATACCGCGATCGCCCATCAGCCAGGTGACCTGGTGTGAGGATTCGGGCGACAGGGTCCAGAAATCCCACTGCATGTCGTTGTCACGCAGATTGTTATCGGCGCGGCGCTTTTGCGAGCGGATAAAATGCTGGAACTTCATGGGATCGCGAATAAAGAACACCGGTGTATTGTTGCCCACCATGTCGTAATTGCCTTCGCTGGTATAAAACTTAATGGAAAATCCGCGCGGATCGCGCCAGGTATCCGGACTGCCGCGCTCGCCAGCCACCGTTGAAAAACGCATCACGACGTCGGTTTTCGTGCCCGGCTGAAAGACTTTGGCTTTGGTGTAGCGACTCACATCTTCAGTCACCTCAAAAAAGCCAAACGCGCCGCTTCCTTTCGCATGGGGTTGCCGCTCAGGAATGCGCTCGCGGTTGAAGTTGGCCATTTGTTCAATCAGGTAGTGGTCGTGAAGCACCAGCGGACCGTCGGGACCGACGGAAAGGGAGTGTTCATCACTGGCGACGGGGATACCAGCGTCTGTTGTGGTGGGTTTACGCTCATCATGACTCATTGAAATTGTCTCCATTTTTGTAAGGGTAATGCATGGAGTAAGCGTAGCGTAAATCTGGACACAGCAACGGCCGATCCCGCGCCGATGTGCATTTTCACGACGCCCGCCCCTTTCTGACGCGCTTCCCGCACCTGTTCCCGCAACGCCTTGCTGACGCAGAGGTTGTGTCATTTTGACTGAACACCACAGGTTGTTGCCTGAGGTGATTAATACGTGACCGCTCTCGCAATTTACTTATTTCCCCCACAACAACGGTTGCGCGTTATCGCGGAAAGAGTAAATTCTATTATAACTTCACAGTTAGTTGTGAAAAAGGAAAGTACATTACAACCCTGTTACTAAGGATTGAGCCTCATGTCAGATTTAAAGTTTGCTACACGTCTTAACTCATTTGCTTCAGGGGCACATCTCTACTGGCCAGATTTGCAGGGCAAACCCTCTGTACTGCAAATGGTTGCGCGCGCGGGCAAGGTTAAAGGCTTAACGCATTTGGATCTCAACTATCCCCAGCACCTGACCAGTGATGTGAAAACCCTGCGCCAGGCTATCGACGACGCCGGCCTGGCGGTCAACGGCATGCAGATGCGCTGGGATGCACCGCAGTTCAAAATCGGTGCGTTTACGCATCCCGACGCAAAGATTCGCCGTGAGGCGATTGATCTGACCAAGCGCGGCATCGATACCGGCCGCGAGTTTGGCTCCCGGTTAATGACGTTATGGATGGGGCAGGACGGTTTCGACTACTGCTTCCAGGTCGATTACAAAAAAATCTGGGAGGACGCGGTGAGTGCGGTGCGTGAAATCGCCGACTATGCGCCGGACGTGGATGTGAGCATTGAATACAAACCTAATGAGCCTCGCGCCTACAGCATCTTTCCAAACGTGACAACCTGCCTGCTGGCCGTAGAAGAAGCCGGTAGCCCTAATCTGGGCATCACGCTGGATTTTGCCCATGTCCTGTTCGCCAATGAAATTCCTGCCTGGGCGGCGGCCATGGTGGCACGTCGTTCAAGGCTGCTGGGGCTGGATTTGAATGACGGCTGGGGCAAACGGGATGACGGGCTGATGGCGGCATCGGTTAATCCGCGCGCCACGCTGGAGTTTCTGTGGCAGATGCAGCGCGATGGTTATCAGGGTGCCTACTATTTTGACACCTTCCCGGATGCCAGCGGGCTGGACCCGGTGCGCGAAGCAGAAATCAACATCGCCACCGTGACGCGATTACTCAAGCTTTGCGACCAGCTTAACGATAATCCCGCATTGATGGAGGCGATAAGCCGTCAGGACGCTGTCGCCTCACAGCAAATCGTCAACGACATTATGCTGGCGCGTTAACGCACGGCGTCAGCTGCAGAACAGCAAAATCTTACCCTACAAATGCATAATAAAAGGCTGAAAAAATGAAAAAACGTTTACTCGCCGTCATCGCTTCCTCGCTGCTGTGCGCCAGTGTCTATGCCGCAGAGATGGCGCCGCTCAAGTCCGATACCGAACAGGATCGCACCGAATGGTCGCAGCTCGACAGTAAATATGGCGCGATGCCCAAGATCGATAAATCGCTCAAAATCGGTGGTGTCTCTAAAACCCTGACCAATGAATACTGGCGTTTGCTGGGCGAGGGTTATCAGAACGCCGCTAAAAAATATGGCATCACCGTGGCTTATCAGGCCGCAGCGAATGAAGACGATCAACTGGGTCAACTGTCGATTGCCGAAACCATGATCTCCCAGGGCTATAACGGCCTGCTGGTTTCCCCGCAAACCGACATTAACCTTGAGCCTGCACTGGAAAGCGCCAACAGTAAAAAAATCCCGGTAGTGAACGTTAACGATGCGGTGATGCCGGATGCTGAACATTACGTCGGTAACGTCCAGAAAGACAACGGTGTGCGGGTGGCGAAATGGTTTATCGAGCACCATCCGCAGGGCGGCAAAGTTGCGGTGATTGAAGGGCAGCCTGGCGTCTATGCTGCCGGACAGCGCACCAGTGGATTTAAAGAAACGCTGAAGGCCAACGGCAAGTTCAATGTGGTGGCCAGCGTACCGGCCAACTGGAGCCGTGAGCAGGCATTTAACGCCGCCAGCACTATTCTGCAACAGCATCCTGACCTGATCGGCTTTTACGCCAATAACGACACCATGGCATTGGGTGTCGTGGAAGCGGTGCGTTCGATGGACAAAGCCAAACAGGTAGCCGTATTTGGTACTGACGGGATCTCCGATGCTTATGCGTCCATCAAGCGCGGCGAACTGACCGGTACCGTGGACAGTTTCCCGGTGCTGACGGGTGAAGTGGCGATGGATGTGATGCTGCGTTTGATTAACGGCCAGAAAATCTCACGCGTGGTTTCCACCCCGCAGGCGCTGATCACCAAAGAGAATGCGGATGCATTTTCCACCAAAGACATGGACAAGCTGCGTCAACTGTTAGCGCAACAGTAAGCCTGGCGGAGAGCGTATGGAACAGTATCGTTTAATGATGCGCGGCATCAACAAAACCTACGGCAGCGCCGCAGCTTTACAGAATGTCGACTTTTTTGTGAAGCCCGGTGAAGTGCATGCCCTGATTGGTGAGAATGGCGCGGGGAAATCCACGCTGTTGAATATTCTTTCCGGCGTGCGGGGCGCAGACAGTGGAGAAATCAGCGTCAACGGTCAGACGGTGCAGATGAAAAGCCCACTCAGCGCCCGTCATGCGGGGATTGCGATGATCCACCAGGAACTGCAACACGTTCCAGAGCTCTCAGTTGCGCAGAATATGTTCCTGGGCCGCCCACTGACCAAAGCAAAAGGGTGGTGGGTGGATAAAAAAGCCCAGCTGTCGCGCGCCACGCTGATTTTGAAACGGCTTGATCCCACGATCGATCCCAATAGCCCGATCAAAGATCTTAAAGTGTCTCAGCAGCAGATCGTCGAAATTGCCCGTGCGTTACTGGATGACGCTAAAATCATCGCCATGGATGAGCCGACATCCAGCCTGACGCCGCGCGAATTTGACCGGCTGGCTGAACTGATTGCCGATCTCAAGTCGCTGGGTGTGTCCTTGATCTATGTGTCACACAAGATGAACGAGATTTTCCGGGTCTGCGACCGGGCGACCATCATGCGCGATGGTAAACAGGTCGGGGTGGTGAATATCTGTGACGAGGATGAAGAGAGCATCGTCGCCAAAATGGTCGGCCGCAAGATAGAAAGGCTCGATCACAACGCCTTCGTGACCGCACAGGAAGTGTTGCGGGTCGAAAATCTGGCGCGTGGCAACGAAATATTACCCGCTAATTTTAGCGTCAACGCCGGGGAAGTGTTGGGCATTGCCGGGTTGGTCGGGGCAGGACGCACCGAGTTGCTCAAGCTGATTGCCGGTATCGACAAGCGCAGCAGCGGCACGGTGCAGGTCAATGGTCAGCCCGTCCCGAATCATAATATCAGCGCGGCCATAAAAGCCGGAATCGGTCTGGTACCGGAAGACCGGAAAAAAGAGGGCATTATTAAAGCGCGCTCGGTGAAGATGAATATGGCGCTGCCGTCCATGCGTCAGTTCACCCTGGCGGGTGTGATAAATAAACTTCGGTTAAATCGGGTGGCGCACGATGTCATGAGCGACCTTAAACTTCGCCCCATGGATATTGAAAAAACCATCGGTACGCTGAGTGGCGGAAATCAACAAAAAGTCATTATCGGACGCTGGGTCGCAGCGGATGCCAAGGTCTTTTTATTTGATGAACCCACGCGCGGCATTGATATTGGTGCCAAATCCGAAATTTATAATCTGATTGAACGACTGGCGCAGGCAGGTAAAGCCATTATTGTTGTCTCGTCAGAGATGACAGAAATTATTCGCATCTCCGATCGCGTATTAGTGATGCGGGAAGGAAAAATAACGAAAGAGTTAAAGGGCGAGGCGATTACCGAAGACAATATTGCCCGCTTTGCGATTAAAGATGTCGAAACTGCCTGAGCGAACACCTCTCTATAAAGGTTATCACTATGACGACTGAAACAAATATGCAGCCGGTTGGCCGTGCATCACCGCTGTTGAAATTTAACCTGCGCGATGCCGGAACCTTAATTGGCTTACTGATTATTGTGGTGACATTCTCTTTCCTGTCGCCGGTATTTTTTACCGTCCCGAACCTGTTGAATATTTTGCAGCAATCTTCGATTAATGCCTTAATTGCTCTGGGCATGACGCTGGTGATTATTTCAGGCGGTATTGATTTATCGGTCGGGCCAACCGCCGCACTCTCTGCCGTATTTGGCGCAACGCTCATGGTCTCTGGCGTGCCTGTGCCCCTGGCGGTTATCGCCACGCTGGGCATTGGCGCACTGAGCGGTATTTTCAGCGGTACGCTTATCGCCTATGCCGGGCTGCAACCCTTTATCGTGACGCTGGGCGGCTTGTCGCTGTTTCGTGCCATCGCGCTGATCTACACCGGCGGCAATCCGGTCTTTGGTATTCCGATGTCGTTCCGCAGCCTGATTAACAGCACGGTGTTCGGTGTGCCAACGCCCATCGTCGTGGTGGCCGTGATTGCCCTCTGCCTGTGGACGGTAATGAACAAAACCCCGTTGGGTGAATACATTCTGGCGATTGGCGGCAATGAAGAGGCGGCCCGCGTGGCCGGTGTGCCGGTCAAACGAACCAAAGTCACGGTGTACGTGATCTCAGGCATGCTGGCCTCTCTGGCATCGCTGATTCTGATTGGCCGCCTGGGCGCGGCGGAACCGACCATCGGCAACCTGTGGGAGCTGGACGCCATCGCCGCTGCGGCCATTGGCGGCGCGTCATTAATGGGCGGCAAAGGCAGTATCTTTGGCACCCTGATTGGGGTGATTATTTTGGGCGCGCTGCGTAACGGTCTGACCTTGCTTAATATTCAGGCGTTTTATCAATTGCTCGCTACGGGTCTTATTATTATCATAGCGATGTTGATTGACCGAGCGACCCGAGGCAAGTAATGAAGCAAGATCCGCGAGCCATTGGCGCTCAGATACGTATGCGATTACCTCAACTGACGCCGTTAGAACGGCGGGTTATTGAGGCAATCACTGCCAGAACTGATATTACCGAACAAACGTCGTTAAAAGAGATCGCGCAGGAGAACGGTGTATCGGAAGCAATGGTGGTTAAGATCACGAAAAAGCTTAACTTCACAGGATTCAGAAATTTCAGAAGCAGTTTAATTTATTATAACGCCTCTGAAGTGGCAGGTTTGCATGCGGAAATTGAGCCCGATGATTCATCGGAACAGTTACTGGCGAAAGTATTCAGAACCTCAATTCAGGCCATTGAAGAAACCCTGTCGGTTTTAGATGTCTCTGAATTTAACCGTGCGGCAGAGATTATTTTTAAGGCTCGTCATATCGATCTTTATGCCGTGGGCGGATCGGCAACGGTTGCGCGCGATCTTTCCCACAAGATGCTTAAGATTGGGATTAAATCCACCGCTTATGATGATGCCCATATAATGCTGATGTCTGCGGCAGTGTTATCTGATGATGATGTGGTTATCGCCATCAGTCACTCCGGTGCCACGCGTGCTGTGAACGATCCGGTTAAATTAGCCGCCCGTAACGGTGCCAGAGTGATTGTGATTACGAATTACGCCGAGTCGCCTGTTGCGCGTCATGCGCATGTGGTACTTAATTCAACTTCTCAGGGATCGCATCTGTTAGGTGAAAATGCCGCATCACGAATTGCCCAGTTAAATATACTGGATGCGCTGTTCGTGGCTATCGCGAAAAAGGATTTAAAGCGGGCGGAGAAAAACCTGATCAAAACCCAGCATGCGGTTCAGGATCTGCGGGAATTCTGAGCATGAGTAAAATTGCAGTCACCGGCAGTCTTCATTACGACATTATGCTGGATGCCCATCATCGGCCTGAAAAGGGCGAAACGGTAATGGGAAACGCCTGCCACTACAAGTTTGGTGGCAAAGGCGGTAACCAGGCGATAGCGGCAGCCAACGCTGGCGCAGATGTACGTTTTATCGGGGCCGTAGGGGCCGATCAACAGGGCGCGTTTTTACTGAATACGCTGCGTCAGGCCGGGGTTAACACCGATTCGGTCACGACGATTAACGATGTCCCGTCTGGCATGAGCGTGGCGATCACCGACGCGGAAGGCGACTATGGCGCGGTGGTGGTATCCAATGCCAATCAGCACATAGCGGCGGAGCCGTTCATGCAGGCCGGTTTCTGGCAGGATGTGTCGATGCTGGTGCTGCAAAATGAAGTGCCGGAAGCGGTGAATCTGGCGGCGGCGCAGGCTGCGCGGCAGCAGCATATTCCGGTATGCATTAATGCCGCCCCGGCTCGCCAGCTCTCTGCCGAATTTGAACGCTGCGTCGATTTGCTGGTGGTGAATGCGGTTGAAGCCCGGGATATGAGCGGCGTAGCGGTGACCGATCTGCTGTCAGCCAGACAGGCGGCAGAGCAGCTGGCATCACGTTTCAGTCGTGTTGTGGTCACGGCAGGGGAACATGGCGTGGCTTTCAGCGAAGCCGGCGAAACGCACAGCCTGCCTGCCCGTCAGATTACGCTGGTCAGCACGCACGGCGCGGGTGACTGCTTCATGGGCGTCTTGTGCAAGGCGCTTAATGATGGCCATGACCTTGCGCATGCGGTAGCAACCGCCAACGATGCTGCGGCAGAGCATGTCTCACGCCCGATCAGATAAAAAAAATGCAACGTCAGGAACGTTGCATTTTTACAGGATCGGCTGGATTACGAGGCGACTTTAACCACGGTTTTTCCGAAGTTTTTGCCGTTCAGCATATCGATAAAGGCTTTGGGGGCCTGTTCAAGGCCCTCAATCACGTGTTCACGATACTGAATTTTTTTGCTCTCAACCAACGGCGTCATGGCTTTCAGGAATTCGGGATAGCGATGGCCGTAATCCTGGAAAATAATGAAACCCTGCATACGAATACGACGTTTCAGGATGCCCGCCATAATCAGCGAGGTTCTGTCCGGACCGGCAGGGAGTGCTTTCTGGCTGTAGGCGGAAACCAGACCGCAGACCGGCACGCGCGCGGCGGTATTTAACAGCGGGAAGACGGCGTCGAACACTTTGCCCCCGACGTTTTCGAAATAGATATCGATGCCGTCCGGACAGGCGTTTTTAAGCTGTTCTTCAAAGTCCGGGCTGTGGTGATTGATACAGGCATCGAACCCCAGATTTTCTACAGCATGACGGCATTTTTCTTCGCCGCCTGCCACGCCCACCACGCGACAGCCTTTCATTTTACCTAACTGACCCACAGTGGCACCCACCGGACCGGTTGCGGCGGCGACCACGAGGGTTTCACCTTCTTTCGGCTGACCGATGTCCATTAATCCCATATAGGCGGTAAAACCGGGCATGCCCAGAATACCCAGCGCCCAGGAAGGATGGGGCAGATTGTTATCCAGACGGGCAACATCTTTGCCATCAGAAACCGCATATTCCTGCCAGCCACTTTGGCAAAGTACCCAGTCGCCCTCTTTAAACTCACTGTTTTTGGATGCAGCGACCTGACAGACCGTACCGCCGACCATCGGTTGATCCAGCTCAGCCGGTGGCGCGTACGATTTTCCCTCATCCATGCGTCCACGCATGTAAGGGTCCAGTGACAGATAAATCGTCCGCAGTAAGATCTCGCCGTCTTTGAGCTCCGGCGTCGGCTGCGCAACATAACGGAAATTCTCTTCCGTTGGTTCACCCTGTGGGCGTGAAGCCAGAAGCCAGGCGTGATTTGTTGTCGATTGTTCAGTCATAGTGTCGTCCTTTGCATGGGCTAACCGCTACGGGTTGCCGGGAATGAATGGCTAAAGTGTAGATGACTGAAAAAAGGATGCTTAACCCTGCTGGCGGTTAACGGGCAGGAGGGAAAGGGCAAGACCGGCGCGCGACGCAGCAGCGCGCGTTTCTGCTGGGATGATTCGGATTGCTCTGAATCACCCGCGCAGCGTGAGAGTGCTTTAACGCGCGAAGCGGGTTGGCGGTGGCGCTTTTCAGGACCGCCGTGACAGCCCTGGTGTGAGACACAGCCGCTAAAACTGCGGAAACCGAGGTTAGCCGACCTGATATTTGTCTCTTTCTGCAGGCGAGTCAAAATCAAGCCTGCGCCAGTAACGACATGCACGGCAGTGACAGGCTTCAGGGCGTTCATCCAGCGCCATAACGGCCATCACCGCCATGACGCTGGAAAGGGCTTAGCTAAACCTTTCTGGCCGGAAAGTGGCGAGCATCGGATGTTGCACACCATTGAGTATTTCATCGGTGAGAAGCTCGCCCAAAATCAGTGCCAGCGTTGCGCCCGAATGGGTAAACGCAACAAAGCACCCCGGCACTTTTTTCAGCTCCCCGACAACCGGTTCCCCGTCACCCGGAACCGGCTTTAACCCGATTTTCCAGCTCTTTGCGTCCAGGGGTTTACCCTCACCAATCAGTTTACCGGCTTCCGCCATTAACTGGCTGATGACCGCCTGATCAATGCTGTACTGACCATCGGCATGCGCAACGATATCCTCTTCGTACCAGTCATGGTCCACCGCCAGCGTGTTGCCCGGATTGGGGCGTACCGCCGCGCGCGGCGTGTTCATGACAACCTGCAAACCCTGATTTTGTGCAGTGCTGGTGACCAGCATGGCGACAGGCGACGCGTTTGCAATGTGCACACCAAGCGGCGCAACCACCTCGGGTGTCCAGGGGCCACAGGCGACGAGCACACAATCTGCGCTAAACTCACCGCGCTTTTCGCTACGAATGCCTGTCGCATGCCCCGCAGTGGTGATCACGCTTGCTTTTCCCGCATGCTCAACGACTTCGCCGCCTGAGGCTTTGAACTCATGAATCAGATGTTCCATAAGATGGGGCAGGCTGACCCAGCCTTCACCCGGATTGGCAATCGCGACACGGGTAAGGGCGGTTCTGTTCACCTGAGGGTCAACACGATTTACTGTGGTGTGATCGACAAGGAGAGATTCGTAGCCATGCGCTTTTTCGTAATCATGGCGCGCCAGGGTTCCCGCATCATCGTCCTCCTCCCAGAACAGCGCGCCATCAAAACGCAGCCAGTCGAGATCGGGATGGCGTGCAAACAGGGTATGGTAACGCGCAATTCCTGCCATTCTTAGCGCATGATAAGGTTGCGACCGTTCGCCCGACGAGTTGAGCCAGGAAAGTGAACGTCCCGAGGCCCCGGAGCAGAGTTCCGCTTCGGTTACCAGCGTCACTCTGGCACCGGCTTTGGCCAGTTGCCAGGCGGTTGATACGCCCAGCACGCCACCGCCCAGTACAACAACGGTTTTGACTACAGCTTGTTCAGTCATGATTGATTCCTTTGTTAAAAAGTTACGCCGTTCAGGCAGTACGCACGCGGTTTTGCTGATGAAGCTGATCGATAAGCTTCAGTACCGCAAGCGCCTCATCTGTCTCGACAGGCGGTGGGCCGCCATGCAAAAGCGCACTGGCAAGCAATTGATAAAATGCGGGATAGTTGCCGCGCTGCAGGGTGACTACATCGCTTTCCTCTGCGGTCCCCATCCGGGGATAACCTTCGGGCGGCGTAACGCCGTACTGGTTGTCCGTGGGCGACATGCCTGCAGCCAGCTGTGGCTCCTGGTTATCCAGTCCCCAGTGGGTAAAGGCGCGCTTGCTGCCCAGCAGATGGAAGCGCGGGGCGTTCAGGGCAGCCTGACCATTCATCCACAGCCGCGAACGCACGCCGTTTTTATGCAGTAAGGAGACAAAACAATCCTCGTCGGTGTCCGACTGTTGGCCCGAATAGCGGGCTAACTCGGCGCTGGCTTCCTCTACCGGACCGAATAACTGTATGGCCTGATCAATCAGATGACTGCCGAGATCCAGCAGCAGGCCGCCGCCTTGCGCAAGGGACACCGTGTCACGCCAGTTGCCAAACCCCTCAGGTCGCCACCACTCAAAGCGGGATTCAAAACTTCTTACTGTGCCAAACGCCTCTTCCTGCACCAGGCGCTTAAGCGTCAGAAAATCCCCATCCCAACGGCGATTGTGAAAGACCGTCAGCAAGGTATTGGCTTGACGGGCAGCGCTAATCATCGCTTCTGCCGCCTCGACGTCAGGGGCGAAGGGTTTGTCCACCACCAGATGAATGCCGCGCATACTGGCCTGCAAAGCCTGTTCACGATGTTGTGCGGGTGGTGTGGCCAGCACGATGAGATCCAGGGCGATTTCACCGCTGTCGATAAGCTGCATCAGCGAAGGCCAGTCCGGCACAATCCGTGCCTGCGGGTAACCTTGCTGGGCGGATGCCACGCGCTGTTCATCGCGACTGACAATCACGTCAAGCCGGTAATCGGCATTGTGCGCTAGCAGCGGGGCATGAAAGACGTTTCCGGCAATACCAAAACCCACCAGCGCCGTGCGGACAGGGCCTGAAACGGTAGAATGTGACATCAGAGCACCTCCGATAAAAATCGCTGTAAACGGGCAGACTGGGGACGTTCAAACAGTTGCTCGGGCGTGCCGGCTTCGACGATCTCGCCTTCGTCCATAAATACCACCTGGTCGGCAACGCGTCGGGCGAATCCCATCTCATGTGTCACCACCACCATTGTCATGCCACGCTGGCACAGCTCGGCCATCAGCGTCAGCACGCCTTTCACCAGTTCGGGGTCGAGTGCGGAGGTGGCTTCGTCAAACAGCATCACTTCCGGTTCCATCGCCAGCGCCCGGGCGATGGCAACGCGTTGTTGCTGCCCCCCGGAAAGATCGCGCGGTCGATGATCGGTGCGTTGTGCTAATCCCACTTCGGCCAGACGTTGCCTGGCAATGCTCAGCGCCTTCGCTTTCGGCTGGCCTTTGACTTTCCACGGTGCCAGCGCCACGTTTTCCAGCGCGCTGTGGTCGGGGAACAAATTGAAGTGTTGAAACACCATGCCGATGCGCAGTCGCAGCGCATCGGGTTTGTCTTTTAATACCGAGCGGCCGGCCAGTAAAACATCGCCGCTTTTCGGTTCATGCAGGCGGTTGATGCCCCGCAGTAACGTCGATTTTCCCGACCCTGAAGGGCCGATAATGCAGGTTGTGGTGCCGGGGGCGATGGCTAACGACACATTGCGCAGCACTTCAATCGGGCCGTATGCCAGGGTCAGATTGCGCAGCTCAAGACTTGCGCCATGAAAGGCAGAAGAGGTTGCCATGTTAATGTCCTTGTCCGCTGGTCAGAGAGGCAGTGGGCGCGACCGCCCGTTTTACATCCACTTCATCGATTTCTTTTAAACCGCTTTGAGGGGCCGCAGCACGACGGCGTCCGGTGCGGTAACGGATATCGATGTGGTTCACGGCGTGCGTGAGTGGCACGGTAATCACCAGATAAAACAGGCCGGCCAGCATCAGGGGAGACAGGTTGCCGCTCAGTACCGCAGCATCCTGGCCTACCCGGAACAGCTCTCGCTGATAAGTCATCAGCCCCAGCAGGTACACCAGTGAAGAGTCTTTGATGATGGCGATAAACTGGTTCACGATGGCGGGTAATACACGCCGGATGCCCTGTGGGATGATCACCAGCCGCATGGCCCGGCTATAACTCATGCCCAGCGCCCGACAGGCTTCCATCTGACCCTGTTCGATGCTCTGAATACCCGCACGAAAGATTTCACCCATGTAGGCACTTGCAATCAGGCTTAGGGCAAAGATGCCGAGGGGATAAGGCGTGGGGCCAAATAACTGGTAACTGAAACGCGCCAGCCCCTGACCAATAAGCAAAATGGTGAGGATGGAAGGCAGGCCGCGAAACAAGTCGGTATACAGCCGGGCAGGCAGGCGCAGCCAGCGCGAAGGTGAGATCCCCATCAGCGCCAGGATCAGGCCGAAAAAGGTGCCAAGTAGCGTGGCCGACACCGAGATAATCATGGTGTTAACCAGCCCCGTTGCCAGCAACTGGGGCAGGACGTCCATCATCGCAGGGATATCGAAGAAGGTACGCGAAAGAATAGTAATGAGATCCATAGCCGATTCTCTTTTGCGGGTGATAGACAGGGTCCATCACCAGGTACATTCACACGCACAACGTGCGCGGCGATTAAGGGTGCTGGGGCAGGTACTGTGCAGGCATCGGCGAGCCAGGGAACCACTTCTCATAAAGCTTTTCCCAGGTGCCATCCTGCATCGCATCTTTAATGGCTTTATCCAGCGCCGCTTTGAACGCTGGCTTGTTTTTGGCTATCGCCACCCCGGCAGGCGCATCAAAAGAAGGGATATTCGCGGCCATGACCAGATTGAAGCGCGCGGCATAATCTTTGGCGGCTTCATAATCAAGGAAGGTGGCATCAAGCGTGCCGTTATTCAGCGCGGAAACCGCCGCGTTGTTGTCAGGAAACCGAACCAGGTCGGTCTGTTTAAAGTGCTGCAGCGCATAGGTTTCCTGCAGCGTTCCCTGAATCACGCCCAGTCGCTTATGGGCCAGCGTCTCGACATTTTTCACGCCAGAATCACTGCGCGTTAACACCGTCAAATAACCCGCCAGATAACCTGTCGAGAAATCCACGGTTTTTTCACGGGCGGGGGTAATGCCGATTGCGGCTACGCCCGCGTCATATTGCCCGTTGGCGACGGCGGGCAGGATGGCAGAGAAATCTTGCCCAACGAAATCCACCTTATCGATCCCGATGCGATTGGCTACATTTCTGAAAAATTCGACGTCAAAACCGGTGAAATTGCCGTTTTTGTCCGTAAAAGTATAAGGCTTTGAATCACCCAGACTGGCGACACGCAGGTGCCCCGGTTCGATTAAGCCATACGGATTGTTATCACTTGCCGCGTGTGCACTGAAGCTGGCTGAGAGCATTACAGCAATGCCAAACAGGGCTGCGGATAAAGAGGGTAAACGTTTATGCGATGTCATAAAGCTCTTCCGATTTTGCAGGTGAAACGTCAGAGTCCACTTAGCCGGTGATATTATATTGAGACCGGTCTCAGTGAGGCGTAAAATGAAACCGGTGCTTGTTGTGAGACCGGTCTCAAGTGGATATAATGATATTAAGCACACGCTTTAAGCAGCGTCAATCCAGATGTTATCAACTTGTGATTCGAAATAATTATGACAACAAAAAAACCTCAATTACGGGGGCCGACGGTCGCGGATGTTGCACGCCAGGCAGGCGTTTCCAAAGCGCAGGCAGCAAGAGCGTTAGGCGGATATGGATCGGTCAGTGAAGATGTTCAAACCCGTGTGGCTCAGGCGGCGGAAACGCTGGGCTATCGGCCCAATGAACTGGCACGCAGCATGAACACCGGGCGTTCAAATACCCTTGGCGTCATCGTGGGCGATATCGAAAACCCCCATTTTGGGCTGGCATTACGCGGCATGGCCGATGTTGCCCGCCAGGCGGGTTTTCATTTGCTCCTGAGTAACAGTGATGAAACCGTGGAAGAGGAGCGAGAAGCCGTACGTGTGATGCTGGATAAACGCGTCGATGGCATCATTGTGGCGCCCTGTAGCTCCCTGGCACGGGATAATGAACATCTGAAACAGGTGCTGGTGGAAGGGCGGGCACTGATGACGTTTGACCGCTCTGTCGAAGGGCTGGAGGTGGAAACGATTCAGGCAAACTTTCTGAACGTGGCAAAGCATGCCACGGAATTATTACTGAACGCTGGCCACCAACGTATCGCTTATCTTTCCAGTATGCGCATCGCAACACCTTATTCCCACTCTGTGGCGCTGGGGCCCACGCCTGTCGCGCAACGTGTTAAAGGCATGATTGATGCGCACCATGAAGCGGGAAAGGTTCTCGATCCGGCCCTGGTCCGTCTGAATGCTATTAATAATGACTGCATTGAGCAGATCTTAACTGAACTGCTCGCACTCTCCGATCCGCCCAGCGCATTGATCGCCTCGGATAATCTCATTGCCATGGGGATACTGCGCGGACTGGCAAAACGCGGGCTACGCGTTCCCGAGGATATCTCGTTCGTGATGTATGATGATTTTCCCTGGACCGAACTGATGACGCCGGCGATTACCGTCGTGGCGCAGCCAGTGTATGAGATGGGCAGAGAGGCTGCGCGCAGGCTGATCTGCCATATCCGACAGCAACCGGCCGGCGCGTTACCTGAGTTTGAAAGCTGGATGGTGGTGCGGGGATCGATTGGCGAAAAGCGGCCAAAAGCGTGCAGAGAATCTGGCGGCTAGCTTGCGTTGTTGGCAGCAACCACGGCAACCGCATTGATCCCCAGAGACCGCTGTTCGGGTTGTAATCAACCAGCTTATCAGCCGTCGTGATGTCGGCGCCTTCACTGCGCGAGCCTTAAGAATCTGCGTTTCAGCAGATGAACAACTGCTATTACTCTCTGGCGCTGGGGGTGTTGCCCGCCGCCCTCAGTGCTTGCCACGCTTTCTGATTAATCGAATAAAACAGGCTGGGTGGTGCATTGTCGACATCATAGATCTCGTCGATAAACCGCAAACCGGTTTTTTCCAGCACGCGTATTGAGGCCTGATGAGGGCGTCTTACCGAGGCTGAAATCGTCTCCAGCCCCAGTTCGCCAAAACCATAGTCAACGGCGAAGCGTGACAACTCGGTAGCGAACCCTTTGCCCCAGGCGTGGGTGGCGAAGCGGTAGCCAAGGTTGTTGACGGTCCTTTCGCCATAGGTGCGCACGCTTAATCCACCAAAGCCGATGATGATCTCTGGCGCTTCCTGGGTCGCTATCGCCCAGCTGTCATAGCCATAACGCTGAAACGACGCCAGTCTGTCGGCCAGCACCTTTTGCGCGTGGGCCAGGTCAGGATAAGGGCCTGCGGGGTTAAACGTATTGGTCGCGGGGTCGCCGTAAATGCTGAACAGATCCTTGTCATCGGAAGGGCGCATAGCTCTGAGCAACAAACGCGCGGTCTGAAGATGCACTATAAACCTCACTGTAAAGTCATCTGAATGGCGTATTAATAGCCTGTTTACTCAACAAGGAGAAGTGATGAATATTCAGCAAATGCGTATTGCGCGGCCCGTGAGCGATGTAGCCGCAAGCAGCAGCCTGTATTGTGCCGGTCTGGGACTCACGCGCATGGGAGAATTCACGGATCATGAGGGTTTTAGCGGGGTGATGTTGGGCGATAAAACCCTGTCATGGCATCTGGAATTTACCCAATGTCATCACCATCCTGTACAACCGGCTTCGACAGCCGAGGATCTTCTGGTGCTTTATCTGCCGGATGAAACCCACTGGCAACAGCGCTGCTCAGACCTGACGCGCGCAGGCTTTGTGAGAGTCACCGCGTTTAATCCTTATTGGGAGAAAAACGGCGCAACCTTTCAGGACAACGATGGTTATCGGATCGTGCTTCAGCACGGCGCGTGGCAACCTTAACGCCTGCCTTTTCAGTTTCGCGCGTTACAGGCGCGTTGTTTCAGTTAATGCGAAGCAAAGCGCAACGCACTATCGTCGCCAGACGTTAATTTTATGGCAATCAATTAAACGTTAATGCATGGCATATTTTCATTTACGTTGTCGATAGAGCGAATTCTTGCCTGTAACCAACAGGGTTTTACGACTGACATCGGCTTTTTTTAAAACTCAGCGCAACGGCTAAGCCACGGAATTTTTCACAGGCACTACAGCAACTGCCATTCTGATGCCCGATCTTGTTAACGCAATTTCCCCGCGATTCTTTTGCTTTTACCTCTACCGCACGCATCTTTTTCATGGTGGCTGAGGTCAGCGTGATTCGTCGTTAAACGCCTACTGCGCCGCACACTTTCCGCATAAGCGACTAACAGCGATAGCGGACGTGATGGTTAGCGGATTCGTCAGGCAATGCCCACGTCTGTCAAAGTGGACATCTCTGCGTGCGAAAGCCTGGTGTTGGTGCCGGGATAAACGCATGGCATGATGGGGAACGTTTTCTAGCCAAAGAGCCAACACGTGATCAATATTGCCTGCTTACATACCGCCGCCAGCAATATCGCCATCTTTGACGATGCTGCCCGGCAGCTTAATCTGACGCATCTGCAGCTCAGCCATCTGGTCATGCCGCACCTGCTGGCGGAAGCCGAAGCCAGCGGTGGCCTGACGGCAGGGCTTTACGATCGGCTGGTGATGCTGCTACAGGATCTGCAACCGCATTTTGATGTCATTCTGATCACCTGTTCAACGCTTGGGCCGGTTTCTGCCGCGTTTTTTCCGCTCAAAAAACCCTGCGCTGTCTGGCGTACCGACGGCATGTTGGCAAAAGCCGTGCACAGCAATGAGAAAAAAACGGTGGTGCTTTGTGCCGCTGAATCCACACTCGGCGCAACACGGGCACTGTTCTGCACTAACGGACGGACGCCTGAAGTACGGCTTATCCCGGATGCGTGGCAGCGATTTAAAGCGGGTGATGAGGCGGGATATCTTCACTGTGTGCGTACGGCGGTAGAAGATGCCTGGCTGCAGGGCGCAGAGCAGGTGGTGCTGGCTCAAAGTTCGATGGCACCGGCTGCGCAGTTTTTTACACCGCAACGTCAGCCGTTGTCAGGGCCTCATCTGGCGCTGCTGCAGTGCCATCATCAACTCTACCGTTGAGGCCGCAACCAGGTTGCGGCCCGTACAGGTTATTCGTCTGGTTTCAGCGTGCCTTTTGCCCCGTGGGGTTCTGAGCGCAGATACTGTGGCGGTGCTTTGACGTTGGCGCTAAATTCAGCCGCGGCGTGCCATGGCCAGCGCGGGTTATAAAGCATTCCACGGGCCAGTGCGACCAGGTCGGCTTCGTCCTGTTGTAAAATCGCCTCGGCCTGCTGCGGCTCGGTAATCAATCCCACCGCAATCACCGGAATACCAATTTGCTGGCGGATATCGCGCGCAAAGGGAACCTGATAGTTTGGTCCGACCTTAATCTGCTGCTGTTCAGACAGCCCACCGCTGGAGACGTGAATATAGGCGCAGTTCAGGGATTCAAGCTGCTTTGAGAAGGCGATGGACTGGCTGACATCCCATCCACCCTCTACCCAGTCGCTGGCTGAAATCCGCACGCCAACCGGAATCTCTGCCGGAACGGCTTCGCGCACCGCGTTAAACACCTCTAGAGGAAAACGCATCCGGTTTTCCAGCGAGCCGCCGTATTCATCGCTCCGCACGTTGGATAACGGGGAAAGGAACTGATGCAGCAGATAGCCATGGGCGGCGTGAACTTCAATTAATTCAATCCCCAGACGAACGGCGCGTTTTGCCGTCGCGACAAAGGCATTTTTAACGCGCTCAAGATCGCTGACCTGCATTTCCAGTGGAAGATGCTCGCCGTCACTGAACGACAGGGCAGAAGGGGCAAGGGTTTGCCAGCCGCCATCCTGAGGCGCAATCTGCTTGCCACCTTCCCAGGGAACGGTACAGGAGGCTTTACGCCCGGCATGGCCTAACTGAATCCCGATAGGCATGTCGGAATAGTGGCGAATATCGTGCAGGACGTCAGCCAGCGCGGCTTCGGTTTCATCGTTCCACAAGCCTAAGTCGCCGTAAGTGATTCGGCCAATATCTTCAACGGCGGTGGCTTCAATAATCAACAAGCCTGCGCCCGAAAGGGCGAGATGGCCAAGGTGGATACGATGCCAGGCGGTCGCACGACCTTCCTCGGCCGAATACTGACACATGGGCGCAATAACGATCCTGTTATCCAGGGTTAACTCACCCAGAGAGAAGGGGGAAAAGAGTTTGCTCATAAAAACCTCATTGTCTGCGCTCGGTTAACAGTCTGGTGAAAACTATAGTGGCTGATTGGCAAACGCGTGCGTAAAGCAGCGTAACAATTTATTGGTGATGACGGTTACCGCCTTTAGTTACAGCATACATATAAAGTGAAACTAACAGGTGCAATATGAGGATAAGTCATGGGCTGTAGATAATGGAGTCTATCAGCCTAAGCAGGCAAAAGGGGCGTGAACCCTGCTGTTAATGCCGACGATAACAGCAGGGTTCAGGGCGTAGAATAACGCGTTGCGAAGATTGATCGGTCACAATCAGGCTCTCTGCAATGCCTTCTCATCAAGCGAATACAGGGTAGCTGTCGCTTCCAGAATATGCTGCTGGTCATTACCGGGCTTATGGGAATCGACGTGGGTAATGTGATAGCCGACCGCACCGGCCTCAGTCGCTTTGCGCAGCAGTGCATCCGTGATTTCTTCCATCGAGGTTGCCCAGGTCACGGTCGTCACGCCCATCGGCTTGATGGCATTTTTTTCTTCCTGGGATAAGCCAGTACGGATAAAAACAGGGCTTACTGTCTGAGGAGAAAAGATAGACAAAATATCCTGAACAAGTGCTTTCATTTTCGTGCTCCTGAGTATCTGAATTTACAGCATCACGCGCCTGTTAAGCGCCATCGATTTATTAATTCGCCATGGGTTCGATTAACGCATGCATGTTAAGGACTGTCGGCAAAAGTTATAAAATACCTTTTCGAGTTAACGAATTTGGCTTTTCTTGCTAATCAGATGCTTATGAAAGCTTCAGCCACACTTGAGCTGAAATATGGCAGGTTTTTCGTGTCTGCTTACAGGTTGTGAAATCCAGATACAAAATATCAACACAAAACTAACAATTGAGGGTGGGGCGCACGAAGTGCGTTGAAAAGGGCGCATGGCTGCACGATAAGCAAACATAACCGACGTGTTGCATTGGGCCATGATGAAGACATCGCCATGATATTGTCATCACCGACTGCCTGGTCGCGAGCGTGCCAACCATCCCGCGCCTGCCGCTTTTTTTCAAAACGTCAGCAATATTATGCCGCCTCATTCGTCTACCTCATCACACAGGATTGTTAATTACTGATGAGGTCACCCTGATATGAGAGATATTGATAACCATCCGTTCCGTCATGCCCGTGGTATGGGCAGAAACCGACTGGCGAAGCCATTGATCGTCGGTGTCGTTTTAATTGTCGCGCTGTGTCTGCTGGTCATGTCACTATGGAACGCCTTACTGCCCGCCATTATTGGGGTCAAAACGATCGGTTTCTGGCAGTCTGCGGGACTGTTGTTACTGTGCCGGATTCTGTTTGGCGGATTGGGGATCAGGCCGGGGATGTTTGGCCATGCCCGACGCCGTATGCATGAGCGCTGGATGCAGATGACACCAGAACAACGAGACGCATTTATGAAGCAACGTCGTGACGGTTTTGGTCATCGGGGACACCATTGCCGGGATAAAGCACGGAACGAACAGCCGCCGTCTCCCAATGACAGCCATGATGCCCGGACTGAGTAGACGATGAAGGCCAGCGCATCGCAAACCTCATCATGGATAAAAGCGCTTACGCTCTGCAGAACAAAACTCCACTCTTTTATTCGCGCCCGTACCTCAGCACGCGATGAGGCTGAGGATATTTTGCAGGAAATTACCTGTCAGCTGATGGGCGTGGAACAGCCGGTTGAGAATATCTCCGCCTGGCTGTTTCGGGCGGCGCGGAATGAAATGACGGACCGGGCGCGTAAGAAGCGGGAACTGCCGCTTTCCGTCTTCAGGGAAAACGACGAGGAGGAGGCGGTAGAAAACGAACTGGCTGAAACCCTGTTTGGCCTTCCGCAAACGCCAGAAGATGATTACCTCAGAGCACTGCTCTGGGACGCGCTGGAAGAGGCATTATCCGAACTTCCGCCCGCTCAGTTTGAGGTGTTTGATCAGACGGAGCTACAGGGGATCAGCTATAAAGCGCTGTCACAATCAACCGGGATCAGTGTTCAGACCTTGCTGTCGCGCAAGCATAAAGCGGTGCTGTATCTGCGTATGCGTTTGCGTGCGGTCTACGACGATCTGGTAAATAACGACTAAAAAAGGCGGCCACTGGCCGCCAGAGTGCGCCTTATCATCTGGTCTTTATAAGAATGACAAGATCAGCCTTTCACGCCACCGGCGGTCAGGCCGTTCACCAACCAGCGTTGCGCCAGCAGGAACACCACGGTAATAGGAATCGCAGAGAGAACGGCGGCGGCGGCAAAATCGCCCCACAGATAGTTTTGCGGGTTAAGGTATTGCTGCATTCCCACCGCCAGCGTGTAGCTGTTGACATCGCGCAGCAGTAGCGAGGCCACTGGCACTTCAGTCACCGCAGCGATAAACGCCAGAATAAACACTACCGCTAAAATGGGCATCGACAAGGGCAGCAGCACCAGTCGAAACGCCTGCCACGGCGTCGCACCATCCAACGCAGCCGCTTCTTCCAGCGAACCGTCAATGGTTTCAAAATAGCCCTTTATCGTCCAGACATGCAGCGCGATGCCGCCAAGATAGGCAAAGATCACGCCGCCATGCGTATTCAGCCCAATAAACGGCAGGTATTGCCGGATGAGGCCGAACGGCTCGGCTCGACGTCCGCGCGGCAAACATTAATCAGCAGTGTTAAAGGCAAGGGGTAATCACTCCTACAGTGCTGATTTGTTGCTTCTTACGCGCTAAGGCGCACCTTTTTACGCCTAATGTCTGTCCAGTGGGGTAATAACATCACGATGCGGAGTCTGCCCATCATTCCTTCCATTTACGGGCACGTTCCTGCAGCCTTGCCAGGCACAATTTCTAACCTAAACAGTTAATTTTAGGTACGCGATCGCGTTTGAGGACGCACATCATTGACGGCGCTGATACAAGAAAGGCTCTACCACATCAGGAGTCTTAATTATGTTTATGCGTTTACTGATCCCGGCAGTTGTTTTGTTATTCAGCGTATCTGTTATAGCCAGTAACGGCTTTCGACAACTCAAAATAGGCGAAAACCAACGCCCTTTTGAAGTTGCGGTCTGGTATCCCACCGAGACGCGCTCGCCGTTAGAATTGGTTGCGGATAATCCTGCCTTTGAAGGAGTGAATGTGATAAGAAATGCAGAACCCTCCGCCGGGCACCATCCGTTGTTACTTTTATCTCATGGTTATGGCGGGAACTGGCGCAACCTTGCATGGCTTGCTGATGCGATGGCCACTCAGGGTTATATCGTGGTCGTGCCTAACCATCCCGGCACAACCACTCAGGATTTAACCGCCGCGCACGCTCAGCAACTTTGGCAACGGCCGCAGGATCTCGTCAAGGCGCTGGACATGATTACGGCCGATCCTTCCCTTGCTGGATACGTTGATCATGACCGAGTGGCGGCCGTCGGGCACTCCCTTGGCGGCTGGACAGTGATGGAATTAGCTGGAGCGCGTTTTGATACTCAACAGTTTGTTGCTGACTGCCTGCAACATGCTGAACTGTCCAGCTGTCGGCTCACGCAAAAACTGGGCATTCAGCACGCGCTAACAGCGGGACAGCTGGAAGCGAATCTTCGGGACCCACGAATAAAGGCTGTCGTCACGCTGGATCTTGGACTGGCGCGAGGACTAACGCGCGTCAGCCTTACACAGGTGACCTCGCCAGTGTTGGTTTTGGCTGCAGGTGTTGACTCGCCAGCGCTACCCGCCAGCCTGGAATCACAATATCTTAGTGATAATCTTATGCAGTACGTTGTGAATTACAGAGTAGTGCCAGGTGCAACACATTTCAGCTTTATGCAGTTATGTAAACCGCAAGGCGAAAGCCTTATTGAAAAAAGCGCACCCGGTGAAGGGGAAGTTTGCCATGACGGTGCGGGCGTCAGCCGCAGCGCGTTACATAAAATACTGGCGAATGAAATCAGCGGGTTCCTTAACACCGCACTTCATTACCAGCCATAGCCTGGCGGAATGCGGTTGGTGTTTTGCCAGTAATGCGCAGAAATTCACGGTTAAAATTCGACTTACTTATAAAGCCGGTTTCCAGCATGATATCCGTGATTTTCAAATGTGGATGGCACAACATCTCCTGCGCCTTTACCACCCGAAAGGCATTGAGCCACTGCGAAACATTACGCTGTCGCGTGGCGTTCACGGCACGAGAAATTTGCCGGGCTGGGATGCCGAGTTTGCGTGCGAGTTTATTCAGGGTCAGATCATGATCAAGATAGTAATCATGTTCACGAATTTGCGTTTCCAACTCCAGACACAACGCTTCGAGTGATTCATCCTGCAGCGGGTTGCTGTCTGCCAATGAGGGCGTCATAGTTTCGGTGTGGTGCTTCGGCTCCGGAAGACGTTTGGCAGCGAGCAAAATCGCAAGGCAAATCAAAGGCAGTAGTGTGCCCTGAAACACGGCAATCAACCCGGGCGCGATATCTATTCTCAGGCTAATTGCCGCATCGGCGAGAGCCGAAAAGCAAAGGAAGCATCCTGCGGCCAGCATCATCTTCTGCGTAAGAGAAGCTTTACTAAAGCGTGATATTGAAAAGAAATCGGCTCCGTTTCCTGCCGTACGCAGCAGTGCAATGCCGTACCCGGCGTAGAGGATAAAAAGCAGGCAATCTGTTAGCGCGGGAAGAAACAGCTGGATGAACACCATACCGTATACAGGAAGGGTTGCCAGTCTCAGGCGACGTGCACGCGAGTAATATGTGAGATCGGTAAAACAAGACCATGCCACAGCCGGTAAGAAGGTTGCCAGTAGCGCCTGCAAGGGTTTCAAAAGGGCGAAATGCCACTCCCATCTGATGATGCCCAGCGCGATAAGCAGCGCTGAGGCGGCGATAAAAAGCATCGCGCCGCGGTATTCGCGCCGCCCGGAAACCATCAACAACATCATTAAAATCAGCAGTGCCAAAAGCGTGATAACAGGGAAGGGAATGGAAAACATGCGATGCGTCCGCAAAGTGTGTTGGCGTTATCTTGACATATTTGCTGCACCACAGGTTAGCGAAACGCTCGTTTGCTTTATCAATAAAATGCACAGGCTGCGGGATAAACGGGCGCTTCAAAACGCACAGGCAGCAGCACGCTGCCTGTCTGTGCCGTTATTTAACGCGACGTGTATCGGGCATCAGTAAGGTGGCAAAGCCCAGCAGTGGAAGAAAGCCACAGGCGTTGTACACCGTGGTGATGCCGTACCAGTCCGCAAATTTCCCCAGCGCCGCCGCCGCAATCCCGCCAATACCAAACATGGTGCCAAACATAATCCCGGCCACCATGCCGGTGCGGCCCGGCAGGACTTCCTGCGCATACACCACCAGTGCGGCAAACGCCGATGAAAAGACCAGACCAATACAGACGGTCAGCACGGCGGTCCAGAACAGGTTGGCATGCGGCATCAGCAGCGAGAACGGGATAACGCCCAGAAACGAGATCCAGACCACTGCCTTACGACCAATACGATCGCCGACCGGCCCTCCCACCAGGGTGCCGATCGCCACGGCGGCCAGAAAGGTAAACAGGTAGATCTGAGCCTGAGGGATCGGGAGCTGAAAACGCTCAACCAGATAGAAAATGTAGTAGTTACTAATAGAAGCAATGTAGGTAAATTTTGCCAACAGCAGCACACCGACCACCGACAACGCCAGTTTCACATCTCGCGGGGACAGCGATCGCAGTGACTGGCCGTTATGTTTTTTCATGTGTGCATGGCCGTGCTTAACCGTCCAGCGGCTGATGCCGGAAAGCACAATGACCGCAAACAGCGCAATCAACATCAGCCAGCCCACCGCCAGCTGCCCATGCGGAATAATCAGCATCGCGGCCACTAAAGGCGCAAAGGCCGTGCCGATATAGCCACCGACCTGAAAGGTGGACTGCGCCGTACCAAAGTGCCCGCCCGATGCCATGCGTGCCACACGGGAGGCTTCAGGGTGAAAGGTTGCGGAACCCACGCCGATCAGCGCCGAAGCAAGCAACACCACGGAGAAGTGCGGGGCTATTGCCAGCAGTCCGATGCCGAACAGGGTTGCCACCATGCCAGAAGGCAGCAGCCAGGGTTTAGGATGTTTGTCGGTATACAGGCCAATCCAGGGCTGCAACAGCGAGGCGGTCATCTGATAGATAAGCGTAATCAGGCCAATCTGCGCATAGCTGAGGGAAAAATTGGATTTCAGCAAAGGATAAATCGACGGCAGCATGGCCTGGATAAAATCGTTACAGCAGTGGGAAACCGCCACCGCGCCAAGAATCGACACCAGAATTTTCTGGCTGTCGTCAACGGTCGGGGCCAGGCCTGGCGGGTTTGATTTTACGTCGCTGGAGTAATCAGACATGGGGATTTCCGTATAGGCGGCTTTACGTTTGTTGACGTATCTTACCCCACGAAAAAACAGCGGTGCTGATAAAAGTGCTATTTATGGCAAATTAGTAAAATAATTGTTAATGCTCATAATGTTTTACTCAGGCAAACCGAGGCGGGCCTGTCCACATACACGCCATAGCGGTCGGTTTCCTGATAACCCTGACGCTGATAAAACGCCACTGCGCGGGTATTGATGACGCGGGTAGAAAGCCGAATCGCTTTATAGCCCCGCTGCCGGGCAAGTTGCTCTATGGCTGCCAGCAGCGCTGCGCCGGTTCCCGCACGCTGTCGGGTGGAAAACATGCGTTTCAGTTCGGCCGTATCAGGGGAAACATGCAGCAATGCGCCGCAGCCAACAGGGTTATCCGCATCATCGGTGGCCAGTATCCATAGCGCGTCGTCTGAGGGAGTAAAGTGATGCGTCCCGTCGTCGCCGGTGATTGACAACAGCTCGGCTGACAGACGGGCCGTCAACGTCTGCAGCGCCGGTGTGCATGCGGGGACGATCCTGGTATGGATCACTTTGCCTGGCCCCAACGGCTGCGCAGGTAGTTAACGGCCTGCTGGGTTTGCGGCTGATTCAGGTAATCTTCCCGGAACAAAATAGTGCCATCGATCTGCGGGATGGAATCGTTAAGATCCAGTTGTCTTTTTAGCTCCGGCACACCACCGTTAATCGTCCACTCTGGCTCATTTTTAGCCGGCACGCCAACCTTGTATAAAGCAATGCCGATATACAGGCGGGTTTTGGTTGGCTTCACCACGTTAGCCCACCAGTTTGCCAGCACATCATAGCGGGCGGCGCTGCGCGAGAAGGGCCAGTAAATCTGCGGCGCAATATAGTCCAGCAAGCCTTCCTGCACCCAACGGCGCGTATCCGCATAGGATTCATCATAAGCCGCCGCACCGCGCGTATCCGAGCCTGCCGCATCATGGGAGCGGTTACGCCAGACGCCAGCCGGGCTGACGCCAAATTCTACATTCGGCTTGAGCTGCTTAATGGTGTGAGATACCTGTTCGATTAACAACTGCGTATTGTGCCTGCGCCAGTCCGCTTTGGACGCAAAACCCTGACCGTATTGGATAAAGGTCTGGCTGTCATTCAGGGCAGAACCCGGTGATTCGGCATAGAAATAATCATCAAACTGCACGCCATCGATGTCATAACGTTTGACCACTTCTGCCACGATGCTGGTTATCCAGTCCCGGGCATCCGGAATACCGGGGTCGAGCACATAGCGATCCCCCGAGGTACGAATCCAGTCGCGATGCAGCACAAACACGCTGGCAGGCTGCTGTGACAGCGTGCGGTTAAGCTCAGCCACCGTTGAAGGTTTGGTATTCACCGAGACACGATAAGGATTAAACCAGGCATGTACCCGCATACCGCGCCTGTGCGCCTCATCGAGCATAAACTGCAGCGGATCGAAGCCCGGGTCCTGACCAATCTTTCCGGTCATCATGTCTGACCAGGGCAGGATTTTTGATCTCCACAGGGCCGTGCCGTCTGGTTTAACCTGAAAAAACACGGTATTGATGCCCAGGCTTTTCAGCTTATCCAGCTTATCGGTCAGCGCTTTTTTTTGCTGACTGACGCGCACGTAGTCATCGCTGATATTCACGGAGGCGATCGGTGGCCAGTCAAGCCGTGAAACCGTCGTCAGCCAGACGCCGCGCACCGGTTCATGATGTTGCACCGGTTGAGAAGGCAGCGGCGGTTGACTGGGGGACGGGAAGGGCGTAACCAGCGATTTAGGCGGTTCAGAGGCACAACTGACCAGCAGCAAGGCCGATGCGGCTAACAGGCCAGTTTTTACCACCGCGTTGAAGCGGAACAGGTCGCGAAAGGTGATGATGATAAACTCCGTGTAGCGCAGTCCTTGATGCAGGCTATTCTGATCCTATTTGCCGCAAAGTCAATCAGCCCTGCCAGCATCAGGTCACGCAGTTTGCCTTACCCGGCGGCTATACTTTTTATGCTAATGCGCAACCTGAGCAAAGGAGCGATAAGTGAAAACATGTAAAGGCAATAAACAGTCATTGCCGGTTCGCTATTGCAAACAGTGCCAGAAACCGATGACCTGGCGCAAAAAGTGGGAGAAATGCTGGGAAGAGGTGCAATATTGCTCCGAGCGCTGCCGAAGACAACGGCGAGGGAATACGCTGCAAGCCTGATCAAGACACATAATCGGCCCATGAGTCAGCCTAAACGCAACGATGTAACATTTAGCAAAAGTTATCCTGACATTTACATCACTGTTCCCACGCACCATCGCAATTACTGTACCAGGCTTAATGAAAAGCGAATAACAGTGATTGTGGAGCAATATGAAAGAGCAAGAGAGTACATCGGGCATTCATTCCTATGAGGGTGCCGCAGGCGGCTGGGGCGCCCTGAAAGCGGTGGCTGGCGCCATTCGTGGACAGATGGCGGTCAAGCAGGACGTCATCGCGTTGTTCAAGGTCAACCAGCCGGAAGGGTTTGACTGTCCGGGCTGCGCCTGGCCCGATCCCAAGCACACTTCCTCGTTTGAATTCTGTGAAAACGGCGCAAAAGCGGTTTCATGGGAAGCCACCAGCAAACGCACCACACCTGAATTCTTTGCTGCGAATACCGTCAGCGAACTTTGGCAGCGCAACGCCCATGAGCTTGAAGGCGAGGGCAGGCTGACGCATCCGATGAAGTACGACCCCGCCAGCGATACCTATCAGCCCATTGAATGGGAGACGGCCTTTAACGAAATTGGCGAGCGGCTGCGCAGTTATAACGACCCCGACAGCGTAGAGTTTTACACCTCGGGTCGCGCCTCTAACGAAGCCGCGTTTCTCTGGCAACTGTTTGCCCGTGAATTCGGAACCAACAACTTTCCTGACTGTTCCAACATGTGCCACGAGCCGACCAGCGTTGGCTTGCCTGAATCGATTGGCATAGGTAAAGGCACGGTGGAACTGGATGATTTTGATCACTGTGATTTGGTGATCTGCATTGGCCATAACCCCGGCACTAACCATCCACGTATGCTGGCAACCTTACAGGAAGTGGCAAAGCGCGGAGCCAGAATTGTGGCGATTAATCCGTTACGCGAGCGCGGGCTGGAACGTTTTACCGCACCACAAAGCCCGGTCCAGATGCTGACGCTGAGCTCAACAGAACTGGCCTCGACCTACTACAAAATTCGGGTAGGCGGCGATGCCGCGATGCTGAAAGGCGTGATGAAATGTCTGTTAGCGATGGATGAGGACGCCAGAGCGAAAGGCAATCCGGGCATCTTCGATCTCGCCTTTATTGAAGAACATACCCAGGGCATTGACGCGTTGAAAGCCGATTTGGCGGCGACAGACTGGGAGCACATCCTGAAAATCTCGGGTATGGAGCGTGAGCAAATTCAGCACATTGCTCACCTTTATGCCAATGCTGAACGCACAATCATTTGCTACGGCATGGGGATTACCCAGCATCAATACGGCACGCAAAATGTTCAGCAGATAGCCAATCTGCTGCTGTTGCGCGGCAATATGGGCAAGAAGGGCGCGGGGATCTGCCCTTTGCGCGGTCACTCAAACGTGCAGGGCGATCGTACCGTGGGTATTACTGAAATCCCCACAGAAAGCCTGCTGAACAGCATTGAAAAAGTGTTTGGTTTTAAACCCCCAGCCAAACACGGCCACGGCGCAGTTCAGGCCGTGCAGGCGATTCGCGATGGAAAAATCAATGCCCTGCTTTGCCTGGGCGGTAACCTGGCCGAAGCCATGTCCGACCCGCAGGAGACGTTCCCTGCCATGCGCAAGCTGGATTTAGTGGTGCATATGGCCACCAAACTGAATCGTTCTCATTTGTTGCTGGCAAAACACAGCTATCTGTTCCCGGTGTTGGGACGCACAGAGATTGACCAGCAGCAATCCGGTGCGCAGAGCGTAACCGTTGAAGATTCCATGTCGATGGTTCACGCCTCTCGCGGTACGCTTGAACCCGCCTCACCGCATCTGAAATCCGAGCCAGCGCTGGTAGCGGGTCTGGCAAAAGCCACGCTGCCGGGCACTGTAGTGGACTGGGACAGCATGATCGCTGACTACAGCACCATCCGTAACGCCATTGAGAAGGTGGTGCCAGGCTTCGACAACTTTAATGAGCGTCTCCAGCAGCCGGGCGGTTTTCGTTTACCTAATGGCGCGTCGGAACGCGTCTGGCATACGCCGTCGGGTAAAGCACAGTTCCTGCTCATGGACGGCATCAACGAAGATCCGCGATCGTTCAAATGCCATGATTTGGTGCTGACCACGCTACGCAGTCACGACCAGTACAACACCACGCTTTACGGCCTGGACGACCGCTATCGCGGTATCAAAGGACGCCGGGATGTGTTGTTTATCAGTGAAAATGAGGCGGAGAAAAACGGGGTTCGCATGGGCGATCAGGTCAACATCATTGCGCTGGACCCGGACGGTAAGCCTACCCATCGTCGACTCGATAATCTGACCATCGCGGTCCATGACATGGCCGACGGCTCTGTCGCAGCCTATTATCCCGAGGCCAATGTGCTGATCCCACTGGACAGCTACGACACAAAGAGCGGTATTCCCTCCTATAAAAGCACCCCGGTGATGATGGAACCAGTCCGGTCAGAAGTACCCGCGGACGCGGCGACCCTGCGCTAATCGCTTTCTGCTGGCATAAACCAAACCTTAACGAACAGCCATCTGAGTGGAAATCTCTGCTCAGATGGCTATACAATCGCCGCGAATTTTACTCAAGAGGCAATCAACCTTGGACAAAAGTCCCGAACGATTACACCTGGCTTCTGCAGTAAGATAGTCTTCTGGCTGTCTTAACTGCGCGTTAAGATGGCGGTTTTACAATCATCCCTCCACAACGTGATGCGCTCTGTGCATCAGCGCCTGCTGTAATCCATTTTATTCATCTTTACTTTTCCGTCCTGCGCATACTGCGTGGCGGAGAGAGGTTTATCATGGACTGGAAAATCTTTTTACTGCGCGTGTCGTCTGCGCTGATTCTGGGTGCGCTCATTGGCAGCGAACGTCAACTGCGTCAACGCATGACCGGCTTACGCACCAACGCGCTGGTCAGCACCGGCGCCTGCCTGTTTGTGCTGATGACCCAATGTGTACCGGGCATTGCCACCGACGCCACGCGCGTTGCCGCCTATGTGGTTTCCGGCATCGGCTTTCTCGGCGGTGGCGTGATTATGCGCGACGGGTTAAATGTGCGCGGCCTGAATACCGCCGCCACTTTATGGTGTACTGCGGCCGTGGGCGTATTGTGCAGCATGGGGTTATTGCTCGAAGCGGCGATTGGCTGCATGGTGATTCTGTGCGCCAATATCCTGCTGCGCGAGCTGGCGCTGGGCATCAATCGTCAGTCGATCGTGTCGGCTGACGAGGCGGTACAGCATTATAAAGTGCAAATCGTTTGTCTGGCTCAGGATGAAGTTCAGGTGCGCAGCCTGATGCTGCACAGCCTGGGCAACAGCGGCTTGCGGCTGCAGTCGCTCCACAGTGAAGATCTGGACCCGCCGCACCGCATGGAAGTGAATGCCGAAGTGATGGGGCAGCCGAGCATGACCGGGCAGCTGGAAAGTCTGGTAAGCCGTATCAGCCTGGAGAAGGGTGTCAGTTCAGTGCGCTGGCAGGTGTGCGGGCTTGATCCAGGTGAAAATGGGTAGGGTAAAAACAGGCAGCGCTACGTGAATTCTGAACGATGATCAGGAGAGTGACCCAGTCAGATTAAACGTAGCGTTATTATTTGGGTTCAATAAAATCTGTTTTCAGAAGGGGGGTTTTACGCTATATAACTATGACCTGATGCTCAAAGTGTAAGGTTAGGTAAAGCGGAGCTTTGATATTTCTATAGGCGAATGAATAGGTTATAAAGCTATTAACTTTGCTGGCCTCTTATCTTTACTGTGCGGATCACTCGATGAAGCGTAGAACATCTTTCTTTTTACTTTCCGGCCTTATATTGCTGATGTCCGGCTGCAGTCATCATCCTCGCTCAGACGCTCCCGAGGACACTTCCGCATCGGATTCAACGCAAAACCCTGACTTAATCCCGATTGTTGCTGCATTGCATGACCAAATGCATACCTGGCATGACACACCGTACCAATGGGGCGGAACGCAACTGTCGGGCGTCGACTGTTCGGGCTACGTCTGGCGCACCTTGCATGACCGCTTTAATCTGCCGATGGATCGCGTGACTACCGCCGATCTCCTGCATATGGGCGTTCGTGTCACGCCGGAACATTTACAGCCAGGCGATTTGGTCTTTTTCCGCATCGGCGGTGGGATGCATGTTGGGTTCTACGATACTGACCATCAGTTTATTCATGCCTCTGCCAGCAAAGGCGTGATTCGTTCTTCACTGGATAATCCGTACTGGAAATCCGTTTACTATCAGTCTCGCCGGCTGACGCGCGAATATGGCGCACAGGTGACGCTGAACCGGGCAAGTTAACGGGCTGAACACCGGCGTTCTGCCCGAGCAAAGCATGAGTGGGGAAATCAGCCACGCGTCTCACGACAGAATGGTGGCTTATCTCCGCTTACACCCACTTCAGTGTGCTTTGTATTGCAGCCACGCTTAACGGGGCGACGCAGCCGTTATGTAGCAGGTTGGTGTTTCTATTGTTTTCCGTAAAGGCGCGCGTTACACCTGCGGCTCCACAGATGCCTTCGTTTTCAACCCGTTATTTAATGGTTTGTCGTGATGCCCATTGCTCGGGCGTCAACGTTTTTACATCAAACTGATCGCGCGTTCGGCAATAAGTATTCCCACCCATACGACCAATCGCGTCCATAAGGTGCTGATCGATGTGCAGGTTTTCCAGGTTAACCGCATCGCTACGCACATAGACGCCGACCACTTCACCAAGAATAATTTCGCGCGCGGGGCCGACCTGCAAAGTGGTATGTCGGCGGCATTCCAGCGCGGCTGGCGCGGCAAGAATGCGCGGGCTGCATACCTTGTTGCCCGGAACGGTAGCCAGGCCAGCTTCACGCAGTTCATTCACCTCTGGCGCAAATTTAATCGCGCAAACTTCCATTTGTTCGACCAGCGCCTGGTCCACAATATGCACGGTAAATTCGCCCGTTTCACGGATGTTCCGGGCTGTGTCTTTAAAGCGCATATCGGCATAATTTTCGACGCCAATAGCAACAATGGCCGGATCGTGTGTTAACACGTTGAAGAAGCTAAACGGCCCGGCATTCGCGTGCCCGTTTTTATCAACGGTAGTCACCAGCGCTACGGGGCGCGGTATCACCGTACCAATCAGTATTTTGTAGCGTTCCCGTTCGCCTAATGACGCGAAATCAAACCAGGTGTGCGAATTCATATCAAACTCCGGCTGCAATACGGTGGGTTTCAAGCGGCGTATGGCGGCTAAGGTTTTCGAAGCCGTCCTGGGTCACCACATAACAATCGCCGATGTTGCAACCGGCCGATAACGGCTCAAGCCATTGGGTGTGCAACACAAACACCATACCTTCCTCCAGACGATCGTAATTGTGAGACGAAATGTTGAAGCTGTTTTGCCCGCCCGCCATGCCGACTGAATGGCCCAGGTTCGGATTATGTGGGCCATGAGTGGCAGGGTAAACATGCATGAGTTTGCGTCCCTGTGCTTCCCAGTCTGCATCCGGGACATACTGTTGCGGAATTAAACGTGCTTCGCCGTCCGGCATGGGTGACCAGTTATACGGCATACTGCGGGCTTCGGGTGAGGTCAACAGTCCCTGCGCAATCATGGGCGCAAAGGCTGCATTGTTGATATCGCGCATTAACGCGCCCGGCTTAATGCGTTGCTCCGCACGTTTAACGCCTTCAGTACAGGCGTTTAACACCAGCTCCTGACGGGCGGTAATATCGCCCACGGCAATCATGCGCGCCGTCTGGGCGGTATAGCCGCGCCAGGTGACATTTGAAATATACAAATTGATCAGGTCACCCGGACGAACAATATGTCCGTAAGGCTTGCCGCAGTGCGTACCAAACGCATTGATACCAATTTGATAGCCATCGCCGGTCTCACCACCGAATGCCATTTGCGCGGCGGTAAAGGCCGCAAAGATTTCATGATCGGTGATACCCGGTTTCGCCACATGGTAAGCCGCTTGCGTACCGATGCTAATCAACTGCGCCGCCGCCCTGAACATCTCGATTTCACGCGCGGAGCGCACTTTTTGCAATCGGTCCAGAATGGCGTTGTCTGCAATCCATTGACTGCCGGGTAACTGGATTTCCAGCGACGCCCAAAAAGTCAGGCTGGTACGATCGCCAATTTTGCCAATCTGCGCACGCGCTAATCCCAACTGACGCAGTATCGCGGCACATTTTTCGGCCGTTTTCACCACCGCGTCGCCGGGACGGTCAGCATATTCGCGGCCTATAGGCCCAATCTGCCAGATGTCCTCGACCAACAGCGGCTCACCGGCTGGCGGAAGCAGCACTGACTGGGTGAAAAACGACAGCAGCGTCAAGGGCTTATTGTTATCTGTGGGGATGATCAGCACACCTTCGCGCATCCAGTCGCAGATATAGCGAAGATAGGGATTTGACGCATGAAACCAGCCCACGCTGCCTGCGTGAACGATCAGCGCATCGTGTCCGGCCTCTACGGCCTGACGACGGATTTTACGCAGCCGCTCTTCAAACTCCTCCAGCGGCAAGGGCGGCGGGGCGGAAAACGTGAAGTCAGGCTGGAAATCAGCCAATAACGCGCCGATGCGATATCCTGCGGCGGCAGTCGCATGAGTAGTCATAGTGAATCCTTTTTATTTACGGGTTTTGCGGACGCGGTGCCAGTACACGGCGCGCGACCAACATGCCCATCAGGGTTATCGCAATCAGAATGCCGGAGATGGCCGCAACGCGTACATCCAGCGACTCTTCAATCAGTGCAAACATGCGCAGGGGAAGGACTGTGGTGCGTGCGTCGGCAAGGAACAGCGTGACCGTGACGTTATCCAGAGACTGGATAAACACCAGAAACGCCCCGGCGGTGATGCCCGGCATCAGCAGCGGCAAGGTGACGCGGCGCAGGGTCATAAACCAGCTCGCTCCCATTACCGTCGAGGCTTCAGCCAGAGAGGGATTCATTCCCTGCGCAACCACGGATGCTGCCCGATACATCAGCGGGCCGAACACCACGATGTGGCCCGTAACCGTTAACCATAGTGACGGTGTCACGCCAAAAAAGTTGGCAACGATTAAGGCCGCCAGGCCGTAGACCAGGCTGGGCAGCACCAGCGGTGCCAGCAGTAATGGTTCAATGGCATTGACGCTTTTACGTTTCATTCGCGTCATGCCAATGGTGGCGGGCACGGCGAACAGCAGCGATCCCAACACCGCCAACCCGGCAATTTTCAGGGAGTTCCAGGCCGCGATCTGCTCCGTTCCGGAACGAACGGGGTCCAGTAAGGCCTCGTACCAGCGCAGGGAAAATCCTTCGGGCGGATACTTCAGTGTTTGACCGGCGGTAAACGACATCATGATGGCAATAACAATGGGCGCAACCAGATAGATAACGCAAAGCGTGCCAAAGCCATAGACGAACAGGTTATACAGTGCAGCAGGCACCGGGTTTTCTCGATGATTACGCATGGCCGCTCAGTCTCCGGTGGCGTGAAATCATGGTCAGGGCAACCAGCAGGCAGCCAGTAGAAAGCAGCAGCACCACGGCGATGGCAGAGGCCAATGGCCAGTCAAACAGCGTGCCGACTTCGCGATAAATCAGCTGTGGAACATACACATTGCGCGCGCCACCGATCACGGACTGGGTGACAAACGAACTACTGGTGCTGGCGAACACCAGAATCCAGCCGGCCAGTAAGCCCGGGAGCATTAAGGGCAGCAGTACGGTGACGAAAATTCGCCACGGACCTGCACCTGAAACCTGCGCGGCTTCCGTGAGTGCGTAGGGAGTCCGCGTCAGAATCGCAATCAACGGCAGGATAATTAACGGCAGATCGATCTGGCACATTGCCAGGACCAGACCCAGCTCAGTAAACATCAGGCTGGTTGGCATGCCGGTGATGCCCAGCGCCATAAGGGCATCACTGACAGGGCCCTGGCGTCCCAGAATGACAATCCAGGCAAAGGTTCGCACCACGTTGCTGGTCAGCATCGGTATCAGCGTCAGGAAAATGATCGTCTGACGCACTGTGCGACCGCTGTGCCAATACAGCAGAGCGATGGGAATCCCCAGCAAAGTCGTGCCAATAACGGTTTCAATGCCCAGTCTTGCGGTATTAAGCAGCACGCGGAAGTTAAATGCATCGCCAAAAAAGCGAGCGTAATGCTCAAGCGTGATACCGCTTTTGGTGATAAAGCTGAATCCGACTAAAACAGCGAGCGGCGTTGCGAAAAACACCACGGACAGCAGCAACATGGGCACCACATACGGAAAGCCGCTCTGTTTCATCACGCCACCTTATCCAGCAACAATCGTATCGAATTTGCGTATCCAGGCATCGCGATTTTTGTTGATCGCGGCCCAGTCGGGATAAACCAGCAAAGGCAGGTCCTGGCGAGTAACGTAGGCCGAGATGGCAGGCGTCAGCGCCACATTGTTGTTGGTGGGAAACATTTCTGCTGGCGGTAGCTTGAACTGATCCTGAGCGGCTTGTGAGATAGCGGCATCCATATAGGCATAAACCGCCTCTGCGTTTTTACTGCCTTTGGTCAGGTGAATGTTGACCGGTGCCGCCGGTGTGCCGGTTTTAGGATGCACAAATTCGGCATTCATGCCCAGGCTCTTCAGCCGCGCGACGTTACTGGTGCTGCACATAAAGACCGCAATTTCACCTTGCTGGAACAGCGTCATCTGGTGATTGGTGCTGTCGACGATGCTCTTTAGCTGCTCAGGGTGTTTCTGGAAGAGTTGAAACACGGCATCCATATCATCTGGCCCTTTGCCGTATATTTTGGCAATTTCGGTATAGGCCATGACGGCGGTGTTAGAGCCAAACCCTGTCCAGGAGACCAGCCCTTTAAACCTGGGATTCTCAAACAGATCGGCATAGCCGTCCGGCCTCGGTACCATATCGGGATTGTAGGCAATGCCGTTGACTTCCACGGTCACCGTCGGCCCGTATTCTCCCTGAAAACTTTTATTGAGCAGGTGCCAGTTTTTCAGCCGTGAAGGTTCGATTTTTTCAATCAAATTATTTTGCAGGGCAACGTCAGTTTGCCCCGGAGACATCAGCAGTGCGTCATAGGGCGGATTGCCCGGGCTGGCCATCACTTTCGCGAGCTGGTCCTGGGCCATCGCTGGCGCAATCGTCAGGCCAATGCCTTCTTTCTGCAGCATCGGTGTTAATACCGTGCGATAAGCGTCCTCCCAGTTGCCAGGGAAGGTGGCTACCACGGCTGATTGCGTATTGGCTGCCAATGCCCGTAACGAAAGCGGCAGCAGTGAGGCTGCCGTCGCCCCGGCAATCAGTTGACCGAACCGACGACGACTGATGTTAACGTCTTTCATAGTTTTTCCTTCTTATGCGCTCAGGATTGTGGTTCTGCCGGAAAGGCATGGCAGCGTGTGGTATTGATCTCGGCGAACAACTGCGCGCCGGGGCGAAGAAGCGGGGTACCGGCACCACGCACTTCAGACGCGCGCAGGCTGCCACCACAGGGAAGCGTCATCTCGTGGAGCAACGTCGGGCCCAAAGGAACTGACACGCTCAGCGTAACCGGCTGCGTGTTTTCGTTGGGGTGCGGCATCAGGGTGATGTCTTCTGGTCGGCAGGTGATGATGACCTTAGCGCCCAGAATAAAGTTGAGTCGCCTGGGCAACCGCAGCGTCATATCGTCAGGCAGGCCAATTAAGGTGGTATCGTTGTCAAAGCGCAACACCGTGCCCGGCAATTGGTTGGTTTGACCGATAAAGGTGTTAACAAACAGCGTGCTGGGCTGGTCATAGACCGCCATCGGCGTATCAATCTGCTCGACATTCCCCTTGTTCATGAGCACTAACCGGTTCGCCAGGCTCTGGGCTTCCTCTTGATCATGCGTGACGATCAGCGTGGTGATACCCAACGTTTTTTGCAGGTGCAGTAACTCAACCTGGAGATCAAACCGCAAGGCGCGGTCGAGCGCACCAAAGGGTTCATCAAGCAATAATAAAGAAGGGCGGCCGGCAATGGCGCGGGCAACAGCAACACGCTGCTGCTGTCCGCCCGATAATTCGCGCGGCAGGCGATTGCCGTACTCTTCCAGCCGCACCAGCGTCAGCATCTCTTTCACACGCGCTTTGCGCTCAGCGCGCGACATCTGCTGACAGGACAAGGGATAGGCGATGTTCTCAGCCACGGTCAGATGCGGGAATAAGGCGTAGTTCTGAAACACCATACCAATACCACGGGAGCGCGCTGACATTTGCGCAAGGTCCTGATGACCTAACACGATTTTGCCTGCCTTGGGTTGAATCAGTCCGGCAATGGCGCGCAAGACGGTCGATTTACCGCACCCGCTCGGCCCAAGCAGCGCCACAATTTCACCCGGCTCAATGGTGAACGAAATATCACTGATAGCATTACTGCTGCCGTAACTGTGGGTAAGTCCATGAACGCTAAGACGTTTACGTTCTGATGTTTTAGGCATAGTTGACATAGTGCTTCCCTGGTACGGCATCGTTTAATGGAACGATCAAGTCGATGTGGGGAATTTTGCAAGTGGCGTGCCAGCCTGAAATACAGGGCGAGGCGAAAAAGCACAATACGTTGATTATTAATGTAAATTATTTTCATTAACTTATTCGTATGTATTTGCGAATATCTTTGATTCAATTTTTATTCATACATAATCGATCAGCATTCACTTTTTTAGTGCGAAACTTCCTTAATTTGGTGCAGCCTGATGTCATTTTATGCCACCGCCGCAGCAGGGCTTGTTAACGGCAAAGGCGTTAATCGCGCGAGAATGCAGGTTGTGCAAGGGATTGAGAGAAGAGTAATTCCGTACAGAATTAATCGGTAAATAATTCGCAAAAATATGCGAATGTTTTTAATTTACTTTTTAGTTATTTGCATCAGAGAGTTAGCCATAGCTGTTCCTTGAGTGGCATGAGGCTTGCACGCAACAGCCTACAATGACATCTAAAGGGTTCGTCTATGAGATTGGGAATTGATGGGTTAAAGCTGCCGGAGGCAAAAAAACGAGGTCCACTCGCCAGCCTGGATCATGTGAAGGATCTGCGGCTGAGTGGCATTTTTTTCAGCACGCTACTGGATATGAGCCCACAGCTTGATATCGCTGAACTGCGTGACATCCGGCAAAAGGCTGATGATTTAGGCCTTTACCTCGAAAGTGGATTAGGCAAAATTAATCCCTATTGCAGCGCTGAATCACCCGAATTACGTGACATTGGCGACGGCGATATCATCGCAGGGTTAACGCGGATGATTGAATCGGGGGCAAAAATTGGCTGCCGAGAGCTTTGGGTGTCACCTGGCAATTTCAAACCGGCTTATCGTGGTCGGCTGGCGGTCGATCGCTTTCGTACAGATGTCACCTGGGATGAGCAGCTTAGCGCCATAGAAAAAGTGCTGCGCAAACTGGCGCCGGTGGCACGCGCTAATGGCGTACACATGAACATAGAAACCCATGATGAGATCACCTCATTTGAGATTCTACGTCTGATTGAAGCGGTCGGGGAAGATTGTCTGGGCGTGGTGCTTGATACCGCCAACATGTTGCAGCGTGGGGAACATCCGGTCTGGGCAACCCGCCGCCTTGCGCCCTGGGTGCGTCAGACGCACATTAAAGATGCCTATATTGGTCGGGCAGAAGGCGGGCTTGATTTCCAGCCGCGGCCATGCGGCACGGGGATAGTGGATTTCACCGCCATTCTTACCTTACTGGCGGAAGTGAATCCACAGCTAAACCTCTCGCTGGAAATAGCCCGATCGTCAGACGATCAGCGTCGTGATGCAAACCCACGGCAATGCATTCAGATTGACGATCCTGTCTGGCGGGCAGGTCATCCGGACCTGACGCCAGAAGAACTTGAGGCATACTTCGCGATGCTCAATGCGTATGAAAAACGGGTCATGGCAGGTGAAGTGGCTGACTTTGAGTTTTACGAAACAGCGAACTACGGCTATCCCAGCTATCAGTATCAGTCCTACGGTTTTGAGCAGGCGATTGGCTTTATTCAACAATCCTCTGAGCATATCCGTGCGGTATGTGCCCGACTGAATATTGTGCTTAGCTGAGGTTTGCGCAGCGAAATTATTACAGAGATAGTACAATCCGGTTTTCAACAAGTGCGATAGCGGCTTGATGCCTGCTATTGCCTGACAAGGAACAAGAGATGAAAAAAACGCGCAGTCGGGCAGGTGTGGCAGTTTCTGGCACAGCGTTGACAGGTGGGGAAGGTCATGACGATGTTTCTGAGCGCATCCGTGCCACCCTGGCGGCGGCCATTGGCGAAGGTGCACTCAAACCGGGAAGCAAAATTCTGGAAGAAGCCATAGCCGAGCATTTTGGCGTCAGCCGGACTGTGGTTCGCGGTGCTTTAGGCGTTTTAGAAAGCGATCACCTTCTGGAGCGTAAGCGCAACCGGGGCACCTTTGTTGCCGAGCCGGGCATTGAAGAAGCAAAAAGCCTGTTTGAAGCGCGGCGTAAAATCGAAGGGCTGCTGCTCGAAATGGTTTTACGGCGAGCCACGCCAGCCCAACTGGATGCGCTGACGGCGTTAACCGACGAAGAAGAGCACATCCATCAGCATGGCGATGAGAAATCCAAAACCGTTTTATCCGGTAAGTTCCATCTTGTTTTGGCGGAGTTGGCCGGCAATCCCGTACTAACCGAGATGTTGTCGAAAGTTGTGGCACGGTTATCGTTGGTGATGGCGTTATATGAAGAAAAGCACAGTGACGATTGTGGTGCTGACCATCACCGTATGATTGTTCAGGCACTGAAGGATAACGACCTTAAACAGGCTCAGCATTTGATGGAACATCATTTGTCGGACATTGAAAGCCGCGTCCGCTTAACGGCAGGTCAGGGCGACCGTCACTCATTTATGTCGGTGCTGGAGAATTTTTCCTGACAAGGTACCTAAGTCGCGCATTGAAGATCTCATAATCAGAACGTGTATCTCACCCCCAGAGAGCCTGTGGTGTCAGCATAGCCCGAACCGCCCATCTGCTGAGCAATGGCCACCCAGCCGCTGAAGCGCTCCCCAAGGCGGGCTTCCACGCCTGTCTTCAGCTCCCCGACGTTGCGATCACCCGCTGCCCGGAAGACAACGTCGTTCATACGGACGCCGTACTGCTGCGTATTGTAAATCCAGTTCGCCTCAACAAAGGGCTGGAACTCGCGATAAGTATCACGGTCATACCGGCTTTTTCCGTTCAGATAAGTGCGCGCACCCAGTCTGAGCTGCAGGTTGTCGTTCCCGGTGCCGCTGACTCGTGTGCCGTTGGTTTCACTGAAGCTGTCGGCATTCACGCCAGACCAGACGGCCTGCACATGAGGTTCAATATAAACAGCATTTTCAGTTCCGGTTGTACTTTTCCACTGGCTGACTCGCATGGCGTAACCGCTCTCGAGCGAAGCGCTCAGCCCCCGGCTGTCGTAGTGTTCAGCGTCCAGACCATCGCCTTTAACCTGCGTGTTAAACCAGCTGTACTGCATCCAACTATCGGCATAGAAGCCGGTCTTGTCTGCGGCGTTCTGGAACCAGGTGACGTACGCGCCTGTGCTGTAACCGTGAATATCTGCCTGAGAGCGGTAACCTGTCAGTGCATTCCGCGTAGTGCTGTGCTGGGTGGCATAGCCGCCCATGAGCCCGAGGCTGAACTGATTAACTCCGTCCGTGCTCCAGCGGGCCAGGTCTCCACCCATCTGAAGTACGTATCGTGAAGAATCCGTGTGGTTTTGTTCGTCTGAGGTGGACGCGCTGTTATAGCCACCCTCATTACGCATCCATATGCCGGGCTCTGCGCGCTCCTTTTCAGACGAACCGGTAAAGTTCTGCTCGCCTTCGCGGTCGCGCAGGGAAAAGCTGAACAGAGTATTTGCGGCACGAAGGCTGGCAGTGTAGCTACCCACCTCAGGTCGGACAGTAGGTGTAAGTGGTGTAGGTGGTGTAAGTGGTGTAAGTGGTGTAAGTGGTGTAGGTGGTGTAGGTGTATACAAACTGGTCAGGTAATATCCGTCAGCGCGCCCTGTTAAACTGTAATCGTACGCGCCGGCCACGACCCGGTTACCGAGTGAGAAATCAGCTCCCGATGTTCCGCCGACAGCAATGACCTTAATACCTTCAAGAGTGTGGGCCCCAGCGCCGTTTTCATTAGTCACGTAAACTTTGGTCTGACCGCTGGCATTTCCGGTGATGTTCAGCAGGTCGGTCAGAGAATTATCACCGCCCAGCACCGTACCCAGCTGCAAGGAACTGCCGGCCGTACCGGTATAGTTACCGTTGATAGTCAGGGTGTTGCCGGCACTGTGGTCGGTCGGGTTGAGGACAATTCTGCCGCTGTTGATGAGGCTGCCCCCGATGCTGGCTGAAGCAGATGCCTCGTCACTCATTGTCAGGGTGCCGGTACTGGTGAGGTTGCCGGCAAGGGTGCTGCCGCTGTTCATTACCAGCGTCCCGGCGTTACTGACGGCATCTGCACCAGTGGAGAGTAAATGCCAGTCATTGTTTTTCAGAACGGTCAACTGCGACCCGGATGCAATACTGAGGTTGTCAACGTAGGCGCTCCCGACGCTGTCGGTATTCAGAGTGGCAGTATTATCCGCGTCGCCAATGGCAAGCAGGGTATTGTTCCCGGCAGCAGCACCCGATGTGCCATCGGATGACACCGTACCTGCTACCGATGCGCTGCTGCCTGCAAGGATCAGTGTCGCGGGGCTCAGCATAGTTCCCTTGCCCAGTGAGGCGTTTCCGCCGATGGTGCCGGTATTCAGCACCGGTGCCATGATCCCGGTATTGGTAATGTCTCCGGTAATTTTGCCTTCATTCACCAAAGAGTAGTCAGCGGCGAGGGGAGCAGTGTTCGTAAACGTGCCTACCGTTGAGGTCGGGTCGATGTAAACGGTGGCTAATCCGGTGGTGGAATTATCTGTATAGGACAATGTTCCAATTGAGGTGTTAAACAGGCCAAGCATAACCCCGGTTCCAGTGTAAGAGTTTGTTCCAGGACTATCTGCTCCCCTCGACTTCACTACGGCGAGCGCGCTATCTTCAAATAAAATCCCCCAGTCCCCCCCATTTTTGACAATAAAATTATCTCCTTCTGTCGATCCTCCTTCACGCGTTGCCGCGAAGATCTTGTATTCTATTCCTCCCAATATAATGCCTCATTGATTATCCATGAAGGTTCCTATAGATGCCCCGGGAGAGTTTGAAATTCCCTTGTTTACAATGCCGTCGGAATTATTGTTCATAGCCAATGAAATTGAACTCTGATTGGCGAAAGCATCTACATCACCACTGTTACTGAATGTTCTTGAATAAGGCTTCATGTTTATAAAATCGTTACCATAACCGGCAGGAGGAGAACCAATTGCTATCAAAAAAATTAGCGTTTTCATATTTGTTGCTCCGAAAAAATGTTAGACGATATTTACACTTTCAAGCAAGACAGGAGCAAGGGAAATCCTATCATCATAGAAAGACTGATCGCCGACGCCTATTATTATGGGGTTTCAATTATAGAAATATGATAAAAAAGAGAAGGTAAATTGATGCATATCAAATTTCTCTAAAACCTATTAACATTCACTAACAGTTCCAAACAGTTAAAAAGCCTTTGTCATTGCGCTACACGATCAGATGCACATCTGACATGGCACGCAGTTGTCCGGAGTGGACTGCCCGGGCTATATATGGCGTACCTTGCATGACCGTTTTTATTTACCCATGGACCGTGTCTAAACAGCCGATTTGCTGTACATAGGCATTCGCGTGACACCAGAACATCTCCAGCCGGGTGACCTGGTGTTTTTCCGCAATGGCGTGATTCGCTCATCAATGAATAACACTTACTGGAAATTGGTTTATTACCAGGCGCGCCGTTTGACGCGAGAATACGGTGCTCAGGTAACATGAACAGAGCCAGTTAGCGCAGGGTTCGAGTTACGACTGGCAACGCTATGTGAAATCTGACAATCCAGCACAGAGGATAATCGCCCATTTTTAAAGTACTGCTGTGGTCAGGGACGAGTAAAGGAATGGCAAAAGAGGAGGTGAGGAAGACTAAGCTTCAAAGGAACTGACTGAGTGCATGTCTGGATATGATATTTAACATAATATACATTATGTGCACTTTAATATAGTGGGCTTTGACAGGTGCATCTTACGTCTTTTATGTCTGCTACGGCTTTTCAGGATCTGAGCCCGTTTTGCATCTCACTGCTTTTGTCTGATGACGTTCGTCTCTCATGCCGTCTTCAGGCCACCATCATAAAGACCTGTGCTGCTATGCTGCATTTCAATTTAATCAGACAACCCAATTTGAATGATGATCAACAACCACATCTCCTGTGCTGCGACTTATGTTCATCACCCGGAACGCGCATCAATTTTGCTTTTAGAAAACGTCTTCATCGAGAACTCACAGTGCTTTCCATAAAGACGGTCATCCACGACTCACGCTCAGTTCCGTCATGCCGCGTCGTGATGTGTTGTCAGGCTCAGCTGCTGAAGCCTGCTCAGCTGCAAACTAACGCCTGTAAAAAACTGACGCTGCTACGTGAAAGTTAGCGTACTCAGGTGCCGCATTACCCACAGAATCCACCCAAATCGATCACGAAATTTTGGCTGCCTGGTGTCGACATACAGATCATTATCAGGAAAAAATCAGTCCGTCGGTAATCACAATTCCGTCATTCATCTTCAGTCGTGCCTGAGGTTGAGATGTGATGCGTTGGCAGCTTACACCGCCAAGGCGTGCAATGAAGAACAGCGCTGCCCTTTTCTTCTTTATCCTGATTAAGCCGTTTTGACCAGACCCGGTTAACGACTTCATCTCAGTTTTGTTTAAGCCTGCCGCAGGCTCTGCTCGAACATCGCCAGATTTTCCCGCGCTTCCTTGTACTGATAAGATGTCAGCTCAATCTGATTTCCATCGGGATCGGAAAAATAGACGGACATCGACACCCAATGATCGCTGACGCTGTAAGGTATTGATTGCGTGACCAGGACGTGCAGTAACTGACTGAAAGACGACGCATCCAGGCTAAATGCCACGGTATGACCTGGCGACTGATGTGTTCTTAAAAACAGCGAAATTGCGGCGTCGTTATTTTTCAGGACCAGCGGACCGCCTTGCGAAAACCAGAACAGTAATGTTTCATCGCGCGAAAACCCCAGTACCTGCTGATACCAGTGTTCTGCCTTATCCAGGTCATGTACATAAATGTGCACGTGGTCGATCTTGAGTAAGTTCACTTTCACCTCAATGGGCAGGCGTAAAGAGAACCAGCATTAAACAGATTATTTATTAATGCAAAAAGTCGCGCATCAAATAGCACTTAATTTAACATAATTAAGGCGCGATGCTTTAACGCCCCGTTATAGTTTTAATGTAGCGATAACAGAGCGCAATTATTTTAGAATAAGGATCTGCCTAATGAACGTCGGCGACGGTTTCCCCCGCAGCCTGACAATACGGTAATTCAGGCAGACCCAATTAACTAATTTAAAGCAGATAGGAAGGCGATTTGTTGGTGAACTGCGTTATACAGTCATCTAATATTTGCTGCGTGACTTCAGTCACTTTGGCATAACTATTCGCCCGCCATTGCGGCAACGTATATTGCGGCGTGCTGACCGTACTGCCGCACACAATACTGGTATAAAGTGACTTGCCATCTTTATCTTGTGTTGCGCGGGATAAGGCTGTCGTCATGATAAGCTCATAGTTATCATCGCCACCGGCAAGGTTTTTATAAATCAGCTTCCATGTATACGGGCTAATTTTCACTGCGTCCGGGTATTTTTTGGCAGGATGCTTATCCATTTCTGTCTTAAGAATCTCACTGACTCTCGGCATCAGATAAGCGACTGATGGATTAGCCAGTCCTTTCACTTCAGTGCCTTTGAGATCGGATTTAGTAAAGCCTGTCGCCTGTCCACCGGTCGTAAACATCATGGTGACGAACTGTAATGTTTTAAGTGCGACGACTTTTGAAGTATCACCTTGCGTCACGTATCGCAACTGATTATCGGTTGGTCGATTAAAGTCGGTTTCCAGCTCATTCCAGGCCTCAATCGTTATTTGAGAACTGTTGGCGGAGGTAATCGTTTCTGATTGAACCAGTTTACTGGTCGGCGGGAGCGGTTTTGACGCACATCCACTTAATAACAGCGCCATTGCCAACAGTGAATAATTCCTTTTTATCATCATTCTCAATCAATCTATTATTGTATGTGGAATGACTATCGGCGAGCAGACAGGAAGCTTTAATTAAATATGAAATATAATTTATGTATTCAACGAAGTTAATTCGATGCTGCCATCACCACGCCCTGCTCTTCCTGATACAAACCGCGCGGCGATGACGGTTATTTTGAATATATTTTATACAACCGTTCTCATTTTATTCAGGTCTGTTTCAGGGTAGCAGACGCAGTATATTGGCAGGATAAATCGTGTCGGCTGTTTCACTGAGTGCCTTGATGGTCCACCAACGTGCGCTGGCAATAACTGACTTCTCATTTTCACTCCAGCCCTGCGTGTTAATCTCGTCACCCGAGACAGTGACAACATAAAAACGCTCGTGTGCCAGAACACATTCACCTGAGGGCAGCGTCATCTCAAACCTGCGCTCACCCACGGACGGACCAACATTCTCCTGACGTATACCGGTTTCTTCATAAAGCTCTCTGACCGCTGCCTGCTCGAAGGATTCGCCCTCCTCTACGCCACCGCCGGGCGTCGCCCAGTAGGCATTGCCTGCCAGCGCATCCTGTTCCTGTTTATGCACGAAACGAAACAGCAAAACGGCATGGGAAGCATTGAGGATCAGTAATCGGGCCGAACGACGAGTCCGCATGTCATCTTCCTTTTTGATTGGGCCAGAAGCGCATTTGTGCGTTCTGGCCTGCCCTTACCCATCAACTGGCGCGCAAAAAATCCTGCCAGCGACGCGTCAGATAGTTGTGTTCATCCATCACGGCGTTCCACACGGCAATATGGCTCATGCGCTGTTCGTAGCTTCCTCCGTCACGCACCTCACCTTGCGGAATCAACGGTGCGCCCCAGGCATCCAGCAGCACCTCGCTTGCTGGCTGACCGCCATACCAGAAGTCCCATTCTGCCGCAGACAAATGCGCCCGGCTGCGCGCCGCGTTGGAAATATAGTAACCCTGTCGCGCCATGACAGCGCCCGGCCAGCCGGATTGCCACCAGTTTAAATAGTCATAGGCCGCATCTTTGATTTTGCCGGTCGCGCAGCGCGAAAGCGACATGCCGCCATACCAGGCGCGATAACCTTCTCGCGGGCGTGCCATTTTATAGCCGCGCTGATGAAAATGATGACGGAAATAGATGGGCGCCCAGAGGCTCTGCACTTCCACCTGCTGATTGGCGATAAGGTCGCATGCCTCGTCCTGCGAGGCCCAGAATGCCGCGAAATGCCCATTGCGATTGAGGCGCGCCAGTTGCTGAGTCAGCAGATCAATCTCTTCAAGCGTAAGATTACCTGGGTTGGCAAAGCGCGCCAGGCCAGCGCCCTGCATGGCAAGTGCGGCATCAATGCCGCCCATTGCCGCATCTTCCTGTAAAGCCACCTGCCCCGTCAGCGAAGGATGCAGGAGCCAGCCCCAGCTCTCCTCCTGCTGCTGCAACGCCGCGGGCAGTCGGTCGGCGTGATAAGCAAAGCTGTCTGCATTGTGCGTGAGCGGCAGCATACTGATGTGATCGCTGGCATGGCAGCCCAGATGCATATCGCGCTGCACATACAGCCGTTCAGAAGGCACGCTGCCGTCGGCCAGCGGCAGATCCGGACGTAACCTGCCGGTTTTCGCCAGCGGGGTAATTTCATCCCAGTATTTGAGACGTTTGATTTCCAGCGGCTGGATGGCCCGGGCAGGCCAGACAAAATCGATGTTGTGAAACCACTGATCGTACAGGTCATAACTCTCCGGCTGCATGACGGCAATGCGCTGCGCATCTTCCACGCTGTGCAGCAGGTATTCGATACGAATGCCCAGATCTTTTTCGGCCCTGACGCGCAGCATTTCCAGCAGCGTGACCGAGGTGCCGAGTACGCGTAATGTCAGTTGATCGTTGACTTTGGCTGCAGAGTTCATCGTTTTACTTATCCTTTAACGCCTGCTGGAAGCGGTTAAACCCTTGTTTCAGCCGTTCTGCGTCGAGTCCGCGCAGAATAAAAACCAGCTTCGATGTTTCTAAATCCCCCGGCCAGTCATTCATGTGTACCGGCGGATGTAACGTATGCTGAACCCCGTGGATCACCACCGGCGCACTGCTGCCGCTGAAGCGTAAGATGCCCTTCATTCTTAGTACCGATTGTCCATGGCTATGTAACAGCATTGACAGCCAGATAGCAAACGCCGGCCAGTTCAGTTCGTCTTCCAGCGTGATCACACAGGTTTGTGTCAGAGGGTGATGATGCGTCGCCTGCCCGGTCAGACTGTACGCGGCGCTGCCCACGGCACCGAGCCAGCGAAACCGCTGCGCGTGCGTGCCTTTTGCCAGGCGCAGCGCAAATAACGCCTCAGGTTCGGCTAGCGCCTGCGCTGTGTCACTCAGTTCCGCCATGGGGTTTAAACCGGCCAGCCAGGTCTGCAGCGCCATCATCTCGTGGTGATCAATACGATCGCGTTTGCTGAGCAACAGTTTATCGGCCGCACTAACCTGGGCTAACCATTCCGGCTGATGGGCCGACTGCAGGCGAGCGTGCTCGGCATCCACCAACGTGACCAGCGTTCCCTGACTGAAATGGTGCTTGAGTTGCGCATCATGCAGTAACGTCGACAGAATGGGCGCGGGATCGGCCAGACCGGTGGTTTCGAGAATCACCTGGCTAAACGGCGGCAGTTCGCCGCGGGTACGGCGTTCATACAGATCCAGCAGGGCCGTTTTCAGTTCACCGCGAATCTGGCAGCACACGCAGCCGCTGGGTAACAGCACCGTATCCGGTGCCACTTCATTTAACAGATGGTGATCGATGCCAACTTCACCAAACTCGTTAACCAGCAGCGCCACATCGTTGAGATTTTGATGCGTCAGCCAGCCTTTCAGCAACGTGGTTTTCCCACTGCCCAGGAAACCGCTCAGGATATGCAGCGGCAGTTTTTCATGTTGCATAGCCGCTCCTTTTTGGGCCATCAGAGCGCCGCCAGCCAGGTTTCATCCAGCGGATCGAGGGTGCGTTTTGTCATCTTCTCCGCTTCTTTCCACAGCAGGTCCAGCGAGCTGACCATGACCTGCTGTCCGGTCGGGCTGGACAGCACCCAACTGGTGTGAAATCCCGTTAAGCTCAGGCGCCAGGGTTTGAGTGCCCGGTTAAGCAACGCCAGTTGCTTCAGACGCAGCTGGCGCTGGGGCAAGTCGTTTTCCAGCGCGTCGCTCCACTGCGGGCCGTTATCCAGTAATCCACACATTCCACACATAGCCAGCTCCTTAGGGCATAACATCGCCGGAATTAGGCCCCAGCGTCTGACCGACAAACAGATTGCCGCCCGGCTCGCTGGCGAGTAGCAGCGCGACCGGTGCCACCTCTTCTGCCCGCCCAAAACGCCCCAGCGGCAGCTCCGCGGCCTTGGCGGTTTTCCACGCCTGATTGATGCCGTCAATCAGCGGGGTTTCGATCGGTCCCGGCGCAATCGCGTTCACCAGCACATTGTCTGAAGAGACCTCCAGCGCCAGCGATTTGGTAAAGCCGATTACGCCCGCCTTCGCGGCGGCGTAATGGCTTAGTTCGGCACCGCCTTTGATGCCCAACTGTGACGCAATGTTGATTACCCTTCCCCAGCGCTGCGCCAGCATCGAAGGCAGCGCCCGCTGAGTTGCCAGAAAGACGCTGCGCAGATCGACCGCCATCATCTGCTCCCACATCGCCAGCGTGATGTCGGTGCAGCGGGCCTGCGTCAGCATCCCGGCATTGTTAACCAGAATATCAATCCCGCCGAAGCGTTCGAGGCAGGCATCCACGCCCGCCGTCGCCCCGTCCACCTCACCGACATCGGCCACCACGCCAAAGCACGGTGCGTTCAGCGCGCCACAGCGCGCGACCATCGCCTCCAGTTTGTCGCCGTCGCGGTCAGTCAGTATCAGCTGCGCGCCCTCCCTGGCAAACAGCGTGGCAATGGCGGCCCCGATTCCGCTGGCCGCGCCACTGATCACACAGCGTTTGTTTGCTAACTGCATACTCTCTCCTTAATCAGGCCAGCGAACGGTCAGGCCGCCATCGACAATCAGGCTTTGCCCGGTGAGATAACTGCTTTCTTCACTGGTCAGAAACGCAATCGTCTTTGCCACCTCCTCGGCCCGACCAACCCGTCCCAGCGGAATTGCGCGGGCCGCCTTCGCCAGCCCTTCCGGGCCAAGCGAATTTTGTTTGTCCAGCGACTGCGGCGTTTCGATCAGGCCGGGGATGATCGCGTTACAGCGCACGCCGCGCGGTGCCAGTTCGACGGCCAGTGACCGGCAAATGCCCGGCACGGCAGCTTTGGCGGCGGCGTAGTGCGCATGTTCCTGCCAGCCATAAACCCCGCCCGCAATCGATGACACGGCAACCAGGCTGGCCCCGGTCTGAAGATGCGCGGCGGCGGCGCGGAACAGCCGCATCACGCCTGTCAGATCGACGTTCAGCATCTCATCCCAGCGCGCATCGCTCATCTCATCAATCCCTGCGCGGCGCAGAATACCGGCGTTGGCGACCACGTAGTCAAGCCGACCAAAGTGCTGCACACCCTGGGTGATAAACGCATCGACTGAGGCGGTTGAAGCGACATTGAGCGGCAACCAGAGCGCATCGCCGCCCGCCGCTTCAACCTGCGCGGACGCCAGCGCCGGATCGTGAGGGTCCTGCGGGTAGTAACCCGCAATCACCCGCACGCCGCGTTGCGCATACAGCGTTGCCAGCGCCAGACCAATGCCGCTGGCCGCGCCGCTGATGGCAGCAACCGGCGTTCCCTTATCATTCTGCATGTGCTGTCCTTAAGCCTGAGGCTGGGTAGAAGCGGTAGCGACCTGGCTATCCCGTTGCGTCACCGGGCGGGCAAACAGAATAATAATGCCCGAGACGAAACACGGCACTGCGCCGAACCACAGCGCGGCTTCCTGCCAGTGTCCGCCCTGGCTCAACACCGAGGTGGTACCGACACCGGCCACGATAGCGCCCACGGGACCCATCGCCATGATCAGTGCGCCAGCGGTGGCGCGGATGGCCGTCGGGAAGCTTTCACTGATAAAAAACAGGGCCGCCGCATAGGGGCCGATCAGGAAGAACAGCCCTACGCTGTACAGGGCAACGATGATGGCAAAGTTGTCCGGACAGAACAGCATGGCGGCAAAGGCAATACCGCCCAGCATCCAGCCTCCGGCGATCGTGTTGCGGCGACCAATGCGATCACCGAGCCAGCCGTGTGCTAAATAACCGCAGTAGCCCACCAGGTTCGAGAGAATCAGGATCAGCAGCGAGTTATTAAATGACACGGCATGGGTTTTGGTAATCACCGTGGTGCCCAGAACGCTGAAGATCTGAATCGCGAACCAGTTCAGCAGGATAGCAATGCCCAGCACAAGCGTAGAACGCAGCGCCGTTCCCCGAAACGCCGAGGCAAAACCTGACTTAGGCTGATCTTCATAAGGCACTAAATAATCCGCGGCCACCTGACGCGCATCCTTATCATTACCCTGCTCGCGCAACGTTTTGATTTTTTTCTGCACTTCAAACTGTGGCGTTTCTTTGAGCCGGAGCGCCAGCAATGCGATGACTAACGAGGGACAGGCGGCAAAGATAAAGCTGCCCTGCCAGCCAATGATCGGCAACAGAATGGCGGTCAGCGCTGACGCGACCAGCGCACCCACGGGCCAGCCGCCCTGCACCAGGCTGTAAACGAAGCCCTTGCGTTTATTGAGCTTGGGATCGTCCAGGGCGCTGTACAGCTCTGACAGATAGGTCGCGTTTACCGTCTGCTCTGCGTAACCCAGACCGGCCACGGAACGGATGGCGGTTAGCGCGCCCTTGCCCCATAAGCCGCCTATCGCGGTCAGCAGCGAGCACAGCGCGGCGCCTCCGACCGTGATCACAATCCCCATGCGCCGCCCCAGCCTGTCAACCAGTGGGCCGATGGCCAGGGCGATTACCGCCCCGCCAAAGGCCACCCAGGTGGCAATCTCCGACTGCTCAACTTCACTCCAGCCAAAGTGTCCGCCGATTTCCGGCAGCAGCGTGCCGAAAAGGATGAAGTCGTAGACGGCAAAAATCCAGGCGAAGAAGGCAATCCATGTGGCGAACTTCACATCCCTGATGGTTAACTGCTGCGGCTGCCAGCCATTTACAGATTTTTTTTTGTAGATGCTCATGTCGCGATCGCTCTGCTAGATAAAGGAAAGAGACTTAACGCGGTTTGCGCGCTAAGAAGTCGTCTGCGATTTCGTCAAAAGTGACAAATCGCACACCCTGGTGGCTTTGGATGTACTTGATCAAACGTTCCAGCATCAGCAGAACCTGCGGGCGGCCTGAAACGTCGGGATGGATAGTCATAGTAAACACGGCGTAGTCATTTTCGCGGTAGACCCAGTCAAACTGGTCGCGCCAGATCTCTTCCAGATGACGAGGATTAACGAAGCCGTGGCTGTTTGGCGACTTTTTGATAAACATCATTGGCGGCAGATCGTCGAGATACCAGTTGGCGGGAATTTCCACCAGATCGGTCTCTTCACCGCGCGCCAGCGGTTTCATCCAGCTGTCGGGATGCTGGCTGTAATCAATTTTGGTCCAGCTGTCGCCGACGCGAACGTAGTAAGGATGAAAGTCGTTGTGCATCAGGCTGTGGTCGTACTTAATGCCTTTTTTCAGCAGCAGTTCATTGGTCACATTGCTGAACTCCCACCAGGGCGCAACGTAGCCTGTCGGGCGTTTGCCAGCCAACTGGGTGACCAGCTCAATACTGCGGTCCAGCACGGCTTCTTCCTGCGCAGGCGTCATGGCGATGGGGTTTTCATGGCTGTAACCGTGCACGCCAATTTCATGACCCGCATCTACCACCGCTTTCATCTGCTCGGGAAAGGTTTCAATCGAGTGACCGGGAATAAACCAGGTAGTACGTAACTGGTGCTCGGCAAACATTTTTAGCAAACGCGGTGCGCCTACTTCGCCGGCAAACAGGCCGCGTGAGATATCGTCCGGGGAGTCTTCACCCCCGTACGAGCCCAGCCAGCCCGCCACCGCATCGACATCCACACCAAATGCACACAAAATTTCTTTAGCCATGATTCATTCCTCTGGAGGAGTTAAGCGCAGACAGACGTGTCTGCTGTGAACGTGCCTGCTACCGTGCTGGCAGCATGAAGAAGCCGGCGATCTTCGCCAGCAGGAAGGGAAAAAAGCAGGCTGGTATGCAGCCCGTCAGAATCGGTTCCGGTCGGAAAAGCGATACCCGGCATGTCCAACAGGCTGCCCGGCATGGTTAACCGCAACGTGGCCAGATTGGTGTCGGCAAATAAGGTGCTGTCACGCATCAACGGCGCAAGTTCCGGTGCGGTATGGGCGACGGTGGGCGTAATCAGCACCGCGCCATCCAACTCTTCGGCGAGCGCCTGTTGCCACTGTTTACGCTGGGTAAGAAAGGTCGTGAGAACCGCCGGGTCCTGATGGCTGGCGGCAAGCAGTCGGTCGCGTACGCGCGGGTCCATTACCTCCGCGTCAGGCGAGGCTAACAGCTCGCGATGCAGCAGCCAGGCCTCACGTCCCCCCGGCCAGCCGTTGTCTTCAATCCACGCCAGCGCCTGGTTAAAGGCCGCCAGAGGCGCGCGCTCGACGTCAAATCCGGCAGCCGTCAGCTGCTCTAACCGGCGATAACCGTTGTCGCGTACCGCGGGCTGGCACGCGGCCAGTAAGGCGTCATCGAAACGAAAATGCGGTGCGGGAAAACGCATCTTTTCCCGTCCGCACAGGATGTCATCCAGGGCGATGGCATCACGCACGCTTCGGCAAAGCGGTCCGACCGTGTCCAGTGACTGCGCCAGAGGATATACGCCGTCCATCGCGTAACGGTGGCGGCTGGCGCGATAGCCAATGGTGCCGCTGAATGCGGCGGGAATGCGTATTGAGCCGCCGGTGTCGGTGCCAAAGGCAATGCAGGCCAGCCCTTCGGCGATTGCCCGTCCGGCACCGCTGGAGGAGCCGCCCGGCGCATAAAGGTGCGGCGTGTTTGTACGGATGCCCGGCGTGCCAAAATAGGGATTTAATCCCAGGCCGGAGAAGGCAAACTCACTGAGATTGGTTTTACCCAGCGTCACCAGGCCTGCAGCCGAGCACTGGGCCACCAGCGCCGCGTCCTGCTGTGCGACAGGGACATTTTTTCGCGTGGCCGATCCGGCGGTGGTCTGGCTCGACTGAATATCGAACAGATCTTTCCAGGCCACCGGAATGCCATCCAGCGGACTCAGCGGGCGGCACTGCTGCCAGCGCAGAGTTGAGGCTTCAGCCTCGTCGCGGGCACGCGCGGCGGTAATGGCGATAAAGACAGAGTTGGCGTTTTCTGCCGCCTTCAGGCAGGCCTCGGTAAACGCCAGCGGTGACAGACGCTGTTGTGCATAGAGTGCACTGATGCCCAGTGCATCAATCTGACCAGCCATAAATAACTGACGAACGTTTTCGGCCTGCACGCGATCACCTTTAAATGTATATTACGTTTCAATGTACATTTGAAGATAGCAATAACGGTGCCACAAAAAGCACTGTTAAGTTGCATAATTGTGATCGCGTCGATCATTAAAAATAAAAAATGATGTTAATCAACTGCTTAATTATCGTTGTTTAATTTTTATTACGGTATAGCAGAATAAATGGCGCGTCCATATTAAATGTATTAATTTATAACTGATCCATTATTGGGCGCGGTGCACTATATCAGTGCTGCATCAGTGCTGCGCTGCGCAGGCATCGGGAGTCGTGTCAGGTATGCTAATGTGGCTGGCAGGACGGGGAACTGAAGATGACACAATGCAAAACAAGGTAAATGGGACTGACATGGACGATGCAGGTTCTGCGCGTTACGAGAGTATCCGGCAGGTTTTACTGAAGGTTTTTCAGCAGGATGGCGTGCCTGAGGGGCTGGTATTACTGGAAGGTCCCCTGGCGCAGCTGTTTGGCACCAGTCGTGTTCCCGTCCGGCGCGCGTTAAGCATGCTGCACGAAGAAGGCTGGATTGCCCGCTTTGAAGGGCGAGGCTTTATTGTTGCACGTGATAATCAGGAAGTGGAGCCTGTCCGCATTGCGCTGACGCGGGAGCTGTTCGGCCTTGAACAGCGCGATGAACTGGTTGATACCCGCAGCACGGGTGAAAAAGTGCTGGAGAACCTGCAGGGTATTCTTTCTACCGCTATGGTCTTTGGCTGCTATCAGGTTGATGAACTGGGCGCCGCGAAACATTACAACACCAGCCGCGCGGTAATACGTGAAAGCCTGATGCGCCTGCGTGACAAAGGACTGGTGGAAAAAGAGCCCTATTCTCAATGGCTGACAGGGCCGCTAACTGCGCGTGAGCTGGCCGACCATTTTGAAATCAGAGCGAACCTGGAACCTGCGGCATTATGCAAAGCGGGCGACCGGCTCAGTATTACCTGGCTTAATGAACGACTCGATAACGTCCAAAAGTACCGAGGCAAACAGCTGAACCCCGCTGAACTCGAAACGCTGGAAGAAGATCTGCACATACGCTGCCTTGAACCCGCCGGAAATAAGCTGATGATGCAAATTTTGCGGCAAAATCAGTCGCCGTTTATTGTCACCCGCATTTTTTATGATCTGCTCAAAATTCCCGTCGACAGCGCAATGCTTGATGAACACGGTCTGGTTTATGAGTTTTTGCTGAAACGAAACTGGGCGCTGGCGGCGGCCTGTATGCGAGATCATCTGGAGCGGGCACAGGTCAGGACGTTGCAGCGTCTGAAAGTGTTGTCGGTATTACCGGTGCCTGAATTGCCGGTATTTATGGAGCGCCAGTAAAAATGAAACTGAGAGCCAGATAAACATCAGGCCGACCTGGCTCCGGCTGCCGCGTTAAATAATCTGCGCAATTGTCGGGTGTAATCGTAAATTATCAGCCCAAAATCGCGTTGCCTGTAAAAATGCGGCTGTTGCGCCGCATTATCGATATAGCGATGAATCCTGTGGCAAGCCCTTCACGTGAATACACTGCGCGTTACCTGCCCGTCTTTCACCTGTCAGCGCTTGTGTTAAGAAGACTTAATGTAATTGTTAGCTTATAATAACTTCGCTTTTCAATAACACTAACAAAGCTGCAGCCTGCTGAGACGGATCTCACGCCATTTTCCTTATATGTCGGGAACCCTTTTCAGTATCGCCAGATAATAAACAGCTTGTCCCTCCCACCGACAGTTAGCGAGCTTATTATTGTGAATAAATTAACGGCATTGAAAAAAGGATATGCAAAGGTCTTTTTATGGCTTTTGCTCACGCTGTTTTTAACCCCTGCTATTACGTTGACGTTTGCCAAATACGGCAGCAATGAACTCGACAAAGAATATACGCAAATCTTTATCGATGATGCGCGTGCGCAAAATCAGAATGTGGGGAAATTGACGCGTTTCCTGCAAGCTAATCCCCCATCCACTGTTTGTGGCCCTGTCGCCGACGATCTGCTCGACTATAAAAATGCCGTCTGCGGCCCGGGTTCTGAGCTGTCGCAATTTTATCTCATCGGCAAAGTCGCCTTGTGGACCATGGTTTTCAGCGGCGTCATTTTGCTGATGATTTTACTGTTTAGCGCCCTCGCCTTTAAAAGCAGACAAGGACAGTTACTTAGTCTCAGGCTCGCACGTCCCTTTCTGATGCTGGCGTGCTCGTTGCAGGTGCTGGTACAGGGCGGGATGCTGGTATGGCTGTCGTTCTGGGGCACTGCCTTTTTCACGCAAAAATACTATCCAAAGCTGGTGCTGCTGGTCGCACTGCTGGTTTTAGCCGGTATGTATTACATGATCAAAGGCATCTTTAAAAAGCTGCCGCCGGAGGACAGCATTGAAGGCGACGTGGTGACCCGTGAAGTCGCCCCTGCGCTCTGGGCGCGCGTTGATGCGCTGGCCGCGAAGGTCGGCACCACGTCACCGGATCACATCATTGCCGGAATCGATACCAACTTCTACGTGACAGAAGCCCCGCTGAGCGTGAATGATCAGCCGCTGCAGGGCCGAAAACTGTATGTCAGTATTCCCCTGCTGCGTCAGCTCAGTACCGCACAAGCGGATGGCGTCATGGTGCATGAACTGACGCACCTGCATGAAGGCGATACCGCGTCGGGTGCACTACTGGGGCCGAAGCTGCACCGGTTTGATATGTATACGCATTTGATGAGTGAGAATCTGGCAACGCTTATCGTTTTCTATCCGCTCTATCTGTACCGGCTGTTTTTTGAACTGGCCTGGCAGCGTAACAGTCGTGAACGCGAATTTGTCGCGGACCGAAATGCGGCAACGCTGGTTTCCTCGTCGGCGATTATCGAATCGCTGATCAAAATCTCAGCCTATGCCAGCTATCGCTATGAGGTGGAGCGTAAGCTTTTTGAGAATAAAACGCTGTATGAGAATGAACCCGGCATCAGTCAGGCGATCGCAGCCGGTCTGCCTCACCATGTTAGCTCCTCCGATTTTGTCAGCGCGATGCGCGAACAAAACATACCGCATCCATTTGATTCGCATCCCCCGCTGTCTGAAAGGATGCGCAACGTTAACTATTCTGTGGAAGATGCAGATTATGCCGCTATCGCCGCGACCTCACCGGCAGACAGTTGGGTCGATCTGATCCCCGTAGCCGATCAGATTGAACAACAGCTCTGGCAGAAATATGAGCGTGACTTTACGTCGCAACATGAAGAGAGCCTGGCCTGGCGTTATCAGCCAACCGGTGAAGAAGAAACGGCGCTGGTCTTAAAGTACTTCCCGGATGTGCCCTTTACGCTCAAAGATGGCTCGCAGTTGACCATTACCTGGCAGGGCATTGTGCAGCCACAGTCCGCCGGGCTGCTGGAATGGGATAATGTCAAAAACATCAACGTCCTCCGTCAGTTCGGCAGAGATATTTTGTATGTGCAGCATGTCCAGCCCAATGCGCAGGGCAAAAAGCGCAGCAAAATCCGCTTACCGGGTCTGAAAAAAGAGATTGAGAACGTTAAGCACACACTCAACTATTACTGGCATCGTCACCAGACCGTGCAGGCGCTGAAGGCACAGGAACTCGCCGAAAACAGCCAGGGCACGGCGTAACCTCACCCGTCGCTGGCGTGCTGGCGACGGTTTTATTTCCCGCCTGCAAACAGCGGTTGCCCGTCAGGTTCAGCACGAACCCGTTATCGGCCTGTCGCCGCGGTTGCTTCGACCTCCAGTAACACACCGTAGTGAAGTTCAGGAACCGGCACGATGGCTCTGGCGGGTTTCCACGCGCCAAGCCATTGTGCATACAACGTATTAAATTCCGCCCAACGTTCGACATCGACCAGATAGACTCTCACCATCACCAGATGATGCTTGTCCAGGCTTTCCTGCTGCAGGCAGGCCTCCAGGTTAGCCATTACCTGCAAAGCCTGCTCGACAAACGACGCGGTGCTGAGCATTTCGCCCGCTGACGTAACCGGCAACAGGCCGGAGATAAACATCATCCCCGACGCCAGAGCATAATGTGAATAGTGGCCCGGATGCGGTTTGTCGTGGATATCGCGCGCGTGTATCACTGGTTGCATCTTTCCTCCTTACATCATACCCGGCTTTTTCATGCTGCTCCCGTCACGGAAACGGGAATAGCGGAACGCGGCAGGATCGACAATCGGTGCGTCTCCGGTCACCAGGTCCGCCGTCAAACGTCCCGCACCGGGGCCAATGCCAAATCCATGACCGCTGTAGCCGGACGAGAGGATAAGTCCCGGAAGCTGCGGCACGGTTGAGATGACCGGAATGTCGTCCGGCATACAGTCAATCACGCCGCCCCAGGCCTGGCTGACACGAAGCGACGCCAGCGCCGGAAACTCGTTGCCGATGGCCGCCAGCCCCTTTTCGACGACGCCGTCAGAGACCTGCGGGTCCAGTACACGGGTTTGCTCGAAGGGTGAAATGCCTTCCATGGACCAGCTTGCCCGCGACTCTGGGCCTGTTAAGAAGGACGCCAGCCGGATTTTGATTTGAAGATTTAACCGGCGAGCTTTATATAACGGGAAAAACTCGCGGGCATAGCGTAATCCCTGAAAGCCCGGTTCCAGTCGTCCGGTTCCCGACAGCGCAATGGTATATCCGCCGTCCAGTCGTGGACGACAGGCAAAAGCATCCGTGTAAAAAGGCATGGTGATGAGTTGCTCTACGGGACAGGTACGAAACGCACTCCCAATCACGTTACCGGCCGGTAGATCGATGCCGTGACGGCGACAAAACAGCGATGTCCAGGCACCGGCGGCGCACACTACGCTGGCGGTTTTTATCAGCCCGCGTTCTGTGATCACCCCACTGACGCGCCCTGCCGAAATATCCAGGCCGCGCACCGCACAGCGCTGAAACAGGAGTGCGCCCTTTTTCACGGCGGCTTCCATCAACCCTGGCGCGGCTAACGCCGGATCGGCGTGACCATCATCAGGTGAATGTACCCCGCCATTCCAGGCGGTGGTACTGCCCGGCGTCATGGCTTTGGCCTCGGCAGCACTGAGCATCCGACTGCGAATACCGTACTGCTTCGCCATTTTTCCCCAGTTATCCCAGTTGCGGATATCTTTTTCCGTCCGCGTGGCATAGACCAGCCCGCTGGCACGAAACCCCACGTCCATGCCAATTTCGTCACTCAGCGCATGCCAGCGTTGCAGGGCATGCATAATGAGCGGAATTTCCCGCTCGTCGCGGTTAAGCTGACGGCACCAGCCCCAGTTACGGCTTGACTGCTCTGCCCCGACCAGGCCCTTTTCGATCACGGCAACCCGATAGCCTTTTTGCGTCAGTTCCCAGCAGGTGGCTGCCCCTGCAATTCCTGCACCGATAATCACCACATCCACCGAATCGGGGAAATGGATACTGTCCTGAACAAGTCTGAGCGGTGCGGGCATAGTCTGTGCTCTCCAGCGAAGGTGTTAGCTGATTAAAAATCGATTAATACACTTTTGTAGCGCTGGCAGGACTCAAAGGCCTGCCTGCCAAGATCCTTGCCAAAACCGGACCCCTGGAAGCCCCCGGTTGGGATGATAAAGTCCCAGGTCCGACGATAACGATTAATCCAGACCGTGCCGCTATCCAGCGCTTTCATCAGCCGCATCGCACGCGGCATGTTCAGAGTATGCACGCCAGCACACAGGCCAAAGACATTGTGCTGCGCCAGTGCAAGGGCTTCTTCTTCATCGCTAAACGTCTGAATGGTTAGCACCGGTCCGAAGATCTCCTGCTGATTCGCGACGTTATCCTGACTGACACCGGATAAGAGCGTCGGTTGCCAGAACCAGCCCTGCGCGGTGTTTTCGTAACGTTGACCGCCCGCCAGAATGTTCGCACCCTGTGCCACGGACTGCGCGATAATCGCCGCCACTTTTTCGCCCTGACGCTGGTCGATGAGCGGACAGTAACGGGTGGATGCCTGCCAGGTCATACCGGGCACAGGTTTCTTGCACAAGGCAATCAGTTTTTCGATCACCGCTTCTGCTATGCCTTTCTGGATGATCAGGCGCGTGCCTGAGACGCAGGCCTGGCCAGCATTCACGGTGAAGCCCAGAAACAGACGCTCGGCTATCTCATTGGCATCGCCTGCATCATCAAACACCAGTTGGGGACTTTTTCCACCCAGCTCCAGCGTCACCGGTTTGGTGCCGTGCAGCGCGGCCTGGCTCATGATTGCGGCGCCGGTCGCAGTGGACCCCGTAAAAGACACTTTTCTTACCTGCGGATGCGTGACCAGTGCATTACCCGTAACCTGCCCGCCGCCCTGAATCACGTTGAGCACGCCTGCCGGAATGCCCGCCTGCACCGCCAGCTCAGCCAGACGTGCGGTGGAAAACGGCGTCAGCTCAGAGGGTTTCAGCACCACCGCATTGCCTGCCGCCAGGGCCGGACCGCACTTCCATGAGGCCATCGACAGCGGGAAATTCCACGGCGTAATCGCACCGATCACCCCATAGGGTTCCGGCACCAGCATTCCCAGGCTGCTGCTCTGGGTGGGAAAAACATCGCCACTGTATTTATCTGCGCATTCTGCATAGAAGCGCAGGGCCGCCGCAGTAAACGGCACTTCAATATTGCGGGTGTCCGTTATCGGACGCGTGGAACCGACCGCTTCGAGTTGCGCCAGGTAATCTCTGTCGCCGTCGATTAAATCTGCCCAGCGGGAAATCGCCGCTCCCCGTTCCCGTGGTGAACAGCTTGACCAGCCGCTGCTGATGCGCTTTTCATCCGCAATAGTCACCGCATCAGCTACTGTAGCGGCGTCCGCCTCGTTAATGTCGGCATAATGCTGACCATCAGAGGGACGTTTGATGCCCAGCGTGCGACCGGATGCAGAAACGAACTGGCCGTTGATAAAGTGGCCGGTAGAAAGACGGACCTTATCTGGATCAAAATCTGACATGATGTCCTCGCACAATGAATGAAAAAACGCCCGGCTACCAGCCCACAACCCGTTGCCAGACTTCATGTTCGCCGTTCCGGGTGTCGATCACCTGGTAATGCGTATGCATCGCGGCGGTCGCACAGGCATGATTGGGCAGCACGCGCAGCACGGTGCCGAGCGGGAAATCTGTCGTCGAATAATCACCGGAATGTGGCAGCGCAATAATCCCATGTTCCTGATTCGTGGTCGTCAGGAGCAGCCCCAACGGGCAACCTTCGTCGTCGCACACCAGCCCATATCCGTAATCGGTGTGCTGAGCGGCGGTGCCGCGATCGCGTGACATGGCCATCCAGCCTGCATCGACGAAGATCCAGCCTTTTTCGTGATTGTGCCCGATCACCGTGGTGACGACGGAAAGCGCGATATCGTCGCGGGTGCAAACGCCCAGGTTGTGCATAAAGAGATCAAAGGTGGAAAACACCCCGGCTCTGACTTCGGTCACGCCCTGCAGATCATGGGCCGCATGCGCCGTCGGTGTGGAGCCTACGCTGACCACCGGGCACGGAATCCCGGCGGCACGAATATGATTTGCTGCCGTGACAGCAGCCTGACACTCTTCCTGTGCGGCAAGGATAATCTCCTCCTGCGACCGGCAGTGGTAAGACTCACCGGCGTGCGTCATCACACCTTCTACCACCATCCCGGCCTGGTGCAAATGACGGGCAATCGCCGTCAGCGCCGCGTCAGCAGGTTGAATTCCCCCGCGATGGCCGTCGCAGTCAATCTCGATAAATACAGAAAAGATCACCTGATGTTGTAAGCCGTAGTCGCTGACGGCCTGCGCCTGCGCCATGCTGTCCAGTAACACATGCACCTGTTTCCCGTTGCGGCGCAGGGCGGCAACGCGGGGTAATTTACCGGGCGCAATGCCCACCGCGTAAAGCACATTGCTATAGCCGGCGGCGGTAAAGGCCTCGGCTTCGGCCAGGGTAGAAACGGTGGCAGGCGAAGACAGATCCTGCAGCAAACAGGGTGCCGCCTGGAGGGTACGAAGTGTTTTGAGATGCGGGCGAATCTGACAGTGCTGTCCTTCAATCCGCTGGTATAACCGATTGATATTGCGTTCGAACTTAACTTTATCTAACAGGAGATAAGGTGTCGTCAGGGTTAAGTGATTGAGCATCGTCGGCATTCCTGTAGAGGTTTAGTTGATGCTCTCATCGTTTAAATCTGTTTAAAATGCGGTCATGCCCAATTAATGATTAGGTTTGAACCTAATGATCAACAGTGAAGATTTACGTTTTTTTCAGGTCATCGCCTCACATCAAACCCTTGCCGCTGCCGCACGCTATCTGGACATCACCCCGCCCTCGGTGACGCAGCGTCTGCAAAGCATTGAAAATAAAATTGGGGTTAAGCTGATTCTGCGCCCGGCAAAACGCATCATCCTGACCGATGAAGGCGAAGCCTTGCTTGAGCGGGCGCGCGTGATTTTGCATGAGATAGACCAGTTGCAGGACGTGATTGACCAGACGCGAAACCGTATCAGCGGTACACTGAGAGTGCTCGCCCCGCTGGGCTTTGGCTCTGAATATATTGCGCCCTTGCTGGCCGATTACGCGGACAGCCACGAGGATCTCAGTATCGATCTGACGCTCTCCGATAACCCCGACTGGATGCAGGCCGATAAGTGGGATGTGGTGATCTATATTGGTCATCTGCGTGACTCAACGCTTTACAGCACGTGGCTCGCCGCCAATCCGCGTATTCTCTGCGCCTCGCCCGCTTACCTGCAACACTATGGCACACCGACACATCCTGATGCGCTTCATCGCCATCACTGTCTGGTGATCAGGGAGAATGCCGAGGATGTCACGCGCTGGATATTTACCCATAACGGTGACGAAACCATCGTCAGAATTACGCCGCGCCTGGCCAGCAACGATGGCCGCATCATTAAAAAATGGGCGCTGGGCGGGAAAGGGATCATGGTGCGTTCGGCCTGGGATATCCGCAGTGAGATTCGCCAGGGGTTACTTATCCCCCTGCTGCCCGCGTTTACCCTGCCGGCGGCGGATATCGTCGCCCTGACCAGCCTGCAGGAGAAAAAACGGCTTCCCCGCACCCAGGGCTTTATCGAATTAATGAAAAAAACCTTCAGCTCGCCGCAGTGGGAGGCCTGGTAGGTTTTCTCTCATCCGCCTGCCGCCAGCGATGGCTCAGGATAAAAATTCTGCCTCAGTGACTTTCTCAAGCCAGGTCACCGGACTGCCGTTAAGGGATTCCGCAATCGCAATATGTGTCATAGCGGTGTTGGCAGTCGCCCCGTGCCAGTGACGGACGTCTTCCGGTATCCAGGGCTCCGTTTGGGAAACGGAAAATATTGTACGTTAAGACCCAATTTTAACCACGCTGATATTGTAAGTACTCAGCCTAAGCGCTCTATGGTTAACACACACATCTCAGGATTTTTTTATGCCAAATTCGTCGTTTTTCGCCGGGCTGCACGTCGCGAGCAGGAAATAACTTAATCACTTTAACGGGCTGTTCTCCACGCAGCGGAACTCCGAACCCCACTCACTATCTGGCTTTTTACTGCTGCGAGTTATCGTATAGGAGTCAGAGCCGGCAATAAGGCCCCTGCGTACTTTTTTCTCGCCAGATGTAGGTCCTTGGGGATCGTTTTCAGGTGAATGGCTGTAGTAGTCTTTCGTATACCAGTCTTTTACCCAGTCGGCACCGTTCCCCATCATGTCATAGAGGCCAAGAGGATTAGGTGGGAAAGATCCGACCTGTTTTTTGTGCATGCTAGATGTAAAGTTACGGGCTCTGTCGTTGTCGTAGTACCAGCGATTAGTGCTGTTACCGTAAATCAAATACTTTCCTCTACTGCGAGCTGCGTACTCCCACTGAGCCTCAGTGGGTAGGTCTATACTACGGTTACTTGCTTGTCCGAGCCACTGACAGTAGTCGCGGGCATCCTGCCAACTAGCTGTGGCAGGATATGTTTCACCCAGCGCAGCCTTGTCCTCTTTACTGAAATATTTTCCCTGCGAAATAGTCTGATAGATAGCGTTCTTATCCCGCCCCTGAATAGTGAGCCAGTGATTAAACTCTCCCCAGGTAACACGGTATTTTCCGATACGGAAGTCAGATAGCGTAACCGAGTGGAGGTAGGTGTCCTGGTCGAAGTTATAGGGCAGTTTTTCTGCAACCAGAGGACCAAAATCCCCCATCTGAAAGCTGCCGCCTTTCACCGTCACTAGATTATCCAGCGAGGTACGAACCAGCGCATCCTGGTCGGCTTTTATTTTTTGCTCATCGCGGCAGCCGGTGATAGCGACCAGTACCAGTGCTGTCACGGTTAAGCGTGAAAGAGTCTCTCCGGTCATGGTTTATCGTCCGTGTTGGGTGGTGATGTAGGTGGTGCAGCTGTGCAGGAATGACGGTGACACAGGCGTGAGGGGCAGCATGAATTCGTTCGGGTGACCCGGTGAAACGGCGGGTGCATCCGGCAAATGAGTGTAAATGGCTTGCAGATTTTCCGCATAGTGGCTGGGAGTGATGGTGATCTTCTGTGCACCTGGAATGAAGCTGGCATCGTATCCGTACTCGCGCGGTTGCTCACCTTGAGCAAGAAACGCTATAACGCGGGACTCGTTGGCTTTCCAGTCGCCTTTTTCACCGATGATTTTGGACAGGTGCTGCATGATATTCTCGTACTCACGCTTTGACTGCACCCAGCGCAGGACGGCGAGAATGGCGCGTTTGCGGCTGGCAAAAGTGGTGCCTGCCTCGCAGGACTCCCCCTGGTGGCTGGCCGGACTGGCAACCTCATCCCAAAAATTTCTCTCTATCAGGGAGGCGATGGCTGCACCTTTGCTTTCAGGCGGGGCGTATTTCAGGTACTCATCATTGCTGAGTATTTTTTTCATAAGTCTTACACGGGCTTCTTTATCTTCCCATCCCATTTTTAATGAATCAATGATTTCATCACCGGCATCAATGACTCTGTTCAGATTGTACATTCCGGCGAGTAAAGGGATGGCGCAGAAGTAACGGTAATCGTCTTCCGCCATGATACTCATCAGGCGTGTATAGTCGGCATTGCGCAGCATATAGGCGAGGCAGGGCATAAACTCTTTCATGATAGCCTTTCCATCCACATCAAGGGCTACTGAGCCTTTGGCGCCCAGGCCGGAGCAGACACCGCCTTTAACCAGAATTCTGACCTTTCCGTCTTTCCAACTGAATTCCATGCTGCCGCTCATACCTAGACCCGCCTGTCCGGTCACGCCAATGGACACTTTCGCCAGTGAGGTGAATTTTTCTCTTCCCTTGCCTTCCTTATCCGGATTGAGCCAGACCATTTTTCCGGCGAGATTGGCCCCAGCTTCCGCACCGGCAAAAATGCTCAGTTCTGCACCGGGTTTCACTTCTTCTGCCACTTTTGAAATATCAACATTGCGCCACAGTCCGGGGGTGCCTGTTGGCGTCGCTTTGACGGGGAGGCCTTTCACCACGTCTCCGGAGAAGCTGATACCGGCTTCAATACCCAGACTGGCCCCGATACTGCCGGATAGGGCCAGCTCGAAATCAAAGCGCAGAACGCCGAGTAGCCCCATGCCGCCGCCGGGGATGCGGGCCGGGTCCAGCGGGTAGCAAATACGGGTTCCTGCATGGTCAGGCCAGCAGACTTTTGCGCTGCTTTTCGCTTCGGCCAGTGCCAGACTGGCGTAGGCGCTCAGTTTACCGCTGGTGGTGGCGAGCGGTTTTTCCTCGCCGGTACGGATGTCATATTCAAACGGATTCAGGGTGCCTTTAAGGCCAGCGCCGTAGGTCCAGCGCATCAGTTGGGCATGTCCGTCAAAGACGATGTTGCCGCTTTCCGATTCAGTATGTTTTTTCAGGCTGTCGTTCAGTTCTCTGGCCCAGTCCGTCAGGACGTCCCCATGGTCATCAATCAACTTTTGCTCCCAGACGGACATGAACGGCTTTACTTTTGCCAGCTGTGATTTCAGCTTATCCGTATCAATTTCCTGCCGCGTTCGCGTGACGCCATCTTCGCTGGTATAGCTGACGGTTTTGATAAAACTCTTTGTTGCCGGCTGTTTTTCGCCGTCATTCAGGCGATAGCGCCGCCAGTGACTGCAGATTTTATCGGAACGGACGTAGGTGTAGCGGCCTCCCCGGTATCCACCTCCCCAGATTTCAATCATCTCCATGATGCCGATGGCGCTTTTTTTCGCCTTATCGTCCAGCAGTGTGGACTTTGGAAGCTGACTGGCCGGCGTCAGATCCTGAAGCTCGTTTCGCAATGCACCGATGGCACTGTCAAGCTGTTGATATTCCTGTTTTAGCTGTGATTCGAGGCGGTTTCGTTCAGCGATCTGATGCCAGTCCAGACTGGTCATCTGCTTTGTCAGGTCGTCAATACGTAACAGGGCATCTATACGGGTTGCCAGCAGCTTTTCCAGTCGGCCATGCTCTCGTTCAATGGCATCATTATCGCAGGCATCAACAGCAATTAGGGTTTCACTGTCAGGATGAAAATAGAGTGCAGGTCCAAAGGTGCAGTAGGCTGTGACCCCCGTGGAGCGAAGTTTCAGGCGGGTGGACGTTGTATTGTCGGCTGGCGCGTTCTGACTTGTCATCTATATTAATCCCTCAATATATATGTGGTTATACCCACCGGCATCATACAACATTCGTAACTTAACCCAAATCACTCACTTCTGAGTGCCGCTAAGTGCCTGAATGCGGCATATCTGGGAGGGGCTATAACTTGTTGCATCCGCTGTTTCCCAGATACTCAGTTTCTTGATCTGCCGATAGTACAGGGCTTTCTGATGACGCTCCTGATCCGCCTGCTTTACCCGGTCTTTACCCAGTGTATGTGTCCGTTCAATACCCTTTTTTCGCTGGCGGCGGCTCAGCAATCCCTTATGCGACATCGCGGCCATCAAGTCCGTATTGCTTTTAGCCTGGCGGCAGCAACAAAGTTTCATGCGTACCGCTGCAATACTGCGTCTTTCCCCCTCGGCGCTGAGCCATATACGGCAACGTGAAGAACGTCTTCTGTCGCCCACCATCCGACCTGTCGCGCCCATACGGGCAGGAGAACGCCGGTTGAAAAGGCCAGGCTTTGCGACTGAGCGTGATAGCAACGCGCCACGTTGAAAAAAATTATTTTTTTTCTGCATCCAGTTTGTATCCCGCTCTCGTATATCTCATTGAAAGCCACTTACTCCACGCTCTAATGAGGATTTACGATGAAAAAGCTAATTGCTGTTACCGTTGTATCAAGTGCATTGCTGTTTACCACCGCATCCATGGCCGCTATGACCTCGGATTCTGTTATGGTGGGCGGCGCGGCTATGTTCCCTCAGAAAAATATTGTTGAGAACGCGGTCAATTCCAAAGATCACACCACCTTAGTGGCGGCGGTTAAAGCGGCCGGTTTGGTCGATACCTTAGAAGGTAAAGGCCCTTTTACCGTGTTTGCCCCCACCAACGCGGCGTTTGCTAAGCTGCCAGCCGGCACCGTGGACAATCTGTTGAAGCCAGAAAATAAGGCCATGCTGACCAGCGTACTGACCTATCACGTGGTTGCAGGTAAGTATGATATGAAGGCGCTGGAAGCCAAAATTAAACAAGGCGGTGGTCATGCTGAGTTGAAAACCGTTAACGGTCAGCCGTTGTGGATCATGAATAATGGGCCCCATAACATCCAGCTGAAAGACGGTCAGGGCAACGTAGCCAATATCAGCACCTATGACGTCAACCAAAAAAATGGCGTGATAGATGTGATTGATACAGTATTAATGCCGAAGTAATTATTTATACTCGAACGGAAACAGATCATCCGGGACGCTTATGGACAAGGTGCAGGCAGTGGAGCAGGTAAAACTAATGAAGGCAGTCGTCGACGGCGATCGCCGGGCATTTGAACACCTTTACCGGCTGACATCGCCACACCTGTTTGCCATCGCGTTGCGCATGTTGCAGCACCGCCCCTGGGCAGAGGAGGTGCTGCATGATTGCTATATCACCATCTGGAGCAAGGCGGAAACCTATAATGCCGAGCTGAGCTCCCCGTTGACCTGGATGACCCATATTGTCCGTAATCGCTGTATTGACTGGCTACGCAGCGGACAGGCGCGTATGGCCAGTTCGGAAGAGGCGCATAATGATGCGCTTCTGGTTGCTGAACATGACGAACTGCATAACAGACAGGATGATGCACAAGCCGCTCGCTTACAGCGCTGTCTGGGAAACCTCAGCAGTGAGCAGCGTCAGAGCATTACGCTTGCCTACTATCAGGGCATGTCTCACAGCGATATTGCTCACTGGCTCCAGCAGCCGGTCGGATCGGTAAAAAGCTGGATCCGCCGGGCGATGGCGCACCTTCGGGAGTGTGTCGGACTATGAATAAACAACAGCAACGTGACGATGCACTCTCTGCTGAATATGCGCTTGGTACGCTACGCGGTGGCGCGCGATTACGTTTTCAGAAGCGTCTGCAGACCGAGCCTGGACTCGCTGAACAGGTCGCCACCTGGCAAAACCTGCTGTCCGGGCTGGATCTCCACGTCATGCCGCAGGTGCCACCGGCGTATGTCTGGAAGAAAATCGCGTTAAGTCTGCCGGCCAGGAAAAGGCCCCGCGCTGCTCGCGCCTATATTGGCTGGATGGTTGCCGCCGCCCTTGCCGCCCTGACGCTGGTGTCTTATCAGGCCATCAAGGCCCCAGAATTTACGCCGCTTACCGTGATGAATGACGCCCAGCACCAGGGGCAATGGGTCGTCAGTGCAGACAAGACGCTCACACAATTGCGCGTCACGCCGTTGCAGCCCGCGACGGTAGCCGCCAACAACAGCCTGCAACTGTGGCTGATTCCTGCCGGTCATCAGCCGGTTTCTCTGGGACTGCTCCACGCGCGGGACACCACCGAGCTTAAACTCGCAGGACGTGATGCGGTAAAAAACGGGGTTATCGCGATTAGCCTTGAACCGGAGGGCGGTTCACCAACAGGTCTGCCCACCGGTCCGGTGCTCTACAGTGGCAAAATATAATATCGAAATGCGATACGACACGTGATGCAGACCCTGGGCATATTCGAGTGAAAAAAATCCCCTTTCGAACGTTATAGCGCGCCCAGGGTGGTCACTATCAGCGCGACCGCCCTGGGCGACATCCACTATCCACTATCCACTAAAAGCGTTGCCAGTTATCTTCCTGCTTAGTATAGGCCGCACGAGCCTGAACAAAGGCCGGAGAAACGGCGGCAGGGCTGGGCTGGACAACCGGCGTATGCTCCGCCAGCACAAATGCCGCGACAAGTTCGTTCAGGGCCGTAGCCTGATCCATCAGTGAACGAGAGGCCGACGAGGCTTCCTCCACCAGCGCCGCATTCTGCTGTGTCACATCATCCATTTGATTGACCGCCTGATGTACCTGACCAATACCGAGTGACTGCTCCTGAGATGCGACGGCAATTTCATCCACAAGATCGGTCACCTGACGAATCGCCTCATTCATGCGCCCCATGTTCTCACCCACCTGCTCCGCCTGATTCACACCGGTTTCCACATAACGCATGGAGGATTCGATAAGCTCTTTAATTTCGCGCGCCGAAGCCGAAGAACGCTGCGCCAGATTGCGAACTTCTCCGGCTACGACCGCGAATCCCCGTCCCTGCTCACCTGCCCGCGCCGCTTCTACGGCGGCATTGAGCGCCAGAATATTCGTCTGGAAAGCCACGCCTTCTATCAGGGTGATTATGGCGGTGATCTTTTCAGAGCTGTGTTTAATGTCGGTCATGGTGCCGAGCATCGTATGGACTTTCGTGGAGCTGTCATCGGAAATTTCACGGGCGTTTTTCGACAGTTGACTGGCAAGTCGGGTGTTTTCTGCCGTCTGACGGACGGTTTCACTCAGCTCTGACATGCTGGCGGCCGTTTGTTCCAGCGAAGCCGCCTGCTGCTCGGTGCGGGAAGAGAGATCTTCATTGCCCGCGGAAATTTGCGAGGAGGCTGAACTGACCGAATGGGCCGACCGTTCAACCGATGAAAGCGAGTTCGCGACATTCCCGATAAGATGATTAAAGGCTTTAGCCGTCAGACCAATTTCATCCTTGCGCGAATCATCGGCACGCAGCGTAAGATCAAGCCGCTCACTGGCGCGTTCCATAGCCACTCGCATACCGTTAAGGTTTTTACGGATGCCCAGAATCGTCCTGATGGAAAAAGCCCCGAGCAACAGGATAATCGCGACTGAACCGGCAATTAACGACCAGAGTGTTTGCCGGTAAACCCGGTTATTCTCTTTTTCAAATACCGCGCCGACCTCTACATTGAGCTGGAGTTGTTTCTGATAACTTTCAATTAAATCACGAATAGTCTGACCGACGCCGCTATTTCCCTGCAAATCCACCAGGGCGGTATCATTATGTGTCCGCGAATTTGTCAGAAAAGCCGGCAGGCGCGCTTCCATTTGTTTAATCAGCGCTAAGGCATTTTCACTGAGCTTCGTATCCTGATCGTTAGTGGTTTCGTTCTTGAGATAAAATTCAGTCAGTGCTTTAAGCGCTTCAATACGTGTGGAAATTTCCTTTTCAAATTCAGCCTGTTTATCAAGGGCTTTTGCACTTTGATGCCGATAGAGCGCTACGTTAAGTCGGTTACTGCCGTTAACCATTTTATCCAGGTCAACAATCGAGGGCAGTGTGTTGGTTTGCACGTACTGGAAGCGCGACTGAAAGCCGCCTAATACCATGATGACGATCACAACCATAGCAATCATTGATGCTGAGAGTAATGAAAACGTCAGGAAAAGCCGCTGAGTAATAGTCATGTAAATTTCCCCGAATAATAGGTTCGCCAGTCTGTACACCGTACTGAATGACATTCGCTATTCAGGTATCGACAGCGCGGGAATAAGCATTAATGCGCCCAATGATCATTGCGGGGAATAACGGAGATAGTGGGTATAATCGGGACAAAAAGTATTAATACGTTGAATGCATAAAGAAATTGACAACCTGATCTTATCTAAAAACAATAAAAAGGATTAATGGATAGAGCAAAGTGGAATTTATCATTGTTGATGGCGGAATACGCTTTTTAAAAAAAAGCATGTGACGTTAATGCATGAAAGTTCGGTTAAGGGTAGTTAAATATCGTTCCTGACGGCGTGCAGAGGGATGATATCTTTGCCAACATCTTTGAAATAAATTAACCGCATAAAATGACGAGCGAATTAATCATTAGTAAGGACTATTTTTAAAATATTTTCATTTTTTGTGTCACGTCTTCCAAAAAACCGGTTATCTGCTTCTGTGATATTGCTTACATGCAGACAGTGGGTGTCAGTCAGGATGACGCTGTTCTGCGTCAGCCCGGTAGTGCCGTTTGGCAACTTATCTGGCTTGCTTCATCTCGCGCATTGCGCGGCCCTGATGTGGTGAAGCCGTCGGGAATTTGCCTTAGTGCATCATTATTTTACAGGCCGTTTTAGGCTGTAACGGAATAACCCGGTCACGGGCGCAAAAGAAGTGATGAGTTAATCGACAACCGTGTAAAAATGCCGTAAAAAAAAGGCACAAACCTGTAAAAATGTAGTTCATAACTTCACCACCTACTCCCTAACGCACGCTAAACCGCGTAATCTCATCCTCACCTCTGACCGGGATAATGACCCGGCGGACGTTGGTGATTACGCGAAGCAAAACAGGATATTAAATGGCGCAGTCTGAAAAGCAGTCCCTGCCTGCAGGTATGTTGGCGGCAGCGGGGATCGTATTTGGTGATATCGGTACCAGCCCGCTCTATACCTTAAAAGAGTGTCTTTCTATTCTCCCCTCTGGGGCGGTGACAGAAGAAGCCGTGATGGGTTTTCTGTCCCTGATATTCTGGGGGCTGACGCTGATTGTGACGGTTAAATACGTCATCTTTATCATGCGCGCAGACCACGATGGCGAAGGCGGAATACTGACGTTAATGTCGCTGGCCCGACAAAATGTTGGCGCACGGCTCAGTCGCATTATCGTCCTTGCTGGCCTGACGGGCGGGGCCTTTTTTTACGGTGACGGCATTATTACTCCGGCTATTTCTGTGCTTTCCGCCGTTGAGGGGATTGAAGTGGTGGCCCCGGCCCTGGATCGTTATATCGTTCCGCTGTCCGTGGTGATCCTGACGTTGCTGTTTGTGATTCAAAAGCACGGTACTGAACGCGTCAGCCGCATCTTTGGGCCAATCATGCTGGTGTGGTTTATTACCCTGGCAGTCCTTGGGGTACGCGGCATTATTATGAATCCCCACGTTTTACATGCGCTTAATCCGGCGTTTGCCCTGACCTTTTTACTCAATCATGAAGCCCTGTCCTTTGCTGCCTTAGGGATGGTGGTGCTGGCCGTTACCGGGGCTGAAGCCCTGTATGCGGATATGGGACATTTAGGCAAAACCCCTATCCGCCTCGCCTGGCTGATCATTGCCCTGCCCGCACTGGTGCTGAACTATTTTGGTCAGGGTGCGCTGGTGCTGGCCGACCCCAGCGCAGTCAAAAATCCGTTTTATATCCTGGCCCCGGTCTGGGCACAGATTCCCCTGATTGTGCTGTCAACGCTGGCCACGGTTATCGCTGCCCAGTCGATTATCAGCGGCGTGTATACGCTGACGCATCAGGCTATCCGCCAGGGCTTTCTGCCGCCGATGCGCGTGATATTTACGTCTGCTACAGAATCGGGGCAGATTTATATTCCGGTCGTAAACTGGCTTCTGTTTGCGGCTGTTACGGTGGTAATCCTGGCTTTCCGTCAGTCTTCGGCGCTCTCTTCTGCTTACGGTATTGTGGTGACGGGAACCATGGTGCTGACGGCCTGCCTGGCCGGTATTGTTGCCTTTAAAAACTGGAAGTGGCCATTACCTGTTGCGCTGTTTTTCCTGCTCTGCATGTTGTTAATCGATGTACCGCTGTTTGCGGCAAACCTGATGAAGCTGCTGTCGGGAGGTTGGGTGCCAGTGCTGCTGGCGATGACGATGCTGGTGCTGATGCTTATCTGGAGCAGTGAACGCTCCCGGCTTATCCGCCGTCTCACCGACGATCCAGTCAGGCTGAAAGCGTTAATCAGCTCTCTGGAAGCCTCTCCGCCCATGCGCGTGGGGGGAACAGCCATCTTCCTGACGCGCAAAGAGTATGAAATTCCGCAGGCCCTGCTGCATAACCTGAAACACAACCGGGTGCTGCACGAGCGTACCGTATTACTGCACATCAAAACGGTCGATCTGCCCCGCGTGCACAATCAGAAACGCATCGCGCTGCGCCAGCTGTCGCCTTCGTTCTGGCAGGTTACCGCCGCGTACGGCTGGCATGAACGCCCGTCAATGAAAGATGTGTTGCACCTTTGCGGGCTGGAAGGATTTGGCTGTACCTTGAATGAAGCGTCGTTTTTTACCTCTCACGACACGCTGGTAATGAAAAAACGTCGCGGCCTGGCCCATGCTAAAGGGGCGATATTCCACTTCTTCCAGCGTAATGCATTACGCGCGCATGAACAGTTCAGGATACCGGCCAATCGGGTGATTGAACTGGGTGGGCAAAAAGAGTTCTGATAAGGGATTGCGGCAGAGTCCCTGAGGGGCTTTGCCGCTTTCCGCTTGCGTGATAAATCTTAACTGCCAGCCCACCGCGTTCACCTTCTGTTGCCAGCCCACAATCCTTCGCTGCGCCTCGTCAGGCTTTTTTCAAACTCGCTGGCTGAAACTGCGTCAGACAGGTCAGCGCAGGCTGTGCGACGTCGGCCCAGGGACAGGTTTGCTCTTCTCGTGGCTAAAAAACCTTTCGTTGCTCTGGCGTTCACTTTCTGCTGAGTTCGCCTGTTTTAGCGCAGCGCCATAATGCCGTGCAGCCGTCTCTGTTTCTTGTCATCGGGAAGCCGTGAGTAGGCCGGACTGACACACGGCGAGCATCCTGTTTGGGGACGGCACAAGCGGCTCATGAGTCATCGGCGTGCTGACGCCTTTCACCCTGACGGGCACGTCATGCTAAAGAAAATCGCTGCACACTTCGGGCGACATGCTGGTGTCTTTGACGTTAACCCTTCACAATAACCTTATCGGTTCCCCCTGTTTTGTTAATGCCACTAACATTTCATCCCTGTCGCGCGACGCAAAGTTGCAGGATGAAAAAAGGAGCAAGCCATGTCTGATGCTACATCGGGTCAGTGCCACTGCGGCGCTGTTGCATTCAACGTTGAACTGCTGGATGGCCTGAAAACCGCCCGGCGCTGTAACTGTTCGTTTTGTCGTATGCGCGGTGCGGTCGTGGTATTCGCCCCCGTTTCCGGGCTTGAGGTGGTCAAAGGTAAGGACAAGCTAAGCGAGTATCGGTTTAATACGGGTGAGGCGGTTCATTACTTTTGCTCTGTCTGCGGCATTTACACCTTTCACCAGAGCCGTTCCAACCCTGAACAGTACGGCGTGAATGCCGCCTGTCTGGCGGGGGTTTCTCCTTTCGATTTTGCCTCCGTTCCTGTGACAGATGGTAATCATCATCCCAAAGATGGCGGTAAAGGCGGTGTGGCCGGTTATCTCCACTATGTGGCAGAAAAGCCCTGACGGTCAGTCCGTCAAAGCCAGTCAGGCTGGCGTACCCTTTCCAGCATGATCATCGCATGGCTGAACACCGCGTCGGCAATCGCCAGAGGGTAATCGTCAGGCAGGCTGTCGCGCAGCTTAACGATCGCAGCCGGTAAGCCCGCAATAAAGGCCGTGAGGATCTGCTGCATCTTCGCCTGGCTCAATCCGACGCTGCCCGCGCTGGCGACAAAATGCGCTGGCCAGATCGCGTCAATGTGATGCCGTTTCCCCTCAGGGCCGGGCACGCCAATCGCCAGCTGAAAATCTTGCCTGTCTGTCCTGCGCTGTGAAAGCCCGGGACAGGCAGACAGGATTGGGCTAAAGGGGGCCAGTCGGAAACTGCCGCCACGGGCGATGAGTATCCGGATCTGTTTGGCGTGCCCGCCGGTAGCCCCAATCAGCCACTGAAAAACCAGATAGCGCATCATCTCCTCACGGTCTTTCATGGCGCAGCTCGACCCCATCAGCAAGGCCATCACATCCTGAAGCCCCGGTCCACCCTGCTGTTCATAACGGCTTGACGCCGGTAATCCCAGCGCCTGGCACACATCCTCTTCAGGAAGATAATAAAGATGTTTTCCGTCGCGGCTCCAGCGGCGATCGTAGCTTTCGATGCGTAATTTCCGGCGGCCATCCTCATGAAACAGCCTGGCATCCGCTACCGGGAGCCTTAGCTCGCGGGCAAGGGCCATACACAGATAGGCATTGTCGATATCAGACTGCTGTGCCTCGTCTGCAGCGCTGAACACGCGGTAGGTCGCGTTATCCGGCGCAAGGGGTTGCTGCTTCACCGGCAGCAGCGTGATCGCGCCGGGCAGTTGGTGTCCCACTTTTTGCAACAGTGCAAAGACATCGCAGGATTTTATCGGGTGATCAGCGTAAATATCGCTTTTAATCAACGTGCTGGGTGTGAGAAGGTTTTCAAAAAAATAAGCCACCTTCGCAGAATGTATCGCAGCATGCTGCAAGGGCAATGAAAGCGACAGCGGCCTGGCAAGCGGGTGCCTGAGCCACTCCTCGTCATACTGGAAACGGAGTGCGCCGCTGTGATGCAGCGTCAGCGTGCCCGTCCGCGCCCCGTTCATCCAGGCAATCAGCTTCGCCATTACCAGGCATCCTCCGATGAGGCTGACGCGGGTGGATTCCCCTGAAGCACGACGGCGAGATTGAGCGCCTGCAAGATTTTGAACAGGGTAGCCAGCGACGTCGTCTCCGGGTTGTTTTCGAAGTGGGACAAGGTTGCCTGTTTAAGGCCCACGGTCTTCGCCAGTTCAGCCTGCGTCAAGCCATCTTGTTGACGCAATAGCTTTACCTGGTTCGCCAACTGCCTGGGGCTGTAGATCATGTGGCACGCTCCGTAATAAGTGAGTTTTATCCCCGATAGAGGATATTATCAGACTAACTGCAACATAACCTGAAAAGCAAAAATATCCCCTATAGCGGATATTTGAGAGAAAACATCGCCCCGCTTTCTCCGCACGCGTTTCTCCCTGAGGGTAACGTATTCCACTACAGAGCAGGACAGGCAGGATTTGCTCGCCGGGCGGCGCGCTGACCATAATCCGTTTATCGATACCGCGATATATGGCCCGCTGGCGGGATGTTGCCGGGATAAACAGGGGAAATTACGGGTCGGGCTGACTGGCAGCCAAAAAGGAAACGGGCGGTGGATTGCGTTTCGCTGGGCAGCGAATCCCTGGGCGGTTCAGGCCTGGATTAACGCTGGGTTAAGGCAGCAGAACAGGTATCGCGGCGGATGGCCGTGATGCCCTTGCCAGATAGCTTCAGTTTTCAGGCGTTGCCCTTCTGCTTAATGTATTGCAGATGTCACTGACGGATTTCCCCAATGTTGACATACCGCCTCATTATCTGACGTGCGCGTTAAACAAGGTGAGCTGACTATTAGCCATGAAAGGCACAAGGATGATGCCCTGCCCATTCCGTGATGGGCAGGGTTAAAGGTCAGGAAATGTTTATCGTGCAGTCGCTTAACATGCGCCAGTGACAAGGCAGAACGCGTGTTTCACCCGTCACCGTTACTGTACTGACGCCGTGGATATCGCGACAGGAAGAACCGACCTGCAGCTCAAACTCGCCGGGTTCTACGATGCGCTGACCATCACGACGCGTAAAGTTGAGCATATCCACCGGAAGCCTAAAGCACAGTTCGGCGGTTTTACCCGGCTGCAGCGTGACGCGCTGGAAAGCTTTAAGCTCCTGAAGCGGTCGCACCATGCTGGCCACCTTGTCCCGGATATAAAGCTGCACCACTTCACTGCCCTGTCGTTCGCCGGTGTTGGTGAGCGTGACCCGGAGTCGAATCTCCCCATCAATCGCCACGTTGTCCTGTTCTGGCTGCGGCTGGCCCCAGTCAAAGGTCGTCCAGCCGCGGCCAAACCCAAACGGATAGCGCGCGCCAAAATGGAAGGCGATCGGCGTACCGCCGCTTTTCAGTTTGTGATTGTAATAAAACGGCATCGCACCGACGTTTTTCGGTACGCTAACCACCAGGCGGCCCTGGGGTTCCGCGCGGCCGGTCAGAATATCCGCTATCGCCCAGCCGCCCTCCTGTCCCGGTGCCCAGGCCAGCATAAAGGCGGCAACCTTGTCTTCCAGACCTTGCAGGCTATAAGGCCGTCCCCCGGTCATCACGACGATCAAGGGTTTTCCGGTTGCGGCAAGGGCCTCCAGCAATGCTTGTTGTACGCCGGGCAAATTCAGGCTGTCGGTGTCAGAACCTTCACCCACGGTGCCGCTCTGGAACAGGCCCGCCAGATCGCCCACGCAGGCAATCACCACATCGCTGTCTTGCGCCACGCGAACGGCATCGGCAATCAGGTGCGTATCCTGTGACACAGGCGATTGCTGCATGGGTTTCGCCGCACTGTCGCCGGGGAACACAGGGGCACCTGCAGTGCGTTTCTCAATAATATGACAGCCTTTGGCATAGCCGACGTTTTCCTGCCCCAGGTAATGTTGCAGCGCGGCGAGCGGCGTGGTGACCTGCGACGTTTCCTCCAGCATATCGCTGATAATCAGGTGAACGGGAAAGCTGTAACCGCTCAGTAGCGCAAGCGGATCGTCCGCACAGGGCCCCACTACCGCAACGCGTCCGCCGGTTTTCAGCGGTAAAATACCGTTGTTTTCCAGTAAGGTGATTGACTGGGTTGCCACATCACGTGCAACCTGACGGGTGGCATCGTCCTGCAGAGAAATCGCCGCTTCATTGATATAAGGATGCTCAAATAAGCCCAGTCGGAACTTCTCGGTCAGGATGCGTGCCACGATCTCGTCAACCTTATCCATCGACAGCAGATTACGCGACACGGCGTCGGCCAGATGGCGAGCGCAGTCATCCTTCGGCAACTCCACGTCCAGCCCGGCATTAAACGCCAGCGCAGCCGACGTTGCCGCATCCTGCGCCACGCCATGATGCTGGTGAAGCAGACTGACACCGCCATAATCAGCCACAATGATGCCGTCAAATCCCCACTGTTCACGCAACACCTCGGTCAGCAAAAAGCGATCGCTGTGGCCGGGTTGATTATCAATGTCATGGTAGGCCGGCATCACCGATCCTGCGTTCGCCAGCTTTACCGCCATTTCAAATGGCAGCAGAAAGATATCGTTTAATTCGCTAAAGCCGAGATGAACGGGCGCGTGATTTCGTGCGCCTTCGCTGAATGAGTGACCGACGTAATGCTTAAGCGTGGCCAGCAGATCGCGCTTATCGCCTTGCAGGCCTTCGACATAGGCGGTTGCCATCACCCCCACCAGCCAGGGATCTTCGCCAAAGGTTTCTTCTGTCCGGCCCCAGCGGACATCGCGGGAAACATCCAGCACGGGGGCCAGTCCCTGCTTGCAGCCAATTGAGCGGGCTTCGTCGCCAATGTGCTGAGCCGCCCGCCTGATCAGTTCAGGCGCCCAGGTTGATCCGTAGTTCAGCGATGAGGGAAAAAGCGTTGCCCCTTTGCACAGCAGGCCGACCAGGCACTCTTCGTGAAACAGCGCTGGAATCCCCAGCCGCGATCCTTCCATCACATCACGTTGCAGGCGATTCGCCGCCCGTACGCCGGTTGCGGCGTCAACAATATGTGTTCCCAACGGGCGGGTAATCTGGCCGATGCCGCGGGTTAATCTCTCTTTAAGGGCATTCTGGGCACTCACACCGGTAAAGGTGTCGCTTAAATCTGTCCGTTCCTGATGGTTGCCCTTTTCATCCAGGATAAGCCAGTAAGCATGCATCTGCGCGAACTTTTCCTCTGCCGTCATGCGTGGCAGCAGGTCGGCAACACGTTCACTAACAGAACGCTGAGGGTCCTTGTAGATTACGGTCATGTTTCACTCCTTCGTACTGATTTCAGATAGCGTTTTGGGCGTCCATTTTCTCTTCAGCGGCACGCTTTGCGGCCAGCTCAAGGGCAATCGCATTGACGCGGGTGCTGTTAAGCTTGTAGAGGCAAAGCAGCAGCAGCATGGCAATAAATAAAACGCCGGGAATAATGTTGTGCATCAGATTGATAGTGGTAATCACGTGAGGCGTTTGTGCCGCCACGCCAGGCTGGTAGTGCACCAGCCCCAGAATCCAGCCCACGACGGCACCGCCCATGGCGAGGCCAAATTTGATGGCAAACAAGGCGGTGGAGAAGACCAGGCCGTCCAGCCTTCTCCCGCTGCGGTGTTCTTCGAAATCCACGACATCGGAGAACATATTCCACTGAATGGGTGTGGTCAGATTTTGAACAAAGCCAAAAACGATATTTATGCCGATGATCAGCCAAACCTGTGAAGGCGGAATAAAATAAATGATCGTGACGAAAAAAACAAAACTGACCAGGCAAATCTGATAAGCACGCACGCGATCAAATTTCCCCAATAACCGCTCTGAAAAAAATGCACCGCACAATGCCGCTATCATGCCGGTAATAATAAAGGTGAATACCAGGTCAGGCCGCAATAAAACATAGTTCATGTAATATATTGTGGACGAGCCACGCGTCACTACCGCAGTCAGCAACAGGATGTTGAAAATAACAATGATGAGCCACTGGCTGTTTTTACTTAACAGCTTCAGGTCGGACCACATCGAGCTTGCACTATCGCCGCGCGGTAAATAACGTTCCCGGGTCATAAAGAAGCAACAGTAGATTAAAATCACCCCTAAAAAACCCATGAACCCCATGGCAAACAGGTACCCTTTCGCCTTGTCGCCCTGACCTAACAGATCCACCAGCGGTAGCCCGATGACCGTGACCACCAGTCCGCCGATAAAGGCACAGGCAAAACGCCAGGATTGCAGAGAATGGCGTTCCCGCGGATCGAGCGTCAGCGCACCGGGCATGGCGCAATAAGGGACATTTACTGCAGAGTATATGAAGCTGAGGATGGTATAGGTGACACAGGCATAGACGATTTTCGCGGTCGGACCCACATCAGGAACATAGAAGGTTATCAGGCAACTCACGCCAAATGGAATCGCGAACCACATTAGCCAGGGGCGAAAACGTCCATGTCGGGTTCGGGTGCGGTCAACTAACGCCCCGATACAGGGATCGACAAAGGCATCCGCCAGACGAACCATCAAAAACATCGTCCCCATAATCGCGGCGGGTAAACCAAATACATCCGTATAGAAGTAGGCCAGAAACAAGGTAGCGGTTTGCCATACCATGGAACTGGCGGCATCACCGATGCCGTAACCAATTTTATCTTTTGTTTTAAGCACAGAGGATATAGTCATTGTTATGAGCCTTATAATTAGGTAAACACCTTGATCAGTCAGCTATCCACGGCCTGTATGGACAGGCAGGTCCGGCTCAAGTATTAGTAATACGGCCCTGTGCCAACAATTCCAGAAATTAACAGCCAATTTATGATATTTGGTTTTTTTACCGCTTTGTGATGCAGGCCATATAGATAACCAATAAATCAATTAATGTTGAGCGACATATTTATGACATTCGGCGGGGTTACTTTGTTAAAAACCGGCAGGCGTCCCATATAAAATTGGTATGACACGGGAATATGCACTATTGAAATAGTACAGGGCGGTGACTATTTGTATTGTTTTCTGTTGCGTTATGGCAAATAATATCCCCTCAGGGAGAATTTTACCGCTTGAGATGCGTTATCCTGCCCACTGACAGACAGAGAATCCCTATTTCAGTCGAATAAAGTGTTATTTAGCTGAACGTCAGCGCGAAAAGTTAGTAAAATCAGTACAGGATAGCCGTGAGGGCCGCAGTAACTTTTTAGAGGAAATGGAATGCTTGAACTGTTTGACGTCAGTTACGAAGAGCTGCAAACCACACGTTCAGAAGAACTTTATAAGCTCAGAAAAAAAACTTTTAGCGACCGCCTGGGATGGGAAGTGGTATGCAGCCAGGGCATGGAGTCGGATGAGTTTGATGGGCCAGGGACGCGCTATATTCTGGGGATCTGTGAAGGGCAATTAGTGTGCAGCGTGCGCTTTACCCGCCTGGATCGGCCCAATATGATCACTCACACCTTCCAGCACTGTTTTAACGACGTCCCCCTGCCCGCCTGTGGCACGGAGTCAAGCCGCTTTTTCGTCGATAAAGCACGCGCACGCGAACTGCTGGGTGAACACTATCCTATTAGTCAGGTATTGTTTTTAGCGATGGTGAACTGGGCGCAGGATAACGCGTACAACCATATCTATACGATAGTCAGCCGGGCAATGCTGAAAATTTTGAAACGGTCCGGATGGCAAATCAGCGTCGTCAAAGAGGCTTTTCTGACTGAAAAGGAACGGATTTATCTGCTGACTCTGCCAGCCGGAGAAGAGGATAAACAACAACTGGGTGGCGATATTGTCTCACGTACGGGCTGTGCGCCCGTCGCGGTAACTACCTGGCCGCTGACGCTGCCGGTCTGATAAGGTCTAACTCCACACCCAGTCTTATAGCCTGTCGGGCGTTACTGACGCCCAATTTAACCACGACGTTTTTGATGTGGAACTTCACAGTGCTGACGGAAATACCGGTAATGGCGGCAATTTCAGAATAGGTTTTACCCATGCTCGCCCAGTACAACACTTCATTTTCACGCGACGAAAAAATCGTTTTGTCGGCGTTCTGATTCACTGTCGGTGCCCTTTCGGCTTCTGTCCCGGCCAGTCGATACATCTGCTCATTAAAATCAATCAACAGCATCTGCATGGTGCCCTGCTCAGACGCAAGGCGCTGCTCCAGTGCTGCCTGATCGTTGCCCTTAATAATGACGGAGAGCAACGCGAGGTTGTTCATATGGTCATGGAGCACGTAGGTAAAGCCATTAACGATGTTGTACTGCTTTGATAATGAGAAAATTTTGGTAAACCGCAGATCGGACATCAGGGTAATGTTTTCATCCCAGGCAAACGGCGAGGTCCGTTTGAAGGCGGTGAGGATGACCGGATCGGTTAACTGAAAATTGTTGGCACGGTATAACCTGACCCATTCGTCAGGATAACTGGAAATAATCAGAACATTTGAAGGATTTTTTTTGCTCACCACCGTGTAAGCGTACTCAGGACTGCCAAGCGGAGATAACTTTCTCTGTATGTAAGTCTGAAGCGTATCCATTATTGTTTGATTTTCAAGAAAAAAAGAAAACATTCAGGCTCCATGCTGCTTCTTTTACTTAATGATGACATAACCTGCACTTTAGTACAGGTAAGATGATACTTAAGAATAACTTACAATGATTCATCCAGAGGTTACAATGGCTTCAAGTTGTTTAGCGGTAAAAAAAAACCTGACCTGCAAGGCCAGGTCGCTAAAACAGCCAACACCAGGGAAAAACTTTCCGGCCAGACGTCACAAACTATAAAGTGGTGCTGGCCGGGACACTCATAGTAACATCTTAGAAACATTTGTACAAACATTTAACATCACTGCGCATTGCTTTATTCTCCTCCTTAATCTCCTTTATTACAATCGCTTATTCATCTCCGTCATAACTGCGCTGTTCTCAATAGCTTAGCGTAAGCAACCCGCGATTATTCGTCGCTGCTGTTCTCTTCCGTTTCGTGCCTGCGCCTGTCGCCAAAACACATAATCGATATATTCTGCTATTACCGCTGCGCTTAGCGGACATTACGTCGGGGAATTTGTCTGATAAAGTCCTTTTTTAACTGGCTTCGTGCATTAAATAAGCAGTTGAATGTGACAAACATCACATCTGTGCCAGGCTTAAGTTCCTGACAACAGTTCAAGGAGCTCACTATGACGACGTCAAATAAATCAATTCTCGACCCAGATCGCTTTCCAAAGCCGCCATTCAGGCAGCAGCCGCAACAGGCACCCGGACTGGCCAGTGAAATGGACCCTGCTCCCGATCATGGTGAAAAAAGCTATCGTGGCCACGGTCGTCTTGCCGGACGTAAAGCGCTGATTACCGGCGGCGATTCAGGTATTGGTCGCGCCGTCGCCATTGCCTATGCACGTGAAGGGGCGGACGTAGCCATTAACTACCTGCCGGAAGAAGAGTCAGATGCGGTGGAAGTGGTAAAACTGATCGAGGCCGAAGGCCGTAAAGCGGTGGCAATTCCCGGCGATCTGCGTTCCGAAGCTTTTTGTCAGAAGCTGGTTAAAGAAGCGGCTGAGAAACTGGGCGGACTGGATATTCTGGTTAACAACGCCGGACGTCAGCAGTTTAATGAATCCATCCGGACGCTGAGCACAGAAGACTTTGATGCCACCTTCAAAACCAATGTCTATGCGCCATTCTGGGTAACGAAAGCGGCATTGGCTTATCTGCCGCGCGGTGCATCTATTATTAACACCTCTTCTGTTCAGGCCTTTAAGCCCAGCGATATCCTGCTGGATTATGCCCAGACTAAAGCCTGTAACGTGGCCTTCACTAAGGCACTGGCCAAACAGCTCGGCCCGGAAGGGATTCGCGTTAACGCGGTCGCCCCTGGCCCTTACTGGACGCCTCTGCAGCCGAGCGGCGGTCAGCCACAGGAGAAAGTGGAGCAGTTTGGTGCCGATGCACCGCTAGGCCGTCCAGGCCAGCCGGTTGAGATCGCCCCGCTCTACGTTACCCTGGCTTCAGATGAATGCAGCTTTGCATCTGGACAGGTATGGTGCTCTGACGGCGGTACCGGTACGCTCTAATCCGCATTGCTCCCCTAATGGCCGCGCACAGCGGCCATTTTTTTAGTCTCTGCGTTACTGAATGGCCTCCAGGATGGCGGCAGCCGCTTTTATCCGCGCCGGGTTGGGGTAGTTTTTATTCGCCAGCATCACAACGCCGCTGTTCAACTGTGGGATAAAGGCAATGTAGGCACCGAATCCGTTTGTGGAGCCGGTCTTATGAATCCAGCTGGCACGATCCGCCGGTTTGGGCGGGTTCAACAGCGTTGCCGGTTGTGCCTGTAGCGCCATGTTGTTGTCGCTGGCGTCAACGATCGTTTGGGTAGCCATCGGCCAGGGATAGATTTCCCAACCCAGCCCCTGAGACAGCTTCCCTGCCGTTAAGTAGCGCGACTGTGCCGTGATCATACCATTTCGCAAAACGGTATTACCGGACGATAATCCGTTCGGATTCGCATTGGCCTGCATAAAGGTCATCATGTCGCGCGCGGTAGACTTCACGCCATAGGTTTCTGCTGACAGCATACCGGGCGAGACGCGCACCGGCTGTCCGTCTTTATATCCCCACGCATAGTCAAACATCATGGAAGCCGGAACCCTGTAAAAGGTGCGCGTCAGCCGCAATGGCGTAAAGACGTTCTTCTGCATCGCCTCTTCAAACTCGCCTTTTATCATCAAATATCCCAGCAACCCCAGGCTGACATTGGAATAGCGGCGCTGCGTGCCGGGCGCGACGTCAGGCTGCCACTGTTGCAGGTAAGTCAGCAACGTATCCTGGTCGGTCACGCTGGCGGGAAGCTGTAATGGCATGCCGCCAGCACTGTAGGTGGCAAGGTGCACCATTTTAATCGCCTGCCACTGGGGGCCTTTCAGGGCGGGCCAGTACTTTTGTACCGGGTCGTTGAGATGAAGTTGGCTGTTACGCATCATCACGCCCGCCAGTACGCCGGTAAACGTTTTGCTCACAGAACCCAGTTCAAACAACGTGTTTTCGGTTACGCGTCGATCGGATGCGGTATCGGCTACACCAAAGTTCAGGTACTGCGGGCGGCCTTTATACAGCACTGCGACCGACATGCCAGGTATCCCCTCCTGCTCCATCAGCGGCGTAATGATGTTCTTCACCCGCGAGGCAATGTCCTGCGAGGATAAATCTGCAGCGCTGCTGCTGGCGCTAAGGGCGACAAGTAATGCAGTAAGGTATCGTTTCATCAGCACTCATTCAGGTGGCAGGTTATTTACATTGAGCCGCGCATGATTGCACGCAAAGCTGTGCCTGGGTACTGCAGGCACCGGAATTACGCGTATTACAATGCGATTGCTCAACATAACAACGCGTCTGACAGCTGGAGAGATCACATTTTGCAGCGGCGAGCGTCAACGGAGGTAACGGCGCGCGTGGGGGGAACATAGGTGCGGGTTGTGACAATGCGCTGCTGACCATCAGGCCGGACAGCAGCAAAGCAAGCAGATATTTCATAACCGATCTCCAGAGAAACGCGTCAGTTAAGTATGGTGACTCTGGCGCGTAACGTCTGATAAATCTTACTAAATTGAGATCGCGGGTGGATGTTCAACAACATCGACGACGCCACGACGATAAATTTCGTTAAGGCGCGCGCAATACTGGCGCGGATCGTGCTGCTGTTTAATGCGTAAAATCGATCCTTCAGCCTTTTCCGTTAATACCTGTGGATGCGCCAGGATATCCAGCAGTGTTGATTTCAGGCCGTCAATTAACGCCCGGCGCAGACGGTGTTTATCGGCTTCGCTGTTGACCTGATATTCGCGATCGTCATTCAGCGTACCGCCGATCGTCCAGCCTGCACTGTCGGGGTTAATTTCCGGCAGCGCGCGCACATTACTGGTTAATACCGGGCAACCGCTCGCCTGCATTTCCAGTACCGAAAAGCCATAGGTTTCCTGCCAGGTGGGTAATAAGCCAACATCGCTGCGCTGAAACAGTTTCAACAGTTCCGGATTCGCCATCTGAGAGTGATGGGTAATAAAGCTGAGGCGGGAAATGCGATCCTGAATAGTGCGATAAAAGGCGTCATCGTCCTGGAACTGACGATGTGCCACATTATGCCGCTTATTCAGGTCACCAATAAGCTGAACGTCTAGCTGCGACGCATCAATCTGGCCGGCTTCAACCAGTTCGCTCAGCGCCAGCACAATTTCTGCGCCGCCTTTGCGATAAAACTCGTTGCCGACAAACACCAGACGGATGTTGTCACTCTGGCGTGCAGTTTTTTCTGGGGTAAACAACGTTTGCGGCGGATGCATCACCAGGGTTTTGGCACGAATTTTTGCGGCGACATCGGGTTTAAACAGCTTCATCTGAATATGAAGCGTGGCCTCTGAAATGGCAATCAGGCCGAAACAGTTGTCTTTCAGTAAATACGGAATCAGGCGCTTTAATTCTGGGTTGTCCTGTTTGGCAACCCCCGCCACCGGCAGCACGCGCGGCAGTTCTGTTTCAAATGTCGCCACCCAGTTCATCTGGGTGATCGCCACTTCATTAAACAGATGCAAAATATCGGGCTTCTGCCCCATTGCAAATGGCACAGGTAAAAAGACAAAGCTTTTATTTTTTTTCAATAAACGGGTACGCAGCGGATTGAGGAAATAGAAAACGTTACGTTTTTTCAGGTTGATATAGTCGTTTTCCGGATTGACCAAAATATTGCGCTGCTCCGGATAGTGATTGTTACTTATTCCGATTTTCATGGAGGATTCCGAAGTCATTGTGAGGGCGAACGTGATCTATATCACGCTAAATATGAAACGGATTATAGGTAACATCTTAAAAACGCATGGTTACTGTGGTTTACAGATTTCTCTGCACCGGCCAGGTGCAGATCGTTGCACAGCTACCGTGCATCGACTGAGGTTGTCTGTTGTGTTATCCCGACAGATTCAGGCATCCGGCCCTTTTCGCTTCTGGTACAAAAGTTGCAAATTACTGATATGTACACAGGAGATAACATATGAAAGCGATCGTCATTGGTGGCGGAATGGGTGGGATGACCGCCGCACTGGCTCTGGAACAGGCCGGTTTCGAAACTGAAGTTTATGAGGCGGTCAAAACGATACGGCCTGTTGGCGCGGCGATTTCTGTCTGGCCAAACGGCGTGAAGTGCCTTAATGCACTGGGACTGAAAGAAAAAGTCCGCGCTCTGGGCGGTAACATGGCGTTTATGGCCTATCAAGACGCGTTTTCGGGTGACACGCTGACCCGCTTTAGCCTGGCACCGCTGGTGCAACAGGTGGGCGAATTTCCCTACCCCATCGCCCGCGCGGAGCTTCAGGCGATGCTGCTGGATGCTTATGGCCGCAGTCGGGTGAATTTTGGCAAACGTATCGTCCAGGTGGAGCAGTACGCCAGCGGCGTTATCGCCACCTTTGACGATAACAGCCAGGCGCAAGGCGACTTTCTGGTCGCGGCTGACGGGACGCATTCGGTGATCCGCGATTATGTACTGGATGAAAAATTGCCACGCCGCTACGCGGGCTATGTGAACTGGAACGGTCTGGTCAGGATTGATGAGTCCATCGCGCCCGCCGACCAATGGACAACCTTTGTGGGCGATGGCAAGCGCGTTTCACTGATGCCGGTAAGCGGTAATCGTTTTTACTTCTTCTTCGATGTCCCGCTGCCCGCCGGTCTGGAGCAGGATCGTTCAACGATGCGGGACGATTTGCGCCACTACTTCAGCGACTGGTCTGAACCCGTGCAAAAGCTAATTTCGGCAATTGACGTGGACACCACCAACCGGGTCGAAATTCACGACATTGAACCTTTTCAGCGTTTTGTTAAAGGCCGGGTGGTATTGCTTGGCGACGCGGCACACAGCACCACGCCCGATATCGGCCAGGGTGGTTGTGCGGCCATGGAAGATGCCATTGTGCTGGCGTCCGCGCTGTCTGCGCATTCGCTTGGCATCGAGGATGCGCTACTGCGTTACCAGATGCGCCGTGTCGAGCGCGTTAAGGATTTGGTGTTGAAAGCGCGTAAACGCTGTGACATCACCCATGCTAAAGATCCCCAGATGACCTCGGCGTGGTATCAGTCGCTGAAGACGGAAACCGGCGAACGGGTACTGGCTGGGTTGTGCGAAACCATTGAAGGCGGTCCGTTGGGTTAATAAAACAGGGCGGCATCGCCGCCCTTTCGCTTCTCGCTTATTCCGCTAAGCCGCGGTTTTTCAACATAGGTTCGAGCTGCGGCTCACCGCCGCGGTTTTTCAACATAGGTTCGAGCTGCGGCTCACCGCCGCGCCAGGCTTCATACAACGCTTTAAGATCGCTGCTGTTGCCACGTGACAAAATCTTTTGTCGAAAGATATCGCCATTTTCCCGCGTCAAGCCGCCCTGTTCGACAAACCACTGGTAGCCGTCGTCGGCCAGCATCTGAGTCCAGATATAGGCATAATAACCCGCAGAATAGCCGCCGCCCCAGATATGCTGAAAATAGCTGGAGCGATAGCGTGGGGGAACGGCAGCCAAATCAATATCGTCGCTGCGTAACGCCTGCTGCTCGAATCCGTCAACGGACTGCACCGGCGTTCGACCGTCAAGGCTGTGCCAGTGAAGGTCCAGTAGCGCGGCAGCCAGCAGCTCGGTCATCTCATAACCTTTGTTGAATTTACCTGCCCTGATGATTTTTTCATGCAGCGCCACCGGCATGGGTTCGCCGGTCTGGTAATGCCGGGCGAAATGGCGAAACACCTGCGGCTCACTTGCCCAGTGCTCGTTAATCTGCGAGGGGAACTCGACGAAATCACGCGGCGTTTCCGTTCCTGACAGGCTGGGATAACGCTGACTGGCAAACAGGCCATGCAACGTATGACCGAACTCATGGAACAGGGTAATAACCTCATCCCAGCTCAGGAGTGCGGGCTCACCTTCGGCGGGTTTGGTGTAGTTACAGACGTTGTAGATCACCGGTTTGGCGTCGAGCAGCGTGGACTGGTTAACAAAGTTGCTCATCCATGCGCCGCCGCCTTTACTGTCACGCTTGAAGAAATCGGTATAAAACAGCGCCATCCCACTGCCATCAACATCAAAGATTTCATATACCTGTACGTCTGGATGGTAAACCGGCAGATCGTGACGCGGGGCAAACTGAATACCATAGAGCTGGGTCGCAGCCCAAAACACGCCATTTTCGAGCACCGTGTTGAGTTCAAAATAGGGTTTGATCTGGCTTTCATCCAGATCGTACTGTGCCCGCCGCACCTGTTCTGCATAAAAATTCCAGTCCCACGCGCTGAGCGTGAAGTTGCCCTGCTGGCTGTCGATGGTTTGCTGAATGGCCGAGGCTTCCCGCTCCGCACGGGCTCGGGCGGCGGGAACGATATTACGCATAAAGGCGAAGGCAGCATCCGGGGTTTTTGCCATCTGATCCTGTAACTGCCAGGCGGCAAAGCTGGCAAATCCCAGTAGCTTCGCCTGCTCAGCGCGCACCTGTGCCAGACGCAACACCAGCGCTCGCGTGTCGTTGTCATCGCCTTTCTCACTGCGCGTCATGGCGGCATGGAACAAGGCCTGCCGCGTCGCGCGGTCTTCCAGAGACTGAAGCGCAGGCTGTTGCGTGGTATTTTGCAGCACCAGCCACCAGGCGTTCTCCAGGCCACGCGCGCGGGCAGCCGCCTGGGCGACGGCCAGATCGGACGGGCTCAGCCCCGCGAGTTGCTGGACATCATTCACCATCAACCCGCCCGCCTTGGTGGCAGCCAGCAGCTTGTTGGTAAACTGCGTGCTGAGTCGGGCCGCTTCCTGGTTCAGCGCCTTTAACTGCTGCTTTTGCGCTTCCGGCAGGTTCGCCCCCGCCAGCTGAAAGCGCTGCCATAGCACGTCGACCAGGCGTTTCGATTCGGCATCAAGTTGGTTGCGCTGCAAATAGACCTGATCGATGCGTGAGAACAGCGGCCGGTTCAGCATGATCTCATCGTTTAGTGCGGTGAGCTGTGGCGCGATGTCCTCGTCAATCTGCTGAAGGTAGGGGCTGGTATGAGCGGAGGTCATCGCGTTGAACACCAGGCTCACGCGGGTCAGCAGTTGGCCGCTTTTCTCCAGCGCCTCGCAGGTGTTAATAAAGGTCGGCACATCAGGATCGGTGGCGATGGCCTGCACTTCCTGGCGCTTTTCTTCGATACCGGCCTGCAGCGCAGGGAGAAAGTCGGTTTCCTGAATCTGATCAAAGGGTGGCGTGTGATAAGGCAAACTGCTGACGCTAAAAAAAGGATTTTGACGGGCGTTCATAGGCGCTCCTGGAGAACAACACAGAGTCTCATAGTGGCAGGTTGCCTTTGACAGAACAACCTACCCGCGTGGTTGTTGATACACCGCGATAATTTCACCCGCAATCGCGACGGCGATTTCGGCGGGCAGCTTCCCTTTGACATCGGGTAAACCCATGGGACAGCGCAGGCGCGCCAGCCGGTCTTCGCCAATCCCTTTGCCTTCCAGCCGGTAGCGAAAGCGCTGACTTTTGCTTTGCGAACCGATGACGCCGGCATAGCGAAAATCACCCCGCCGCAGGATAGCCTCGCACAAGGCAAGATCCAGCGGATGATGGTGGGTCATAACGATATAATAGCTTCCGGGGGCCGCCCCGGCCACGCAGTCCAGGGGATCGTCGGGCTGCTGGACGTTGACGCCAGGCGGCACCGACACAAACTGGTTATCCCGACTGTCAATCCAGTTAACGTGACAGGGTAACGTCGCCAGCAGGCTAACCAGCGCCTGACCGACATGACCGGCACCAAACACCAGGATTTCTGGCTGCGCCTGCATGAGCGGTTCAAACAGAATCGTGGTCATTCCGCCGCAGCACTGCCCCAGTCGCGCGCCCAGGCTGAACTCTTCGGTATGGGGCCGCCGCTCTCCACCTTCTAATAGCGCCCGTGCCTGAGCGATGCACTGAAACTCCAGGTGACCGCCACCGATGGTGAGAAAGGTTTCACTGTCTGTCACCACCATTTTGGCACCACCGTCACGCGGTACTGAGCCTCGGTCTTTCAGCACGGTGATCAGTACGCAGTGTTGCCGCTTCTGGCGCAGGTCGTGCAGAATGGCAATCCAGTCATGATAAATCATCCGCGCCTCCGGTCATGCGCTGTACGCCCCAGAATACCCGCTCCGGCGTGGCGGGCGCATCCAGCCCGGGATGCAGGCGATAACCGGCCACGCTGGCCACCGCATCCTGCAATGCACACCAGGCGGCGATCCCCAGCATGAAAGGCGGTTCGCCCACGGCTTTCGAATGAAAAACCGTGTCCTGCGGGTTCTTGCGGTTTTCCACCAGGGTGACGCGCATGTCGGCCGGTACATCACTGATCGCAGGAATTTTGTAGCTCGCGGGGCCGTCAGTCATCAACTGGCCTTGGTCATTCCAGACCAGTTCTTCACAGGTCAGCCAGCCCAGCCCCTGTACAAATCCGCCTTCAACCTGTCCGATATCGATAGCCGGATTCAGCGACGCGCCCACATCATGCAGAATATCCGCCCGTAGCAGGCGGTATTCACCCGTCAGCGTATCAATAATCACCTCACAGCAGGCCGCACCGTAGGCGAAGTAGTAAAAAGGTTCGCCGCGACCGGCCTGGCGATCGTAATGAATGCCGGGCACGCGATAGTAGCCGGTAGCCGAAAGCGGCACCTGGTTCAGCCAGGCAAGCTGGGCGACCTGAGCAAAGGTGTAATAGTGATCCGCCGCCCGAACGATGCCGTTGCTGAAATTCACCGCATCTGGCGCGCACGCGTGCAGCGTACACAACATGTTCGTCATGCGCTCACGCAGGATTTCGGCGGCGTTCTGTGCCGCTTTGCCGTTAAGATCTGTGCCACTGGACGCCGCCGTCGGCGAGGTGTTGGGTACTTTACCCGTATCGGTGGCGGTGATTTGAATGCGATCGACCTCAATTTGCAGCACCTGGGCGACAATCTGCGCCACTTTGGTGTTGAGTCCCTGACCCATTTCCGTCCCGCCATGGTTGAGCTGCACCGTACCGTCGGTATAGATCAGAATCAGCGCCCCGGCCTGATTAAGGAAACTGGAGGTAAAGGAAATACCGAATTTAACCGGCGTCAGCGCCAGTCCGCGTTTCAGCACGGGATGCGTCGCGTTAAACGCTGCGATGGCTTCGCGCCGGGCATAATAGTCACTGCTGGTTTCCAGCTGCGCCGTGATCTCATCCAGCAGATTGTCTTTCACCTGCTGGTGGTAATGGGTGATATTGCGCTCATGTTTGCCGTAATAGTTGCGTTTGCGCAGCGTGAGCGGGTCCAGCCCCCGTTCACGGGCGATGTGGTCCATGATTTGTTCGATGGCGACCATGCCCTGCGGACCCCCGAAGCCGCGAAAAGCCGTATTGGATGCGGTATTGGTGCGACAACGGTAGCCCGTGATCAACGCATCCCCAAGGTAATAGGCGTTATCCGCATGAAACATGGCCCGATCCACTATCGATCCGCTCAGATCGAGCGAGTAGCCGCAGTTCCCGGCAAGATCGATTTTTACACCGCACAGCCGTCCGTCGTCGTCCACGCCCACATCGTAGCGCACATAAAAAGGATGCCGTTTGCCGGTAATACGCATGTCATCGCGTCGGGCCAGGCGCATTTTAACCGCGCGCCCGGTCAGGTTCGCCGCAACCGCACACAGGCAGGCAACGCTCGCCGCCTGGGTTTCTTTGCCGCCAAATCCCCCGCCCATGCGCCGCATATCAATCGTCACTTTGTTCATGCTGATGCCCATGACCTCTGCCACCAGCTTTTGAATTTCCGTTGGATTTTGCGTGGAGCAAAAGACCTGCAGCGCATCGTCTTCACCGGGGATGACCATCGCCGTCTGGGTTTCCAGATAAAAGTGCTCTTGTCCGCCGATATGAAATGCGCCCTGAACGCGGTGCGGAGCACGCGCCAGCGCCGCCTCGACGTCACCGCGCTGGTGGATGTGGGGTTCCTGGACAAAGCTGCCCTGTCGCAGCGCCTGTTCCACGTCCAGTAATGCGGGCAGAACCTCATACTCGATGATGGCCGCCATCGCGCCCTGCCTGGCCGCGTCTGGCGTTTCGGCCAGGACGGCAAGAATGATCTGCCCAACGTATTCGACTTTTTCCTGCGCCAGCAGCGGATCGCCGGGCTGCAGTGGCCCGACGTCGTTTACCCCGGGCACCTCTTGCCAGGTCAGGACGCGCACCACGCCGGGAATGGCATAGCACGGCTGCACGTCAACCTGCGTGATGCGGGCATGTGCATGTTCACTCAGGCGAGGACAGAGATGCAGCAGGCCGGGCTGCTCCGCTTTATCATCGATATACATCGCTTCGCCAGACACATGTTTATCGGCGCTTTCATGTTTATTGCTGCGCCCCACGCCGCTGCTGATGTCACGCGCATGGGCAATGGGTAAGGCGGAATCGGGCAACGCCGGACGGTTATGAGACATAGCGGCTTACCTCGGTAATGGATAATCCATTCAGGCGGTAGAAATAACGGCGCAGTAGGTTGCCCGCCAACTGCAGGCGGTAATCGGCACTGGCGCGGAAGTCGCTGAGCGGCTGGAAGGTTTCTGCCAGCGCCTGGCAGGCCTTTGCCATCGTTTCTGCGGTTAAGGGTAATCCGACGATGGCCTGCTCACAGCCAGTCGCGCGCACTGGCGTTGCCGCCATACCGCCAAAGGCGATGCGCGCCGCGGTGACAACGCCGTTCTCGGTCTGGATGTTAAAGGCGGCAAACACGGCCGAAATATCATCATCCAGACGTTTTGACACCTTCCAGGCCACAAAATCAGGTGACACCGTCACTTTTGGAATGATGATGCTATGAATAAATTCCCCTGCCTCCAGCACGGTTTGGCGGTAATCGGTAAAAAAGTCGTCGAGTGACAAGGTGCGTTGCGTGTTGCCTTTCTGCAGAAGCAAGGAAGCATTTAACGCCAGCAGCGTAGGTGAAGCATCGCCAATCGGGGACGCATTCGCAAGATTACCGCCCAGCGTGCCGAGCTGACGAATTTGCAGTGAGGCAAAACGCGTCAGCATCTCGGTCAAACCCGGTATGCGCGTCGCCATAAAATCGGCGATTTTTTCCAGCGAGGCCGCGGCTCCCAGCCGATAATACGCGTTATCCTCATGGCACACTTTCAGCGCATCAACCTGTCCTAGCGCAATCATCAACGGAATGCTCTGATAACGCTGGGTGATCAGCAGGCTGAGATCGGTGCCCCCTGCCAGCAACGCGGCGTCGGGCTGCGCCGCGTAAAGCGTGGCGAGCTGTTCAACGGTTTTGGGGATATAGCAGTAGCGGCCTTTTTCCTGTACCACCTGGACTTCCTGGCTCTCCAGCGCGGTCAGGCGCTCAACCACCTTCTCTTCCTGCCGATCAAAGCGGTCAGGCTGCGGCTGCGTCACCACCTGCTCGGCGGCTGCCATGATGGAACGATAGCCGGTGCAGCGGCACAGGTTGCCGGCCAGCGCGTGCTCTGCCTGTTGACGATCCCAGCCATGATTGTTTTTCTGCAAACTGAACAACGACATCACAAAACCCGGTGTGCAGAAGCCACACTGTGAACCGTGGCAGTCCACCATGGCCTGCTGAGCGGGATGCAGGGTTTTGCCCTGACGTAAATCTTCAACCGTAATAAGCTGTTTGCCCTGTAATCCACTCACCAGCATCAGGCAGCTGTTAACGGTCTGATACTGTAATTTTCCGTCTACCACACTGCCCAGCGTCACGCTGCAGGCACCACAATCACCCGAAGCACAGCCTTCTTTGGTTCCACAACGGCGCTTGTGGGTGCGCAGATAAGACAGCACCGTCAGATTAGGATCGATCTGTTCTTCGGTAATCGGTAAATCGTTAAGCAGGAACTGAATCATGCGGCATTCTCCCTTGTGGCGGATTGCCAGACTGGCTGACCGTTAACCCAGGTCTGAACGATGTTTCTGTCATCGCCCAGGGTCATCAGCACAAAGAGTTTCTCCCAGATATCCTTGCAGTTACTCATGCGCAGCTTTTGCAACGGGGAAACGGCCATATCCAGCACGACAAAATCGGCTTCTTTACCTGGTAAAAAATTACCAATGTGCTGGTCAAGATCCAGGGCATGAGCACCGCCCAGCGTGGCATGATAAAAGGCTTCTGCCGCACTCAGCCTGTATTGTTGCAGCTGGCCGACCTTGTAGGCTTCCCCCAGCGTTTGCAACATATTAAAGGTGGTTCCCGCCCCCACATCGGTGCCCATGCCGACGTTGATGCCCTGCTGCCAGCTGCGTTTGATATTAAACAGGCCGCTTCCCAGAAACAGGTTTGAGGTCGGGCAAAAGGCAATGGCGGAATCGGTATCATGCAGGCACTGCCATTCATGATTTTCCAGATGCAGGCAGTGTGCAAACACGCTGCGACGACCGGTCAACTGGTATTGGTGGTAAACGTCGAGATAGCCATTGTGATCGGGGAACAGCGCTCTCACCCAGGCCACCTCCTGCGGGTTTTCGCTGAGGTGCGTATGGAGCCAGACATCAGGATAGGCCGTACGAAGCGTCTGCACTTTTTCCAGCAAGGCGGGCGAAGACGTGGGCGCAAAACGCGGCGTCAGGGCATAGCCCAGGCGGCCCCGCTGGTGCCAGCGTTCAATCAGCGCACGGGTTTGCTGATAGCTTTCTTCCGGCGTTTCGACGAGGTAATCGGGGGCGTTGCGATCCATCATCACTTTTCCGGCAATGATGCGCATATTCAGCGCTTCAGCCGCGCTGAATAAAGCCTCTACCGACTGAGGATGAACCGTGCCAAAAATCAACGCACTGGTGGTGCCGTTGGCCAGCAACTGGTGAAGAAAAAACGCCGACATTTGCGCGGCATGTTCCGGGCAGCGGTACTGGCCTTCTACCGGGAACGTATACTGATTCAGCCATTCGAGAAGCTGTTCACCAAAGGCACCGATCATTTCCGTTTGGGGATAGTGGATATGGCAGTCGACAAAACCCGGCATGATCAACTTACCGCGCAAATCGATCACGGCGTCTGGACGCAGGCTGTCGCTCACCTCATGCCAGTCATGCAGCGCCACGACGCGGCCCTCACGTAAAATGAGCAGGCCATCGTCGATATAACGCGCCTGGGCTAAAATAGCCTCAGGATCTTTTGCCACGTCGACGAAATCGAAAAAGCTGGCGCGAATCGCTGTGTCCGGGCTTGTAAACATAGGGTTTCCTCTTACCGGACGCGTCATCTCGTCGTCCTGTTCCTTTAACACTCTCTATAGGTAATCACGTTGCAAGAGTCGTGCCAGCAGCAGTTTAATTAAAATCCTTTATTTTCATAAAGATAGATGGATTTATTTGTTGCGCAACATTTACGCTGACAAATTCACCACGCAACCGATTGCTCATTCAAGGCAATCGGTTGCTAACCCATCTGCCGCCTGAATGCTTCCCCGGCAGCGTCGGGCACTGCACGGTTTCAGTGCAGCCTGCGCTAAAACAGCGCAACGTCGCGGTCATCATTGCCTCAGAATTCAACGGGCATACGCAAAACTGACATGCTAAGGTGATGCAAACACCACGAAACGGGATAAGGGAAAAGCGAGATGATTATATTTGTTACGGGGGCCACCGCAGGATTTGGCCAAAGCATTACCCGCCGGTTCATCGAAACCGGTCATAAGGTCATCGCCAGTGGACGTCGTGCAGAACGCCTGAAGGCGCTAAAAGCGGAATTGGGCGACAATCTGTATACCGTTCAGTTAGATGTGCGTAACCGGGCATCCATTGAAGAAGCCATCACGCAGTTGCCTGATGCGTGGCGTCATATTGATGTTCTGGTGAATAACGCGGGCCTGGCGCTGGGCATCGAACCGGCGCACCGGGCAGATGTGAATGACTGGGAAAATATGATCGACACCAATACCAAAGGGCTGGTCTATATGACGCGCGCCGTCTTGCCTGCCATGGTAGAGCGTAACGTCGGCCACATTATTAATATTGGTTCCATTGCCGGGAGTTGGCCTTATGCCGGGGGCAATGTCTATGGGGCAACCAAGGCATTTGTGCGCCAGTTCAGCCTCAACTTACGTACCGACTTGCACGGCACGGCACTGCGCGTGACCGATATTGAGCCGGGCCTGGTCGGCGGTACCGAGTTTTCCAACGTGCGCTTTAAAGGCGACGATGACAAGGCCGATCGGGTTTACGAAGGCGCGACAGCCCTGACGCCCGAAGATGTCACCGAAGCCGTTTACTGGGTGGCGACACTGCCGAAGCACGTCAACATTAACACTCTGGAAATGATGCCTGTCAGTCAGACCCTGGCGGGACTGAAAGTCCACAAACCCTGATCGCAGCGCCAGCCGCCCGGGCTGGCGTTTACGCTTTGCCCCAGCCCACCACGATAATTACCATGCCGCTCAGAGCAATCAGTGCGCCACTCCAGTCCCATACGCTCAGCCTGACCCCGTCGACCACGCGCAGCCACAGCAACGCCGTCAGCACATAAACGCCGCCGTAAGCCGCATAAACACGTCCGCTGGCGGCAGGATGTAAGGTGAGCAACCAGACAAACAGCGCCAGGCTTAATGCGGCAGGAAATAACAACCAGACAGAGGCGCCCTTCTTCAACCAGAGCCACGGCAGAAAACAGCCAATAATTTCCGCCAGTGCGGTTATAAAAAACAGGAAGGTGGTTTTGAGCAGCACGATAATCTCTCTGACAGGTAAACAACATGCACACAACTGGTGAGCAAGTAATCGTCAATGGTATACTATCCTCATTTGATGCAATAGTTTTACCCATAGGTAAAAGCAGAGTTAATCGAAGGATATTACGATGAAAAAATTGGTTCCGGTTCTGATGGTGGCCCTGCTTTCTGCGACCGCCCTGTCTGTGAGTGCAGCTACCGATCACCTGATTATTGAAAACGGCAGCAGCGCGCTAAATAACGAAGCGGCACGCCAGAGTAAAGAGCAGTGGAATGATACGCATATGCTGCGTAATAAAGTGAACAATCGGGTGGAAAAAGAGTTCGATAAGGCCGATCGCGCCTTCGACACACGGGATAAGTGCGAACAAAGTGCTAACCTGAATGCTTACTGGGAACCGAACACGCTGCGCTGTTTAGATCGCCGCACAGGCCGCCCGGTACTGCCGTAAATTTCAGCTATAGTAATGACTGACGCATGACAAAAGGAAAGGGTTATGAAGATCAAGACTGCATTACTGACAGCGACATTTTTGGCATTCCCCTTGCTGGCTCAGGCATCCTGCGAATCTGTAAAAGCGGATATCAGCCAGAAAATCATTCAAAACGGTGTGCCCGAATCTGGCTTTAGCCTTGACGTGGTCGCCAACGATCAGGTTGATCAGGCGGGCGGTCAGGTGGTCGGTCATTGCGACAACGACAGCCAGAAAATTGTCTATAAAAAGCTGGGCCGCGATGAAGGTGCATCTGTACCGGACAGCGCAGGCAGCTCGCAAGATACCTCAACACAATAACGTTCAGGGCGACGATAACTGTCGCCCTTTCTTTTGCCGCGCTATCCCTCTGACCGCCTGTCACGCAACGCGTTACTGCTGCTCCCGCCTTATTCAGCCTGCTGTGGCTGTTGGCGCGGCATTTTCCATGCTACCCACATCGTCAGTAACGCAATCACCAACGCCACGATAAATACCGAATGCAGCGATGCGGCAATGGCCTGCAGCATATGTTGCAGGACATCGGGAGCCAGCCGATCACGGGTTTCCTGTGACATGATTTGCTGAACCGGGTCCTGCGCCTGCGGCAGTCGCCACTGCAGATTCAGATTCAGCACGGCACCCATCACCGCCGTACCCAACGCCGAACCGATCATGCGGCTAAACATGACCGACGCGGTACAAATACCGCGCACGTCATAATCAGCATGATTCTGCACGGACACCAGAAAGGTCGTGCTGGTCATTCCCATGCCGGTGCCGATGACAAACGCCGTAAATCCGGCCTGAAACAGCGAGCTTTCTCGGTGTAACAGCAGCAGCAAGGCGCTGCCGCTAATCAGCAACAGCGCGCCCAACAGCGCGGTAAAGCGGTAGGATGTCACCAGCATCAAACGGCCACTCAGGGTGCTTGCCAGCGGCCAGCCTATCGACATCATCGCCAGCGCGGTTCCCGCCTGAAGCGGCGATCCTCCCGTCACGCCCTGAATCCAGGTCGGCAGAAAAGCGCTGACGCCCATCATGGTCGCACCAATCACCAGATTGCCTAAGTTTCCTGCGATGATAAGCCGGCTCTTCCAGATGACTAACGGAAACAATGGCGACCGGGTGCGCTGCTCATGGCGGGTTAACTGCCACCCCGCCACCAGGCCAATGAGCAAAAACAGCAACAGCCAGTATCCCAACTGCTCCGCCTGCAACAGCGCAATCAGTACGGCGCTGATACATAACGTCAGCCAGCCGCTGCCGGTCAGATTCAGGGACTGAGACGGCTGAGCTTTCTGCGGGTGAGCGGGCAACAGCGCCGCCAGCATCAGCATACTGATCATGCCAATCGGTACGTTGACCCAGAAAATCACTGACCAGCTAAAGTGCTGAACCAGCCATGCGCCAGACAACGGGCCGATAATGGCGGCGACGCCCCACACGCTGGACAACCACCCCTGCACGCTGGCCCGTTCACGCGGGGAATAGACGTCGGCCACGATGGTGGAACTCAGCGGCATGATGGCACCGGCACCCAGCCCCTGGAAGGCGCGGAAAATAATCAGCCAAAGCATACTTTGGGCAAAGCCGCAGAGCACGGACCCCATAAGAAAGAGGATGATGCCAAGGAACAGCATCTTTTTTCGTCCCCACAGGTCGGCCAGCCGTCCATAAAGCGGCACGCTTACCGCCTGCGTCAGGAGATAGACTGAGAAAACCCAGCCGAACTGCGAAAAGCCGCCCAGGTCAGCCACAATGGTGGGCATCGCGGTCGCCACAATGGTGACTTCAATAGCCGCCATAAACATCGCCAGCATACAGGCAAAAAGAATCCAGTGACGGCGCGATGGTGCGGAGGTGCTGTTGGTCATGATGCTCCCTTTTTGAGTCCTCTAAGGCTAGCGCAAATTCAGCGCGACAGGAATCACTTCAACTCAATATGTGACACCGTCACCTAATAGATGCGTTTTTAGGTAGTTTCGCCCTTAAACCAGTTGCTATAAGGGCTGAGGCGCTTTTGGGCTATTCCTATCTTCCTGATTTTTCCGATAAAAACTGGCGCGCTTCGCTTGGCGCTGCTATAGGAATAAAGCTGTATTTTCTGCAGTTGCTGAAATTACGCAGAAAATGGCAGCGGTTTTCGATCTTTAGCGACAGTCATGGTTTTGGAAGCTGCAATCAATTTAGCCGCTTTTGTCATGCTGTTTTGGGTATGTATAACAACAGATCTGTTAACAGGGAGAATCCATATGCATAACGCTTCACTGGCCAAACGTGCCGGTCTTGCGCTGCTTGCTGTTGTAGCAGTGTTGGGCGCACTGGTCTGGGGGCTTGGCTGGGATACACTGGTCGCCCGCAGAGTCGATCTGATTTACCTTGGACAGCAGCACCTGTTTTTGGTGTTTTGGTCAATGCTGTTCGCGCTGCTGGTCGGTATTCCCAGCGGTATCCTGCTCAGCCGCCCTTTTGCACGTCGCTGGGCGGAATACGTGATGCAAATCTTTAACGTCGGTAATACGCTGCCGCCACTGGCCGTTCTGGCGCTGGCCATGGTGGTCATCGGCATCGGTGACAAGCCTGCCCTGATCGCGCTGTTTCTGGCCTCCTTACTGCCGATTGTCCGTAACACCTATTCCGGACTCAGCGCAGTGCCGCCTTCCCTGCTCGAGGCGGCAAACGGCATCGGTATGACCAAGTGGCAACGCCTGCGTCAGGTTGAAATCCCTAACGCCTTACCGGTAATTCTGGCCGGCGTGCGCATCGCCACGGCCATTAACGTAGGCACCGCCCCGCTGGCCTTCCTGATTGGCGCCAGCAGTTTTGGCGAGCTGATTTTCCCCGGCATTTATCTTAACGACTTCCCTGTGCTTATTCTGGGTGCGGTTGCAACCGCGCTGGTTGCACTGGTGCTGGATATGCTACTGGCGTCATTAGGGCGCTATCTCAGTCCGCACGCTGCGGCATAACAATAAGGGGTTTGTAATGCTAACGCGCTGGATTAAGAGTTGTACTCTGGCATTGATGACCACGCTGGCACTCAGCCAGACCGTACAAGCCGCCACACCGCTGGTGCTCGCGACTAAAAGCTTTACCGAGCAACACATTCTGTCTGCCATGACGGTGATGTGGCTGCAAAAGAAAGGCTTTGACGTTGTCCCGAAACGCAACATCGCGACCACCATCAGTCGTAATGCCATGATCAATAAGCAGATCGACATGACCTGGGAATACACGGGTACCTCGCTGATTATCTTCAACCATATCAACAAACCGATGTCCTCTGAGGAGGCTTACAACACCGTTAAAAATCTGGATGCCAAACTGGGCCTTATCTGGCTCAAACCGGCCCCGATGAACAACACCTATGCCTTTGCCATGCAGCGCGCCCGGGCTGAAAAAGAAGGCATTTCTACTCTGTCGCAACTGGTTGCAAAAATGGAACAGGTGCGAAAAACGGACCCGAAACACAACTGGCGTCTCGGTCTGGACCTGGAATTTTATGGCCGTTCCGATGGGATGAAGCCCCTGCAGAAGGCCTATAACCTGACGCTCGACAGGCCACAGATTCGCCAGATGGACCCGGGCCTGGTCTACAACGCTGTACGCGATGGTTTTGTTGATGCCGGGCTGATTTACACCACGGACGGGCGCGTGAAAGGGTTCGATCTTAAGGTGCTGGAAGACGATAAACACTTCTTCCCCAGCTACAACGTGACGCCGGTGGTGCGTAAAGACGTCCTGGAGAGCCATCCCGGTCTTGAGGCGGCGCTGAATCAGCTTTCCCCGCTGATTACCGACGAGGCCATCACCGAGATGAACAAGCGGGTGGACATCGACCACCAGTCACCTGAACAGGTGGCGCGCGATTTCCTTCAATCCAAAAACATGCTGTAAGGAGGCATCATGGATACCCTTCATTACATCATTGATAACTGGAATAACCTGCTCACGCTCACCTGGCAACATACCTGGCTGGTGCTGGTCGCGGTGGGATGCGCCATTGTGATTGGCGTGCCGCTTGGCATTTTGATCGTGCGGTTCAAATGGCTGGCAACGCCGGTGCTCGGGGTTGCCACGATTGTACTGACCATCCCAACCATTGCCCTGTTTGGCCTGATGATTCCGCTGTTCTCCCTTATTGGTAAGGGAATCGGTGCCTTGCCCGCTATCACAGCGGTGTTCCTCTACTCATTACTGCCCATCGTACGTAATACCCACACCGCGCTGGAGAATCTGCCAGATGGCCTGCGTGAAGCCGGTCGCGGCATTGGCATGACGTTCTGGCAGCGCCTGCGTTGGGTGGAGATTCCCATGGCGCTCCCGGTGATCTTCGGTGGTATCCGTACCGCTGTGGTCATGAACGTCGGCGTGATGGCTATCGCTGCCGTAATTGGCGCGGGCGGCCTGGGCATGCTGTTGCTGGATGGTATCAGCGGCAGTGATATTCGTATGCTGATCGCCGGGGCGCTGATGATTTGTCTGTTGGCTATTGTTCTTGACTGGCTGCTGCACCGTTTGCAGCTGGCGCTGACTCCTAAGGGAATTCGATAATGATAAAACTTGAAAATCTGACGAAAACCTTCAGCCAGAAAAATGGCACGCTGATGAAAGCGGTGGACAATGTGAGTCTGGAAGTTCCCGCCGGAGAAATGTGTGTGCTCCTGGGCCCTTCCGGTTGTGGTAAAACCACCACGCTGAAAATGATTAACCGGTTGATTCCCGCCACCAGCGGCCGGATTTTAATTAACGGCGAAGATACCAGTACGCAGGACACCACCACCCTGCGCCGCAATATCGGTTACGTGATCCAGCAAATCGGCCTGTTCCCCAATATGACGATTGAAGAGAACATTACCGTCGTGCCACGCATGCTGGGCTGGGATAAGAAGCAGTGCCGCGAGCGGGCAACGGAGTTGATGAGCATGGTGGCGCTTGATCCGCACAAGTTTCTGCACCGCTATCCGCGCGAAATGTCCGGGGGCCAGCAGCAACGTATCGGGGTGATCCGCGCGCTGGCGGCGGACCCACCAGTGCTGCTGATGGATGAGCCTTTCGGCGCGGTAGACCCGATAAACCGGGAAGTGATTCAGAACGAGTTTCTGGATATGCAGCGCCAGTTAAAGAAAACGGTGATGCTGGTCAGCCACGATATTGATGAAGCGTTAAAGCTTGGCGATCGTATCGCGGTCTTTGGTCAGGGCAAAATTGTCCAGTGCGCCAGCCCGGATGAGTTGCTGGCAACGCCAGCAAACGAGTTTGTTGGCTCGTTTGTCGGTCAGGACCGTACCCTGAAGCGTCTGCTGTTAGTTCAGGCCGGCGATGTCACCGACCAGCAGCCGACAATCACGGTGAAACGCTCAACGCCGTTAACGGAGGCCTTTGGCACCATGGACGACAACGACATGCGTTCCATTACCGTGGTGGACGACGACGGTAAGCCATTAGGTTTTGTGAAACGTCGCGAAGCACGAAACGCCAGCGGTCGCTGCGAAGAGATGCTGCATACCTTTAAAGTCACCGGCAAAGCCGAGGAAAACCTGCGTGTGGTGCTGTCAAAACTCTATGAGCACAACACTGTATGGATGCCAATTGTGGATGAAGACGGACGCTACAGCGGGGAGATTTCTCAGGATTATATTGCTGACTATCTCAGCTCAGGGCGGACACGTCGTCGTCTGAACCCGTAACGAATCAGGGCCGCAATCGCATTGCGGCCCTTTTATGATTGACCTTGCTTCTCATCCCATATCACTGTCTGTTGGTGCTCTCAGACACATCACGTCTGAAAAAATAAAGCGTTCTGATTAGCGGACTACCCAGATATTGCGGTTTATATCAGGCTATTTTTGCACGGGCAAAATGCAGGTTATCCGCGTTTAGCCGCGAGATATCAAGATATGGCGACAGGTCGCGTTGCTCTGCGCGCGGTAAATAAGGCAACTCACCCAGAAGGGGCGCGGAAATCTGTTCACGCAGGACGGCAATGATATCGGCATAGTGCGCCAGTCCGGGATTAATACGGTTTGCGACCCAACCCACAAGCGGTAAACCGTCTGCCAGAATCGCCTCGGCCGTCAGCAGCGCATGGCTGATGCAGCCTAACTTAATACCGACGACTAAGATCACCGGCAGTTGCTGCTCGACCACCCAGGTCGAAAGCGGTTGCGTATCGTTCATCAGGCTGCGCCAGCCACCGGTGCCTTCGACCACCACGCGGTCGACAAGCTGATTGAGGTGCTGCAACCCTTGGGTGATTTGCGCATAGTCCACCTTTTCAGGCGGATAGCCGCAAATTTCCTCTTTCTCAAAAATCACCGGATTGACGGCATGATACGGCAGCGCAAGGGAAGAGGCGTTTTGCAAAAATAAACCGTCCTTGTTTCTCAGGCCCTCTTCTGTCCTGACCCCGCAGCGGGCAACAGGTTTGTAACCCGCTGCCCGCTCGTTCGCCTGACTAAAACTTTGTAGCAGCGCGCGTGAGACCACGGTTTTTCCCACTTCGGTATCGGTTCCAGTAATAAATAGCGTTTTCACTCGACTTCTCCTTCACAAGCGGTATGGGCTAATCGACGATTAGGCTTTCGTGCGAATTAACATTCTAAGGAAGGAAAAGGCCGGGCAGATTGCGTTAGCGCAAGGTTAGTGATGCTTAACCTTGCAGTAACTTAACTAACAGGTAACCACTGTAGAGTGAATCCTTGATCAAGGCGGCGGCGCCAAGTGTGCCAGGCTCAGTAAATTCAGTCGGTGCTAGCTGAATTTCAGCGCTGTAAGCAGGTAAAGATTGCTGATGAATCGTGTTCTGTACGGCGGGAAATAAAATATCTGCCGCCTGATTTAGCGGCGAACCTATAAGAATTTGTTGAGGATTAAAGATGTTGACCATCATGCCCAGGATTCTGCCAACGTGATGTCCCACCGTCGCGATCGCATCCCGGGCGAGCCGATCGCCGGCCTGCGCCGCCTCGCAGAGAGCGGAAAGCGTTAACGCCTGATGATGTAACAGGCTGTCAGGCTGGCCTGGCAGCCGTTGGGCGACCAGCGCTAGCAGGCTGCCGGTGCTGGCAACCGTCTCCAGGCAGCCGTGATTGCCGCAGTAGCACTGCTGACCGTAAGGATCGACCTGAGTATGGCCCACTTCGACCAGCGCCCGTCCGCTTTTGTGCAGCAGTTGACCGCCCGTGATGACACCCGCGCCGACGGTTTCATCGATCACAATCTGTATCACGTCCTGTGCGCCACGAGACGCACCAAACAACGACTCAGCCAGCGTCCAGGCTGAGATATCATGCTGGATAAATACCGGCAGACCGGTGCGTGCCGCCAGGGTGCTGCCCAAAGGCATATCATGACAACGGTAACCCGGTAAACGGTGCACGACGCCGGATGCGGCATTAATCAAGCCCGGCAAGGTGATGGCAATCGCGGTGAGCCTTTCTAACTGCTTCTGGTGCCGAATAAAAAACGCATCGACATGGTCGGTCAGAGTCGTCAGCAACGGCTGTGTTGGGTCATCGGGCAAAGGCAGATGATCCTCAACCCGCGCCCTGCTGCTCAGATCGCGTAAGGTGAGCGTCAATATGCCACGATGCAAACGGATAGCCAGATAGTGCCAGGCATCCGTATCAAGAATGAGGCCAATCGCCGGACGCCCACGGGCACCCGGCTCCTGAAACTCGGTTTCCTGAACCAGGTGGGCATCAAGCATTTCCCGCACGATTTTTGTGATGCTGGCAGGGGCCAGTTGGGCCCGTTTTGACAGTTCAATACGCGAAATGGGCCCATGCTGATCGATTAACCGGTAAACGACCCCCGCATTAATTTGTTTGATTTGGTCAATATGGCCAGGTTGACTGTCCGAACTCACACCCTGCTCCGGTTATTTTCGCGCTTCTAAATAAATATCCGCTATGGTGCGGCAGATTGGCTTGTTACGGCAAAGATTTGCTTAGATATGTGATTTATCACACATAATTTTTCTGACATTGTGGGATAGCTGCCCTTTAGCGACGCAGCAAAGCCATCATATGCATCATCTGCGCGCTCATCTCTCTTTCACCCGACCACACCAGCCACATCTCTGAGCGCGCATCCGGTTCCTTAAGCGGCAGCCATACCACATTCGCGAGGCGCGCGTGGCTAAATGACAGCGGCAGGATGGAAACGCCCAGCCCGGTCGCCACCAGTCCTAATATGGTCATCGCTTCACCGACTTCCTGAGTGATATAGGGCCGGATCTGATAGCGCTGCAGGAGATCAAGAATTTCGCTATAAAGCGCTGTCCCCACCTGGGGATCAAAAAACACAAAAGGTTCGCTGGCCAGTGCCTGTAGCGAAATCTGCCCTGCTGCGGCCAGCGGATGCGCTTTATGCACCACGGCACACAGCGGCTCACGCAGCAAAAGCTGATGATGCAGATCCGCAGGAAGCGGCGTGTTACGCATCACCCCAAGGTCCAGTTTCCCTTCATGCAGCGGAGCCAATTGCTGGCGGGTATTAATTTCCTGCATCTGAACATGCACCTCAGGCCAGCGCTGACGAAACCGATAAAGCGCATCCGACATCACGCCGATAAAAGCAGCAGAAGAGGTAAAACCAATGCGCAGCTCCCCCTCTTCACCGCGATGCAAACGCGCTGCGCGCTGCGTTGCCTGATCAACCTGCAGCAGGATGGCCCGCGCGTCCTGCAAAAACTGCTGTCCGGCGGGCGTGAGCTGCACGCTGCGATTGGTGCGGTTAAAGAGTTGCGCGCCCGTTTCCGCCTCAAGCTGCATAATTTGCTGACTCAGCGGCGGTTGCGAGATGTGTAAGCGTTGGGCTGCGCGGCCAAAATGAAGTTCTTCCGCAACGGCGATGAAATAACGCAGATGACGCAGCTCTATATTCATATGTTAAACATCTTATTTGAGATTATTAATATATTAGACAACCTAATCTGCCTTTTCTAGAGTAACGCTATGTTTTTACTCATAAGGACCCATTGTGAATCGCTCCTCACCTGCGCTACCGCTGGACAGAAACGTGCCGGAACAGTCTGACGTTCCCGCGTCTGACGGTATCGTGCGCGGCACACGCCCGTTTATGCGCGTCACGCTCGCCTTGTTCTCTGCCGGGCTGGCGACCTTTGCCTTGCTCTATTGCGTACAGCCTATTCTGCCGGTGCTCTCCACACAGTTTGGCGTTTCACCCGCCGCGAGCAGCATTTCTTTGTCCATTTCAACCGCAATGATGGCCCTGGGGCTGCTGGTTACTGGCCCGCTGTCGGACGCGATTGGACGTAAGTCCGTGATGGTGACGGCATTAATGCTGGCGTCAATCTGCACCCTGCTGTCGGCCACTATGACCAGCTGGCACGGCATTTTGCTTATGCGGGCGTTAATCGGCCTGTCGCTGAGCGGTGTGGCCGCCGTGGGGATGACCTACCTGAGTGAAGAGATTCATCCCAGCGTGATCGCCTTTTCAATGGGGCTGTATATCAGCGGAAACTCGATTGGCGGTATGAGCGGCCGTTTAATCAGTGGCGTGTTAACCGACTTTTTTTCATGGCGCGTGGCCATCGCGGCAATTGGCTGCTTTGCCCTGGCCGCCGCCCTGATGTTCTGGAAAATCTTACCGGAATCCCGTCATTTCCGTCCGGCCTCGCTGCGCCCACGCCATCTGGCGATCAATTTTCGACTGCACTGGCGAGATGCGGGATTACCGCTGTTGTTCGCAGAGGGCTTGTTATTGATGGGGGCCTTTGTGACGCTGTTCAACTACATTGGCTATCGCCTGCTGGGCGCGCCCTGGCATTTAAGTCAGGCCGTGGTGGGATTGTTGTCGGTTGTCTATCTGACGGGTTCATGGAGTTCGCCGAAGGCCGGGGCATTAACCAACAAGTTTGGTCGCGGTCCGGTGATGTTGGGTTCTACCCTGATTATGCTGACAGGCTTACTCCTGACTGCCTTTAACGCCCTTGTGCTGGTGTTTGTCGGTATGATGCTGTTTACCGCCGGTTTTTTCGCCGCCCACGCTGTTGCCAGCGGCTGGATTGGCCCTCGCGCCCGCCGGGCAAAAGGTCAGGCCTCTTCGCTGTATTTGTTCAGCTATTACGTGGGCTCCAGCGTGGCTGGCACGGCAGGCGGCTTTTTCTGGCATCAGTTTGGCTGGGGCGGTATTACGCTGTTCATCTCCGCTTTACTGCTGGTGGCACTGTGGGTTGCCTGGCAGTTGCACAGGCGCAAACTCTAGCAAATCTTAATAAATATTCCGGGTGGTTTGCTGCCCGGAATATCTCCTGTACAAGAATTGTCCGTATTATCAGCGTGATTGCTGATTTCACGCGTTTCCCCGCTATACTCGTTTTGATCCCAAAGATTAATGTAATCTTTGAATTCACAGCAAAGGGGAGACCTAATGGCGCGTTACTATTACGTCAACAAACAATCAGGCTACAACAATAATCATGTTGTGCATGCAAATGGCTGTAAATACCTTCCGGACCTGGAAGGTCGGCTGTTTCTTGGCACGTTTTATTCGGCGACCGCCGCCATTCAGCAGGCGCGCAAATATTATCCCGGCTCTTTAGGCTGTGAGGAATGTTGCCCGGTGACCGCGGCTAAACTTCAGCCTGCCCAGGACAGCGTGGCGCTTAAGCACGGCGTCGATTTCTGATTACGCGCGCCCGTTTGACGTAACGATGGCGGTTCCTGGCCGCCATCCTCAACCACTCCCGTGTTGCCCTTCATATCGCCCCTCTCTGCTGCCCGACAGCGGCCAATCATCCTTTCATCATCCCAGCCAGAAGTGGTCAATTCGTTAAGCTTTTTCGCTTTTTTCCGTTATCTTAGAGCCCTTACTTTCTGACAGGGATTTACCATGCGTGATAAATTTGCCGCATCTCAAATTGCGCTTCACTGGCTTACCGTTTTGCTGCTTATCGTCGCCTATGCCACCATGGAACTGCGCGGCTATGTCGAACGCGGCTCCTGGCAGCGTTTTGCCATGATGGTGACGCACTTCAGCGCTGGAGCGACCATTCTGGTGGTGATGTTGTCGCGGTTGTTGCTGAAAATCCGTCATCGCAGTCCTGCAATTATTCCCCCGGTGCCGCGCTGGCAAACCGGCCTGGCCCACCTGACGCACACACTGATTTATGCGCTTTTCATTACCCTTCCGGTGCTGGGTCTGGCATCGCGTTATCTGAAAGGACGTGAGTGGTGGTTATTTGGTATTCCGATGCCGATGGCCGGTGAGCCTGACTTTGATCTGGCGGACACACTGACCGACTGGCACGAGACGCTCGCCCCCTTAGGCTACTGGCTGATTGGCTTGCATGTGGCAGCGGCGCTGTTTCATCACTATGCCCTGAAAGATAATACGTTGCGGCGCATGATGCCCGGACAGCGTAATCGCCAGCCATAAACACCACCTGCAGGCGTCAGGCTAAAAAATTTCATCTTAATCGGCGCCTGGTGGTTCCACCCGGCGCTTAATTCCTCCACAATAACCGCTAAATTGTGACGCAGGTCACTCTCATGGGGTGAGCACTCTCATCCATTTTTGACGCACAGACTGATTTAACTTCTCATGCCATCAACAACTGTTTCCCGTAAAACGGCCTGGCTACGCGTGGTGCTGCTGGCCATTGCCGCTTTTGTTTTTAATACTACCGAGTTCGTGCCGGTGGGATTGCTTTCAGATATTGCTGCAGGCTTTTCGATGAAAACATCGGAAGTGGGCATTATGCTGACGATCTATGCCTGGGTGGTGGCCTTGTTGTCACTGCCTTTGATGCTGTTGACGCGAAATTTTGAGCGCCGGTTACTGTTAACGGTGCTGTTTAGCGTTTTTATTGCCAGCCATGTGCTCTCGACGTTTGCATGGAGCTTTAGCTCCCTGATCGTGTCACGTATTGGCATTGCGCTATCCCACGCCGTGTTCTGGTCCATTACGGCTTCGCTGGCCATTCGCGTTGCGCCTGCAGGTAAAAAGACCCAGGCGCTGAGCATGCTGGCGACCGGGACTGCGCTGGCGATGGTGCTGGGCGTGCCTATTGGCCGTATTGTGGGCCAGGCATTGGGCTGGCGTACCACATTCGGCGTGATCGGACTGTCTGGATTGGTGCTGATGATTATGCTTGTCCGCATATTGCCCCGACTGCCCAGCGAGCACACGGGATCGCTCAGCAGCGTTCCCCTGCTGTTCCGCCGTCCGGCGCTGGTGGGGATGTATCTGCTGGTGACGTTGGTGGTGACCGCGCACTACACCGCTTACAGCTACATTGAGCCCTTTATGCAGCTCGTCGCCAACGCCAGCGAGGGGTTCACGACGTTACTGCTGCTGCTGTTTGGTTCGGCGGGCATTGTCGGCAGCCTGTTGTTCAGCTCGCTGGGTAAAAAATTCCCCTCTGCACTGCTGATTGCCGCTATCGCCCTGGTGACCCTGTGCATGGGGCTGTTAATCTTCGCGGCTGTCCGCCCTGGGGCTATCATTACCCTGTGCGTGGTGTGGGGAATGGCCATGATGATGATCGGCCTGGGGATGCAAATCCGCGTGCTGTCTCTGGCCCCTGATGCCACGGATGTGGCGATGTCATTAATGTCAGGTATTTATAATATCGGTATCGGCGCGGGTGCGCTGTTAGGCAGTCAGGTTAGCGCTTATATGAGTCTGTCTGATGTGGGTAATGTGGGGGCGATGATTGGTCTGGCCGCACTATTATGGTGTGTCTATATTTTCAAACGTTATCCGCAGTTACGTTCTAATGGCTGATAATAACAGGCTTCAGATTTTATCTGGAGCCTGATGTTATTTACTGCTCCCCGTCACGCTCGTCTCAAATAAGATCACAGACCGTGCGACGTAAAACTCCGGAGCCCTTCTATGCCCTGCTAAATAGCCGCTTATCAGGGTGAATCATTCTGACGTCCCGCGAAATAGCGCTGCGTTCCGCCTCATCGAAAACGGTCAGGTTGCTGAACAGTCATGCACCGTCCAGCCTGACGTACCGGACATCGGTCTGGCTGAAGTAACGCGTCTGGCGGAAGTAAGTCCCCGGCCCTGTTTACCCGCCCATCGACGATAAAATGCCCCCTGAAAATACCTGCAATCCTTAAGCTTATATTCTTAGCCTTTTTTATGGTCGTTACGCCCAGCGGTGCAGGATCAACAGGTTTAAACGTGTTGTATTAAATGCTTAATTAAAATGCATCGCTCATTGATCAAGGAACGTATCGCGCATTGATTTAGGCCAATAGAATTTAACCCGCGGGTTATAAAGCCCGTCGGTTACTACGCAGAACTTAATATCACCTCAATAATCTCAACACTTCCATTACATCTGTTTACCCCGTATAACAGAGAAAATAATTAACGTCAGGTGTCATGATGACGAGAAAATGGTTAACGCTCTATTTATCGCGTAACGTCAGCCAGGTGATGCTGGAAGACTTTCGGGCAATTTTACCCGCGGATGGGTTGAAAATTTTTGTTAATGACTTAGACGACACACACCATGCCACAGTAGAATGTGTTCAGGCAGAGGATTCATGCGCACTCATCGCCTCTGCCGTTGTCGTGTGGCGTCAACTGGGCCATATCCACACGATGATGTACACCAAAGGCGAGCTGCAGCGTTCGGTTAATGAAGCGACCCAGTTTGAGCTGTTTACGTTGCTGAAGAACCATCGCGCCGTGCTACGGCTGGCGTAGCCCCGGAATAACAGTGTCCCTGAATATTCATCCCTAACAACCCTGACAGGATAAACATGAGAATTGGTCTGTTGTTCCCCATCGCTATCATCGTGGCCGGTATCGGTTTTCTCGCCTGGTTTATTGGCAGTGGCCTGGCCATGCCGGGCTCCTGAGCTTAACGTAGCTGACTGTCTTTACTGCCGCGACGGTTATACAGACTGCTGTCTTTTTGTTGCTTATCGATTTTTTCCTGACAGGCGACACAGTAGCGCACGCCTTTCAGTGCCTGACGACGCGCAGCCGGAATCGGCTCACCGCAAAGTTCACACTCTGTGGCGCTTTCTCCCTGACCAAGCGACTGTCGCACGCGTTCAATACCGTCGTTGACCGTACTGTCGATCTGTTCCTGTACCGCCCCTTCTGAAGCCCAACCGTTTGCCATTGCCATTTCCTTACTTCGTATCAAACACCTCTTAAATGTACAACATATCTGATATTTTGCAGGCAAAACGGCGCACGTCCCTGTGAGCCTGCTCAGCATGGGTTACTGTTTAATATCGACCTGATAAAAGATGTGTTTGCCAAAAGGATCGACTTCATAGCCGCTGACCGTATTGCGGACTGGCTCGTAAATGGTCGAGTGCGCAATCATGACGGCAGGCATTTGATCATGCATCATCTGCTGTGCCTGCAGGTACATGCTGGTCCTTTTACTTTGATCCGGTTCGGCCCGCGCCTGGGTGATCAGCGTTTCAAACGGCTGATAGCACCATTTTGAAGAGTTTGAACCGCCTTTCGCCGAGGTACAGCTGTAGAGCGGCCCGAAGAAGTTATCAGGATCGCCCGTCGCAGTGGTCCAGCCCATCAGCGCGGCCTGATGTTCGCCGCTGCGCACGCGTTTAAGGTATTCGCCCCATTCATAACTGACGATATTGGCTTTAATGCCAACTTTGGCCCAGTCAGCCTGAATCATCTCCGCCATCCTGCGCGCGTTGGGATTGTAAGGGCGCTGAACCGGCATTGCCCACAGCGCGATTTCCGTACCCGGCTTCACGCCAGCCTCTGCCAGCAGTGCTTTTGCCTTTTCTGGATCGTAGTCATAATCCTTAAGATCCTTGTCCGCGCTCCATACACCCGGCGGAAGGATGTTTTTGGCAACCGTACCTGTGCCTTTAAAAATCGCCTCAATGATGGCCGGCTTGTTTATCGCCATAGCCAGCGCCTGGCGGACTTTCACATTATCTGTCGGCGCTTTGGTGGTATTAAACGCCAGGAACCCCGTGTTCAATCCTGCCGCCTGCTTCAGGGTGATGTCCTTGTTCTGCCGCATTTTTTCGAGATCGGCCGGATTCGGGAACGGCATCACCTGACACTCATTTTTTTCCAGCTTGGCATAACGGACCGCCGCATCAGGCGTGATGCTGAAAATCAGCCGATCAAGTTTGGCTTTTCCCTGCCAGTAGTCAGGAAACGCCTTGTACAGAATGCGTGAGTCTTTTTGATACTGAACCAACTGGAAAGGCCCGGTACCGATCGGGTCCATATCGACCTTCTCGGGCGTGCCCGCCTTCAGCATTTTGTCAGCGTATTCAGCAGAGTGGATGGAGGCAAAATACCAGGCCAGATCGGCAAGAAAAGGGGCTTCAGGATGAGCCAGCGTAAAACGCACGGTATGGTCATCTACGCGATCGATGTGGGTGATGAGCGTCGCCAACTCCAGGCTGTCAAAGTTGGAATAGTTGCCACCCGATACCGCATGATAGGGATTTTTACTGTCCATCTGGCGCATAAAAGAGAAGATCACATCATCCGCGTTAAACGCGCGGCTGGGCGTAAACAGCTTATTACTCTGGAATTTGACGTTATGACGCAGATGGAAGGTATAAACCTTACCGTCGGGACTGATGTCCCACCGCTCTGCCAGGCTCGGAATCAGTTTCGTTGTACCAGGCTTAAAATCTACCAGGCGGTTGAATACCGGCACTGCGCTGGCATCCACGCTGGTTCCCGAGGTGTAAAGTTGCGGATTAAAGTTCTCCGGGGAGCCTTCTGAGCAGTACACCAACGTTTTCGCATTGACGCCGCTCGCCAGAGCAATACCCGCAGTAAGCAGTGCCAGGGTCGTTAGCCTGTTTCTCATTATTGTCCTCGCTTTCTGTTGACTTCCGTTAGTCAGAATATCTAAATGAATTATTTAGATGTTTGATAGATAGCATGAATCTCCACCATAGCGAACCCCGCAGTACGTCAACTAATAAGGATTAGTGATGACCGACAAACTTCAGACGCAACTGATCACGCGTTTTTTTCGTTACCTGGCGGTAAGCAGTCAAAGTGATGCCAGGTCGAGCACATTGCCGAGTACCCCGAGCCAGCACGCGATGGCGAAGCTGCTGGCGGACGAATTGCGCGAGCTGGGCCTTGAGCAGGTTGTGATTGATGAACATGCCACAGTGACCGCGGTAAAACCGGGCAACTGCCCCGGCGCGCCTCGCATTGGGTTTATTACGCACATCGATACGGTTGACGTCGGGCTGTCCCCTGACATCCATCCACAGATCCTGACCTGGCAAGGAGAAGATCTCTGCCTGAACCCGCAACAGGACATCTGGCTGCGTCGGGATGCACATCCGGAGATCGCGCCCTACACCGGTCAGCCGATCATTTTCAGCGACGGCACCAGCGTATTAGGGGCGGATAATAAAGCGGCGGTGAGCGTCGTCATGACGCTGATGGAGAATTTACAGGGCAAACATGGCGATGTGGTGGTGGCGTTCGTCCCGGACGAGGAGATCGGCCTGCGCGGGGCTAAAGCGCTGGATCTTGAAGCCCGCTTTAACGTGGATTTTGCCTGGACGATTGACTGCTGTGAACTGGGCGAAGTGGTGTATGAGAACTTCAACGCGGCCGCAGCGGAAATCCGCTTTACCGGCGTACCGGCGCATCCGATGTCGGGGAAAGGCGTGCTGGTTAACCCCTTGCTGATGGCCCACGATTTTATCAGCCACTTCGACAGACAGGCGACGCCGGAACATACAGAGGGCCGTGAAGGCTATATCTGGTTTAACGAAATGCAGGCCAACGCCAGTGTTGCAACGCTTAACGCATCGATTCGCGATTTCGATCTGACAAGTTTCGCGGCACGAAAACAGCAGCTTCAACAGGTTGTCGAGCTTATCGCCGCACGCTATCCCACGGGCAAGGTAGAGATGACCGTTCGTGATATTTACAGCAACATTAGCAACGCTATTGGTGACGATCGTCGGGCCGTTGATCTGATTTTTGCTGCCCTGCGCGAACTGGATATTGCGCCCAAAGTGATCCCTATGCGTGGCGGTACCGATGGTGCAGCGCTTTCTGCCAAAGGATTATTAACACCGAACTTCTTTACGGGCGCGCATAACTTTCATTCACGCTTCGAGTTTCTGCCCGTCACCTCGTTTGTGAAGTCCTATCAGGTGGCAGAGAAGCTGTGCTATCTGGCAGCGGAATAGTTCATCAGGAAAGCCGTTGTAAAACACCGCCTTCGCGATGAAGGCGGTGCACAGGTTTCGCTTAGAAGGTTACCCAGTCGCCGTTATCCGCGGTGGCGGTTTTCGGCTGAAGAGGTGCCGATGGGCTGGCCGGTGTTGATGGTGGTTTTCGGCTGGTCACGAGTGCCGCTGGCGCATCACTGGACAAACGGAACTGCGCCACCGAAGCCTGCAAGGCTTCCGTTTGCAGGGCCAGCGCACTGGCAGCGGCAGACACTTCTTCGACCAGCGCGGCGTTTTGCTGCGTCACGCTGTCCATTTCGGTCACCGCCGTGCCGACCTGCGAAATGCCTTTGCTTTGTTCTTCTGAAGCCTCGGCGATTTGCTTCATGATCGCATCAACATCCTGAACCGACTTCAGGATACCGCTCATGGTGCCGCCGGTGGTGCTGACCAACTGGGCGCCCTTTTCCACGCGCTCAACCGAATCGGCAATCAGACTGGCGATCTCTTTCGCTGCACCGGCGCTGCGCTGCGCCAGGTTTCTGACTTCACTGGCTACTACCGCAAAGCCACGGCCCTGTTCGCCAGCGCGGGCCGCTTCCACTGCGGCGTTGAGCGCCAGAATATTGGTCTGGAAAGCAATGCTGTTGATGACGTTGGTGATCTCTGCAATTTTCTTCGAACTGTCAGAGATGCCGTTCATGGTGGTCACCACTTCACCCACCAGGCTGCCGCCCTGTTTCGCCGTTACCGTTGCCGCTTCGGTCAGCGTGCTGGCCTGGCGCGCATTTTCCGCATTGAATTTCACGGTCGCCGTCAGTTGTTCCATACTGGCAGCGGTTTGCTCCAGCGCGGCGGCCTGCTCTTCGGTGCGGGATGACAGATCGTTATTACCAATCGAAATCTCGGCGGCACCGCGTGAAATATTTTCCGTACCGCTGCGAATAGCACTGACGGCTTCGCGCAGACTGTCCTGCATGGCGCTCAACAGCGGCACCAGTTTACCAACGCAGTTACGGCCCATATCCTCGACGGGTTTGCTCAGGTCACCTTTGGCAATCACTGAAAAATGCTCGCGAATTTTTTCCAGCGGCTTGACCAGCATTTTGACCAGATAACGGTCGGTAAACAGCAGAATCAGCAAGCCTATCACCACCGTGACTGAAATCATTGTTTTCGTCATCGCGGTCAGACGATCGACTTCGACGCGCGTTTGCCCCAGTTTTACGCTGGCCACTTTATTGAAGTTTTCAGTACTGGCACCGAAGGCACGGCTCAGGGCGGGCGTGACGTCATTCGCCTGTTGGCGATAAACATCCAGCGAATCCTGACGGGCACGCTGAAGCTGAACAGTAACGCCCTGGTCGAGCAATTTTTGCCATTTATCAATCACGTCATTGGCAACGGCAGGGTCCATCGGGCCAGGAGAAAGCTGTTTAAACAGGGTTAACTGCTGAGACATGCTGTCTAATGCCTGTTGTACGGGCGCAAAAGCCTCATCGTTTTGCGCCACACCGGCCGTTTTTTTCTCCATTACGCGCGACAAACGCGTGATCATACGAAAATACTGATCGTTACCTTTACTCAACGCGGTCATCTGCTCAACGATATGGCGGTCGACATCATTGCCGTCACTTAATGACGTAAGTGAATGAATGCTGAACAGACCGATACCGCTCCACAGCAGGCAAAACAGCCCGAGTATCGTCAGCATTACCGCGCGAATAGTGAAATTTTTAAGCATACCCATACTGAAATCCCTTAAACGTTAACCCGTAAAACCGGGCGTATGGGATATATCGGCAGAAAAGCCGAAAATGTAACGGTATTGTTATACTTTTTTATGCGGTCACGGCTGCGTGGCAATAAATCATAGCCTGCAGTGAAAATCAGGCCCGGCGGTGGCCGCAAGTGCATCCGGCACTGACGAATCTGGCCCTACAGCCGCACCATTCGCGCCATCATCAGGCGAAACAGAGACAGGCGGCGACGCATAAAGCCCCGCAGCAGCCTGAATGACGCCTTACCCTCGCCGCCAAGTGACATTGTCACGTCACTGTCAGCGCGCCAGATGGGCCATGAGCGTTCTCCGTCAAGCTGCGTCGTCTTACTGTTTACGTCGCGGGCGAAGCGGAACCAGTAGTCGCTAACCTGCTGCGCAAAGGCGCGGTCTGCAGCCGTGAAGCAGCGGTCTTCACTGATTACGGGCATGTTCTCAAGGGTATTCATCACGTAGGGGATTTCATTACCGTGCCAGGTGCCGTGCGGGTAGAGATCCCGGGCATTTTCAGAGACGTAATCAAACCAGTAACGCCAGCCCGGCATAGCGACTTTTTGCTGTGCCCGCATCACCAGCCAGGGAAGAAGCGTAAAGGTCATATCGCGTGCTGCGGCGCGCCCGAGCAGCGCATCCTGCTCAACACGGTAAATCCACTTCAGCACACGATAGCTCAACCGGTTTTGGTGGCGAATCCGATCTACCACGGTGGCGGCATCGACGCCGAAATACTCCAGCACGCTGGCCTCGTCGCTGTTGCTCCCGGCCATCAGCGGCAGAGGATGCTGGCGTCCGGCCATAAAGGTCTCCAGCACAGGGGCAGGCAGAACTGTATCGCCCGCGATAGCAACCGGGCCGAGTCCATAGCGGCTGTCCAGGGCCCAAAAGGCATCGGCAGGCAGCGCGCGGAGCTGTTCCATGCTGGCATCAGCGGGTAAACCCAAACCGGTGGCGACCTTCACCCCTTTCTTAAGCGCCGCAGCGCGGGGAACGTCAGGCAGGCTGTAGGCACTTTGCACTATCCCTTTGTGGAAAAGACCAGCCGCCAGCGGTGAGCAGCAGAGTGATAACACGCTACGTGCGCCCGAGGATTCACCGAATAGCGTAACGTTACTGGCATCGCCGCCAAAGGCGTGAATGTGCTGCTGTACCCATTTTAATGCCGCGATCTGATCCAGCAGGGCAAAATTATGAAGTGTGCCGCTCGCCGACTGCTCCTTTTCCATGGCCGGATGCGCAAAAAAGCCCAGATGGCCCAGTCGGTAGTTAATCGTGACGATCACCGCCCCGCGTGAGGCCAGCGGTTTGCCATTATAGGGTGCCAGACCACCCGAACCGATCGTGAAACCGCCACCGTGCAGCCACACCATCACCGGCAAGGGTTTTTCTGGTCGCAGCTCTGGCGTCCAGACATTCAGGTAAAGACAGTCCTCGCTGAAATCACCGGGATCGCCCCCGCCCATGGCAAGACAATAGTCGCGGTTCTGCCAGCTCGCGGCAGAAAAGTGCAGCGCACGTCGTACGCCCTGCCAGGGTAGCACCGGCTGGGGCGCACGCCAGCGTTGTTTCCCCACTGGCGGTGCAGCGTAGGGAATGCCTTTAAACACGAAGATGCCCTCATCAATGCCGCCCTGCAGCTCTCCGTCAGCGAGGGTGATCTTCAGGCCCTTTTCATTTTTCATGCGTTGTTCCTTGTCTGCGTCCGCTGTCATTATTTCAGGCAATTTGCCGTTGTCCAGAAAGGGGAACGGTAAATACGCCTAAAACGCACCGGTTACGCACGCCGTCGTTGACCGCTACCCGCGAACGTGTTTTTAGTACAGCGTATCGTTTAACCCGTTAGAGGAACGGAAAATGTTCAGTGGCATCAATCAACTTTTTGTTCGAATGACCGATCATCCTGATTTTGGCAAGCTGTTGTTACGTTTGACGTTGGGTGGATTACTGCTGTTTCACGGTGAATTCAAGCTGGTACACGGCGTGGGCTGGATTGCTCACCTGCTGCGACAGCACGGCCTGCCGGGCTTTCTTGCCTGGGGCGCATGGCTGGGTGAAATAGTTGCTCCGCTCATGCTGATTGTGGGATTCATGACGCGGCCTGCGGCGTTTATTATTGCGGTAAATATGGTGGTGGCAACGCTGCTGGTAAAAACCGGGGCGGTGTGGCACCGCACGGACGTGGGAGCCTGGGCGCTGGAAACCGAAGCGCTATTCCTGCTGGGAGCCTTTATCATTATGTTGCTGGGCCCGGGGAAATATACGCTAATACGCGATTCCCGGTTGCAGTAGCTGAGTAAATCGGGGCGATAGCCGCCCCGATGTTGTTATGCCTGTATGCCACACCGCTCAAGTGAGGCTTGTTGTCGTGCGGCGTACAGCGCCATTTCGTCCAGTACGGCACAGCCCAGTGCGGTTTCAAAGCTGCTGCGGCTTGCCTGACCCGCAGAACGCGCCTGCGTTTTATCCCCAAGGTTAGACTGAAAAATACCTGCCGCACTCACCGGCAGAAAATCCTCATAAATAATGGGATCGGCCAGCACCCGGCCCTGGTCGATCAGGCTATCCAGTGATTCACCATGCCGAGGCGGTTCCGCCTGCCCCTTGTCACTGAGGCGATAATGAAACCAGGCGAGTCCCGCCTGGCGCAGTTGCGTTTCGTTATCCGGGAAAGCCTGAAATACGGCGTTTAACTGCTGCTGATGCTGTTGATTGTCAGCCCCGCTACCGGCCTCATTGAGCAGCCGATCATAAAGCGCGCGCCCTTGCGGCGTTAAGGCGGCACCGCGCTGTTCAATCTCACCAAAACGTGCAGTGTGGGTGCCCTGATAGCCATCTTTGAAAACCACAGGTTCTTCCAGCGCTTTAAAACTGGTCTGACGCAGTAAAATGGGGACGCTGCGCCGTGGTGGGCCTTCAATAACCGCTTTGGGATCGATACCGCGTGCCGGCATTAACGCCTGGACGCGGTCAATGTCCAGCGTGCGTGGCGTAAGATGGTTGATATGACAGGCAGGGAAACACACCACGTCGGCAATCAACCGGTGTTGCTGATTGAGCGCCTGATAGGTTTTACTCTCAACGAGGCTGTGTGAGTGCCAGCGAAACGTTTCTAACGCCTCGTCGATAAACTGCTGCGCCTGCGCCTCGGTCAGTCCGCCCTGCTGCTGATGCTGTTTAATCAACGCGCGGCAGCCCGCGGTGAAAATATCCCGCGAAGCCAGAATAGTTGTGGCGTCGTCGCGCAGCGCCTGATCCTCGATGAGTTCCAGTCGCAGTAATGAGGTGAAGATACGGAAGGGATTGCGCCGCAGTGCCTCGTCATCAATGGGACGAAAAGCGGTTGAGTGAACCGGCACGCCCGCCTGAGAAAGGTCGTAATAGCCTACCGGGAACATGCCCATCACAGCGAACATCTGGCGCAACATGGCCAGCTCTTCAGCACTGCCGACGCGAATCGCGCCGTGACGTTCCAGGTTTAAACGGCTCATCTCATCAGCCTGGGTTAAGCGTTGCTGCAATGCACTATCTGCCGCCAGCGTATCCTGATTAACCTCTTTGACTAACTGCATCAGCGTGCCGTAGAGCGGCACCTCTTGCTGATACATGTCCGACATTGCCCTTGAAAAGCCGGTACGGATGGCATCCGCACTTAAAAAGTTATCCATAATAACCACCTGACAGCGTGAGCGTTGCAGCTACTGTAATCCAACGCGTTGTCGCCAGCGGAAAATATCATGAATTTGTGATCGGCTTAAAACCATAACGGTTTTTAATCACCAGCATTATCGTCGTGAGCACGGCCGGAATCGCCAGCAGTAAAAAGATCATGTTGAAAGACCAGCCCAGCGTCAGCATTTCGGCCCCCACAAACGCGCTCAGGATGGCACCGAGTCGTCCAACACCGTGCATCCAGCTGGAGCCGGTCGCGCGGGCATGAGTGGGATAATAGCTGGCTGATAAGGCATTCATGCCGGTGTTGGCCCCGTTAAAACAGAAGCCGCTAAAAAAGGCAATGCTGCTCATTATGGTGACCTGTGCCGGTGAGAACCCTAACGCCACAATGGCAATGCCACCGCAAAAGTAGATGACGGCCAACGCCAGGTTGGCATTGAACCGGTCCATTAACCATCCGGCAAATAAGGAACCCAGCGTGCCGCCCGCTTGATACATCGCAGTAATAATCGCGGCCTGGGTAACGGTCATCCCCTGCTTGCTCACCAAGGAAGGCAGCCAGCTGCCTATCAGATAGACCAGAAACAGTCCCATAAAATAGCCGCCCCACAGCATCAGGCTGCCGGTGCGATAACGGGGGGAAATCACCGTCGCGATGGCATTCTTTTCAGGCAGCGCAGCGTCCGCTTCAGAGGCGTGAAACTGGCTATGCGAGTGGGTGCTGCCGGGGATAATACGTTCCAGAATGGTTCGGATGCGTTCTGCTGGCGCACCCCGGCTAATGAGGAAACGCACGGATTCAGGAAGCTGCTTTACTAATACCGGCAGCACCAACAGCGGCAGAATGCCGCCTAATAACAGGACGGAATGCCAGTTGTAGCGCGGCAACAGCCAGGACGCAGCAAATCCGCCACTGGCTGCACCAAAGGTGAAGCCGCAGAATACCACGGTGATAATAAACGAGCGTCGGCGTTCAGGGGCATATTCGGCAACCAGCGTGCTGACGTTCGGCATGGCTGCGCCCAGCCCCAGCCCGGTCAAAAAGCGGAACAGTACCATCTGTTCAATGGAATGGGAAAACGCGGTGGCCAGCGTCCACAGGCCGAAAAAAAGCACGCTGAAAATAATCATTAAGCGACGGCCAAAGCGGTCGGCCAGCGGCCCGGCAACCATTGCGCCCAGCGCCAGGCCGATGAGTGCCGCGCTGATCACCACGCCCAACTGCGAATTGGTCACGTTCCAGGCCGTTTTCAGCGAGGGGGCGATGAAGCCCATAATGGCGATATCCATGCCATCGAGGGCGACCACGATAAAACAGAGGACAATCAATCGAATTTGGCCACCGCTCAGGCTACCCTGATTGATTAACCGGCGAACATCTACCGCCTCAACGCTGCTCACGGGCAACCTCTCCTTAACGAAATAAACCATCAGTTTTGGTAGAAAAAACGGCGCTTATGATAGCCGATCGTTAATGATAAAACGCAGAATTTTGCATGCAAATAATAATCATTCAACAAGCGAATAATTAAGTCGATGATTTTACAGCGACTGCGCGCAGGCCATGACGAAAGGAATCGTAGCGCAGGTATTTATTATCAATAACTTACAGGGATTACCGTTAAAAAGTACACTTTGTTAATAAATATTTGCAGCAAAGTTAACAAAATCCGGTTTAAATAGTTGCCAGTCACCTGGCAATGTCATTAAGTTTGGGAAATGGAAAAAAATATCCTTTTCAATCAGCGCATTCGCTTGCGTCATTTACATGCCTTTGTTGCCGTTGCGCAGCAGGGAACGCTGGGGCGTGCAGCCGAGACATTGAGTCTCAGCCAGCCTGCACTCTCTAAAACCCTTAACGAATTAGAGGAACTGACAGGCGTCAGGCTGTTTGAACGTGGCCGACTGGGCGCACAGCTCACCACCATGGGGGAGCAGTTTCTGACCCATGCGGTAAAAGTGCTGGATGCACTGAACCATGCCGGTCAGAGCTTTAACGAACAGATTAATGAGCGTCCGGTGATTATCCGCCTTGGCGCGCTGACCACGGCCGCCATGGGCATGCTGCCACAGATTCTCGATCGCTTTCATCAGCTGCGCCCCAATACCACCATTCAGGTTGCCACCTTACATAACAATGTGTTGCTGGCCGGGCTAAGAGCTGGTGAATTTGACATTGGTATTGGTCGCATGGCCGACAAAGAGATGATGACCGGCTTAACGTATGAGCTTCTGTTTCTGGAGTCGTTAAAGCTGGTCGTCAGACCCGAACATCCTCTGTTAAGTGACAATGTCACGTTGTCGCGCGCGATGCAGTGGCCGGTGGTCATCTCTCCCGAAGGAACTGCACCGCGCCGTCTTGCGCAGCAGATGCTGGATGAACAAGGCTGTTGTTTGCCGCCGCACTGCGTTGAGACATCCTCAACCTCACTGGCACGCCAGCTGGCGCTGCGCTATGACTACATCTGGTTTGTGCCTTCAGGTGCCATTAAGGAAGATCTCAGCCACAATGCCCTGTTCTCGCTGCCGATTACCTCTCCAGGGCCTGGCGAACCGGTCGGTATAATCACCCGCACTGGCGATACTTTAAGCCTGAGCGCTGAAGTGCTTATGAGCACCATTCGTAAGTTTCACAGCTAGCGACTGCGTTTTGCATGTCGCTCCCAGTTTTCCTGGCGCGCTTTTTCGGTCTTACGCAATCCGACGTAAAGCGCGCCCGCCCCGCCATGCTGCTTTTGCGCCACACAAAACGTCTGTACCTCATCCAGTTCGCGCAGCCAGCGATCAAGATAACTGCGCACGATATTGGCGTGGGATTCGCTGTCGCGCCCTTTACCATGAATGATTAGCAGGTTGCGAAACCCGGCTTGTCGCACGTCCCGAATAAACGTAAACAGGTTCTGTCGACAGGCTTCCACGGGTTGGCGCAGTAAATTAAGGCTGGCGTCCAGCGCATACTGGCCTTTGCGTAATTTATCTAACACACCCTGCTGAATACCCTCAGCTTTGTATTCCAGCGGCTGATCCAGCGGGATAATGTCCAGATAGCCGCGGGTTAAAAAATTTTCATCTTCCTGTTCTGGCGGCGGCTGGCGGGTTTTCTTGCTGGCGGAGAGATTATTCCACAGCGTATTATCCGCATCCTTCAGTGGCGTAACGTCATTCATCGCGTCACGGAACAGATTGTCATCGTCAAGGTTCATGGCTCGCCCCTGTTAAATGATATGACGCAAAATTGTATATAACCCGAATAGTAGCAAAATCGGGAAAGTCTGCGCTAATCCCGTTTTTAACGTTTTCGCCAAGCATGACAGTGAAGATGGATTCTGTTTGAGATCAAAAAAGCGTAAACATTTATTTACGGAGGTTACACTTTGACATCAAAAAAGCCCGTCAGAACAGCCTTTAGCCGCCGTTAACAAACCACACTTTCTGTAGGCCTAAAAACTGCTCGGATGAGTTCCTTTACGACCAAAAAATGGTAAAATTGACCGCAGTCAATTATCGTCGAGCAAACCATTATGTTCCCTGAAAAACGTATACAGTCAGGCGGTTGTGCGATTCACTGCCAGGATTGCAGCATCAGCCAGTTATGCATCCCTTTCACACTTAACGAACATGAGCTGGACCAGCTTGATAATATTATTGAGCGAAAGAAACCCATTCAAAAAGGCCATACGCTGTTCAAAGCGGGTGACGACCTACGATCGCTTTATGCTATTCGTTCCGGCACCATTAAAAGCTATACCATTACCGAACAGGGCGATGAGCAAATTACTGGCTTCCACCTTGCCGGCGATCTGGTCGGCTTTGATGCCATTATGAATGCCAGCCATCCCAGCTTTGCCCAGGCGCTGGAAACGGCGATGGTCTGTGAAATCCCCTTTGATACGCTGGATGATTTGTCGGGCAAAATGCCTGCTCTGCGTCAGCAGATGATGCGTTTGATGAGTGGCGAAATCAAAGGCGATCAGGACATGATCCTGTTGCTGTCGAAGAAAAACGCAGAGGAGCGCCTGGCGGCCTTTATCTGGAATTTATCCCGCCGTTACGGCCAGCGTGGTTTCTCCCAGCGTGAGTTCCGTCTGACCATGACGCGTGGCGATATCGGCAACTATCTGGGTTTAACCGTTGAAACCATTAGCCGTTTACTGGGCCGCTTTCAGAAATCCGGCATGCTGGCCGTGAAAGGCAAATATATCACCATTGAGAACCACGCCATGCTGGAAGGTCTGGCGGGTCAAAGTCACCAGGCCGCCTGACAGATAAGCCGGGTTAATAAATCTTATTTTATTGATCCGGCTACATCTTTTTCACTTTCTTAGTGCACTTAACATAGGCTATCTTTAATCCAGTCGCTTTGGTTTAAGGAGAGTAGCCTATGTCCCAGTATCAAAATATTCTGGTCGCCATCGATCCGCAACAGGATGACCAGCCCGCGCTGCGACGTGCGGTATATCTCAACCAGCTTATCGGCGGCAAAATCAAAGCTTTTCTGCCTATCTACGACTTCTCATATGAAATGACCACCCTGCTCTCACCGGATGAGCGTACCTCCATGCGTCAGGGCGTGATCAGCCAGCGCTCAGAGTGGATACGTGAACAGGCCAAAGCCTATCTGGATGCTGGCGTGGATATCGATATCAAAGTGATCTGGCACAATCGCCCTTATGAGGCCATTATCCAGGAAGTGTTGGCGCACCAGCATGATTTAGTGCTTAAGATGGCACATCAACACGATCGGCTGGAGGCGGTAATTTTTACCCCCACGGACTGGCATTTGTTACGCAAGTGCCCTTGCCCAGTGTGGATGGTCAAAGATCAGCCCTGGCCCGAAGGCGGCAAAGCACTGGTGGCGGTTAACCTTGCCAGTGAAGAACCTCACCATGATGCACTGAATCAGAAATTAATCCGCGAAACCGTCAAACTGGCAGAAAGCGTTAACCATACCGAAGTTCACCTGGTCGGTGCCTATCCCATTACGCCTATCAATATCGCCATTGAGCTGCCTGACTTTGATCCCAGCGTATACAACGACGCCATCCGCGGTCAGCACCTGGTGGCGATGAAAGCCTTGCGGCAGAAATTCTCCATCAGTGAAGAATTTACGCATGTTGAAAAAGGCTTACCGGAAGAAGTGATCCCCGAATTATCGTTACATCTGGACGCGGGAATTGTTGTCCTGGGCACTATCGGCCGTACCGGGTTGTCTGCGGCGTTTCTGGGTAACACGGCTGAACAGGTCATCGATCATCTGCGCTGTGACCTGCTGGCGATAAAACCGGATGATTTTGTTTCACCGATTACGCTGGATGACGAAGACGAGAACGACTGATCCTTCTTACTGCAAAAAGGGCGACCCGGTGAGTCGCCCTTTTTTATTACAGCGCTTTCAGGATATTTTCCACGCTGGCTTTGGCATCACCAAACAGCATATGGGTGTTTTCTTTAAAGAACAGGGGATTCTGGACGCCGGCATAGCCGGTATTCATCGAGCGCTTAAACACAATCACATTCTGCGCCTTCCAGACTTCAAGCACCGGCATACCGGCAATCGGGCTACCGGGATCGTCCTGAGCGGCAGGATTGACTGTGTCGTTGGCCCCGATGACCAGCACCGTATCCGTGTCGCTGAAATCATCATTGATTTCGTCCATCTCCAGTACCACGTCATAAGGCACTTTTGCCTCTGCCAGCAGCACATTCATATGACCGGGTAAACGCCCGGCGACCGGATGAATACCAAATCGTACTTTTATGCCACGGGCACGCAGCTTTTCCGTGATCTCCGCCACCGGATATTGCGCCTGCGCCACCGCCATGCCGTAGCCGGGCGTGATAATGACGCTACTGGACGCTTTAAGCATTTCAGCCGTGTCTTCCGCGCTGATTTCACGGTGCTCTCCAGCCTCTTCACTGTCCGCTACCGCGCTGCTGTCGCTGCCGAAACCGCCTGCAATCACGCTAATAAACGACCGGTTCATGGCCTTACACATAATGTAAGAGAGAATCGCCCCCGACGACCCCACCAGCGCGCCTGTCACGATCAACAGATCGTTGCTGAGCATAAAACCAGCCGCCGCCGCCGCCCACCCGGAATAGGAGTTCAGCATGGACACCACCACCGGCATATCTGCCCCGCCGATGGAAGCGACCAGATGCCAGCCAAACGCCAGTGCGATCACCATCATGATAAACAGGGCAAATCTCTGCGCGCCGGGACTGTCAGTGTTAACGAACCAGACCAACAGCAGGAACGACACCACCAACGCCAGCAGATTCAGCTTATGGCGGTGTGGCAGCATCAGCGGCCGCGACGACAGTTTGCCACACAGCTTACCGAAGGCGACCAGGGAACCGGTAAAGGTGACCGCGCCAATAAAAATGCCGATAAACACTTCACTGAGGTGGATGTTTTCCATCACCGCAGGCAGACCGGGCGCATGATCGATATAACTGTTAATCCCCACCAGCACCGCGGCCAGGCCGACAAAACTGTGCAGTATTGCGACCAGTTCGGGCATTTCAGTCATTTCAACCCGTTTTGCCAGCCGGATGCCGATGGCGCCGCCGATGATCATTGCCAGCAAAATCCAGACGACATTGCTGCTGTCCGGGCCGAAGATGGAGGCGAACAAGGCAATTGCCATGCCGCTGATGCCAAAGATATTTCCTTGTCTTGAGCTTTCATGTTTTGAAAGACCCGCAAGGCTCATAATAAAAAGTATTGCGGCAACAATGTATGCTGCAGTCACTAATCCGCCAGACATCGGTTACCCCTTACGAAACATTTTCAGCATACGCTGCGTGACGGTGAAGCCACCGAAGATATTGATACTGGCGATCAATACGGCAATAAAAGAAAGGAAACTGACCCAGCCGCCATGACCCATTTGCAGTACGGCCCCCACCACGATAATGCCGGAAATGGCATTGGTGACTGACATCAACGGTGTATGCAACGCATGGCTCACGTTCCACACCACGTAGTAACCCACCACGCAGGCGAGCGCGAACACCGTAAAATGCGAGAGAAATTCACTGGGTGCCACATTGACCAGGCAACCAAACAGCACGATGAACACGGCCAGCAGCAGATACTTACGCCGTGGCGATACGGCCGCAGGCTCGCTCTTTTTCTGCACAGGTGCAGCGGTGGTGGTGGCTTTCGGAGCGGCTGACACCTGAATTGGCGGTGCAGGCCAGGTGACATCGCCTTCACGCACGACCGTTACGCCACGAATAACCACGTCATCGAAATCAATATCGATCTCACCGTTTTTCTCTTTACACAGCAGCTTCATCAAATTGACGAGGTTGGTGCCGTAAAGCTGTGAGGACTGGGTCGGCAAACGGCTGGGTAAATCGGTGTAGCCAATAATTTTCACGCCGTTCTCTGTGACCGTCACCCGATCGGCAACGGTGAGTGCGCAGTTGCCGCCGGTTTGCGCCGCGAGGTCAACAATAACGCTGCCCGGCTTCATGCTGGCAACCATCTCTTCGGTAATCAGCGTTGGCGCCGGCTTACCTGGAATCAGCGCCGTGGTGACAATGATATCCACCTCTTGAGCCTGCTGAGCAAACAGCGCCATTTCAGCTTTTATAAAGGCATCGGACATTACTTTGGCGTAGCCATCGCCGCTGCCGGCCTCCTCTGCAAAATCCAGTTCGAGAAATTCCGCCCCCATACTCTGGACCTGCTCTTTGACTTCAGGGCGCGTATCAAAGGCGCGCACGATGGCACCAAGACTGCCTGCCGCACCAATCGCCGCCAGGCCGGCAACGCCTGCACCAATCACCATGACTTTAGCCGGTGGGACTTTCCCCGCCGCCGTGATTTGCCCGGTAAAGAAGCGGCCAAACTCATGAGCCACCTCGACGATGGCGCGATAACCGGCAATATTTGCCATGGAACTGAGCGCGTCGAGCGACTGGGCGCGAGAAATACGCGGCACCGCATCCATGGCCATGACGGTGACATGACGCGCAGCCAGCTTTTCAAGCAGCTCAGGATGTTGGGCGGGCCAGATAAAGCTTACCAGGGTACTGCCCTCGCGGGTGAGCGCGATCTCTTCGTCATCCGGTGCATTGACCTTTAGCACGATATCGGCCTGCCAGACCTGCTGGCTGTCACTCACCGCAGCGCCAGCGGCCCTGTAGCTGTCATCATCAAAGCTGGCGCGCTTACCTGCATCATGTTCAATGGTCACGCTGAAACCCAGCTTGATGAGCTGTTCAACGGTCTTGGGCGTGGCTGCCACGCGCGACTCGTTAGCCAATCGCTCTTTGGGTATTCCAATTAACATAGTTTTCCCTTTCATCGATTAAAGGAGGATGATCCTTGTGGTACACAATGCCGTGACGACACCCGCTTTCAGGCGTTGTGAATGAAATGCAATAACCTAATCGTATCTAAACCTACTGAAATTGTTACGGGCGATCTACTACACAGACCCACATCTGTCACATTTGCCGTAATATCCAGTTGAAGCACGGCAATTCCGCCTGTCCGCACTGCACGAAGACTCTCGCAGCAGATAATCTGCTAAATATCACCTGTTCCGCCCTGATATTCCTTTTGGAAAAAGCCAAAATTAACAATGTATTAACCACTTTATCGATACATTTACTGGTCAATTCATCTTATTGTCGTAAGCGTAAGGCAAAATAGCGTAGCGTGACGCTGTGATTAAATAATCTGGTTCACAACAAGAGAGATATCGCAAAAAATGGCTGCGACAGCGTGTTTATAACATGTAATAATCAGCGGCTAATCTGTTATACATCAAGAGTCCAGCACGTTTTCGTACTCATTTTGCGTAAGGCGAAGGATCATTTTTATGAAGCTGAAGAACACTATTCTGGCATCTACCCTGTTATCTCTGCTGGCAGCAAATGCGTTTGCGGCTAAAGAGCTGACGCCAGAACAAGCGGCCGCGTTGAAGCCATTCGAACGTATTAATATCACCGGTCGTTTTAATGCAATTGGCGATGCGGCTGATGCTGTATCAAAGCGTGCTGATGAAATGAATGCAGATTCCTATTACATTCAAGGCATTAACGACAGCAACGGTAACAGCGGTAACTGGCGTGTGACCGCCGATCTGTACAAGGCTAATGCCCCTAAAGCCAGCCAGGAAACCGACTATCGGATGTTCAATGGCCTGAAAGAGCTGCCGAAGGCGGAAGCTTATCGTCTGGAGCCTTTCGATACCGTTACCGTCAGCGGCTTTTTCCCAAGTCAGCCTGAGGTAAATGAAGCCATTTCCAAAGCCGCGAAAGAAAAAGGCGCAGCCTCCTTCTTTATTGTGCGTCAGGTTGATGCCAATACTGGCGGCAATCAGTTTGTGACGGCCTACATCTATAAGGCCGATGCCAAGCAACGTGTGGTACAGAGCCCGGACACCATCCCGGCCGACTCTCAGGCAGGTAAAGCGGCTCTGGCCGCAGGCGGAGCCGAAGCGAAGAAAGTTGAAATTCCGGGCGTGGCTTCATCCGAAACCCCAAGCAACGCCGTGGGCCGTTTCTTTGAGACCCAAAGCTCAACCGGTAAGCGTTATTCGGTGACTTTGCCGGACGGCAAGGAAATTCAGGAAGTGAATGCGGTGACCGCGGCGCAGATGCAGCCGTTTGATACCGTGACCTTCAGTGGGCATTTCGGTTCGCCGACTGAAGTCTCACAGGAAACCGCCAAGCGCGCAGGCGCGAAAGGCGCTAAATTCTACCATGTGACGCGTCAGTGGCAGAACCAGAGCGGTGGTAACCTGACCGTAACGGCTGACCTGTTTAAGTAACACGCGCCAGGGCGGCGATCGCCGCCCTGCTGTCTGTTTGCATAATTCCTGCTCGATTTTGCATAACCACGCATTGCCATCCCGCACCGCACTCCGTAAAATCCTCCGCCTGTTTTTCAGAGTATTAAACGCGTTATACGTAACACAATCACGATATAACGTTGTGTTTATGCTGGTTATCCAGCCACTTATACTAGCAGGAAGAACGTTTTGGAGAAAAAATTAGGCCTCAGTGCCCTGACAGCGCTGGTACTCAGCTCAATGCTGGGAGCCGGTGTTTTCAGCCTGCCGCAAAACATGGCGGCAGTTGCAGGTCCGGCGGCCCTGTTAATCGGCTGGCTAATCACCGGCGCGGGCATTATTTTCCTGTCGCTGGCCATGCTGTTACTGACGCGACTGAAACCCGAACTGGACGGTGGCATTTTTACCTATGCCCGCGCCGGATTTGGCGAACTCACTGGTTTTTGTTCCGCCTGGGGTTATTGGCTGTGCGCGGTTATCGCTAACGTTTCGTATTTAGTCATTGTTTTTTCTGCGCTGAGTTTCTTCACCGACACGCCTGACAGAATCCTCTTTGGCAATGGTAATACCTGGCAGGCCATGCTGGGCGCATCGGTATTGCTGTGGCTGGTGCACTGGCTGGTGCTGCGCGGCGTGCAAACCGCAGCCAGCATTAATCTGCTGGCGACCCTGGGCAAACTGGTCCCGTTGCTGCTGTTTATTGTGCTGGCCGTGATCGCCTTTAATTATGACCGCTTCCGGTTTGATTTTTCCGGGCTCAGTCTGGGCGTACCGTTGTGGGAACAGGTTAAACAGACAATGCTGATTACCCTGTGGGTGTTTATCGGCGTTGAAGGTGCGGTGGTTGTGTCATCACGCGCCCGTCATAAAAAAGATGTCGGACGCGCCACGCTGCTGGCCGTGCTGTCTGCCCTGCTGGTCTATTTACTGGTTACCCTGCTGTCACTGGGTGTGGTTCCCCGCGCTGAGCTGGCGGAAATGCGCAATCCCTCCATGGCAGGCTTAATGACGCGGCTGACGGGGAGCTGGGGCAACGCCATTATCGTGGTGGGCCTGATTATTTCTGTTTGTGGTGCCTATCTGAGCTGGACCATTATGGCGGCTGAAGTGCCCCTGATCGCCGCACAGCAAGGTGCGTTTCCACGCAGCATTGCCCGCCAGAACGCACGTAACGCGCCTGCCGCCTCATTGTGGCTGACCAACGGCAGCATTCAGGTTTGCCTGATCCTTATCGCCCTGACCGGTGCGGATTACAACACCCTGTTAACCATTGCGTCTGAAATGATTCTGGTGCCCTATCTGCTGGTCGGCCTGTATTTGATTAAGGTCGTTAAAGGACAGCAAAAGCCCTGGGCACTGGCCGTGGGTGTCGGTGCCAGCCTGTATGGTATCTGGCTGTTGTATGCATCAGGCCCACTGCATCTGTTTATGTCGGTGGTGCTGTATGCTCCAGGTATTTTACTGTTTATTTTTGCGCGACGTGGCGGACATGAGGTGGCGTTGAAGCCGGTAGAACGGGTTGCCATGATGGTAATCGTAGCGGCAACCCTTCCTGCGATGTGGGAATTGCTGGCTTAGTGAGACTGCCCCAGAACCACACACAGCAGGTCATCCTGCTGTGTCAGCGCAACAGGCTTGCGGTATTCTTCATGAATCGCCTCCAGCTGTTTATCCGACAACGGATACGGCAGCTGGATATCGAAGCGGCAAATCTGTTGCTGCTCAGCGAGCGTGATCAGACGGGCGATGTTAATTTCATCGCTGACCTGGGTTGAAATGATTTGTAATGCTAATTCTTTAAGCTGATCTTCACTCGCCTGCAAGCTGTGCGCAGATTTGCGTGTCACCATGCCGAATATAGGCAGTACGCCGTAGATCGCATCCACAAAGCTCCATCGTTTTTTACAGGATGCCGACAGGAAATCACTGTAATTAAAGCAGATGCGATCGCGGTATACCGCTGATGCCAGCTCTTTATCAAACACTTTGGCTCCTCAAGGTGATCACAATGAATCCGGAACTCACGTTAAACGCAGGGTTAATGATTGCATATTTTGCGGAATATATCCCAGTTACTCAAGGATATTTCGTGTGATTGCATAGAGCTCTGCGTCAGGAAAAGTTATGCTTTACTCCTCCTTTTTACGTTAGAAAGAATCATGCACAAAATCGTTTACGTAGAAGATGAACCCGAAGTCGGTTCGTTGATTGCCGCTTATCTTGGACGGCATGATATTGAAGTGATTGTGGAGACGCGCGGCGATCGGGCGGAAGCGACCATTGCCGAACAGCAACCCGACCTGGTCATGCTGGATATCATGCTGCCCGGTAAGGATGGCATGTCCATCTGTCGTGATTTACGCGCAGAATGGCAGGGGCCGATTGTGCTACTGACCTCTCTCGACAGCGACATGAACCATATTCTGGCGCTGGAGATGGGCGCGCAGGATTATATCCTCAAAACGGCTCCCCCAGCGGTGTTGCTGGCTCGGCTGCGGCTGCATCTGCGGCAGTCCCAACAGGGGCAGAGTGAAGAAACCCCTGCGCCGGCGAAAAACAACCGCATGTTGCGCTTTGGTTCACTGACGATTGATGCGCTCAATCGCCAGGTCGTGCTGTTTGATGAAAACATTGCCCTCTCTACGGCGGATTTCGATTTGCTTTGGGTACTGGCAAGTCATGCCGGGCAAATTCTGAATCGTGACGCCCTGCTGAAAACCCTGCGCGGCGTCAGCTATGACGGGATGGATCGCAGTATTGACGTGGCGATTTCGCGCCTGCGTAAAAAGCTACACGACAGCGCCACTGAACCCTTTCGTATTAAAACTATCCGTAACAAAGGCTATCTGTTTGCGCCGCAGGCCTGGGACACGCGTTCGGTATGAAAAAACTTTTTATTCAGTTCTACCTGCTGCTGTTTGTCTGTTTCCTGGTGATGTCGCTGATGGTCGGGCTGGTATACAAATTTACCGCCGAGCGCGCCGGTCGCCAGTCGATGAACGACTTAATGGCCAGCTCGCTCTATCTGATCCGCAGTGAGCTGCGTGAAATCCCCCCGCGCGACTGGAACAAGACCATTAAAAGTCTGGATCTCGGCTTGTCGTTTGAGCTGCATATCGAGCCAATGAGTAAATTTGAACTGGATGAAAACGAACTTCGTCGGCTGCGCGCAGGCGAAATCGTCGCGCTGGATGATAAGTACACCTTCCTGCAGCACATTCCGCGCAGTCACTACGTTCTGACCGTGGGGCCAATCCCTTATCTCTTCTACCTGCATCAGATGCGACTGCTGGATATGGCGCTGGTGGTGTTTATCGGCATGTCGCTGGGGCTGCCGGTCTTTATCTGGCTGCGCCCGCACTGGAAAGAGATGCTACGACTGGAACACGCCGCCCAGCGTTTCGGCCAGGGGCAGTTGGATGTCCGAACCCACTTTGACAGCACCTCCAGCCTGTTCAGGGTTGGGGTGGCGTTTAACCAAATGGCAGAGAACATCAATACACTGGTCGCCAGTAAAAAGCAGCTGATTGACGGTATTGCCCACGAATTACGTACCCCGCTGGTGCGCCTGCGTTATCGCCTGGAGATGAGCGATAACCTGACGGAAGCGGAGTCGGCGGCATTAAACCGCGACGTCAGTCAGTTAGAGAGCCTGATTGAAGAGCTGCTGACCTATGCTCGCCTTGACCGGCCGCGCGTCGATCTTAATTTGCAATCGCTTGATTTGGCGAACTGGTTACGTGAACGCATGGAAGACTTCCGGGCAATCAACCCGGAGACGCAAATTGACCTGGATTTGCCCCAGCGTGAAAACTACGGCATCTCGGACACCCGGTTGATGGAGCGTGTGCTGGATAATCTGGTGAACAACGCCCTGCGCTATGCCAGTCAGCGGTTGCGGGTCAGCCTGTGGTTTGATGGTGCCCAGGGAAATCTGCAGGTTGAGGATGACGGCCCCGGCATTCCCCTTGACGAACGTGAACGCGTATTCGAACCTTTTGTACGGCTCGACCCGAGCCGTGATCGCGCAACCGGCGGCTGTGGACTTGGCCTTGCCATCGTTCACTCTATCGCCCACGCGCTCAGCGGCAGGGTTTCCATTGAAACCAGCCCGCTTGGCGGGGCCAGCGTCCGTCTCTGCTGGCCACTGGATCTTCCCTTTCGGGAACTCCCACGACATTAACGCATTCAGGAGCTTTGTGTGACTTCAGCTTATCAACAACTTTGTGCCACTTTTCAGCGCCTGTCGCGCTTCAGTCACGTCAGCGCCATCGCCGGATGGGATATGCAAACCATGATGCCCGCCGGTGGCAGCGCCGCACGGTGCGTAGCTATTTCTTGATTATTATTGCCCGAACTTTTTCTCTTAACAATTTCCAATAACATAATCGATTGATAATTAATCAAAAAAACGCCATCATGGCATCTCTTTTTACATAAGAAGTAATTCTTATTAGCGTCCCGCAAATAAAAGCCGTACTGCTATTAGATATTCGAAAAAATTCCAGCAAATTAATTAGTTACCTTGAAAAACTTTCGCCATAAATAACTTCAGATAATTCAATCGATGGACATGTAAAAGGATCGGGTGTGTCCGATTATCGGTTCCACTGACCAAGTTATTTCTTTCAAAAGAGTCAAATATTAGATCAACCAGCTTCCGGGTAATATCTATCCCTTAGAACTGATAAAACTATGGTCTTTAACATTAGTTAAACGCCTTCCTGCACCAGGCTTATTTATCGTTAAATCAAATTTGACAGGTGATTATATCGTACAATGCTTTGTTTTTATATTTAGGTGTAATTGATCTGGTTATTAATATAAAATCGCAACTCCTGCATGAGAGGTTGTCAGCTATAAACTTGTACTATTTCTCAATGGGTAGTGCTAAAAATTCCCTAAACAATATTCAGGTACATCAAATGAGAATTAAAACGCTAAACTTTCAGTTTATTAGCTTGTTGTTTTTATTATGCTCATCTGGATGCATTGCAGCAGTTGTCCATCTCCCGGTGATTACATCACTCATATGGCCAACGTCACTCAGTACTAAAACGACTTATTCGCCTCAATTGATGAATATAGATGAGAGTATTGCCAATCAGCAATTGACAAAGCGAGATGGTTTGAGAATAGGGTATGTTGATACAATAGGAAAGCCTTATCGTGGAGTTATGCCGTCGGACGACAATTGGGACGGGGTATATTCTGTTTTTCCCTTAGCGAATAATGGGGAGACGTTCAGAGACTATGTTGAGCGTCTTTATAATTCGGGGTTAATGTCTGGAAGTCTCGTTCTCTCATGGGGTAGTTCCGGCGAAGTAGACAAATGTCAGGGGATTGTCTTATCGAATGGAGTTTTACACTCAGCCACTGGTTCGACAATTCAGGATGCCTGGTCATCAGTAACAGCCGGAGCAATCCTGAATGTGCAACCAATTTGTTCTCAAATACCCCCCGCTGCAACGAGTTGTCATATAGAAACCGCTACGGTAAAATTTGATTTTGGCAATGTAATTAAAGCCGAATCGGCTAATGCCTCCCTTAGCGAAAATATCTCTATATACTGTACCGATGCGACTAAAGTCAGTTTAAGTGAAGCCAACAGAGGCATTATAGCGCTCTCAAACGGTGGTTCAGTAGCCGTTACTGACAATTCAAAAGGCCTGGATGGCTCATCAATTCATAATGTACCGTCAAAAGGTCGTGAGCTGGTAAAATTAACAGCAAAAATCACAACCCCGGGAAAAACGGGTTCATTTTACGGCTCATCAGTCATAATGCTGACATATCCTTAGATATCACAGGATATTTGGGAGGCTGTTAAGAGAAAAAGGACAAGTGGTGATAATAATCAAGAAATCGTGAGCGTTACTTACGAACCTCTATTACTCTGCCCCAATATTAAATGCAATAGTCATTACGTTATGTTGCTTTGTTGACCTTCCTCTTCCATTTCGCCAGCATACTGCACATTCCGCTGTTGTCAGATAATTTACTGAGGGTTAAGGTAGCTGGCAACCATTTCAGATACCTTGCTCATGGAGCGTGTGCTGGATAATCTGGTGAATAACGCCCTGCGCTATGCCAGTCAGCGGTTGCGGGTCAGCCTGTGGTTTGATGGTGCCCAGGGAAATCTGCAGGTTGAGGATGACGGCCCTGGCATTCCTCTTGACGAACGTGAACGCGTATTCGAACCTTTTGTGCGGCTCGACCCGAGCCGTGATCGCGCAACCGGCGGCTGTGGACCTGGACTTGCCATCGTTCACTCTATCGCCCACGCGCTCAGCGGCAGGGTTTCCATTGAAACCAGCCCGCTTGGCGGGGCCAGCGTCCGTCTCTGCTGGCCACTGGATCTTCCCTTTCGGGAACTCCCACGACGTTAACTTATTCAGGAGCTTTGTGTGACTTCAGCTTATCAACAACTTTGTGCCACTTTTCAGCGCCTGTCGCGCTTCAGTCACGTCAGCGCCATCGCCGGATGGGATATGCAAACCACCATGCCGCCCGGTGGCAGTGCCGCACGTGGCGAAGCGCTGGCAGAGATGAGTGTTTTGCAACACCAGATTCTGACGGACAAACGTCTGGGCGAGTGGCTGGAACAGGCCGAGCAGCAACCGCTGAATGATGTAGAGCGCGCCAACCTGTTTGAGATGCGTCGCGCCTGGACGCAGGCCACCTTGCTGCCCGCTGAACTGGTCGAGGCGAAATCCATCGCGGGTTCCCGTTGCGAACATGCCTGGCGCAGCCAGCGTCCGGCGAATGACTGGCAGGGTTTTGCCCCGAATTTAAAAGAGGTGGTGCGCTTAAGCCGTGAAGAAGCGCAGCTACGCGCGCAGGCCAATGGCTGTTCCCGTTATGATGTCCTGCTTGACGTTTTTGAGCCGGGGATGACCAGCGCCCGGCTGGATGAAACCTTTGGGCAGTTAAAAACCTGGTTGCCACAGCTGTTACAACAGGTCGTGAAAAAACAGGCGCAGCAGCCGGTGGTAAAACCTCAGGGACCGTTCGCTATTGATGCGCAGCGCGAGCTGGGGCTTAGCATTATGGCGGAGCTGGGATTCGATTTTAACCATGGTCGGCTCGATATCAGCGCACATCCGTTCTGCGGCGGTGTACCGGAAGATGTGCGCATTACTACGCGTTACAATCAGGATGAGTTCCTGAGCGCGATGATGGGTGTGATTCATGAAACAGGTCATGCCCGTTACGAGCAAAACCTGCCAAAACAGTGGCGTGGCCAGCCGGTCGCGCTGGCACGATCCACGGCGATCCACGAGTCGCAGAGCCTGTTTATGGAAATGCAGCTGGGCCGCAGCAGCCAGTTCCTGCAGCGCATCCTGCCGCAGGTTATCAGCAAAATGGGTGACCAGCCGGCACTGCAGGCCGATAACTTCGTGCGCCTGACTCAGCAGGTTAAACCCGGTTTAATACGCGTTGATGCTGACGAACTCAGCTACCCCGCGCACGTTATTCTGCGTTATGAAATCGAACGTGCTTTGATCGAAGGCGATATTGAGGTTGAGGATATTCCCGCCCTGTGGGATGAGAAGATGCAACAGTCCCTTGGCATTGATACGCGCGGAAACTATCGCAATGGCTGTATGCAGGATATTCACTGGACTGACGGTGCATTTGGCTATTTCCCGACCTACACGTTAGGCGCGATGTACGCCGCACAGCTGTTTCAGGCCTTGCAAAAAGCCATTCCGCAGTCGGCCGAGCTGATTCAACATGGCGAGTTACAGCCCATCTTTAACTGGCTGCAACAGAATATCTGGCAACACGGTAGCCGGTTCTCTACCGAGCAGTTGATGCTTAACGCCACGGGCGAAGCGCTTAATCCGCACTATTTCCGCAAACATCTTGAGCAGCGTTACCTGAACAGTTAAGGTAGCAGGCGACCTGAGGGTCGCCTTTCTCTGTCCCCTTCCACATGTTGTACAATCGGTTACACGGCGATACCAATGACCCACGGACGCGCTGCTTATTTTCTCATATAGTCATTTCACCGGCCCCGCAGTGGGCTACACATGAAAAAATAGTCCGAGGGTTTTGCAATGAAAAAATTATTTGCACTGGTAATCGCCGCTGCTATGGGTCTGTCTTCAGTTGCTTTCGCTGCCGAGACAACTGCTGCTCCAGCAGCTGCTGCAACCACTACTACTACCGCTGCACCTGCTAAAACTGAACACAAAGCTGCTGCTCACAAGAAGCATCACAAAGCTGCACAGAAAGCACAGGCTGCTAAGAAGAAAGCCGTTAAGAAAGACACCGCGCAGAAAGCTCAGGCTGCTAAAAAGAAAGTAGCTAAGAAAGATACCGCTCAGAAAGCGCAGGCTGCTAAAAAACACCATAAAGCTAAACCAGCTCAGAAAGCCCAGGCTGCTAAAAAGCACCACAAAGCTAAACCAGCCCAGAAAGCTCAGGCTGCTAAAAAACACCACAAAGCTAAAGCAGCCCAGAAAGCTCAGGCCGCTAAAAAACACCACAAAGCTAAACCAGCTCAGAAAGCCCAGGCTGCTAAAAAACACCACAAAAAAGCCGCTAAAAAATAAGGCTACCCCTTCGGGTTCCGAGTAAGCGTTAATCATTAAAAACACCCGGTTCTGCCGGGTGTTTCTTTACTGGAGTGGCTAATATGGTCCGTCGCTATCGCTTCGAAATTATTCTGATTGTGATGATCTTATGTGGCGTTATCGCGGCCAGTTTTTTTATTTAGTCGCTGTAGCGTACTGATTAACTGAAAAAACTCCCTTTTTTACCGCTCACTGACTATAGTTATGTCACTTCAGCTATAACAAAAACGTTTTCTTTTTCTCGCTATTGAGAGTTCTATGCGCCTGGCTACCCTGTTAATCGTTGGACTTTTCAGTTTCACCGCTTGTGTTCATGCCGATGATGATGACGACTCGCCGACGCCTGCCGAAATAAAAATGCTGTTTTTCGGTAAAGATCACCGTCAGGCGATTACCGACGTCAGTTCCGCGCCCTGGGATGCGATAGGCCAACTGGAAACCGAAAGCGGTAACCTGTGCACCGCCACGCTGATCTCTCCCCATCTGGCCCTGACGGCGGGTCACTGTTTACTGACGCCACCGGGCAAGTTTGATAAGCCGGTTGCGCTGCGTTTTATGTCCACCAAAAAAGGGTGGCGCTACGAAATTCATGATATTGATGCCCGCGTTGAACCCTCTTTGGTTAACAAACTGAAGGCCGATGGCGAGGGATGGATCGTGCCCAGCAGCGCGGCACCGTTCGACTACGGTCTGGTTATTCTGCGTAATCCGCCTTCTGCCATCACCCCTATTCCCCTGTTTGACGGTTCACGCAGTGATTTAACGGAAGCGCTGAAAGACGCTGGACGTAAAGTCACGCAGGCTGGCTATCCGGCCGATCATCTGGACACCTTGTATTCACATAGCGACTGCCTGATAACAGGTTGGGCACAACGCGCCGTATTATCGCACCAGTGTGATACCTTGCCAGGCGACAGCGGTTCGCCTTTACTGTTGAAAGGCGATAAAGGCTGGCAGCTCATTGCCGTACAGAGTTCGGCACCGGCAGCAAAAGACCGCTATCTTGCCGACAACCGGGCCATTGCCGTGACCTCGTTCAAAGACCGGCTTGAAGCGCTGGCCCAGTAGCTTGCCTGAGGGGTTACACGATCTGGACGCATAAAAAAGCCCGCATCCATCAAGGTGCGGGCTTTTTTTCGCTCATCACATCAGGCATCAATAGCTACCCTGCAATTTGCTCCATCGCCTGTAAGATACGTTTATCCGAGATCGGATAAGGCGTGCCAAGCTGCTGAGCAAACTGGCTGATACGTAACTCTTCTATCATCCAACGGATATGCTGCACGTCTTCATCATCCTGACGCTGTGGCGGCAGTTTGTTACGCCAGGCCTGCCATGCTTGCTCAATGGCCTGCACTTTGAGCATACGGGCACGATCGCTGTGAGGATCGACCGGCACCTTCTCCAGCCGACGCTCAATGCCCTGTAAATAACGTAACGTATCTGCCAGATGCTGCCAGCCGTTCTGGGTGACAAACCCCCGGTAAACCAGGCCATTCATCTGCGCTTTAATATCCGCCAATGCCAGTGCCAGCGTCATATCAACGCGTCCTTTAAGACGCTTATTGATGTTAAACACCGCTGTCAGAATCTGCTCAACCTGCTTCGCAATCGCTACCACGGTGTCATTCAGCTCGGCGCGCACTTTCTCACGCAGCGCTTCAAACTGCGTTTGTTCCCATGCCGGACCACCGGCCTCTGCGATTAACTTATCCACGCCGCAGGCGATGCAGTCATCGATTAACTCCATCACCTTGCCGTAAGGGTTAAAATACAGCCCCAATTTGGCTTTGTTGGGTAATTTTTCGTGCAGATACTTCACCGGTGAAGGGATATTCAGTAACAGTAAACGACGTTGACCGCGCCACATCATTTTCTGCTGCTCATGCTCACTGTCAAACAAACGGATGCCGACGCTGTCCTTCTCGTCCACCAGGGCTGGCCAGGCTTTAACCTGATAGTTGCCGCGTTTTTGCTCGTAACTCCGGGGTAAATCGCCGAAGCTCCAGAGATGTAAACCGCTCTGCTCCAGGCCATCGTCCGCCACCTGGGACAGCGTTTCCTGTACCTTGCCTTTTAACAGCACTTTCAGCGCGGCCAGATCTTTACCTTCCTGCAGTTTGCGGTTGTGTTCATCGACAACACGAAACGTCATTTTCAGATGATCGGGCACCTGTTCCCATTGCCAGTTGTCCCGTTCCAGCGTCACGCCGGTCATCCGGCGGAATTCCCGCGACAGCGCATCGAGCAATGGCATCTCCATTGCAGTAACCCGGCCTAAGAAGGCTTCAGCATAGTTAGGTGCAGGCACCAGGTTGCGCCGCAGCGGCTTAGGTAAGGATTTGATCAGTGCGATGATAAGCGCACGCCGCACGCCGGGGATCTGCCACTCAAAACCGGCTTCATCCACCTGGTTAAGCAGCGGTAACGGAATATGAACCGTGACGCCATCAGCATCCGCGCCCGGCTCAAACTGGTAACTCAGTTTAAGTTTGAGGTTTCCCTGATGCCAGACGTTGGGATAATCGAGCTGACTAACCTTATCTGCGCCCTCTTTGATCAGCATCTGCTTGTCAAAATTCAGCAGCTCAGGATTGGTTTTACTGGCCTGTTTCCACCAGCTATCAAAATGGCGGGCTGAAACAACGTCTTTGCCAATGCGCTGGTCGTAGAACGCAAACAGAGTTTCGTCATCAACCAGGATATCGCGGCGACGGGATTTATGTTCCAGATCCTCGACTTCACTGCGCAGTTTCTGATTGGCACGGAAGAATGCGTGGCGCGTTTGCCAGTCGCCTTCAACCAACGCATGGCGAATAAACAGCTCGCGGCTGAGCGTTGGATCGATGGTGCCGTAGTTCACCTTGCGCGCGGCCACAATCGGCAAACCGTACAGGGTAACCTTTTCGCTGGCCATAACGGCGCCCTGCGATTTCTCCCAGTGGGGTTCACTGTAGCTGCGTTTAATCAAGTGCTGAGCCAGCGGCTCAATCCATTCGGGATCGATACGCGCCGCGATGCGGCCCCAGAGGCGACTGGTTTCAACCAGTTCTGCCACCATTGTCCACTTAGGCGGCTTTTTAAACAAACCGGACCCTGGGAAGATGGCAAAGCGAGCATTGCGCGCGCCCGTAAACTCCTGTTTGTCGGCATCTTTCTGACCGATGTGTGACAGCAATCCGGTCAGCAAGGCACAGTGAATCTCTCTGTACTCCGCTGGCTCGCTGTTAACGGGAATGCCCAGTTCACGCACGACCTGGCGAAGCTGGGTATAAATATCCTGCCATTCCCGTACCCGCAGATAGTTCAAAAAGTCTGTTTTGCACTGGCGACGGAATACGTTACCGGACAGCGCTTTTTGCTGCTCGCCGAGGTAGTTCCACAGATTCACAAACCCGACAAAATCCGACTCTTTATCCGCAAAGCGACGGTGTTTTTCATCCGAGGCCTGCTTCTTGTCTGCGGGACGTTCGCGGGGGTCCTGAATGGATAAACCAGCGACAATGATCATCACTTCCCGGACGCAGCCATACTGCTGCGCGGCCAGTACCATGCGTGCCAGGCGCGGGTCCACGGGCAACTGCGCCAGCTGGCGGCCCGATCCGGTAAGCTTATACTGCCCGTCTTCACTGAGGGTTAATGCCCCCAGTTCCTCCAGCAGCCTTACGCCGTCCTGGATGTGACGTTTATCCGGCGCTTCCACAAACGGGAAAGCGGCGATATCCCCCAGCCCCAGCGCCGTCATCTGCAAAATAACGGACGCCAGATTGGTGCGCAGAATTTCAGGATCGGTAAATGCCGGGCGGCTCAGAAAATCATCCTCGGCGTAAAGCCGGATACAGATCCCTTCGGATACGCGCCCGCACCGTCCTTTACGCTGATTAGCCGATGCCTGAGAAATCGGCTCTATCGGCAAACGCTGGACTTTTGTCCGGTAGCTGTAGCGACTAATACGCGCGGTGCCGGGATCGATAACGTATTTAATTCCCGGTACGGTTAGCGAGGTTTCGGCGACATTGGTCGCCAGCACAATACGCCGCCCACTGTGCGACTGAAACACCCGGTTCTGCTCGCTGTTAGAAAGACGGGCATACAGCGGCAACACTTCGGTATGGGGCAGATCGCGCTTCATCAGCGCGTCGGCGGTATCACGGATTTCACGCTCCCCGCTCATAAAAATCAGGATGTCACCCCGGCTTTCACGCCCAAGCTCATCCACCGCATCGAAGATAGCCTGAAGCTGATCGCGGTCAACATCTTCAGCCTCTTCTACTACCGGGCGATAACGCACTTCTACCGGATAGGTGCGGCCCGACACCTCAATCACCGGCGCGTTATTAAAATGCCGCGAGAAGCGCTGTGGATCGATGGTCGCTGAGGTGATGATAACTTTGAGATCGGGACGACGGGGCAACAGTTCACGCAAATAGCCCAGCAGGAAGTCGATATTCAGGCTGCGTTCATGGGCTTCATCAATGATGATGGTGTCATATTGCATCAGCAACCGGTCCTGCTGGATCTCCGCCAGCAGGATGCCGTCTGTCATGAGTTTAATCTGGGTGGTTTCGCTGACCTGGTCGTTAAAACGCACCTTGTAACCCACACAGCCACCGAGCGACGTTTCGAGCTCGTCGGCGATGCGGTTGGCAACGGTTCGTGCCGCCAGCCGACGCGGTTGGGTATGACCGATTAAACCGGTAATACCGCGCCCCAGCGTCAGGCAAATTTTCGGTAACTGGGTGGTTTTACCCGAGCCGGTTTCACCCGCCACGATGACCACCTGATGGTCACGAATCGCGTCAGCGATGGCCTGCTGCTTCTGGCTGACCGGCAGGTTTTCCGGAAACGTAATACGCGGCGTCGCCGCAACACGATGTGTCACACGCTGTTCTGCAGCGATGATATCCTGCTCTAGCTCGGCAGCAAGACTTTGCTGTGCCTCAGGATTTTTGATTTTTTTAGCGCCGTGTAGCCGACGCTGTAAGCGTTGACGGTCGCGCAGCATTAACCCATCAAGCCGCGACCAGAGCGGCGTTAATGGCGATGAAACCGGAGAAGACATAGTGATGACGTACCCTACTCAGACGGGGTGGACTCAGCGCACGGCGCTAAGATAACCGGCTGATTAACGATAATAATTGCGCCTAGCATAGCACATTCCCTTTCGCGTCGTGGCCGTCGGCAAAACCAGCTTGTTCAATTAATTCGAATATAGCTCTCGAAATATTGCGCTTTCACCCTCGGCCTGATGTTTGTAGAGTGTAAATCATTGAGCGGAAAGCCTTCCGCATAACAGACAGGAAACTACCATGAGCAAAGTATTAGTTCTGAAATCAAGCATTCTTGCGGGTTATTCTCAGTCAAGCCAGCTGGCTGACTTCTACATTGAGCAGGCTCAGGCTAAAGGCGACCAGATCACCGTTCGCGATCTGGCAGCAAACCCGGTTCCGGTACTCGACGGTGAGTTAGTCGGTGCGTTACGCCCTTCTGATGCCCCACTGTCACCCCGTCAGCAGGATGCACTGGCGCTGTCTGATGAACTGATTGCAGAACTGCAGGCGCACGACGTCGTAGTGATTGCAGCCCCGATGTACAACTTCAACATTCCTACCCAGCTGAAAAACTATTTCGATCTGATCGCCCGTGCTGGCGTTACGTTCCGTTATACCGAAGCGGGCCCTGAAGGCCTGGTGAAAGGTAAGCGTGCTGTGATTCTGTCCAGCCGTGGCGGTATTCACAAAGACACCGCATCTGACCTGCTGACTCCATACGTTAAGCTGTTCCTGGGCTTTATCGGTATCACCGATGTTGAGTTCGTGTTTGCTGAAGGCATCGCTTACGGCCCTGAAGTCGCCACCAAAGCAACCAGCGAAGCCAAAGACGCGATTAAGCAGATCGTTACGGCGTAATTATGCTGTTTTGATCCAGAACCGGGCACCCGCCCGGTTTTTTTATGCCTGAAATGTCTCGCCCGGCCAGGTTATTTCTTCAGCCATTGACCGTTAATGCCGCGCACGTATTCCCCCGCAGCCGCACGCGTGACCAGCTTTTGTCCCGCAATTCGGGCCACGTCGTCTGTTTTCAGGTTGTTCTGCTCGGCAAGACGTTGGTACTCGGCGTTTCGTCCGTCATTAATGCGTTTAACCAGCGCCAGCGTTTCACTGTCGTCTGATCGCGGCGCAATATAGCCCGACAGGGTTTCGCCCACCCGACCTGACTGACGCGCCTCATCAAGCGTTAAAGCCCAGGCGGGCTGGCTCATCGTCGTCGCCAGTAAAAGTGCAATACCGATGCGTTTCATGCTGGCTCTCCTCAGAACAGGCCGCTCTGATTTTTCAGTAAGGCTTCGACATCCTTGTCCACTTTAATGTGGATCTCATGCTCAATTTTCACATTCATATTAATGGTGATGGGCTCTTTCGGTGCGGTCACTTCAATGCGCGGCACGCAACCCGTTAGCGGTAGCCAGGCTACCATCAGCAGTACAGCCCTGAGGCTCATGGTGATTGATCCTTTTTCGACGGCAAGGTGGCGTTTTGCTCCACCCAGGATTGCAAATTATCGCCAAAACGCAGGCTGCGCCACAGCTGGAACAGGTTTTCCTGATGACGATAGTTTAAATTCACGGTCTGAGTACGATTACTGAAACGGCTGGTGCCTTTCACTTGCGACTCCATGGTTAGCTCCCCGAGATTATCCAGATTAAGGGTGGCCCACGAACGCGAAATCTCCATATAGCGCAGCCAGTCCATTGCCGCACCAGCGGCGATGTTATTCCGGGTAATGGCATCGGCCATGTCTTTATCCAGGCGGAAGGTTAGTGGCCCGCTGTTGGCTATCCAGCCGTTTTCAACGATCCAGCGAGGATTATTGATCCACAGCGGTAATTCGCCGTTCACGCTTCCTGACATGGCAAACTGTTTGGGATCAATAGCACTGACAAGCTTGCTCAGGCTGATGTTTCGCAGCGAAACGCGCGCCGGGCTGTGCTGCGGCAGCCGTAATGACGGCATCGTGATCTGGCCGTCCAGCAGATCCATGCTGACATCCTGTAACCATAGCGGATCGCTTTCACGCCAAGGATAAGCACCTTGTAAATCGACCCGAATATTCTGCATGGCAAACTGGTTTTTGACTTCAGCGATACGTAATGAAACCGGCCCGCGACGTCCAAAATGCCACTGCTGATGTTGTATACGGAAAGGCAGGGAAAAATCGATACCGTTGACCTGGCTGTCGGGTGTCCAGACGCTGCCGTTTTTCACAGTCCAGTGTCCGCCAGCCTGAAAGCCCTGCTTAGCCGCGGCAGAAAATGCTACCTGGGCGCGCAACTCACCTGACTGAATCTTCATTTTCAGTTCAGGACTGAGCAGCGGCTGGAACACCGTCAGCGACTGGGTTGGCCACCAGGCCTGTCCACGTAAACGCTCGCCGTCCCAGCGACCGTTAACACGCACCGGTCCGACCTTGCCCGCTTTCAGCTGTCCGCCCCAGACGAAATGACCTGGATCGCGGCCTGTTGCCGCAAAGTCGAGGGTGGAATCTGCCAGCCAGCCGCCGTAGCTAAAGCGCGTTTCCCCTGCCTGCATCTGGAACTTACCGTTAAATGATGGATGGCGCTCATCACGCTGCCAGTTGACCGGTGCCGTCAGCGTTAAGCGGGGCTTTTCAACCCGAACACCACCGTATTCAAGTTGGTTAAACCCTGTAGACAAGCGATCAAGATGAATCAGCGTATCGCGCCAGCCGCCGGTGCCGTTCACATCCCACTTCGCCTGCAAGGGGCGCATTTCGCCCTCACCCCAATAGCGCCAGTTCCACACACCCGAATCGGGCCAAAAGTTATGCGCGCCACCATCAAGATGCAGAGTAAACCGGCCAAAGCTGGGATCGTGGGCACGCAGAATTGCCTGCAGGCGTCCGGAGATCCCTTGTGAGGATAAACGTATACCTGCCAGCGGCCAGCGCGCTTCATCGACTTCCAGCGTGGAGAGTAAACGCCCGCGCAGGCGTAAAAGCGCTTTGGGTTTAACCGTCAGTTGCGGGTTGAGTAATGAGCCGTTCAGCTCGCCAGGAATAGTGCCAAAAAGCTGCATCGCAGAGAATTTGCTTTCACCCGTCAGCTGTAAAGGCAGTTGGCTTTGCGTGAGGCTGAGATGACCCGGCCCTATTCCCAGTACCACATTACCTTTGCCGCCGCGTCCCTGGGTTAACATATTAAGACGCCCACTGATCTCGGTGGCATCCAGGCCGGCCTGCCAGTTGTTCAGCGTCAGATTCACAAAGCCAGACAGCGGTTGCGCCGCAAGTGGCCAGTAATATTCCCCGCGTTCAATCGTTATGCGCTCGCGGCTGGCCTGCCAGGGAAGATGGAGCAAGGGCTGGTCAGTTCCCGCCGTAGTAATATTGAGCACACCACGCTGATGCTGCCAGCTTAATGCGGCTTGCACCGGCTGTGGAAAAGCCGCCAGCGCCAGCATGCCGGTAATCTCGCCGTTAACGGGTAAGCCGTTGGCATATTCAGGCAGTTCGAAGTGACCATTAAGGCTCAGCGGTTTGGGTAATGCCGGATGCGTCAAGGTCAGTTGGCTAATATTCAACTGCTGGCCCTGTAAGGTGGCATCGAGCTGCAAGTTGGTGCCGCGGTAGTGCAACTGTTGGCGGGATGAATCCAGCGTCAGATCCAGCCTCCCGGCATAATCCTGCCAGGGAGAGAGCGTGAGTTTGCCAATATGGATGTCAGCGCCCGGTAACATTGCCTGCCACTGGGCCAGCGTTTTGGGCGCGTCCGTCGCGTTTTTCGTTTCAGGAAGCCGTTGAAGACATTCGCTCTGTAGCGTCACCTGCGCCGCATTAAGTTGCCAACGCGAGTGCTGCCAGCCAAGGGCCGCGTGATTGACACTCGCCAGACGACAGTCCCCCACCTGGTAATGGATTTGGGGAAACACGACCTGTCCGTTGCGCCAGCGCGGCGCGCCTTCCAGTTCGACGCGCGTGCCGACAGGCAGCCAAATGCCAACCAGACGCGGCAGCCACTGTGTAATAGTCAGCAATAATCCCAGCAGCAACACAATCAGCGCCAGGACAGCGGCGAGACGTCGACGGAAAATCCGCGGCATGAAAACAAGAATCCTTTTTTTCTCAATATCCTGAGAATAATGATGGCACGTAACGCCGGGAAGGTGAAGGTTTCACCCCTAAGGTAAACAGGTATCAGCAAAAAGTAACAGAAAACGTTATTCTTGTTGCATCCCCTTTTCAGGAGCACAACGATGAAAATCGCCGTATACAGCACTAAACACTATGACCAGAAGTATCTTGAACAGGTCAACCAACAGTATGGTTTCGAATTGGTCTTCTTTGATTTTTTACTCAGCGAAACCACAGCGAAGACGGCTGTAGACTGTGATGCGGTTTGTATCTTTGTGAATGATGACGGTAGCCGTCCGGTACTGGAAGAGCTGGCCGCGCTTGGCGTCAAATACATTGCACTGCGCTGTGCGGGATTTAATAACGTCGACCTTGATGCCGCTGCGGCGCTGGGACTGCAGGTCGTGCGTGTACCGGCTTATTCCCCGGAAGCCGTCGCCGAACATGCGGTGGGATTGATGATGACGCTAAACCGCCGGATTCATCGCGCTTACCAACGCACCCGCGATGCCAATTTTTCCCTGGATGGCCTGACCGGTTTTAATATGCATAACAAAACCGCCGGAATCATCGGCACCGGCAAAATTGGCATTGCCACTCTGCGCATATTAAAAGGGTTCGGCATGCGTTTACTGGCTTTCGATCCCTATCCGAGCGAGCAGGCTTTAGCGCTCGGCGCGGAGTATGTCGATCTGAAAACCCTGTTTGCACAGTCGCACGTGATAACGCTGCACTGTCCACTCACGCCGGAAAATCACCATTTACTGAATGCGCAGGCTTTTTCACAGATGCGCGATGGCGTGATGATCATCAATACCAGCCGGGGAGGATTAATTGATTCTCAGGCCGCAATTGACGCGCTGAAACAGCAAAAAATTGGTGCGCTCGGCATGGACGTTTATGAAAATGAGCGGGACCTGTTTTTTGAAGATAAATCGAATGATGTGATTCAGGATGATGTTTTCCGCCGTCTGTCAGCCTGTCACAATGTGCTGTTTACCGGCCATCAGGCTTTTCTGACAGCCGAAGCCCTGACCGCGATTTCAGAAACCACGCTGGAAAATATCAGTCAGCTCAACCGGGGAGAATCCTGTCAAAATCAAGTTACCGCCTGACGCGGTGGGCCGGCACCATCCGGCCTGCTTCATTTAGCGTGCGCAGTTGCCACCAATCAACGCCTGCTCGCTGCAGCGACGGCCATTAACTAACTGGCACATCCCGATGCGCGAACCGTCCAGTTGACTTGAAAACGCCAGGGTACCTCCTGCATTGGCACAGTTTGCCTCTGCCATAGACGACATCACCACGTGTGGCTGAACATGGGCGGCAGTAGCTTGCTGTGGTGGCTCGTTGTCGTCGCTGTTACTGCTACAGGCAGACAGTAGCAACGCGGCACCAGCCAGCAGAAAAGTAGCGGCTTTCATCAATCAGACTCCGGGAAGGTGAGTTAAAGGCTAAGCAAGAATATGTCAGGCCTGACGCGGGGTCGATAGAAGAAACAGCTTTTTACAAAAAATATGACGGCTAATTGCAAGCAGAATTATCCTGTTATCACACTGTCACGTAACTGCACTTATCTAAGCATGATGATTACCGGAGAAAAACAATGTTAATGGATATGCTGATTCGTATCGCTTTGGCTGGGATTCTGGGCGGTCTGATTGGCCTGGAACGCCAGATGCGCGCCAAAGAAGCCGGATTGCGGACCCACATCCTGGTCGGTATCGGCAGCGCCATGTTTATGCTGGTGTCCAAATATGGCTTTGCGGATATGTTGATAAAAGATCACGTCGCCCTCGATCCCAGCCGCGTCGCGGCACAGGTGGTGAGTGGTATGGGCTTTCTTGGCGCAGGCACCATCCTGATTCAAAAACAGGTGGTAAAAGGCCTGACCACGGCGGCCGGACTGTGGGTTACCGCCGCTATCGGACTGGTAATCGGGAGCGGCATGTATGAGATTGGCATTTACGGTACGGTACTGGCCCTGGTGGTGCTGGAGGTGTTCCGCCGCCTGAGCCATTTATTGATTGGCAAACATCACACGCTGATTGTTTATCTTAAGGCCAAGAGCGTGCCACTGGTTCTGCTGGTGATGCAACGCGAAGGCATTCGCTACGGTAATATTTCGGTGATTAACCGGGATGAAGAAAGCGGCCTGTGTGAATTAAGCGTGCAGGTGACCTTGTCCCGCAAATCCAGCGATGCGCATCTGTATGACAAAATTATGGAAGTTAAAGGCGTGCAGTCGCTGGAAATGATGTAATCGGTGTAGGCTGGCATCAGATCATTACCCTTGACACCTGTGCAAACAACGTTGAGTGACCCAGCCACATTGACGGGATAACTTTGCTCAGGTGTCGCATAGATTGATAGACTCTGAAAGTACTCATGAGGTTCAATATGTGCGCTCTCTGCTGGGCGGACGCAAAACCACTATTCATCGTCGAAGTCTGCCACTGTCTGTATATGGAAGCATAGTTGTATTAGGGAAATATGATTTTGAAAAATGCCAGATTCATTAAAAACACTGCGCTGTTTATCGTGTGCTTCTTATTAGCCTTCTGGCTTTCAGCATACAAAATGCCTCTGAACGCGTTAACCCAGACAATAGTCGGCTGGTCAAATTCGCACCTTCATGGTCTTATAACAGATACTTATGAAAGCGGATCAGATCCGATTACTTTTGCAACGTTGGTCGCGGTCCTTCTCGTTTATTCATTCATACTCTATGCCGCTTGTAGAAAGCTCATCGCTGTCTTCAAAAGATGATAAAAACTCCAATGACGTAAGCCAAAACGGGGGAGTATGACCAGAGTTTAATCGTACTCCCCCGAGTGCAACTTAGGCAGATGCTGTTGAGCCATTGCCCGCTTGCCGGGCTTTCCTTAGTTATAAAATGTTATCTCGCTAGCGCTTTAAATAAGAAACGAAACCACCACAACTTTTGCCAGACAACATCTCTTTTAAAAGCTGGAGCAGGAATTGATGTCGATTTTACAATGTGCCATGTGAAGTTAAGAAAACATCTACTGTGGCCGTGCTCATAGCCATATGTGCAAACCTCGTAATGTTTCTTGCTGTCTACAGGTGTGTTAGTGCTTAAATCCCTGATAAGTGAATGATATGAATCATTCCTGTCGAGGTTCCGCTCAAGACAAAAATAAGCCTTCGGAAGGTAACGCTGACGTGAACCATGATATTTATGAAATTTTACAAACCTGTAATCCTCAGCGCCATAGTGTCCTGAAAACTCTTCATCATAACCCCAAAAACGCATAAATCTTGCGCGAGAAATAAAGAACAAATTACTGTGGCCTTTGTAAAAACCTCGCTGATTTTTTCGATAAATCTTGTAAAAATTCCGATCTGGATTTTTATGATTGATGAGATAACGGAACGTTTTTTCCGGTAACTCATGATCGAGATCAGTTATTAATACTTTGTCTGATTTGGCATAAGTGACCCCTAAATTTCTTGCGCCACCCTGATTCCACTTAATATCACTGTCTATACACAGCCAGGTCAGATTCAGTCTAAACTCAGGTACTTCATACTTTAAAGGAGAGCAGTCGTCTACTATTACAAACTCTGTGACCTGCAATACTTCTTCAGGCATCTTTTCGTATTTCCTGAGAAGGCTTATTACAGAATCAATATTATCTTGATTGCAATAAAAATGTGTTATGTAAGTAAGTTTTATATGCTGCTTATCTGTTATTCTATTTGCCATATTTGTTTTCAGTTCGTTGCAACAAGGAAGCTAATCAACTTCATATGTATATTACAGCGAAGAAAGATAAAGCAAAAAAAACTAAACTCAATAATTAATCACAGCACCCTGAAAAGAATTAATTACTTGACAGAAATTAAGATTGGCTCCAACAAAAAATACTGGATACTGTTAACGCTCACATAACCTTGGTTAAAAATCTTCGCTTATATTAACTTTTGACTTGTGGTTTTTTACTTTAATGAAAGCTGACGGTGTATTGCCCCGCTGTCGCGTTCAAGATCTGACGAAAGGTAATCATCGTTTTGTAGTCACGGAGCATTTTCCTGTATCCCTTTCTTTCTCTACTGATACCCAGCATCAGCCATCATCTGTATTAATCAATACACATCAATTGTGAGAATTGTAACCTCTATGATGTATAAGTGATTTTTTTTGGTTAAAGCATCTGTGATTGATCGTTTTTACCGATCGTTTTTGCATAATTGATCTGCACATACGATTACACACACAAACTGTACGCCTATAAGATTGAATGGTTGCTGACACGAGGGAATGTATGATGACTTATATAATTATAATTCTGGCCATACTTATAGCTGTAGGGATTGTATTTTGGTTAAAGGATCGACCAGGCGATAGTCCGCAATATCAGGAAGGCGGCTACGACTAAATCAAATGACTATCAGCCCGTAATACCGGGCTTTTTATTATCCGCAACCGGCAAAGCTGATTCAGTAACTGACCGTGAACCCATAATCTGCTGTTTGGTTGGTGCGAATTCCTCAAGCTCTAAACAGGGTTTGCCGCGCAACTCCCTAACAATTCGTTCTCAAGCTTGAAATATGGTGCACTCATTGAGATTTTTACCGCCTTTGCTTCTGCAGAACGGGCAATTACACACTCATCGTTATGACTCAGTACAGCTATGGGTTTTCTGCGCAGGTCTGGTCTAGATACTGTCTGACAGCTGGCATAAAACGAATTAACGTCAACCAGGGCGAACCACAGTCGCCACCATTAGGGTTGAAAACCTGGAACATCCTTTCCTCACCCGCTAACGTTGAAATATCGCGAAAGGTTGAAGTGTGCGTTTCAATCCATTTGTTTGCAGCGTGTAGCGTGTAGCGTGTAGCGTGTAGCGTGTAAGACCAGTTTAGGCGATCAAGTTCCCGAACAAAATCAATCGTGCTGAGTGTGGAGCGCCCTTTGCAGTCGCGCTTAATAGCCTGGCGAAAAGCAATCATGATTTCGTAGTCACGGTGCATTTTTTTGCGCTCCAATTTTATCTGTATATAAATACTGCAATATCAATTCATGATTTTGATCAAGCTTTACGGTTGAGAGATTTGTGGAGCCTATGAATTCCAATAATTTTTAGCGTGAATACTCTTCTATGAGCAATTTTACTGTTTACTTAAAAACTCAATAACCATAAATTATACATGGTTAAATTTTTCTCATTACTATGGCTTTCATTTAGTAACGGCGGATCGATAGCACGAACATTAAGGACAACGAAAAGGATAAGAAAATGTATTACAGGGATGAAATAATAAATTATTTGCAAACCAATAACATATTGGCTTCTAAATTAGATCGTGCGTTAACAGGTGTCATGGATTTAGTTTCAGACCAGATAGATACGATTAGTTCAGGTGCAAAACGTGCAATTTATTATACATCGTGCTTTACTCAAGAATACCAAGACGTGTGTAAAAAACAGCTGAATGAAGATGTAAGATTTACTAAAGGTCTCTACCATTTCTTACAGCGCAAAGATATTGTTTATGAGATATTGCATATTTATTTTGAAGAAATATTCAAGAAAAAAACATCAGATCAATTAGAATACATTAAAAAAAACCTGATGGCTGTTAATATTTACATTGCTGCAAACGCTTTAACTAAATCCGGGTTTGCTTTGGCAACGGCAACATGTGTTTCAATCGGCTTGAATCTTAGCCTTAATATGGGTTCTATTGCTGGTCGTACAGCGAGAGTAGCAGTTGCATATGCGGGAATGTATGGCATTGTGCAGAAGGCCGCAGATAGCGCTGATCGTCTTCGAACTAGCTATCCAGCATTCTTTTCAACGCTATATGCTAATGAACTTGAAATGCTTTATTTCCTGGTTGAGCCCATATTTATTCGTGCCGACGCGTTCCGGGCTCAATGGGCATCAGATGCAAATATTGCTAAAATCATTGAAAGAATGATTAGGTAGCCATGATGTCATTTATTAAGAAAGCTTTTTTGTGGCTGTTTCAACAGCTATTTTCGCTATATGCGCCACCAATTTGCGTTTTAATATTTGCAGTTGCTTTTTTTCAGGTATTCCCTGATGGGCCTCTATGGCCTGTTGGTATATTTGCTATATTCATCATGTTTATATTTGTAAAATATTTAAAATGGTAATGTTATGCATGAGCGCTTTAGTTGGTAAGTCTGTCGGCGGCAGTTGTGGCTGTGTTAAGTGTTTACTGAGTTTTTCAAAAAGCAGCATAAAGTGGCCGATTTCTTTTGCGCTTCATTATCCGTTCCCACGTGCCCCATTCCCTTTATCAAAGTCTGTTCCAGGGCTGAGGAGAGTCCAGCCATCGCGAACAGGCACGATGTAGTCTGTCTGAACTGCCTCAGCTGTTTCAGTGCTGTAGGCAGTCATTCCCCTGCCATCTCAACCGATTCCTGTTTCAGACCATCCGCACTTATGGCGTAACACGCATCGCTCATCTTTGGAACGCAGCAGTAAAACGTGCTGGCATTCGTCGCCGGAATCCGTACCATACGCGGCATACTTTTGCCTGCTGGCTGTTTACTGCCGCTAGCGCAAATCCATCATTTATTACGAGTCAGCTGGGGCATGAAAACGCGCTAAGGGTTTATGAAGTCGATACTTCGTGGATACATGAACTGGACGCCGATCAGGTGCAGATGCTCAACAGTCAGCTTGCCCTTTAAAAACGTTGCCCCCTGCATGCCCCTTTTGGTTTTAGAGATTGAATAAAATGCAACAAGATCAGGAAATTAATAAGAAAGAGCAGTACAACCTCAACAAACTTCAGAAGCGTTTGCGTCGTAACGTCGGCGAGGCTATTGCTGATTTTGATATGATTGAGGAAGGCGATCGCATCATGGTGTGCCTGTCGGGCGGCAAAGACAGCTACACCATGCTGGAAATCCTGCGTAACCTGCAAAAAAGTGCGCCGGTGAAATTCAGCCTGGTGGCGGTTAATCTGGATCAAAAACAGCCAGGATTTCCAGGTCATATCCTGCCCGAGTATCTTGAAGCGCAAGGTGTTGAGTACAAGATCGTTGAAGAAGACACCTACTCTATCGTTAAAGATAAAATTCCCGAGGGTAAAACGACCTGCTCTCTATGCTCACGTCTGCGCCGTGGAATTTTGTATCGCACCGCCACGGAACTGGGTTGTACCAAAATTGCTCTAGGTCACCATCGTGATGACATTCTGCAAACGCTGTTTTTGAACATGTTTTACGGTGGCAAGATGAAAGGTATGCCGCCGAAACTGATGAGCGACGACGGTAAGCACATCGTGATCCGCCCTCTGGCTTACTGCCGTGAGAAAGATATCATTCGTTTCTCAGAAGCCCGTCAGTTCCCGATTATCCCGTGCAACCTTTGCGGTTCACAGCCTAATCTGCAACGCCAGGTTATCGCTGATATGCTGCGCGACTGGGACAAGCGCTATCCTGGACGTATTGAAACGATGTTCAGCGCCATGCAAAACGTCGTGCCCTCTCACCTTGCCGATATCAACCTGTTTGATTTCAAAGGCATTCAACACGGTGACGCGGTAGTCGACGGTGGCGATCTGGCATTTGATCGTGAAACGCTACCGGTCAACCCGGTTGGCTGGCGTGCCGACGAAGAAGAAAACCCGGCTGTCAGCGAACGTCTTAACGTGCTGGAAATTAAGTAACGTTTATCTATTGGTTAAAAGCAAAGGGCACGCGTCATGTCGCGTGCCCTTTTTTTATACGTTGCGGTGAGGGGGCGGGTCCATTACCGGCGGAAACTCAGGATCCGGTGGCGGATCGGGTTGCGGCTGCGGAATGGGCGGCGGATCGGTCGGAATTGGCTCGCTGCTGTGTATCGCCATAATGCCGTTCTCCTCTGTAGCGAATGGATTTTAAGCTTAGGAAAGAATTGACATCTCAGCCAGCGGACAAAAAAAAGCCGGCGAGTTAGCCGGCGTATTTCGAATTAAAAATGCTATGCAATAATTCTAAAAAAGGAAGTAAGACAATATGGAGCGCAACGCCCATCGCTTGACGTTGCATTCACCTGCGGGAGAGATTTTGCGCGCTTTGCGCATCGCAGATATTGATGTCGATCAGCTTTAGCCCTGTTAATGTGATTTTCCTGCGCAACGCCCCCTGCACCTCTTCCCACGGCCTTATAGCCAGCGTCGCTTACGCAGATAGCCTGCTACACCCAACGCCAGCAGCACGAGTAAAAGACAAAAGACACTAAAACCATAGCGCCATGCTCCGCCGGGAATGCCGCCCAGGTTGACACCAAACAGGCCGGTCAAAAAGGTAGCAGGCAGAAAGATCATCGCCATCAGCGACATAGTATAGGTTCGGCGGTTCATGGATTCTGCCATTACCGAGGCGACTTCATCTGCCAGTACGGCGGTTCTGGCTACGCCAGCATCAAGATCGTCCAGGCCGCGTCCCAGCCTGTCGGCAATTTCCTGCATACGACGGCGTTCGCTGTCGTCCATCCAGGGCAGTTTTTCACTTGCCAGACGGGAGAAGACATCGCGCTGCGGTGCCATATAACGTCGCATCACGATCAGCTGCTTGCGTAACAGGCCCAGCTCACCGCGCGGTGGAATACGCTGGTCCAGTAAGGCATCTTCCAGCTCAATGATTTTGTCATGTAAATCTTCGATAAATTCGCTGGTGTGACCGGTTAAGGCATCGCAAACCTCCACCAGCCAGCTGCCACAGTTAACCGGCCCGTTACCGTTTTGCAGATCGGTCAGTACTTCGTCCACGGCAAACACTTTGCGGCGGCGGGTAGATACAATCAGCTGATCGTTGATAAAAACCCGCATCGCCACCAGCTGGTCGGGACGTGCATCACTGTTGTGGTTCACGCTGCGCAGAACGATCATAAAACCATCGCCCAGGCGGTTAACCCGCGGGCGCATGCTTTCACCGGCAAGCGCATCGCGCACGGCATCCGGAATCTGGGGCGTTGACTGCAACCATTCTGCGCTACGCGGATGCGTATAGTTGAGGTGTAACCAGCACGGATGCTCGTCGTGCAGCAACTGCGTTTCGTCAATCGGCACCATGCCGCCCTTGCCATCCAACTGGCAGGAAATGATGGCATCGGTCACCTTCAGCGCTTTTCCTTGAATCACATCCACAACGTCACCCCACTATCAAAATCAATACGATACAGTCTAGCGTGACGGGATTGAGTTGCAATCTTCAGCCTGTATACAAAAATGTCAAAAGGCGGCCGCATGTCGGCCGCTATCTCTTAATGCTTCTCTATCCACAGCTCGCGGCTGTAGGCAACGTCTTCGGGATTGGTAATCGGATAACCCTTCACCCACGGCTTAATCAGACGACCATTGGTGTACTGATAAAGTGGCGCGATGGGTGCCTGATCAGCGATGATCTGTTCTGCCCGGTTGTAGTCAGCGTTACGTGCCTGCTCACTGGTTTCCATGCTCGCTTTTGCAAGTACCGCATCATATTCGGCATTGCTGAAACGCGGAATATTGCTGCTGTTGCCTGAGGTAAGCAGATTCAGGAAGGTCGAGGGTTCATTGTAATCCCCTACCCAGGAGGCGCGAATAACGTCAAAGTTGCCACTGTTACGGCTGTCTATGTAGGTTTTCCACTCCTGGTTTTGCAGTTTCACGTCCACGCCGAGATTCTTCTTCCACATTGAGGCCACCGCAATCGCTATTTTCTGGTGGCTTTCAGAGGTGTTGTACAGCAACGTCAGCTTGAGCGGCTTCCCGGGGCCGTAGCCGGCGGCAGCCAGCAACGCTCTGGCCTGGGCATCCATTTCTTTTTGGTTGTGCTGTTGCTGCAGCGTGGGCAGCGGTTTAAAGCCTGCCGTCACGTCCGGCGTGAAATGCCATGCCGGTTTTTCCCCCGTGCCTAAGACTTTTTCGGCGATGACGGCGCGATCGATACTCCACGACAGCGCTTTGCGGACACGAACATCGGCGGTTGGCCCTTTCTGGGTATTAAAGGCGTAATAGTACGTTCCCAGCTGATCGGGCGTAAAGACCTGGCCCGGCAGCGTCTTTTTCAACAACGCATACATGTTCTTAGGGAAAGATTCCGTGATATCCACATCATCGGCACGATAGCGTTTGGTGGCGCTGGACTCTTCATTGATGGGCACAAAGGTCACTTTGGTTAAGACGGAGTGGGCGTTGTCCCAGTAATGCGGATTACGCTCCAGGACAATTTTTTCATTCACAACCCGTTGGCTGAGTTGGTAAGCGCCGTTGCCCACCAGTTTGCCCGGCAACGTCCACTGCGCACCCTCTTTTTCAACCACAGCTTGCGGCACAGGATAAAAAGCAACGTTGGAGAGCATGGCAGGAAACCAGGGAACCGGACGCGTCAGCGTAATCCTGAGGCGATTTTTATCCAGCGCAGTCACACCCAGCTTATCCGGTGGCATGTCGCCTTTGGTGATTGCTGCCGCATTGCTCAGGCCGCTCAGCGCAATAAAGGACGCCTGAGAAGAAGAGGTTTTAGGATCGACGACGCGCTGCCAACTGTAGACAAAGTCCTGCGCCGTTACCGGTTCGCCATCAGACCAGCGGGCATTATTTCGCAGGGTAACGATCCAGACTTTGTTGTCACTGCTGCTCCAGCTCTGTGCCACGCCGGGCACAATTTTGCCGTGCGCATCCTGGCTGGTCAGCCCTTCATACAGATCGCGCATTACCTGTATTTCAGGCAGACCTACGGCTTTAGCGGGATCGAGCGAGGCGGGCTCATCTTTAATATGGCGGACAATTTCTTGTTTAGCGGCAAGTTGGGCACCGGCGGGAACATCGGCTGCGAAGATCGGCATGGACGCGCTAAGCAGGCTCAGGGCCGTTAGCGTCAACGAAAAGCGGATTACCATTATCACCCCTTTATAATAAAGAAGCGCTGAATCAGCATATTACTGACTCAGCCTGTTAACGGTCACTTTAGCGCAAATCGCTGATTGATAAATAGCTATTTTCCCTGACCCGCTTTTCCGCTACTTTGACATAAACCCTCAGGAGAAAGTCACTATGTCATCCCTTCACCCGCGACCGCTACGCGGCAAACTGGCTATTTCCTGGCAGCAGTATGGCCGTTCGGTTCTGGGCGCCCCGCTGCTCTGGTTTCCGGCCGTGCAGGCAGACAGCGACAGTGGCCTGATTCTGGCCGGTACGCACGGCGATGAAAACGCGGCAATAGCGGCCCTTTCCGCTGCGCTGCGGACGTTGCCGGAGGCGCAGCGTCGCCATCATGTGGTGCTGGCGATGAATCCTGACGGCTGTCAGCTGGGTTTGCGAGCCAATGCGAAAGGTGTCGATCTGAACCGCAATTTTCCAGCCGCCAACTGGCAGTCAGGGGATACGGTTTATCGCTGGAATAGCGCAGCAGACGAACGGGACGTAACGCTGTCGACGGGCACACATCCGGCATCCGAGCCAGAAACCCAGGCGCTTTGTGCGCTGATTCATCAGCTTAAACCGGCCTGGGTGGTTTCCTGGCACGAACCGCTGGCCTGCATTGATGATCCCGATCAGACGGAAATCGGCGCCTGGCTGGCGGCACAGACCGGTTTACCTCGCGTCAGCAGCGTGGGCTACGCCACGCCGGGTTCCTTTGGCAGTTGGTGTCACGACCTGAGTTTGCCGTGCGTGACCGCCGAGATGCCTGTCATTTCCGTGGATGAAGCCACTGAAACCTATCTGGAGACGATGCTCACTCTGCTGCGCTGGCAGCCGTGATCAATGCACCGCCCTGCACCTTAAGGGCCGGTTCGGCATCGACAGCCAGCCAGGTTGCACCGTCTAAATCGGCAAAACGCACCAGCGGCACCAACGGCAGTGCGGCGCGAATCGCCCTTGATGTGCAGATCATACAGCCCGCCATGAGCGTAAAGCCCTGCTGTCGTGCAGCATGTGCCAGGGCTAGCGCTTCGGTCAGTCCGCCCGCTTTATCGAGTTTAATATTCACCATCTCATAGCGCCCACGCAGCGCAGGCAGGCTTTCACGCGTGTGGCAGCTCTCATCGGCACAAATGGGGAGAGGATGAATGAAGTTCGCCAGCGCCTCGTCTTCCCCTGCCGGTAAGGGCTGTTCGAGCATAGCAACCTCAAGATCGGCTAATAGCTGGCAACGCGCGGCCAGGCCCTCAGCGTGCCATGATTCATTAGCATCGATGAGTAATGTCGCCTCCGGTACGGCGGCACGAATCGCCATCAGCCGCTCGGTAATAAAGTTATTATCCATTTTGATTTTGAGCAGGGTGGCGCCATGTTGCCATAAAGCCTGCGCGCTGCTGGCCATCGCCTCCGGTGTATCAATGCTCACCGTGTGGGCAGTGATCACAGAACGGGTTGGTTCGACACCAACTAACTGCTCCAGACTCCGATGCTGCTGGCGTGCAGCAAGATCCCAGAGCGCACTGTCGATGGCATTTCTTGCCGCGCCTGCCGGCAACAGGTTCTGTAAGGCATCCCGTGACAACCCCTGCTGCAGTTGTGGCATAACGGTAGCAATTTGCTCCAGCACCAGCGCTTCGCTTTCGCCATAGCGCGTGTAAGGTGTGGCCTCACCAATGCCTTTCACGCCATCTTCTTCAATTTCCACGACGACGACTTTAGCTTCGGTGCGAGTGCCACGAGCAATGACAAACGGCGTGTGCAGCGGCCATGCTTCGGGATAACATTTTACCGTTCTCATTACCTCTCCTTATTGTCGGTGATTCATCACTGTCATTTAACTTTAGGCAACAAATGCTCTCGTAAACCCTTAAAATTTATGTCATAAACAATGGCTATACCTGTACTGACGCGTTATTTTTGTCAGATCACATCATTAGAAGGAATGCTTATGTCTCAGACTGTTCACTTTCAGGGCAACCCGGTCGCGGTTGCAGGTCAGTTCCCGCAGCCGGGCGACAGCGTTAAATCGTTTACTCTGGTGGCTAAAAACCTGGCTAACGTCTCACTCTCTGAGTATGCAGGAAAACGCAAGATTCTGAATATTTTTCCCAGCGTCGATACCGGCGTGTGCGCCTCTTCGGTACGTAAGTTTAACCAGCTGGCGGGTGAACTGAGTAATACCGTGGTGTTATGTATTTCCGCTGATCTGCCCTTTGCCCAGTCACGTTTTTGTGGCGCGGACAACCTGAACAATGTGGTTACGCTCTCCACGCTGCGCGGGGGTGAATTCAAACGTGATTTTGGTGTGGAAATTGCCGATGGCGCCCTGCAAGGCCTGACCGCACGTGCAGTGATCGTTCTGGATGAGCATGACAAAGTGCTTTACAGTCAGTTGGTGAATGAAATCACCACTGAGCCCGATTATGACTCCGCACTCGCTGCGCTGAAATAATGACCACAGCGGATAAGCCAGACTTATCCGCTGCGTTTGTTTTATTCGCTGTCGCCGCGTTTTTGCCCCAAACCGTACTCGCGCAATTTATTGGCAATGGCCGTATGTGAAACGCCCAGGCGTTTTGCCAGTTTGCGCGTGCTGGGATACGAAAGGTATAAACGCGTCAGAATTGACCGCTCAAAGCGGCTGGTGATCTGGTCCAGTGTTCCTTCCATCGCCTCTTCCCCGAGTGACACATCCAGTGCCTGTTCAGGTAAAACGATATCCTGAGGCCGTAATTCGTGGCCTTCCAGTTGCGTTAAGGCACGATAGAGCGCGTTTTTGAGCTGACGCACGTTTCCGGGCCAGTTATAGCGCATCAGAAAAGCATTCAGCTGTGAGGACAACCGTGGACGCGGAATGCCCTGTTCATCGGCGAAGCGCGCCACAAACATGTCCGTTAACGGCATAATGTCCTGAACCCGCTCGCGCAGGGGCGGCAGGTTTAGCGTCAGCACGTTGAGCCGGTAAAAAAGGTCTTCCCTGAATTCGCCACGTTGCACCAGCTCAAACAGATTCTTCTGGGTCGCGCAAATCACGCGGACATTGACGTGAACTTCGTGCTCTTCACCCACGCGCCGGAACGTGCCGTCGTTGAGAAAGCGCAGCAGTTTGGTCTGCATGGTCGGCGACATCTCACCAATCTCATCCAGCAGTACCGACCCGCCGTTGGCCTGCTCGAAAAAGCCTTTTTTTCCCTCAAGCGCATTAGGATAGGCACCCGCCGCATGACCAAAAAGCTCACTTTCCGCCACATCATCCGGCAGAGATGCGCAGTTGAGTGCCAGAAAAGGCATTTTCCCGCGAGCGCTGCGTAAGTGGCAGGCCCGCGCCAGCATATCTTTGCCCGTACCAGTGTCACCGATGATCAGGAGCGGCGCATCATGCATCGCCAGCTTGCGCGCCTGTTCCACGACCTGACGCATTTTGGGCGTGACCGCAACGATATGATCGAACTCGGTTTCGTCGGTGACGACCAGACTCTGCAACTGGCGGCCCATGCGAGCGGTGGACTTCAGCATCACCATCGCACCGACAAGCTGTTCTGCCTGGTCATTTTCTTCTGACAGGTAGATCGGATGCGCTTCCATCAGGAAATCGCGCCCTTCTATCACCACATGTTGTGCCTGAGCCTGAACGCGGTCGCTTTCCAGCCAGCGCATAAAGTTGAAGCTGTTGATCAGATGATCGGCCGTCACGTTGCGGATCTTGTTTTCATCAAGATTAAACAGGTTTTGTGCCGCCGGGTTCGCCAGCTCAACCTTACTTCTCAGGTCCACCGAAAACACCGGCTCCGGCATGGCCACCAGTAAGGCGCTCAGAACCCGGTGCTCACGTTCGGAAGGCATATAGGGCACAGTGCGGACATCAGTCACGCCCGGCGTACGGCGGATTTCCGCCATCAGATTACTGAACTGTTCGAATTCCAGCGTAGAGAAATTAAGATAGATGCGGCCTGAGGCGGCGACTTCAATGCCGCGAAGATCGATGCTGCGCGCCACCAGCAGGTCGAGCAATTCGCGCGCCAGCCCGATACGGTCCTGACAAAACACTTCTAAACGCATTGCGTAGGCCTTAATCCGTTTGATATTTGGCGATAATACGCTAAATAACCCGCCCGCAGAAAGAGGGCTGTCAGGAAAAGTTGACAGCGGTGACGCACGCGCATTTTTTTAAACGCGTAAACGGCGTCAGCCAGGATGACAGCCTTACGCGTGCTGAGTGGGTCAGAAATAAACACGCACCGGCAGGCATGGCACAATACGGCTGATGCGGCTTCTTTCACGTACTGCAGAATGACATGACCGCGCCGTTGGGCCACAGCGCTCGTCATCCTGTTTCATTTACTGGCGTTTCTCGCCGCCCTTTTGTAGCGCGTCTTTTAACTGCCCCAACAGCTCACGACGGTAATCACCCAGGCGCGGTTTATCGTTTTCGAGCCAGGGTAAAGGGCGGCATAACTCCATCGCTTTAATGCCCAGACGCGCCGTCAGCAATCCCGCGCCGATGCCCTGCGCAGCACGCGTCGAAAGCCTGGCGGCAATGTCCTGCGACATCCAGTCCATCCCAACTTCACGCACCAGCTCAGAAGCCCCGGCAAAGGCCATGTTCAGCAGCACCAGTCGGAACAAACGCAATCGACTAAAATACCCCAGCTCAATGCCGTAGATGGCGGCAATCCGGTTGACCAGTCGTAAGTTACGCCAGGCGATAAACGCCATATCGACCAGTGCCAGTGGGCTGACCGCGATCATCAGCGCGGATTCGGCCGCATGACGGCTGATTTCCCGCCGCGCCTGGCGGTCAAGAACAGGCTGCACCATCTGGGCATAAAGCCGGACCGTTTCCCCGTCATTGTGGGTTTCATGGCGCGCAGCATGCCAGCGCTGCAAGGCAGGATGCGCCTGATCGAGTTCGGCCTGGCGCGCCAGCTTTTCACAAAAGGCACGTCCTTTCCCAATGCCGTGACTGTTAAGCAGTTCCCGGCCCAGATCGCGCTCTTCGGCCCGCTGACGGAGCTGATACAAACGACGCCACTCGCTGGTCAGCGCGCCCACGCCGGCAAGCACAATCAGCCCGCCCGCCATGCCGCTGCCCAGCGCAAACCAGTCCTGAGCCAGCCAGGCATTGTGGCTCCATTGCACGCCCTGCGCCACCACGCTGACGCCAAACAGCGCCAGGCCAGCGCCCACCATTTTACGCCACAGGCTGCGTTTGGGTTTTAAGGCCGCCTCGACCGCCCGCTCGCCTGCACTTTCTTCTTCAACCGCCGCCTCGTTATCCTGCACGGCTAAAAAGGCGGCCTGTGAATCGGCTTCAAACGTCTGAGCCGGACGCAACACCGCGTCGGGCTTATCGTCCAGAGGCCGGGCAAAATCAATGCGCGGTTTCAACGGATCGCTCATCGCAATTTATCTCCCAGTAAAAATTCCAGTGCCGCATCCATGCGGATATGCGGTACGGGGCGATCGATATCCAGCTGCTGCGGGCGAAACTGCTCAAACTGAAAGCCTTGCTGCTGCCAGAACGCGCTGCCTGGCAGCCGCGGCGGAACCTCACCCGGATAAACGGTTAATGCCTCGCCGTCCTGCAGGCGATGACCTCGTAGTGCCGGAATTTTTTCGCCACGATGATCCACCAGCCCGCTTTGCGTGGCCTGAACCGAGGCCAGGCCGATGCAGTCCATGCTGATGCCTTCGAACGCCGCGTTTTGCCAGGCATCCTGCACCAGCTGCTGCAACAGCGAGACCATATTGCCATGCTGATCGCTGGTGATGTGATCGGCTTTCGTGGCGGCAAATAACAGCTTATCAATCACGGGTGAAAACAGCCGCCGAAACAGCGTTCGCTGTCCGTAATGAAAGCTCTGCATCAACTGCGTTAGCGCCAGGCGCATATCGTTAAACGCCTGCGGCCCGCTGTTGAGCGGCTGCAGACAATCCACCAGTACGATCTGGCGGTCAAAGCGCAGAAAATGATTTTTATAGAACCCTTTCACCACGTGCTGGCAGTAGTAATTAAATCGCTGCTGCAGCATGGCAAAGTTACTGCCTTTGTCCGCCTGCGCCAGCTTAGCCGCCTGGGCTTCATCAGCTGTCGGCCACGGAAAAAACTGCAGCGCTGGCGCGCCCGCCATCTCGCCGGGCAGCACAAAACGCCCCGGCTGAATAAAGTGCAGTCCTTCCGCTTTACACCGATGCAGGTAATCAGTCCAGGCTGCGGCGATCCCGGCCAGGCGGTTTTCATCGGCGGGGGCAAGCGGATCGAGTTTTTGACAATGTTCGCGCCAGGGTGCGGCCCAGTCTGCGCGATCGCCCTGCATTAAGCCGTTCATCTGCCGCGACCAGGTCAGGTAATCCTGTGCCAGCATAGGCAGATCGAGCAGCCACTCACCTGGGTAGTCAACAATTTCAAGATAGAGCGTGGCGGTATCTTTGAGATGGCGGAGCAGTGAATCATTGGGACGGTAACGGAGTGCCAGCCGCATTTCACTGACGCCTCGCGTGGGCGTGGGCCAGGCGGGCGGCGTACTGTACAGCTGCGCCAGCCCTTCATCATAGGTGAAACGGGCGGTGCCCATGTCCCGTTGCGGCACACGTTTCACGCCCAACAGGCGCTCATCGCGCACCACAGAAAACAGCGGCAGTCGTGCGCCGCTGTGTACAGAAAGGAGCTGGTTAACCAGCGAGGTAATGAAGGCCGTTTTACCACTGCGGCTCAGTCCCGTCACCGCCAGACGAAGATGTCGATCGACGCCGCGGTTCATCAATGCCAGCAACTCAGTTTGCAGTCTTTTCATCTTTCTCCTTGATGAAGCGTGATGCAACCCGGCTCATCACGCGTTTCAGCAGCGGCTCAAGCGCCAGTCCTAACAGAAGACGAAGTGGACGGCGCGCCACCGATTTTACGGCCCAGCCGGTCACGCCGGCAGGACCATAGGTTACCGCATTGATAATGATAAATTTGGCGGCTGACTTCAATGCAGGTGTTGCACGATGACGAAAAGCCGCAGTGCGTGAAACAGTCATCACTTCCTCCTGACGGTCCGCAGAGGGCCAGTCTGGCCCGCCGCAGGACAACGGTTAAATCTGACGGAAACGACTGCGCACGCTAAAGGTTTCAGAGGTGACGTAACGTTCGATGTCCCGGACATTACGTTCGTCCTGCTGCAGTGCAGTTTCCAGTTGGTCCAGCAATTCGCCGGGGCTGGGTTGATATTCCCCGTTGTCTGCGCCTGCCGGTTTGACGTCCAGGACAAAACCCAACACGAAATAGGCAATCACCGTAAACACGAACAGACCAAAGAACAGCGACAATACGACAATGACACGAAGCAGTCGCACCGGCACATCAAGGTATTCGGCTAAGCCGGCACAAACCCCCATCAGTTTCCCTTCGTCAGGCTTGCGCCATAGCGTGCGGCCTTTCATCATGGTTGCCTCCAGTTAGGATGTTCAGCATCAAGGATGGCTTCAAGGGCATCAATACGATCCCGCATGCGCTGTGCATCTTTGGTCACCTGTTGCAGGCGCTGCATCTGGCTTTGCGACAGATCTGCCCCGCCGTTGCGCTTGTTACTGTAATGTAGCCATAGCCAGACAGGTGCCACAAACAGCACAAATATTGTTAAAGGTATGGCTAAAAATAGTGCGCTCATTGACTCTCCTTAATCCTTTCCAGCAGAAAGCGGCTTATTATTCGCTGCGGTTCATTTTGGCTTTCAGCGCGTTGAGTTGTTGACTGATTTCATCATCCGCTTTCAGGTCGGTGAACTGCTGATCCAGCGTTTTAGGTTTACCAAAACCGTGGCTCTCTGCTTCCGCTTCCATGTGGTCGATGCGACGTTCAAATGATTCGAAGCGGGCCATCGCCTCATCAATTTTACCGCTGTCCAGTTGGCGACGCACATCACGTGAAGAAGACGCGGCCTGGTGACGCAGCGTAAGGGCCTGCTGACGTGCACGGGTTTCGCTCAGCTTTTTCTCCAGCTCGGTGATTTCACCTTTCATACGCGCCAGCGTCTCTTCTACCTGCGCAACTTCCTGCTTCAGCGAGGCAATCAGATCGGTCAGTTTCTGTTTTTCGATTAACGCTGAACGGGCCAGATCCTCTTTATCTTTACGCAGGGCCAGTTCGGCTTTGTCCTGCCATTCAACCTGCTGAATCTCGGCCTGTTCGATGCGGCGTGACAGCTGTTTCTTTTCAGCCAGGGCGCGGGCAGAGGTGGAACGGACTTCAACCAGCGTGTCTTCCATTTCCTGAATCATCAGGCGCACCAGCTTCTGCGGATCTTCTGCACGCTCAAGCAGTGAATTAATGTTGGCATTAACGATGTCAGTGAAACGAGAAAAAATACCCATAATGATGTTCCTCTTATTTGTCATGGTTTCATCTTGCTGGTGATACCTGATTCAAGATGCGTGCCAACTTTTATCTTATTGATTTTATTTGCATTGGTGGCTTTGCAGTTTTTTTAAACTGTTCTAAGATAGTTAAATTGATTAATCCGTGGCGAAATTCATCATGTCAGTTAATAACGACAACCTGCTGGGGGAATCGAACAACTTTCTGGAAGTACTGGAACAGGTGTCGAAACTCGCTCCACTGGAAAAACCCGTATTGGTGGTGGGCGAACGCGGTACAGGTAAAGAGCTGATCGCCAGCCGTCTGCACTATCTTTCAGACCGCTGGCAGGGCCCTTTCATCTCACTCAACTGTGCTGCGCTGAATGAAAACTTGCTTGATTCTGAGCTTTTTGGCCACGAAGCCGGGGCATTCACCGGTGCGCAGAAGCGTCATCTGGGCCGTTTTGAGCGCGCAGACGGCGGCACGCTGTTTCTTGATGAGCTGGCTACCGCACCAATGCTGGTACAGGAAAAACTCCTGAGGGTCATTGAATATGGTCAGCTGGAGCGCGTCGGCGGCAACCACGTCTTTCAGGTCAATGTGCGCCTGATCTGCGCCACCAATGAAGACTTACCTGCGCTCGCGGCCGCAGGTCAGTTTCGCGCAGACCTGCTGGACCGCCTGGCGTTTGATGTCGTTCAACTGCCGCCGTTACGCGAGCGCCGTAGCGATATTTTGGTCATGGCCGATCATTTCGCTATCCAGATGTGTCGTGAACTGGGGCTGCCCCTGTTTCCAGGCTTTACACAGCAGGCGCAAAACACCTTACTTGATCATCACTGGCCGGGTAATGTGCGTGAACTTAAAAACGTCGTTGAGCGGTCGGTGTACCGCCACAACACCAGCGATGAACCGCTGGATGAGATTATCATCAACCCGTTTGCGCGTCGTACCGCCCCTGAAGAAGCCCGGCTTCCTGCCAGCACGCCAGATGCACCCGCTGCCCTGCCGTCTCTGCCGCTCGACCTGCGCCAGTGGCAAAACCAGCAGGAGCGCGATGTGGTGGAAATCAGTCTGCAACAGGCGAAATATAATCAACGCCGCGCTGCCAGCTTACTTGGCGTCACCTACCACCAGCTCAGAGCCATCATGAAAAAGCACGGTATCCAGGCGCGGGACGTCCAGGCATAACGGACGATCGACCGGATTAAATTGCAGATAAACGCTGAGTTGTTGCTGTGGTAAACAATGATCATTGTACGGCTGAGACCGGGCGGGTGAAGTCAAAAGGATGGGGCGGGGAAAAAAGGGCCCGCCGAAGCGGGCAACTGGAAGCAATGTGAGCAATGTCGTGCTCTTCTTCGGTAGAGCCACCGTCGAAGCGCAACTGAATAATAATCATTCCTGTTCGCATCTGTAAAGGGGTTGTTGAGAATTTTTCTCATTTCCACACCAATGCTGCGCCTTTATTACCACGCACCCGTCGCCTTTACCCTGCTGCAACCGGCTGGTCGCGCTTCACATTGCATTGCATTCAACAAGGTGACGACGGTGATGCCTTTCGCGCCGCCAACCTGGCCGAACCCGCCCGGGTACAACCCCATCGGAATCGGGCCAGGAAGCATTAGCCGCTTCTTTCTACGCTCAGGTGCGCGAAAAACCGGCAATCGACGATGCGTATTTGGGGCCGCGCCCGCTTTGCGATACACTCTGCCTAATGCCTGAGAATCGTTGAGTTCTATGTTAAAACTAATTTCTTCGCTGTTACTGAGTCTCAGCGTGTTAAGCGCGCCTGTCTGGTCTGCGCCAACACCGGCTGGAGATATTCGTCAAAGCGGATTCGTCTATTGCGTTAATGGCACGCTGAACACGTTTAATCCGCAGATGGCCAGCAGTGGCTTAACGGTGGATACGCTGGCTGCCCAGTTATATGACCGCCTGTTGGATGTCGATCCTTACACCTACCGTTTGCAGTCCGATCTGGCCGCCAGTTGGGAAGTGCGTGATAACGGCGCGACCTACCGTTTTCACCTGCGCCACGGGGTACAGTTTCAGCACACCTCAAACTTTGCACCCACGCGCGCGATGAATGCCGATGACGTCGTTTTCAGCTTTGCCCGCATGTTTGATCGCAAACATCCCTGGCATAATGTTAACGGCGGCTATTACCCCTATTTCGACAGCCTGCAGTTTGCCGATTCGGTTCAGAGCATTAAAAAAATCGATAACGACACCGTCGAGTTCCGCCTTAACAGCCCGGACGCCTCGTTTCTCTGGCATCTGGCGACACATTACGCGCCCGTTCTGTCGAAAGAGTACGCCGACAGTCTGGATAAAGTGGGCCATCAGGAAGAGCTGGACCGGCTACCGGTGGGAACAGGCCCGTTCCAGTTGAGCGAATACCGCAGCGGGCAATATATTCGTCTGGCGCGGAACCCGCATTACTGGAAAGGCGTGCCGCGCCTGCAGCAGGTGGTTATCGATCTTGGTGCCGGAGGAACAGGACGGTTATCGAAGTTGCTCACGGGCGAATGCGACGTTCTCGCCTATCCCGCCGCCAGCCAAATCTCGATTCTCCGCGACGATCCCCGGCTGCGCATGACCCTGCGCCCCGGCATGAACATCGCTTATCTGGCATTTAACACCCGCAAACCGCCGCTCGACCGGCCGGACGTTCGTCACGCGCTGGCGCTGGCGATCAATAATGAGCGCCTGATGGAATCCATCTACTACGGCACCGCCGAGACGGCCGCCTCGATTTTACCTCGCGCGTCCTGGGCTTATGATACCGATGCCAGCATTACGGGTTTCGATCCCAAAAAAGCCAGAGAAGCGCTTGAGGCGGCGGGAGTAAAAGATCTTCATCTGCGTCTGGTTGTGCCTTCCGCCTCGCAGTCCTGGAACCCTGCACCGCTTAAGACGGCCGAACTTATTCAGGCTGACCTTGCGCAAATTGGCGTGCGCGTCACCATCGTCCCGGTTGAAGGCCGTTTTCAGGAGGCACAGCTGATGGCGATGAACCACGATCTGACGCTGGCAGGCTGGGCAACCGACAGTAACGATCCTGACAGCTTCTTTCGCCCCCTGCTGAGCTGTGCGGCCATCAGTTCCCAGACCAACTATGCTCACTGGTGTTCACCCGCGTTTGACGACACGTTAAAAAATGCCTTGCTGTCACAGCAGCTGTCTGGGCGCATTGACAACTACGATAAGGCGCAGCAGATTCTGGCGCGCGAGCTGCCCGTGCTGCCGCTGGCTTCATCCCTGCGCCTGCAAGCCTATCGGCATGATATTAAAGGTCTGGTATTAAGTCCGTTTGGTAACGCTTCGTTTGCCGGCGTTTATCGTGATGAGCGAGAGGATCGTTAAGTGATCATCTATATTCTGCGTCGCCTGGTGTTGCTGGTTATTACCCTGTTTTTTCTTTCCCTGGTGAGTTTCAGCCTGAGCTATTTCACGCCGAATGCACCGCTGGAAGGCGCATCGCTGTTTGATGCCTGGTGGTTCTGGTTTAAAGGCATGCTGCAACTGGATTTTGGCGTGTCCAGCACCAATGGTCAGGAGATTGGCGTACAGCTGCGCGAAGTCTTCCCCGCCACCATGGAGCTGTGCCTGATGGCGTTCACCCTGGCTCTGATCGTCGGCATTCCGTTGGGAATTTGTGCCGGTGCCATGCGGCATAAATGGCAGGATAAGGTGATCAGCGCGCTGGCCCTGCTGGGATTTTCTATTCCAGTGTTCTGGCTCGCGCTGCTGTTTACCCTGTTCTTCTCACTGACGCTGGGCTGGTTGCCCGTATCCGGGCGCTATGACCTGCTGTATCCTGTTCAAAACATTACCGGATTTGCGTTGATTGATGCCTGGCTCAGTCACTCGCCATGGCGACATGAGATGATGATTAGCGTACTGATGCATCTGATTTTACCGGTTACCGTTCTGGCAATGGCCCCCACCACCGAGATCGTGCGTTTGCTGCGCATCAGCACCAGCGACGTCGTCGATAAGAACTATGTGAAGGCGGCCGCCACCCGCGGATTGTCCCGCTTTACTGTGATTCGCCGCCACGTGTTACACAACGCGCTTCCCCCTGTGATTCCGCGTCTTGGCTTACAGTTTTCCAGCATGTTAACCCTGGCGATGATTACAGAAATGGTGTTTAACTGGCCCGGATTGGGGCGCTGGCTGATTAACGCGATTCGCCAGCAGGACTATGCGGCAATATCCGCCGGTGTGATGGTGACCGGTGGCGTGGTGATCGTGGTGAACGTCCTCTCTGACATTGTCGGTGCGGCGCTGAATCCGCTGAAACATAAGGAATGGTATGCCGTACGATAACATCTACGCCGAAAAGCGCCTGCCCAGCGCGTTTCGTCAAAGCTGGCACCATTTTTATGGCGATATGCCGGCGATGATTGGCCTGTACGGCTTTGGCGCACTGCTGCTGCTCTGTCTGTTTGGGCATTTTCTGGCACCCTATCCCATCGACCAGCAATTTCTGGGTTATCAGCTGCTGCCGCCCTCCTGGTCGCGCTACGGTGAAGTCTCATTCTTTCTCGGCACTGACGACCTGGGGCGTGATTTACTGAGCCGTTTACTCAATGGCGTTGCCCCGACGGTAGGTTCTGCCATTCTGGTGACGCTGTTTGCCACCTTTTGGGCGCTGGTGCTGGGCATTGTGGCGGGTATGACGCACGGCGTGCGCTCTGCGGTGCTGAACCACGTGCTGGACACGTTACTGTCGATACCTTCTCTGCTGCTGGCCATCATTGTGGTGGCCTTTCTCGGCCCGCGCCTTGAACATGCGCTGCTGGCGGTCTGGCTGGCGCTAATGCCACGGCTGGTGCGCGAAATTTACAGCGCCGTCCACGACGAACTGGAAAAAGAGTATGTGGTGGCGGCCCGTCTCGACGGCGCGACCAGCATTAATATTATGTGGCACGCGATTTTGCCTAATGTGTTACCGATGTTGATCAGTGAGATTACGCGCGCGCTCTCCATGGCTATTCTTGATATTGCCGCTCTGGGTTTTCTTGACCTTGGTGCCCAGTTGCCCTCGCCGGAATGGGGGGCGATGCTGGGTGATTCGCTGGAACTGGTTTATGTGGCTCCCTGGACGGTGATGTTGCCCGGTGCCGCCCTGATGGTCAGCGTATTAGTCGTTAACCTGCTCGGTGATGGCATTCGTCGGGCCGTTGAGGCGGGAGTAGAATAATGCCGTTACTGGATATTCGTAATCTGACGATTGAGTTCATGACCGCTGATGGCCCGGTTAAAGCGGTGGACCGCATTAACCTGTCGCTCAGTGAAGGGGAAATCCGCGGTCTGGTCGGTGAGTCCGGTTCGGGCAAAAGTCTGGTCGCCAAAGCCATCTGTGGCGTGACCAACGATAACTGGCGTGTTACCGCAGACCGTATGGTGTTTGATGACGTCGATCTGCTGCGCCTGTCCCCGCGCGAGCGACGTCGCATCGTGGGTCATAACGTTTCAATGATTTTTCAGGAGCCGCAATCCTGTCTCGATCCGTCGGAAAGTGTCGGACGTCAACTGATGCAGGCGATTCCGCGCTGGACCTATAAAGGCGCGTGGATGAAGCGCTTTTGGTTCTGGCGTAAAAGCCGGGCTATTGAGTTGCTGCACCGGGTGGGCATTAAAGATCACACCGACATTATGCGCAGTTTTCCTTACGAGTTAACCGAGGGCGAATGCCAAAAAGTGATGATCGCCATCGCCCTGGCGAATCAACCCCGCCTGCTGATTGCTGACGAGCCGACTAACGCGATGGAGCCGACCACGCAGGCGCAAATATTCCGCCTGCTGAGCCGGCTTAACCAGAACAATAACACCACCATTTTGCTGATTAGCCATGACCTGCGAACCATGAGCCAGTGGGCAAACCGCATTAACGTGATGTACTGCGGTCAGACCGTAGAAACGGCGCAAAGCGAAGACCTGATGAGCACACCGCATCATCCTTACACGCAGGCGTTGATTCGTGCCATGCCTGACTTTGGTCGTCCGCTTCCGCATAAGAGCCGTCTCAATACCTTATCCGGTGCGATTCCATCGCTGGAAAGCCTGCCTATCGGTTGCCGTCTGGGGCCGCGCTGCCCCTACGCACAACGCAAATGTGTAGAAGCGCCACGGCTCACCGGCACGCGATCGCACCTGTATGCCTGCCACTTCCCGCTCAACGTTGAGGGCCAATAAGATGGAAACGTTGCTGGAAGTCCGCAATCTCAGCAAAACCTTTCGTTACCGCACCGGCCTGTTTCGTCGTCAGCATGTTGAGGCGGTGAAATCCGTCAGCTTTACGCTGCGTGAAAAGCAGACTCTGGCGATTATTGGCGAAAACGGTTCAGGCAAATCCACGCTGGCAAAAATGCTCAGCGGCACCGTTGCTCCCAGCGACGGTCAGATTATTATCGACGATCACCCGCTGAGCTTTGGCGATTACGGCTATCGCAGCCAACGCATTCGTATGATCTTCCAGGACCCATCAACCTCGCTGAATCCACGCCAGCGCGTGAGCCAGATTCTGGACCTGCCGCTGCGCCTGAATACCGATCTGGACGCTGAGGCGCGGGAAAAGCGCATTATTACCACCCTGCGCCAGGTGGGATTGCTGCGCGATCACGCCGGTTACTATCCGCATATGTTGGCACCGGGCCAAAAGCAGCGTCTTGGCCTGGCCCGTGCGTTAATCCTGCAACCTAAAGTGATTGTGGCCGATGAGGCCCTTGCCTCGCTGGATATGACCATGCGTTCACAACTGGTCAATCTGATGCTGGAGCTACAAGAAAAGCACGGTATCGCTTACATTTATGTGACTCAGCATCTTGGTATGATGAAGCATATCAGCGATAAAGTGCTGGTCATGCATCACGGCGAAGTGGTGGAGCGCGGCGGCACGGCAGACGTGCTTGCGTCGCCACTGCATGAGATGACAAAACGTCTGATCAACAGCCATTTTGGTGAGGCCTTAACGGCTGAAGCCTGGCGGCGGGAGCGTTGATTTTGCGGCATATAGTGGAAAACGCTGTGCGTTTTTCCTGATTTCAAGCAGACGTGCTAGAATCCGCACGTCGATTAACGTCGGTCGTCTATTATTTAAACAACACGACCGCCAACTACCATGACCATAAGGATTACAGCTATGGGTTTTCTTTCCGGTAAGCGCATTCTGATTACTGGTGTTGCCAGTAAACTTTCCATCGCCTACGGTATTGCACAGGCGATGCGCAAACAGGGCGCAGAACTGGCTTTCACCTACCAAAACGACAAACTGAAAGGTCGTGTGGAAGAGTTTGCCAAAGATTTGGGTTCCGACATCGTGCTGCCCTGTGATGTTGCAGAAGATGAAAGCATCCAATCCCTGTTCACTGAGCTGGCAAAGACCTGGCCAAAATTTGACGGTTTCGTGCATTCCATCGGTTTCGCGCCTGGCGACCAGTTGGATGGCGATTACGTTAATGCCGTAACCCGCGAAGGTTTCAAAATCGCGCACGACATCAGCGCCTACAGCTTTGTTGCAATGGCTAAAGAGTGCCGTGCCATGCTGAACCCGAACGCTGCTCTGCTGACCCTGTCTTACCTGGGTGCAGAACGCGCTATCCCTAACTACAACGTTATGGGCCTGGCAAAAGCGTCTCTGGAAGCTAACGTGCGTTACATGGCTAACGCGATGGGTCCAGAAGGCGTGCGTGTTAATGCCGTTTCTGCGGGTCCGATTCGTACGCTGGCAGCGTCAGGCATCAAAGATTTCCGTAAGATGCTGGCCCACTGTGAAGCGGTAACCCCTATTCGCCGTACGGTAACTATCGAAGACGTGGGTAACTCCGCTGCCTTCCTGTGTTCCGATCTGGCGGGTGGTATCACCGGTGAAATCGTTCACGTTGACGGTGGCTTCAGTATCGCCGCCATGAACGAACTGGAACTGAAATAAGTTTCCTCACGGGCGAGCCTTGCTCGCCCTGTGCTGTACCCGCCCGATTGCCTCGTTATTCCTTATCGCTATTATTTATCACCGATTGGTCTTTTGCCCTGACCTGCCCGTGGGCGACGATAAGTCAGCCCTGCGGCCTGCGACTAAATCACCGCCTGCGCCGCATCAGATTTTGCAAAAGGACGGATGATGCAACAACGCCGCTATCCCGGCCAGGATCACTGGTTTTACGAAAGTCAGACCCGCCCGCGGACCGTACAGGCTGCCCCACTTTTTCCTGAAGCCGCCTATGTCGATGACCGGTTTTTACTGGGGTTAGCACAGGAAGCCTCCGTTATTCAGCCTTTACTCCAGACAGACCAGCCCGCGATACAGATCGCCCACAACGTCGTTCTCCAGCTGTTTCCCGACCAGGTGAATACCACGCTGACGCATACGCTCACGCTGTATGATCGGTTAAGTACCGCGCTGACCGTCGCCCAGGTGGCAGGCATTCAGCGCCTGTGTAATCACTATTCCGCCCGACTGAATCCCCTGCCGGGTCCAGATTCCTCCCGTGAAAGCAACAATCGCCTGACACAAATTACGCAATATGCGCGCTTGCTGGCGATGCAGCCTGCGCTAATCACGGCTGAAAGTATTCGTGCGCTACATGCGGCCGGGCTGAGTGAAGCCGATATCGTCACCCTTAACCATTTAGTGGGCTTTGTCTGCTATCAGGCGCGTGTCATTGCCGGTATTCATGCTCTGCTGGAATTGCCGGTACGCTGGATGCCGGGGATGTCACCTGCCCCGGATGCCGAGGCAGCGACGTTTGATCAGCCCTGGCAGTGGCAGCCGGTCCTGACGCCGCTGGAGCCGCGTTATGCCAGCGAGGAGCAACATGCTGCGGTCACGCAGTGTCAGGGCTCGCCCGCACTTCAGGATGCGGTCTGGCTGCTGGCGCACGCTGCCGGGTTATTGCAGAGCTGGTTTGCCCTGCGTCATCAGCTTGAAAATACGTTGACCTCATCTGTAGAGGTCACTGCGGCAAGGATTCTTGGCAGCCGCTGGCTCTGGCAGCAGGCTGCAGACGCTAAAAATCTGCTGGATGAGGTGGATGCGGCGCAACTGCCGGGTGAACAGCAAGTGATTATGACCCTGGCCGCGCAGTTGACCCGCCAGCCGGAGCGCTTTAACGCGCGCGATCTTCAGCCGCTGGCTGACGCAGGCTGGTCACATGCCGCGCGGTTCAGCGTGATTCAGTCCATCGCGCTGGCCAACTGGAACAGCCGTTTATTTTATGCCTGCGGTGAAGCCCGCTAGCTATCGAGATGACTGCGCGCTTCATCGTAAAAATGTTGCGCCAGCGGCGTCGCCCGGCCAGGTTCGGCGACGACCAGCGCCGCCTGGCGCGCCATTTTAGGCATTGCAATGGTCCGTTTTTCCAGTCCATGTAATGAGGCGGGCAGTAAATGTCCTCGTGGTGAGATCAGCACGCCAAGACCGACCTGGGTGCACTGTAACAGCTGCATGATGGACGCGCTTTCGACCACCACGCGCGGCACCAGCGCGACGTCGCGAAACGTCATATCCAGATAGCGGCGAAAATAGCGGGTTGGCTCCGCCAGACACAGCGGCTGCTGTGCCAGCGTTGGCAGGTCAAGCGTTTCATGCGCGCATAAGTGCTGAAAATGGTCGGGATGAAAAACGGCTTCCACGCCACTATCCGGCAGCAGGGATGCCTGAAAATGCAGTTCCCGCAACGTCGCCATTTCAAAAAAGCCAATGCCCACATCGACCGTGTGGCTGTTCAGCGCTTCCAGCAGTTGATCGGCGCTTAATACGGCAATACGGTAATCCAGCTGTGGATAGCGCGCCTGCACCGCTTTTAACAACTGCGCCAGCGAAACGCTGCACTGCGGGACAACACCAAGACGAAGCGTACCGTTCACCCCGTGTTTTAACGACTCGACCTCCAGCTTGAGTCCCTGATAAACCGAAACGATTTCCCGCGCCCAGGCCAGTACCCTGTCGCCTTCCGGCGTAAAACCCGCAAAATTGTTGCTGCGGTTGATCAGCGACAGACCCAGCTCACGCTCCAGGTTTTTTAACCGCATCGATAAGGTAGGCTGGCTGACAAAGCTGGCTTCGGCGGCACGACCAAAATGGCGCTCGCGTTCGAGATTGCAGAGGTAGATGAGCTGTTTGATGTCGATTTTCTTTACCCGCCGTAACACCGTTTTTATGAATACCTATTATGTGCCGATGGATTAACAGAATGCCAGTCAGAGATAGTGCCGTAACCAATACCGCGAAGGCCTTAAACGGACGCAACATATTCAGGGCGCAATAAGGTTATGAAGGTGGCTGTCACAATGGCAGGTCAGATAATCGTGGAAGCGTTGTCAGCATTCACAGGTGAATACCGGTGTTGGTGATCTTATAAACGCGTTAATTTGTAATTTTTATTGGTGTTTCCCTGGTGTTGCAGGTGCTTACTTGTGCGGATAAGGCCAGGCGTGATCAACGCCAGTGGAAGAGAGGACGCCCGTGACCAATAAGTAGATCACCACCAAAGCGAAGATAACAATTGCTGATATTTCAAAGACTTTAATCAGACTGTGTTTAGCCATAAATAACCCCCTGCTCATTGCGTGTATTTGACATTCACCTCTTACCTTAGAGTGTTACCGGTAAAGCACAAGTCCTGATCACAAAATGAAACATAAAGTATTGCTTATGTATTGTAATGAATTTGTTAAAGACATAGAAACCGAACGTGAGGAGAGACCGTTGACGGGGATTATTATGGTGAAGGCAGATAACACACCAGGCTTTCGAACGGCTGCACGGCAGCTGCGGAGACTGTAATTAATATTGTGTAATTGCCTGTTTTAGTGTGTTCACTCCCCCTGCCCATACAGGCAATTTATTAACAAAAAACATAACCCCCTGTGGCTGAACTGGCTAAATCAAAACTACCTTGTTGTGCGATGACGGCGAGATGGAATTGAACACGCCTCGTGACCGTGAAAACACCTTCGAACCGCAGTTGATTAAGACGCATCAAAGGTACGTAACGCACCTGGACAGCCGGATCGTATTCCTCTATGCCAAAAGCATGACCATCCGCAAAACCTTTGCTACCTTCAAAGATATTTACGAAGCCGATGTGTCACCCATGCTGATATCTAAAGTCATCGACGCCGTAAAAAGTCAGTCACCACATTCTGCTCAGCTCTTTTTTACGGGACTTTTTTTCTGTCGATGACGGGTTTTATAACGTGACAGTATGAGTAGTAATTAAAGCCAACTTCCCGGTAATATCTTTTCTGGTTCGAACTGATAAGGGATTTTCAAGTGACCATTAAATTTTCCCAGCTCTGGGAGGCACACCCTGAGGTAAAAGGCGATGCCAATCCATGCCGCAAACCCGATGGACATAAAGCCTTTGATGACCAGTGCGCAATCCGTATTGGCACTGCATTAACCCGCTGCGGATACGATGTAAGCCGCCTGAAAGTAGCACAGTGCTGGTATCATCCTAAGGAGGCTGGTCATGTGCTAAGGGCTGAAGAACTGGCCAACGCCCTTAAGAAAACGGCAATTCCGGGTGTTTTCAGTGCGGTGAAAGTAAACCCTGAAAACTTCGAACAGACGCTGCGCGGACAGACCGGCATCATTTTTTTTAAAGATTACTGGCGCAGAGGAAGCGAGAGCTTTGCTAACCGGTCAGGAGACCATATCGACCTGTGGAATGGCGAGCGAGTGACATCAAGATCAAGCTATCTCCGAATTCAGTGGGGACTACACTGGGAAGGTGTGCTCAGCGATTTCTTCAACTCCCGTGAAATCTGGTTCTGGAAGATTATATGAAGCGTTCTTTGCAAATATGTCTGGCGTCATTGGCTGGCCTGGCGGTTGGCGCGGGTCTCTTTATTATTGTATTCCCATCACTTGCCCGCTTCATTAATGGCCCGGTAAAGGGTGAAGATCAAATGTCTGCGAACGCAGCACTTTTATTCATCGGCTTACCTGCAACCGCAATCATCTTTGCTGCTGTGACAGGAACCTGGTGGGCCATACGGCTTAAAACGAAAGCGCAGAGCGGCTTAGGATGACGTTGAAAGCCAGGGCGTTTATTGGGTGAATCCTTGCACGATTATCAGGACGGTGACGGGGGGAGATAACAAGAGCGCTTAAAGAGAGCTGCAGTAGGTACAGGCTGGGACGGACGTTCGATAATTGTTTTATCCTCAAAATCGAACGACCGGTATCACTTGCTGAAGGGACTGGCCCCCACTTGTACCTTTACTGGGTGAATGGTGATTACCCGACGCCCAGGGCCGCTTTCACCTCTTGTGCAATTTTCTCTACCTGCGGGCCGTAAATCACCTGCACATCATGTTCACTAACGCGGTTGATGCCATTGGCACCGGTGCTCATTAGCGTCTGATCCACCACTTCTTTCATGTCTTTAACCCGAACACGCAAACGTGTGAAGCAGCAATCGACATCCTCTATATTGGCTGCGCCACCCAGACCACTGATGATCACGTTGGTGCGCTCGCTGCCTTCAACCAGCTGTGGTTTTTCATCATCCGTTTCACGTCCCGGCGTTTCGACATGCATACGCGTAATAATAAAGCGGAAAGAATAGTAATAAACCGGGGCGTAAATCACCCCAAGCGCCAGCGTCCACCACCAGTGGGTTTTACTGCCGCCAAGCATGCCAAAGACCACCAGATCGATCACACCGCCCTGCACATTTCCAATCATCAAATGCAGCATCGACATCAGCATAAATGACAGACCGGTTAAAAATGCATGCAGCAGGTAAAGCACCGGCGAAACGAAGATAAAGCAGAACTCCAGTGGTTCGGTGATGCCAGTAGTGAATGACGTCAGTGCTCCAGCCATCACCAGCGCCCTGACGCGCTGTTTGTGTTCAGGCCGCGCGGTGTGATAAATCGCCAGGGCAGCAGCAGGCAGACCAAACATCATGACCGGTATTTTTCCCTGAGCCAGGAACTGGGTGGCGGTGCGAAGCGTCGCGTCCGGGATAAGTCCGGGATGGGTGAGCGAGGCATTAAAGATGTTTAACGCACCGACAATCGTCTGTCCGTCCACGATAGCCATGCCGCCAATGGGCGTGAAACGCACGGTTTCGTTCAGGATGTGATGCAGGCCCGTGGGGATCAGAATGCGTTCCGAAGCACCCAACAGAAATGCCCCGTACTGCCCGCTCCGGCCAATCATCTGTCCCACCCAGGCAATGCCTTCGCCAATGGTCGGCCAGACCAGCGCCAGTAAGATGCCGATCAGCGGCAGGAACACCACCGTCACGATCGGCACAAAGCGACGCCCGCCAAAGAAACTGATCGCCGTGGGTAACTGCTGCGTATAGAAGCGGTTATGCAGCATCACGGTGATCAGCCCGGCAATCACACCGCCCAGTACGCTCATATTGTAAGTAAAAATACCCAGCATCTGAATGTACTCAGCCGAGGTCATCATGGCTGTGGTCTGATCCAGCCCGGCCTGTTGCAGCGCCTGCGGCGTGGTTGTGGCTGCGGTAATGCCCTTCGCCGCCAGCGTGGCATTGATACCGACATTCATGGCGATATAGCCGATAACGGCGGCAAAGGCTGCGGTAGGCTTTTCTGCTTTCGCCAGTCCAATGGCGCTGGCGACGGCAAAGAATAGCGGCAGATTAGCAAACAGCGCGCCGGCCACTTTACGAATAAACCCGATGATGAGCTGGGCAACCTGCATGTGTGCGAAAGCTTCGCCGGTGACGGCGGGATTCTGCATTGCCGCCGCCAGCCCCAGAAAGATACCGGCCGCTGCAATCACCGAAATTGGCATCATCAACGCCTTGCCAAACGCATGGATCTGGCTGGTGAGTTGTTTCATGGTGTCGCGCCCTTTTCTGTTTTAAACAGCAAGTATTAGCGCGATGTGCCGATAACACCCGTTATGGAGAGGTTACGAGAAGGTAAAACATGAACATCATCACAGTTGGCGCGCCACCACGATAAACGCCAGCTATCGCACCATTAAGCCAATCAATTAGACAAGCTTTGTCGTCGATAGCACACTAATATTTACCATCAGGATATATCCTTGCAACATTCGTCCAACATAAAAATAAGCCTGCACCTATGATGAAATTCAAGCGTCAAATTAAACCATACCGTGCCGCAGCGGGCGGCTGGGGTTCACTGGAAGCTACCACACGTTTTGTTTTCGACAGTAAAGCTGCCCTGAAAAATCTGCGCAATTTAATGCGCATGAACAAAGCTCGTGGCTTCGACTGCCCAGGCTGCGCCTGGGGTGATGACAATAAAAGTACATTTAGCTTTTGCGAAAACGGGGCGAAAGCCGTGACCTGGGAAGCGACGCGCCGCGTGGTCGATACCGACTTTTTCGCGAAACACAGCGTTACGACCCTGTATGCGCAAAGTGACTACTTCCTGGAATATCAGGGCCGTCTGACGCATCCGTTACGCTACAACGCTGAAAGCGACCATTACGAACCCATCAGTTGGGATGACGCTTATGCGCTCATCGCGAAACACATTAAGGCGATGGATAATCCGGATCAGATGGAGCTTTACACCTCGGGTCGCGCCAGTAATGAAGCCTCCTGGCTTTATCAACTGTTTGGCCGCATGTCAGGCACCAATAACTTCCCGGACTGCTCCAATATGTGTCACGAGGCCAGCGGTGCTGGGCTGAAACGCAGCATCGGCGTGGGTAAAGGCACCATTCGTCTTGACGATTTTGATCATGCCGATGCCATTTTTGTCTTTGGGCAAAACCCAGGCACTAACCACCCACGCATGCTGCACAGCCTGCGTCACGCGGCCGATCATGGTGCTAAAATCGTTACCTTTAACACGCTACGTGAGCGCGGTCTGGAGCGTTTTGCCGATCCGCAAAAGCCGCTCGAAATTGTCACCTCCAAAGCGGGCACCATCAGTTCTGCCTATTATCAACCCCATCTTGGCGGTGATATGGCGGCCGTGCGCGGCATGGTGAAAGCCCTGCTGGAAACCCATCGCGCGCGTATTGCTGCGGGCGAAAGCGGCTTGTTCGATCAGGCCTTCCTGAACGCCAAAACACACGGCGTTGAGGCATATTTCGACGCCGTAGATAACACAGACTGGATGCAGATTGTGGCGCAGTCGGGTCTGACAGAAGCGCAAATCCGCGAAGCGGCAGCGATCTATCAGAGCGCAGATCGGGTGATCTGCACCTGGGCAATGGGCATTACTCAGCACAAGCATTCGGTTGATACGGTGCGTGAAATCACCAACCTACAGCTGCTGTTTGGTCAGTTAGGTAAAAAAGGGGCCGGCCTCTGTCCTGTGCGTGGTCACAGTAACGTTCAGGGCAACCGCACCATGGGCATTGATGAAAAGCCGTCCAAACCTTTCCTGGATGCGCTGGGTCAGCACTTTGACTTTGAGCCTCCGCGTGCGGCAGGCCATAACACCGTTGAAGCCCTGAACGCGATGCTGCGTGATGAAATTAAGGTTCTTATCGCCCTGGGCGGTAATCTGGCCGCCGCAGCACCGGATTCTCCGCGCACTGAAGAAGCTTTATCACGCTGTGGTCTGACTGTGCACATCAGCACCAAGCTCAACCGTAGCCACCTGGTGCCGGGTCATGAAGGGTTGATCCTGCCGACATTGGGTCGTACCGAACGCGATCTGCAGGCGACAGGTAACCAGTTCATTACCGTGGAAGATTCGTTCAGCATGGTGCATGCGTCAGAAGGTGTCGGTATTCCTCTGGCGGAAACACAGCGTTCTGAAACGTCGATTGTTGCCAGTATTGCCCATGCGGTTCTCGGTGATGACAAGGTGAAGTGGTTAGATCTGGCGGCTGATTACAACCTGATTCGCAATCATATTGCGGCAACCATTCCCGGTTTTGCCGACTTCAATACCAAATGCGATCAGCCTGGTGGCTTCTACCTTGGCAATGCCGCGGCAGAGCTGCGTTTTAATACGCCGACCGGTAAGGCCGAGTTCAACCCGGCAGCGCTGCCCGAGTCGCTGTTTCCGAAGCTTGATCAGGAAGTGCCTTTCACGCTGCAAACCCTGCGCTCGCATGATCAGTACAACACCACGATTTACGGTCTCGACGATCGTTATCGCGGCGTGTACGGCCAGCGTGAAGTCGTCTTTATTAACCCCGACGACATGGCTGAGTTAGGGTTTAGTGAAGGCCAGAATGTGGATATTGAAACCCTGTGGAATGATGGCATCACCCGTCGCGTGAGCGGCTTCAAACTGGTGCCTTATAACATTCCGCGTGGCAATCTGGCGGCCTACTATCCTGAAACTAACCCGCTGGTCCCGTTAAACAGCTATGGCGATATCAGCGGCACACCGACCTCGAAATCGGTGCCGGTTAAGCTGGAATTGTCGCAGGCGTTGACCACCCAACGTATCGCCTGATTCAGGCTTTTCTCCAGGCAAAAAGCCGGTTCGTCCGGCTTTTTGCCTTGCCGCGAGACCCCGATTCGCGTAAAACTGTCAGCCGCTATTAGGCCACGAAACGTAAAAATCATGTTCCAGGATAATCCGCTGCTTGCGCAGCTTAAAGAGAAGCTTCATTCGCAAACGCCGCGTGCAGAAGGCGTTGTAAAAGGCACCGAAAAGGGATTCGGCTTTCTGGAAGTCGATGCACAAAAAAGTTATTTCATCCCGCCGCCGCAGATGAAAAAAGTGATGCATGGAGACCGCATTGTTGCCGTCATCCACAGCGATAAAGATCGTGAAAGCGCAGAGCCAGAAACGTTGGTTGAGCCTTTTCTGGGCCGCTTTGTTGGCCGCGTGCAGAAAAAAGACGACCGTCTTTCTATCGTGCCCGATCATCCGCTGCTGAAAGAGGCCATTCAGTGTCGTCCGGTGCGCGGACTGACCCATGATTTCCAGAATGGCGACTGGGCCGTCGCTGAAATGCGTCGTCATCCGTTGAAAGGCGACCGTGGCTTTTATGCCGAACTCACCGAATTCATTGTCAAAGCCGACGACCACCTCGCCCCGTGGTGGGTGACCCTGTCACGTCATAATCTGGAGCGTGAAGCGCCAGAAATCGGCTTTGGCGACATGTTGGACGAAAACCTGACGCGTGAAGATCTGACCGCCCTGGATTTCGTGACTATCGACAGCGCCAGCACTGAAGATATGGACGATGCGCTGTATGCCGAAGCACTGGACGATGGCGCACTGCGTCTGACCATCGCCATTGCCGATCCCACTGCCTATGTCGCAGAAGGTAGCGAGCTGGATAAGCTGGCGGCGCAACGTGCGTTCACGAACTATCTGCCGGGCTTTAATATCCCGATGCTGCCCCGCGAGCTGTCAGACGATGTCTGCTCGCTGCGCCCTGACGTGCGTCGTCCGGTTCTGGCGTGCCGCGTGACGGTTGCTCAGGATGGTAGCCTGGCTGACGATGTTCAGTTCTTTGCGGCCTGGATCGAGTCAAAAGCCAAACTGGTTTACGACGAGGTTTCCGACTGGCTGGAAAACAGTGGCGAATGGCAACCGCAAAACGAGGCTATCGCTAACCAGATCCGCCTGCTGCATCGCTTGTGTCAGTCCCGTGCTGAATGGCGTCAAAACCATGCGCTGGTGTTTAAAGATCGTCCTGACTACCGTTTTCTGCTGGGCGAAAAAGGGGAAGTGCTGGAAATCATCGCCGAACCGCGTCGTATCGCGAACCGGATTGTTGAGGAAGCCATGATCCTGGCGAACATCTGTGCCGCCAATGTGCTGCGCGAAAAGCTGGGCTTTGGTATCTACAACGTTCACGCGGGTTTCGATACGGCGAATGCCGAGCAGGCCGCCGCTGTGCTGGCGACTCACGGCATTACCGCCGATCCGCAGGCTATCACCACGCTGGAGGGGTTCCGCGTACTGCGCCGTGAACTGGATGCACAGCCTACTCAGTTCCTCGACAGCCGTATTCGTCGTTTCCAGACCTATGCGGAGATCACCACCGAACCGGGCCCGCACTTTGGCCTGGGACTGGACGCTTACGCCACCTGGACCTCCCCGATCCGTAAGTTTGGCGACATGATCAACCATCGTCTGCTGAAGGCCATCGTGCGCGGTGAGCAAATCGGTCGTCCGGATGATGCGCTGACGGTCACCATGAGTGAACGTCGTCGTCTTAACCGCATGGCGGAGCGTGACGTGGGCGACTGGCTCTATGCCCGTTACCTGTCGCCCTTTGCGGCTACGGATCGTAAGTTCAGCGCGGAAATCATCGATGTTTCTCGTGGTGGCATGCGCGTCCGCCTGCTGGAAAATGGTGCCGTGGCGTTCATTCCAGCGCCGTTCCTGCATGCCGTGCGTGACGAACTGGTTTGCAGCCAGGAAAGCGGTACAGTACAGATTAAAGGTGATGTGGTTTACCGCGTATCCGACGTGATTGACGTGACCATTGCTGAAGTCCGCATGGAAACGCGCAGCGTCGTTGCACGCCCCGCAGCCTGAGACTAAACCGGCGGGACAGCCTTGTCTGTCCCGCCGACACATTCCACCTCGCCTTCCCTCTGCATGTGCGTGCTAAATTTGCTCCGCGCTTCACAGTTTTATCTTTATTAACTTCCACTTACATTCCATTACATTAACGTTAGCTCGTTGTCTTCGATCGCCTTCCATTCGGTCTCTACAAGGAGTGAGTTATGAAGAACGTCAAAAACGGCGTGCTTTGGTTAGCAGTGGCGTTAATTGGCGCGGGTGCGTTCGCGATGCTGGCGCTTAACCGTGGCGAGCACGTCAACGCAGTCTGGCTGGTGGTTGCCGCAGTTGCCTTTTACAGCATCGCTTATCGTTTTTACAGCCTGTTTATCGCCCGCAATATTTTTGAACTGGACGACCGCCGTCTGACGCCAGCTGAGCGCCTCAGCGATGGTCTTGACTATGTTCCCACCAATAAGTGGGTGCTGTTTGGTCACCACTTTGCGGCTATCGCCGGTGCTGGCCCGCTGGTCGGCCCGATTCTGGCGGCACAGATGGGTTTTCTGCCTGGCACTATCTGGATCCTGATCGGGGTGATGATGGCGGGCGCCGTTCAGGATTTCCTGATTCTGTTTATCTCTACGCGACGTGATGGCCGTTCGTTAGGCGAAATGGCGCGTCAGGAGCTGGGCGCTTTTGCCGGTGTGATTACTATGCTGGGTGCGCTGGGCGTGATGATCATTATTCTCTCTGCGCTGGCGCTGGTGGTGGTGAAAGCCCTGGCGAACAGTCCGTGGGGACTGTTTACCATCGCGGCGACCATTCCGATTGCGCTGTTTATGGGCATCTATATGCGCTTTCTGCGCCCGGGAAAAATCGCCGAAGTCTCGTTGATCGGCTTTGTGCTGATGATGGCGGCCATTATTTACGGTGGTGATGTCGCACAGCATCCTTACTGGGGCCCGTTCTTCACGCTGAAAGGCACCTCGCTGACCTGGGTGCTGGTCATCTATGGTTTTATCGCCTCGGTGCTACCGGTCTGGCTGCTGCTGGCCCCGAGGGATTACCTTTCCACCTTTCTGAAAATCGGCGTCATTGTCGGGCTGGCTGTGGGCATCGTCTTTGCCATGCCAGAAATGAAAATGCCTGCCGTAACCCGATTTATTGACGGCTCGGGGCCGGTCTTCTCTGGCGCCCTGTTTCCGTTCCTGTTTATCACCATTGCCTGTGGCGCTATCTCCGGCTTCCATGCGCTGGTATCCAGCGGAACCACTCCTAAGCTGATAGAGCGTGAAAGCCATATTCGCTTTATTGGCTACGGTGCCATGCTGATGGAGTCGTTCGTGGCCATCATGGCGCTGATTTGCGCCTCGGTACTGGACCCGGGTGTGTACTTTGCGATGAACTCGCCCGCGGCACTGATTGGTACCACGGTAGAAAATGCCTCTCAGGTCATCAACGGTTGGGGATTTGTGGTCACGCCTGAGATGTTAAGCGGTATCGCCCGGGATGTGGGCGAAGCCTCCATCCTGTCACGTGCCGGGGGTGCGCCGACCTTTGCAGTTGGCATGGCACATATCATTACTGAGGTGTTTAACAGCCGCGCCATGATGGCCTTCTGGTACCACTTCGCCATCTTATTTGAAGCCCTGTTTATTTTGACCGCCGTGGATGCCGGTACCCGCGCCTGCCGCTTTATGGTGCAGGATCTGGTCGGCACGGTCGTGCCTTCTATGGCGAACAACCGTTCATGGCTGGGCAATATGTCAGGGACCACCGTCGCCGTCGCCGGCTGGGGTTTCTTCGTTTATCAGGGCGTTATCGATCCACTGGGCGGTATCAACACCTTGTGGCCACTGTTTGGGATTGGTAACCAGATGCTGGCCTCTATGGCGCTGATCCTGGGCACGGTGGTGCTGTTCAAGATGAAAAAGCAGCGCTATGCATGGGTGACGATTCTGCCCACCATCTGGCTGTTTATCACCTCGATGACGGCGGGATGGCAAAAGATTTTTCACGAAAAACCGTCAATTGGTTTTCTTGCTCAAGCCAATAAATTCCGAAAAGGTCTGGATGAAGGCGTTATCATCGCACCAGCTAAAACCGTGGCCGATATGCAAACCATCGTATTCAGTAACCAGATTAATGCTGCCCTGTGCGGATTCTTTATGCTGGTCGCCGTCACGATGCTGATTGCCGCCTTCTTTGTGATTCGCCGTGCGCTAAGCAGCAACGTGCCTACCACGCATGAGTCAGATGTGGAATTACGTAAGGAGGTGCGCCATGTATGACAGCATCCATCGCGTAGCGCGGCCTCAGGGGAGCTGGCATATTATGCGTTGCGATTTACTTTCCACTCCTGTTCGCACCGGCTTTCGCTGGCGCGCACTGTGGCAGGGACTTCAGCAAAGTTTTCGTTTGATGGTTGGCGTGCAGGATTATCAAAAATACCTGCAGCACATGCGGCGGCGGCATCCTGAAATGACACCGATGAGCGAGCGGGAGTTTCATCGTTATTGTCTGGATGCCCGCTTTCCCAGTCAGGCCGGAAAGCTGGGTAAATGTCCGTGCTGAACATAAACTGAGCCCCGCTTCGGCGGGGTTTTTTATGCCCGTTTTTTCTGGAAAGTAAAATAAATACAGTTTCATCTTGTGCTGGCATCAGTTGATGAATACTGTTGCTAAAATAACGAGATAACGCCAGCAATGTACTTCCTGGAGGGAGTGACCATGACCGATGAACAAGGGCAATCATTGTTGTATACCTTGTTTGGTACAACCAGCCCTCATTGGCGATTAAACGCGGACAGTGATGCGCTGCTATTTGCCTTAGATGAATCATCGAACACCAGCGTGGCTGTTCCCCTGACGCCGGGTCAATGCAGTTTGCTTCGCGCGATGCCGGTTATCACTTCCAGTATAAATCTGACGTTAACAATACACGGCGAGCAGGTTGCCATGCATTTTGTCGGTCGCAGGATCAATAAATCCGTCTGGGCCGGTACCGCGTCGGCATGGGGTGATACCTCGGCCGTGGCTCGCGACCTGACGCTGGGTCTGTCTTTTGCTGAACAGGTCGTTTCGGAAGCCAATTCCGTCATTGTGATCCTGGACCAGCGCGGCAACATTCAACGCTTTAACCGACTCAGTGAAGAGTACACCGGCCTGTATGAACAGGACGTGATCGGTCGGAATGTTTTTCAGCTGTTTATGACCAAACAGGAAGCTGCCGCCTCACGTCGTAACATTGCGGGTTTCTTCCGCGACGGTAACTCCTACGAAGTCGAACGCTGGATCAAAACGATGAAGGGACAGCGACTGTTTCTGTTTCGTAATAAGTTTGTTCACAGCGGCAGCGGTAAAAATGAAATTTTCCTCATCTGTTCAGGAACGGATATCACGGAAGAACGCCGCGCGCAGGAACGACTGCGCGTTATGGCCAATACCGATGGTATTACTGGCCTGCCCAATCGTCATGCGATTCATCAGCAGATTAGCCAGGCGCTGGAGCGTGCAGAAGGCAGCGAAACCGGCGTGGTCTATCTGGATTTAGATAACTTTAAGAAAGTTAATGATGCCTACGGTCATATGTTTGGCGATCAGCTGTTACAGGCCGTTTCTCTGGCTATCCTGAGCTGTCTGAGCAAAAACCAGACACTCGGACGGCTGGGCGGTGATGAATTTGTCGTGCTGGCAGAACACACCAGCCAGGCGGCGCTGGAGGCGATGGCCACGCGTATTCTTGATCGCCTGCGTCAGCCGTTTCGCATTGGCCTGATCGAAGTTTACAGCGGCTGTTCAGTCGGCATCGCCCTTGCCCCGCTGCATGGGGAAGATCGTGAATGTCTGATTCGTAACGCCGATACGGCGATGTATCACGCCAAAGAGAATAACCGCGGTCGATATTGTGTTTTTGCTGAAGAGATGAACCGGCGGGTTTTTGAATACCTTTGGCTCGATACCAATTTGCGTAAAGCGCTGGAGCAGGACCATTTATTAGTGCATTACCAGCCCAAAGTCGATTCTGACGGTAAAGTACGCAGTGCGGAAGCGCTGGTCCGCTGGAATTCGCCAGAGCGCGGGCTGGTATCACCCGGCGAATTTATCCCCTATGCGGAAGAGTCCGGCCTGATCGTGCCGCTTGGTCGCTGGGTCATGCTCAATGTGTTGAAGCAGATTCTTGCCTGGCGGCAGCAGAATATTCACCTGCGCGTCGCGGTGAACGTCTCGGCGCGTCAGTTGCTCGATCAATCGATCTACAGTGACCTGAAGCAAGCCCTGACGGATGCGGGTTTGACCGAGTCCCCAGTAGATATTGAACTGACGGAAAGCTGCCTGATAGAGAATGAAGCCGAAGCGTTGAAGCTGATGCGTAAATTCCAGGAACTGGGCGCGCAGATTCACCTTGATGACTTTGGCACCGGCTACTCCTCCCTGTCGCAGCTGGCGCGCGTGCCCATTAATGCTATTAAGCTGGATCAAAGCTTTATCCGGAATGTGAATAAACGGCCGGTATCGCAGTCTCTCGTCAGGGCCATTGTCGCGGTGGCGAAAGCGCTGGATTTGCAGGTGATTGCCGAAGGCATTGAAACTGTCGATGAAGAAGAGTTTGTCGTGAAAAGCGGCGTCGATGGGCGACAAGGCTATTTTTACGCAAAACCAATGCCCGCAGAACAGTTTGGGCACTGGCTGGCTCAGCATCCTGCCCGCGTATAGATCGTTAACCCGCTTTACGCAGTGATGCGCTGTGGCGGTTTTGTAACTGTACTAAACGTTCCATATAGGCAATATCTTTCGCTTCGAGCGTAAATGCGTAATCTACCCAGTCCTCGGTAATATCCATTAATTCTGCGCGTGACAGCTGTAATACCCGCTGGCGCGCCTTTAACATGGCACGTACGCCATTGAGTTTTGGCCGCAATGTATCGATAAACGTGCGGGTAGCCCGGTAACTGTCGCCCGGTTGAAATACCTTATCCACTAAGCCGCGCGTTTCGTACCATTCAGCACTGTGGGACTCACCTTCCATGATCAGCTCTTCAGCCAGTTTCATGCCCGAACGCCGCGCCACTAACGAGTAGCCCCCCATTCCCGGAAACAGGTTAAAGGCGATTTCAGGAAAGCCCATCCGGGCATTGTTCTGGGCCAGGATAAAGTGATGGGCCAGCGCGGCTTCAAAACCGCCGCCAAGGGCACTACCTTCAATCATTGCGAGCGTAACCGCGCCGGTATCAAATCCGCGGGCGGCCGAGTGGATGCAGTCAACACAAGCCCGTGCATAGGCGCGCAAAGCTTCACGGCGGTTATTGCGAATACATTCCACAAAAAAGCGCAGATCGCCACCGGCATTGAACATTTGTGGTACTAACGAGCCGGTTACCCAGAAATCGATAGGTAAGCCCGAACGCTGAGCGGTATAACTCAGGTTCATGATTTCTTCGATCAATTCATGATTAAAACTGGGGCGTGGTTGGGCGCGCAACATCATCCACATGGTGCGACGTCCTTCCTCGTAATAGGCAACTAACTGCGTAGTGTGTCCGGCTTCGGAAAACAGTCTGCATGTGGGTTGGTTAATCACGGTCATTGTCTCATCCTCTGTTATTTTGATGCGCTAATTGCGCCACATCAGCCTAATCCAGAGTGAGGCCAGACCAAATGAGAGATTGATTTACAACATAAATTCCAGAGTGATCCCCGATGCATTCGGTTTAAATGATTAGTATGCTTTCTTGATAAAGTCAGGCTAAATCACAGAAAGACGCGAACCTATAACGGGTATTGATGAGACTGAAAACTGCTTAACATGCCGCCAGCAAGAAACGGGTCGGGACGCAGACAAGGCTGCGCCCCCATAATTATTTCTGGCCGTACCAGGCATTTTCACCGTGCTTACGCAGATAATGCAGATCAAGCAGGGTTTGCTGAATAGGCGGAAGACCGGCAGTGAGTTGCTGGCTAAACAATCCCATGTAGGCCACCTCTTCCAGCACCACCGCACTGTGCACCGCCGCATGTGCATCTTTGCCCCAGGCAAAAGGACCATGCGAGTTTACCAGCACCGCTGGGATGGCGGTTGGGGAAAGCCCGCGTTGTGCGAAGGTTTCAATAATCACCTCACCTGTATTCCACTCATACTGGTTCTTGATCTCTTCGTCACGCATTGCTCGCGTGCAGGGAATTTCACCGTAGAAATCATCCGCGTGCGTGGTGCCCCAGGCAGGAATCGGGCGGCCTGCCTGTGCCCAGATGGTGGCGTGGCGGGAATGCGTATGGACAATTCCGCCAACCTCGGGCCAGGCCAGATATAGCGCCCGGTGCGTTGCGGTGTCGGATGAAGGGCGTTTCTCACCTTCAACCACCTCACCGGTGGCCAGATTCACCACTACCATGTCCTCAACTTTCATCACATCGTAGCTGACGCCGGAAGGTTTAATCACTAACAGGCCTTGCTCACGGTCAATGGCACTGACGTTTCCCCATGTAAAGGTGACAAGGTTATATTTGGGGAGATCCAGGTTAGCTTCCAGAACCTGTTGTTTAAGATGTTCCAGCATTTTTTTCTCCTGCTGAGAAGGGTCTTAATATTCTGCTGAGCAGGCAGGAAAAGCGTTATGGAGCAAATGGCTAAAAAGCAGCGGAAAATGGCTGTGAATGAAAAATTGTGCTGCGAATTAAGAATTATCTATCTTCGGAAATTCTTCAAAATGAATAGAATTCTGTCAGGCATCCGACAGGTCCATCTGTTGATGATGCTTTTCAGCCGCTACAAACAGATCGTCCATGGTGTCTGGCGTTTTTATACCAAAAGGGATGCGGTAATAATGCGACACAGGCGGCCTGAAAAAATTTCACAGCTATACTTACTGTGTTGCCTCTGCATACACAATAAAGGAGAAGTTTATGACAATTACAATGAAAAAAATGACCGCTGTTGTATTAGCAACCACGCTGGTTATGGCGTTAAGTGGCTGTTCAAACTGGTCTAAGCGTGACCGTAACACCGCAATCGGTGCAGGTGCCGGTGCAATTGGGGGTTCTGTATTAACCAACGGCAGCGCGCTGGGTACCGTCGGCGGTGCAGCAGTGGGTGGTATCATCGGTCATCAGGTTCACTAAGAACCGCATTACAATAAATAATAACGGCTACGCAGCGCATCTACATAACAAGCCGGGCTACTTTGTAGCCCGGTTTTTTTTATCCACCCGCCAGTTTGACCTTCATCCCTTTGGCTTCCAGCAGGCTTTTTAATAAGTCACGTTTGTCGCCCTGAATTTCAATCACACCCTCTTTCACCGCGCCGCCGCAACCGCATTTTTTCTTCAGTTCAGCGGCCAGCTGATTCAACGCTGATTCATCCAGATCCACGCCAGTAATAAGGCAAACGCCCTTGCCTTTTCGTCCGCTGGTTTGGCGCTGGATACGGACAATTCCGTCACCTTTAGGACGTTCTGCCTTTGGCTCGGACTGAGTAAGGCGACCTGCGTCCGTAGAATAGACTAAAGGGTTATCACGGCTCATTTTACCGTCTCCAAATCCTGCAGTAGCGCCTTAAGCGTCGCTGCGGGGTCCGCGGACTGAGTAACAGGACGTCCTATTACCATATAATCCACGCCAGCAAGCCGGGCCTGTTGCGGCGTCATGACGCGACGTTGATCCCCTGCGTCACTACCCAGGGGCCGGATTCCTGGCGTAACAAGCGTGAAATCATGACCGATGACCTGTTTGAACCGCGCGGCTTCCTGTGCCGAACAGACCACGCCATCAAGTCCGCATTCGTGCGTCAGTTTTGCCAGTCGCTCAGCCTGCTCTGCGGGTGACACGGTGATGCCAAGGCCCAATAAGTCATCGGCATCCATGCTGGTCAGGACGGTAACGGCAATCAGCAAAGGCGCCTGCTGACCAAATGGCAGCAGCGCTTCACGGGCGGCATTCATCATACGTGCCCCGCCGCTCGCGTGAACGTTCACCATCCAGACACCGAGATCGGCGGCGGCGGCAACCGCACGAGCGGTAGTATTAGGGATATCGTGAAATTTCAGGTCGAGAAAGATGTCGAATCCACGCTGCTGCAGCGTTTTCACAAGTTGCGGGCCAAACAAGGTGAACATTTCTTTGCCCACCTTCAGGCGGCAACTGCCCGGCTCTATCTGATCGACAAAGTGCAGCGCGCTATTCATATCGTGGTAATCAAGCGCCACTACCACCGGCGAAGTCTGGGATAAGGCCATGCTATTTCCTCTGCAGTAGGCACCTGCTGGCGCGTTAGACAAACGGCACGCATTCTACCTGCCTGCTTTTCGCATCACAATCCCTGTTGTTCTGCTAAGCGATATGCGCACGGAGCTGGACTGTTATTCTGAATAAACGCCGATAGTATGTTGTAACTAAAAAGCAGCGACCGACGCCAGCGCTTCAGGGTTATTGTCCATCGAGTCCGCGAATCGGTTTAACGGATGACCAGGTCCGGCATGAAGGACAGTGCCAGTAAAGCGCATGCGCCGTGAAGCCGCATTTGTGGCAGCGATAGCGTGGCTTGGTGCGGATTTGTTCGCCAACCAGATCGCGCAGCACCATCAGGCTTTCTTTTGCACGCCCATCTTCTGCCTCGTGCAGGTGAAACTCCATCAGGCGATGAAAGACACGCATATTGGGGTGACGTTGTAACTGATGATTGATGTAGTTTTGCGCGGCTTCGGCGCCCTGCTGCCGCTCCAGAATCTCTGAAAGATAAAGTTCCGCTGCAGCACCTGTATTCTCGTCAACACAACGCTTAAGGAATTCTGCCCAGGCATCAGGCTGGTTGAGGCGCTGAAAACACGTCTCCAGCATCGGAAGCGTTTCACTGACCAGCTCTTTATCCTGATCCAGAACGCGCTGCAAATGCTCGACGGCTTTTGCGTACTCCCCTTTTTCCATCAGGATACGGCCCATCATAATAGAGACGCGGGCGCTCTGCCGATCGGCCGACTCCCCCTTTTTCAGCAGCGCCATGGCCCTGTCGAGGTCGTCGCTGCTCATCGCCTGCAGGGCGAGTTCACAATAAAAGTGGGCAATCTCACCTTTCTGCCGGTCTTTACCCAGCTTCACCAACCGCTCGGCGACGTCAATAGCCTGCTGCCAGTCGCTGGTCGCCTGATGGATAAGCAGAAGTTGTTGCAGTGCGCCAATACGAAAATCCGTCTCATCCGTCAGCTGTTTGAACATGTCTTCGGCGCGGTCGTAAAGGCCTGCCGCCATGTAGTCCCGCCCCAGTTGCTGAATCGCTAACAGGCGCTGTTCGTAGCTCAGTGATGCGCTTTCCATTAAGGACTGATGGATGCGGATAGCGCGATCGACCTCGCCCCGGGAACGGAACAAATTGCCAAGCGTAAGGTGGGCTTCAACGGTGCCGCTGTCTTCCTTGAGCATATCAAGGAACAGATCGACCGCTTTATCTTGTTGATTGGAGAGTAAGAAGTTTACCCCCGCCACGTAATCACGCGACAGGCGGTTTGATTCCTGTTGCTTGTCCTGCTGCGCACTGCGTCTGCCCATGTACCATCCATAGGCAGCGGCGACAGGAAGTAACAGAAACAGCAGCTCTAACATGGAGGCTTATTCCTGCACAGCCGGCGGCAGCGGTTTACCACTTGTGCCTGGCGTGCTCTGATCGACCTGCGCCTGCAGACGCTTAATTTTACGCTGCGCATTGGCAAGAGAGACGCGAATACGTAACCAGAAGAGCCCACAGATAACCCATCCCAGCAAAAAGCCAACACCAAAAAGGGTTGCCAGTAAGGTGGAGATACGGAAGTCGCCCTGCGCCAGCAGATAGTTAAAGGTGATAACCTGGTCGTTGTGCGCGCCAAGGGTCACGGAAATGATAAAAATGACCAAAACCACTAAAAAAATCAGCAAATATTTCACAGTGCATCCCGTTGTGAGGTAGTCGAAAAGAATTATGCCAAAATTACGGCAAAAATACTGCTCCTGGCAGCATCAGATGACGCGCTTTTGCTCAATCTCAAGATAAAGATATAGTGCTGAATGTTGCAATTACAATCCTTGGTCCCGTTCAGCGACCTCTTGCTGTTCTTCTGGTGGCAAGCTCAGTGGGCCACAGAAACGTTGGGCGAGCCAGGTCGCCAGGACAACCAACAGCCAGGAAATGAAAGTGGCAACGGCCAGATCGCGCGGCCAGTGCATGCCCAGCAGCAAGCGACTGCCCATTACGGCCACAGCCCAGACGCCGACAAGCACGATGGTTTTATAATGCCGACGCGGCCATAACAAACCGATGACCAGCAAGGCCCAACTGGCGGCAAACATGGTATGTCCGGATGGGAAAGCAAAACCCGTTTCAAACGCCCAGTGTTTTTTCAGCCAGCCGGGAATGTGCGACTCATCCGCAATCAGCTCGGTGACGCGCTGGCCACGTTGCTCGCGGCTCAACTGGTAAAAGGTCTTATCATCCAGCCCGTGGGTTTTCTCCAGCCAGACAACATAAGGGCGCGGTTCCTGCACCTGCTCTTTGATAAAGGATTTCGTGTACTGGCCAGCTAAAATCGTAGCGTTCATGATCAACAGCAGCAGCAGCGCCGGTTTAAGCCTGAAACGCAGGCACCACATCACCCAGGCACTTAACACCAGGCTGGTCAGCATGCCCCAGGGCCGCGTGACCGTTTCCGTCATCCAGAACAAGATCTTAAGAAACGTATTACTTTCGCCAGGCTGCCACTGCCAACCGGACAAGCCGACCGCAACAGGCATAATGAGCAGCAGCACCATTCCGGCCAGCGTACGTTGAAAGATGTTAACCATCCCTTTTCCTTTCTCCTGGTGAAAACCTATAACAAAAGCATAACTTTAGCTTAAAAAAGAATAACATAACCTTTTCAGATTAGATAATCGTGCTTTATCACAACAATCGTTTACACAGATTAACAGCCTGCCTCGCGGTTGTGGCACAATATTCCTCGTTTGTCAGGCCGCATCGGCCTGTGCACTATTATGATGATAGTGCATCCTTTGAGGGTTCTGGAGAGTCACATGCAGCTTAAACGGGTGGCAGAAGCCAAACTGCCAACGCCATGGGGAGATTTCCTGATGGTAGGTTTTGAAGAACTGGCAACCGGTCATGACCACGTTGCTCTGGTCTTTGGCGATATTAATGATAATCAACCAGTGCTGGCTCGCGTCCATTCCGAGTGTCTGACTGGCGATGCGCTGTTCAGTTTGCGTTGCGATTGTGGCTTCCAACTTGAAGCTGCGCTGAATGCCATTGCGGAAGAAGGCCGTGGTGCACTGCTTTATCACCGCCAGGAAGGTCGCAATATTGGCCTGCTGAATAAAATTCGTGCCTATGCTTTACAGGATAAGGGATACGACACCGTTGAAGCCAATCATCAGTTGGGTTTTGCCGCTGACGAGCGTGACTTCACCCTGTGCGCGGATATGTTCAAGTTACTCGGCGTGAATGAAGTTCGTCTGCTGACTAACAATCCGCGCAAAGTCGAGATTCTCAGCGAAGCCGGGATTAACATTGTTGAGCGCGTGCCGCTGGTTGTGGGGCGCAATCCTGAAAATGCGCACTATCTTGATACTAAAGCAGAAAAAATGGGCCATCTGTTGCCTAAGTCCTGAATGAAACAGCCGGGTCGCCCCGGCTGTCTTATTAGTTAAGCATGTTGCGAATGACGTAGTGCAGGATGCCGTCGTTGCGGTAATAGGTCAGCTCATTACCGGTATCAATGCGGCAGCGCGTGTCCAGCGTCTCTTTACTACCATCAGCTCGCGTTAACGTAACCGAAACGGTACATCCCGGCTTAAGCTGAGACAGATTTTCAACGTCCACCGACTCATCCCCCTTCAGACCCAGGGTTTTACGCGTGACACCCTGTGGGAATTCCAGCGGTAAAATGCCCATACCAATCAGGTTGGAACGGTGAATACGCTCAAAAGATTCGGCGATAACCACGCGAACGCCTTGCAGACGCGGCCCTTTCGCAGCCCAGTCACGGCTGGAACCCGACCCGTACTCTTTCCCCGCAATCACTGCCAAAGGTACGCCTTCAGCCTGATATTTCATCGCAGCATCGTAAATGGCCAGTTGTTCACCGCTGGGATAGTGTTTGGTATAGCCGCCTTCAACGCCGGGCACCATTTCATTTCGAATACGGATGTTGGCAAACGTACCGCGCATCATCACTTCGTGGTTGCCGCGACGTGAACCATAGGAGTTAAAATCATTGCGCTCAACGCCATGCGACAGCAGATAACGACCCGCCGGACTTTCGGCTTTAATGCTACCGGCAGGCGAAATGTGGTCGGTGGTAACCGAGTCGCCAAGGATCGCCAGCAGGCGCGCGCCATGAATATCTTTAACCGGTTTAGGTTCCTTCTCCATGTCATCAAAGAAAGGTGACAGACGAATATAGGTAGAACCTTCATCCCAGTCATAGGTTGCCGCTTCACTCACCTTGATTGCCTGCCACTCTGGCGTGCCGTCAAAGACCTCCGCGTACTCCTTATGATACATATCGCTGGTCACCTGCTGTACGGCGGTCGCAATCTCTTCAGGTGACGGCCAGATATCTTTCAGGAAGACTGGCTTGCCATCACGATCCTGTCCCAGCGGATCGGTTTGCAGGTTGATCTTCATATTACCTGCCAGCGCATAGGCGACCACCAGCGGTGGAGAAGCCAGCCAGTTGGTTTTAATCAACGGATGAATTCGCCCTTCAAAGTTGCGGTTGCCCGACAGCACCGCCCCCACCGTCAGGTCGCCTTCTTTAATCGCAGACTCAATTTCATCCGGCAACGGACCCGAGTTACCAATACAGGTGGTACAGCCGTAGCCCACCAGGTTGAAACCCAGTTTATCAAGGTGCGGCGTTAGCTGCGCGACGGCCAGATAGTCGGACACCACTTTGGAGCCCGGCGCCAGGGACGCTTTCACCCACGGCTGACGTTTTAAACCACGCTCTACCGCTTTTTTCGCCAGTAAGCCTGCGGCCATCAGGACGCTGGGGTTAGAGGTATTGGTACAGGAGGTGATCGCCGCAATAGCTACCGCGCCATCGGTCAGCGTATGCGTCAGCCCGGTTGCGCTGTCGGTGTACTCAACCTGCTTATGTGGTTTTTGTGCGTGATTGACTTCAAGTTCATTACTGGCGTCAAAAGCGGCAGGCACATCGCCCAGCGATACACGATCCTGTGGGCGCTTAGGACCGGCAAGGCTTGACTCTACCTCATTCATATCCAGCGCAAGGCTGCTGGTGAAAATAGGCTCGTCGCCAGCGTTGCGCCACAGGCCCTGACGTTTAGCATAGTGTTCAACTAACGCCACCTGCTCCGCATCGCGGCCGGTTAACGTCATATAGCTCAGCGTCACTTCATCAACCGGGAAGAATCCGCAGGTCGCGCCATATTCTGGTGCCATGTTAGCAATGGTCGCGCGGTCGGCCAACGGCAGGTCAGCCAGACCATCGCCATAGAACTCGACGAACTTGCCGACGACGCCATGTTTACGCAACATTTGCGTAACGGTCAGCACCAGGTCGGTCGCGGTAATACCGGCGCGCAGTTTACCGGTGAGTTTGAAACCGACCACGTCGGGAATCAGCATGGAGACGGGCTGCCCCAGCATGGCGGCTTCGGCCTCTATCCCGCCCACGCCCCATCCCAGTACGCCAAGGGCATTAATCATCGTGGTGTGAGAATCGGTGCCGACTAACGTATCGGGCCAGGCATAGTTTTCGCCGTTAATTTTTTGTTGCCAGATAGCTTTACCCAGGTATTCCAGATTCACCTGGTGACAGATACCGGTACCTGGCGGTACGACCCGAAACTGGTCAAAGGCCTTTTGGCCCCAGCGCAGAAAAACGTAACGTTCGTGGTTACGTTCCATTTCCAGGCGCACGTTCTCTTCAAAAGCCTCATCGTCGCCAAAATGGTCCACTGTTACCGAGTGGTCGATTACCAGATCGACAGGTGAAAGTGGATTCACTTTCGCCACGTCACCACCGAGGCGATTAACCGCTTCGCGCATGGCGGCAAGATCGACCACCGCCGGCACACCGGTGAAGTCCTGCATTAATACACGTGCCGGACGGTAGGCAATCTCGCGATCGGCGTGAGCTGTTTTCTGCCAGTCGACGAGAGCCTGGATATCCTCTGCCGTAACAGAGTCACCATCCTGCCAACGTAACAAGTTTTCGAGCAGGACTTTCATGGACTTGGGCAAGCGGTCAATGTTGCCCAGATGTTGTGATGCGCGAGGTAGACTGAAGATGTGATAGTTTTGATTATCTACCTGCAGTGTTTCCTGACTCTGCTCGCGTAGTGTTAACGACATAGCTCCTCCTTTATAATCATGGTCTTTAAACCTCAGAGACAACAAGGTTTAGTATAAAGATAGACCACTTTTCTGTTAACGTTTTGATTACAACACCAATTGCTACAATCTGACGCAAACAAAAATGCCTCGTAAAATTACGAGGCATTTTTTATAAACCGGAATCGTTATATTACAGGGCAGCCCAAAACGCGGTCATCCACACGGTAAAGGAGAAAGCATAGGCACTGAACCAGGTCATTTTAATCATATTCATAAGATTACTCCTGCGCCGAATGGGCAATAAAAAGCCGTACAACCATCCTTTTTAAGGGATGTCATCTTTTATACTGCGTGTGAAAAGGGCTTAATTAAGCAGCCTGAATGACAGAAGATGTGTCTAAAAGAAAAGAGCGATGTTTAATTATTTTGCTTTCGGGTCCAGAAAAGACTCGATGAAATTACGTTGATGATCGTTTAAATCCCAGTTTTCGGGGATAGACACTTTTTCCGCCTTTGCAACCGGCTCTTTTGCTTTGTAGCCAGAGAGACGGTGCTGACGAGTGGTGGTCGTGTGCTTATGGCAGAGTGCGTTTGCCCACATGGCTTAACCCCAAATGCGCCAAATCATTAATGCTACAACAACCCAGAACAGCGCTGAGGCAGCGAATACAGTCAACCAGGCGTTGCGACGAGTGTTACCTGAGCGCTTAACCTTGGTGCTTTTAACCGGGAAACCCGGGTCTACAGTCAGTCTCGTAGTCATAGTTTTTGATAATCACTCTCAACAAAACGATTGATAACATCGATTAAGATTTAGGAAGAATCCTAAACCCGTTAAGGCCAAAAATCCAGTAATTTTTATTGCACAAAACGATTAACGCAATTTATCAAAACGGTTAAAATTACTTAAGTAACGATTAATTACTTATTATTAATAAACCTGAATCGCGGTCACAAAAATTTGAGTTAATTTAACTTTAGATCCAGCCATAACTAAACTCCTCTTTCTGCAGCCCCTGAATAAACGCTTTACCGTCAAGGCTTAACTGGAGTATGGGAATTATCCTGGCGAGTCGCAAAGATATCACGTCAAAAATGTGTCGTAATTCGCATTTAAGATACAGCAAACTTTAAACATGTGATCGACACAGCATTAACAAAAAAATAATAAAACTTTTCAACCTAAGCATGGCGCTAACGTTCAAACAAAAAAAAGGCTGCACTAAGCAGCCTGAGACTAATGGATTGCACCTACCGGTTACTTAAACGGCAGCTTTATATCCTTAAACATGGCTTCAATATCGTCGTTAGAACGCAGCGCCACCGCCGTATCCACCACATCGCGCGTCAGATGCGGCGCAAAGCGCTGGATAAAGTCATACATGTAACTACGCAGGAAGGTGCTGCGGCGAAATCCAATCTTGGTGGTGCTGTTGATGAAGATTTCAGAGGCTTCAATTCTGACCAGATCAGGATCAGCGACAGGGTCCACTGCCATACTGGCGATAACGCCGACTCCTAATCCCAGCCGGACGTAAGTTTTTATCACGTCCGCATCTGTCGCGGTAAAGACGATACGCGGCGTCAGGCCCGCGCGCATAAAGGCGGTATCCAGCTCTGAGCGTCCGGTAAAACCAAAGGTGTAAGTGACCAGCGGAAAATCGGCCAGCTCCTCAATGGTCACCTGCCCTTTGCCTGCCAGGGGATGATCGGGCGTGACGACAATAGCCCGGTTCCAGTGATAGCACGGCAGCATGATCAAGTCGTCGTACAGGTGCAGCGCTTCTGTGGCAATCGCAAAATCGGCATTACCCTTTGAAACTGCCTCGGCAATTTGCGTCGGTGATCCCTGATGCATATGCAGTGAGACGCGCGGATAGCGCTCGATAAACCCTTTAATCACGCCGGGCAGTGCATAACGTGCCTGCGTATGGGTGGTTGCCACATACAGCGAGCCTTTATCGGGCCAGGTATGTTCACCGGCCACGGACTTAATCGCATCGACTTTAGAGAGCACTTCACGGGCGATACGAATTATTTCTTCACCCGCCGGCGTCACCTGGGTGAGATGCTTACCGCTGCGGGCAAAAATTTGTACGCCAAGTTCATCTTCCAGCATACGCACCTGTTTACTGATCCCAGGCTGCGAGGTGTAGAGACCTTCTGCTGTCGACGAGACATTAAGATTGTGGTTAACGACTTCTACGATGTAGCGCAACTGCTGTAATTTCATATCTGTTTTTATCCTGGTCGGTTACAGAGTCGCATCCCCGGCTGACGTACTGTCGCCCAGGCGGGTGAAGTATGGCTGAGCAGTAAGAAGGGATCGGAAATGCTATAACCACTATAGCATTTTAAGTACCACTGTAGAACGGATTGATATAAGGCAAGAAAAAGGCCAGCGGGCGCTGGCCTTTAGGGGAATTACTTTTTCGCTTCCTGCCACTTACCGTCAATATAGAACGCTGACCATCCTGTGGCTTTGCCTTCTTTTTCGGAAGCAACATACTGCTGTTTGGTTTTGCGGCTAAAACGGACCAGGGTTTTATTCCCTTCCGGATCGGTCGCTGGCGCCTCAGCAAGGTATTTCAATTTCTCAGGCAGACGATCGTGGAAACGTTGCAGTTCCTCAACCAAGGGTGCCCGGGTTTCGCGTGATTTTGGAAACGTGTTGGCGGCCAGGAAGACACCTGCAGCGCCATCACGCAGCACGAAATAGGCATCCGACTTCTCGCACGGCAGTTCAGGCAAGGGTACCGGATCTTCTTTCGGCGGCGCGACGTCACCATTGCGTAATATCTTGCGCGTGTTTTTGCACTCATCATTGGTACAAGCCATGTATTTACCAAAACGCCCCATCTTCAGGTGCATTTCAGAACCACACTTTTCACACTCAACAATGGGACCGTCATAACCTTTGATTCGGAACTCGCCCTCTTCGATTTCATAGCCATCGCATTCAGGGTTGTTACCACAAACGTGCAGTTTGCGTCCATTATCAATCAGGTAGCTGTCCATGGCCGTACCGCATTTCTCGCAGCGGCGACGTGCACGTAACGCATTGGTTTCAGCATCATCGCCTTCCAGAATATTCAGGACTTCATTTTCAGGAATCAGATTGATGGTTTGCTTACAGCGCTCTTTCGGCGGCAGTGCATAACCTGAGCAACCAAGGAAAACCCCGGTGCTGGCAGTGCGAATGCCCATTTTGCGGCCACAGGTTGGGCAGTCGATGGTCGTTAAAACCATCTGGTTAGGCTGCATCCCACCTTCTTCGGGATCTTTTTCCGCCTGTTCCAGCTGCTGACTGAAGTCAGAGAAGAAGCGATCGAGCACCGCTTTCCATTCCGCCTGATTGTTAGCGACCTCATCGAGGCTGCTTTCCATATGCGCGGTAAAATCGTAATTCATCAGCTCGCGGAAGTTTTCTTCCAGACGATCGGTGACGATTTCACCCATTTTCTCAGCATAAAAACGGCGATTCTCAGACCTGACATAGCCGCGATCCTGAATGGTGGAGATAATGGCAGCATAGGTTGACGGACGACCAATACCGCGCTTTTCCAGTTCACGCACCAGGGAGGCTTCACTGAAGCGCGCCGGTGGTTTAGTAAAGTGCTGGCTTGGTAACAACGCCTGCAGACTCAGTTCATCACCCACGTTAACCGGCGGTAATGTGCGATCTTCATCGTTCTTACGCAGTGCCGGCATAACTTTGGTCCAGCCATCGAAACGCAGCGTACGCCCTTTCGCTTTCAGTTTGTAATCGCCCGCGGCTACCGTCAGCGTGGTCGAATCATACTGTGCAGGCGTCATCTGGCAGGCAACAAACTGACGCCAGATGAGCTGATACAGCTTCTGTGCATCCGCTTCCATGTCTTTAAGTTGATCGGCCACCACCTCTACATCAGAAGGACGAATCGCTTCGTGCGCTTCCTGTGAATTCTCTTTACTGGCAAAGGTATTGGCATTGTCCGGCAGATATTTTTTACCGAAATTGCCGTCGATATAGCCGCGAACCATGGAAACCGCATCCTGACTCAGGTTGGTCGAGTCAGTACGCATATAGGTAATGTGGCCCGCTTCATAGAGTCGCTGTGCCATCATCATGGTTTTTTTTACGCCGAAGCCCAGGCGCGTACTGGCGGCCTGCTGCAGCGTGGAGGTGATAAAAGGCGCACCAGGCTTGCTGCTGGTTGGCTTATCTTCACGATCGGTAACCTCAAAACGCGCTTTTTCAAGCAGCGCCAGTGCGGCATGTGTCTGTTCGTGATTGACCGGACGGAAGGGTTTATCACCCGCGTGGGTGACCTCCATCGCCAGGTCGTCGCCCTTCGGTGTGGTCAGGTTGGCGTTGAGTTCCCAGTACTCTTCAGGAACGAAGGCTTTGATCTCGCGCTCGCGCTCGACCACTAATCGCACGGCAACCGACTGAACGCGACCGGCCGATAAGCCACGGGCGACTTTTTTCCACAACAAAGGGGAAACCATATAACCCACAACACGGTCCATAAAGCGACGGGCCTGTTGCGCATTCACACGGTCAATATTCAGCTCGCCCGGCGTTTCAAAGGCCTGACGAATCGCGTTTTTGGTGATCTCATTAAACACCACGCGGCTAAAGCGTTTGTCATCGCCACCGATCACTTCCCGCAGGTGCCAGGCAATGGCTTCCCCTTCGCGGTCAAGGTCCGTTGCGAGATAGATGTGGTCAGCGTTCTCGGCTAAAGCCTTTAATTCAGCAACCACTTTCTCTTTATTTGGCAGAATCTGATAGTCCGCTTCCCAGCCGTGATAGGGATCGACGCCCATACGACTGACCAGTGCGGCCTTCTCGTCCTTCTTTACTTTTTTGACTTTTTTATCTGTCGAGGTTTCAGCACTTTTTTTGGCGGTTGAACCACTGGTCGGCAGATCCCGGATATGGCCCACGCTGGATTTCACCACGTAGCCACTGCCGAGGTATTTATTGATTGTTTTGGCCTTTGCCGGGGACTCAACAATAACGAGTGCTTTACCCATATTTACCTTTACCTAATGAATACGTCCTGCTCTACGGGAGAGGATTGGATGCCCAAAAACCCATGAGGTTCACTTTTGCTACGCCTGTTTTTCATTTCAGGTCGTGGGGCTCAATCTCTGGTCAGTGAAAACAGCTCATGCAACGTTATGATAAAAATCGCTTTTTCTCCCTGACTTAATCGCACTTCCCGGTGCAATATCCCTGGAATCTGAAACGCCCACACTGTACCTGATAAAATCTGTTACGCAACTTAATTAGCATCTGCTGTGAGTAAAGCCGCTTTTTTACCCCTCACGGCGGTTTGTCGAACAACGCGGTACGCAAGTAATATAGAAAGAATTAACAGACTGTCAAAAAGGAGCCGACACATGCACAATCAGACCCAGGGTATTTCATCTCAGGCACTACTGGAGATCGCCAATAGGCTGCTTGTACAACATGATGATTATCTCGCCGACATCAAAGCCGATGCGGTCAGTCAACAGGGTGATGTCCTCGTTTTCCGTGGCCCCTATTTTTTGGATGCGCAAGGACTGCCAACGGCAAAAACCACTGCCGTCTTTAATCTTTTTAAACACCTCGCGGTTGAACTGTCGCCCCGCTACCACCTGATATAAAAAAACCCGGCCTTGGCCGGGTTTCCCTTATAACAGCGGTTTGTCACCGCGTTGCCACCACTTCAGCATTAAGCGTTCCAGGACATGCCCCGCGCTATGAGTCAGGCGATCAATCCTTGAACGTCGGCGCACATAGTTAACCCCGAGCACGGTATATTTATCCATATGCTGAATAATAAGGTCGTCACTGGTAGAGATACGATCGACCAGGCCCAGCGTCAGGGCCTGGCGTCCGTACCAGTGCTCACCGGTTGCCACCTTGTCAATATCCAGTGACGGGCGCATTTCGTGCACGAACTGCTTAAACAGCAGATGCGTTTCATTCAGATCCTGCTGGAACTTTTCCCGCCCTTCTTCCGTGTTTTCACCAAACAGCGTCAGAGTGCGTTTATACTGACCCGCCGTATGTAGCTCAACATCAATGTCGTTACGCTTAAGCAGGCGGTTAAAGTTGGGGATTTGCGCCACGACGCCAATCGAGCCGATGACCGCAAAAGGGGCGGAAACGATCTGGCTGGCAACACAAGCCATCATGTATCCTCCGCTGGCGGCCACTTTGTCAACGGCAGCGGTGAGGTTTAAGCCGGCATCCCGCAGACGTTGCAGTTGCGACGCCGCCAGACCATAACCGTGTACCATGCCACCAGGGCTTTCCAGCCGCAGTAGCACTTCATCACCCGGCTGGGCAACGGCGAGTACCGCAGACACTTCTTCACGTAATGACTTAACTTCGCTGGCATCGATACTGCCATTAAAGTCCAGAACGTAAAGCGTGGGTTTAGTGGTTTCCTGGTTGCCCTGCTTCGCTGCGCGTTTCTCTGCTTTGGCCTTTTGTTTTTCGGCCTTTTTATTGTTTTTTAACCACATCTTTTGAGCCTGAGGTTTCATTTTCTCAAGCTGCAGCTCTTCTTTCATTTTGGTGTAGTCATCACCCAGTCGCGTCAGGCGGAGTTGCCCACTCTGATGACGTTTGCGCTGTGCGGCGTTAACAACAATCATTACGATAGCTGCAATGGCAATCACCACCGTCACCGCTTTTGCTAAAAACAGTCCATAACTCAAAAGAAGATCCATCGTGTCGCCTTATTAAACAGAGGATTACTGACAAACGGTTAGTTTAACTGGTTTATCCAGACCCGTCGCCTGAAATGCCAGCACCTGGCACAGAATGTACTTATTGCCAATTGCGTCATGGCATGAATTGAGGCATAAAGCGTGAAACCCTCACGTTGCGGGAGGCTCCCAACATGCACTATCAACCTAAAAATGATCTACTCGCGAATCGCCTGATTCTTGTCACCGGTGCCTCTGACGGCATTGGCCGGGAAGCGGCCCTGACCTACGCTCGCTATGGGGCGGAAGTCATCTTACTGGGCCGTAGCGCGGAAAAGCTGCAGCACACCAAAGAGGCGATTGACCAGTTGAATCAGCGCCCGGCGCACGCGGTGGTATTTGATTTGTCTGATGCAACGCCAGAGCAGTGCCATCAACTGGCCGGGCAACTGGCGCAACAGTTTTCGCATCTGGATGGCGTATTACATAACGCCAGCATTTTAGGAGAAATCATGCCGCTGGCGGACCTTGATCCGCAGGTTTGGCAACAGGTCATGAAGATTAACGTTGATGCGACCTTTTTCCTCACCCAGGCCCTGCTACCGCTGCTGTTGAAATCAGAAAGTGGATCGCTGGTCTTCACCACCTCCAGCGTGGGCCGAACCGGTCGTGCGGGATGGGGCGCTTATGCGGTATCAAAATTTGCGACCGAAGGCATGATGCAGGTGCTGGCAGATGAATATAAAAACCACGCGTTACGCGTCAACTGTATCAATCCCGGCGGCACGCGCACAAAAATGCGCGCCAGTGCGTTTCCGCAGGAAGATGCCAGTAAACTTAAAACGCCTGCCGATATTATGCCGCTCTACCTCTATTTAATGGGTGACGACAGTCGCCGTAAAACCGGTATGAGCTTTGATGCTCAGCCAGGCAGAAAACCCGGAGCAGCTGAATAATGACGGACGAACGCCACCAGCAACGTCAGCAACGTTTAAAGGAACAGGTGGATGCCCGCATTGCCGCAGCCAGTGAAGTCAGAGGTATCCTGATGGTATTTACCGGCAATGGCAAAGGCAAAACCACCGCCGCTTTTGGCACCGCGTTACGCGCCTGTGGACATGGCAAGCGCGCCGCGGCCATCCAGTTTATCAAGGGTGAGTGGCCAAATGGCGAGCGCAACATGCTGGAACAGCACGGTGTTGCGTTTCAGGTGATGGCCACCGGCTTTACCTGGGAGACACAAAATCGCCAGACCGATACCGATGCCTGCCTTGCCGTCTGGCAGCATGCGAAGCGCATGCTGTGTGATAGCAGCCTGGATCTGGTGATTCTTGATGAAATCACCTACATGGTCAGTATGGATTATCTGCCCCTTGACGAGCTGGTCACTGCCCTAAAACAGCGCCCTGCTCAGCAAAGCGTGATTATTACCGGCCGTGGATGCCATCGCACCCTGCTGGATATGGCTGATACCGTCACGGAAATGCGGCCAGTGAAACATGCTTTTGACGCCGGTATTCAGGCCCAGCAGGGAATAGACTGGTAACCTTATTACATGCTATTTAGCAACGGTCGGACGGGGTGCCTGTCTGACCTGCATCTTTTCGGCATAAATCTGTAAACCTGATCGTCAGCCTGTCACCCGATCGTTACATGAGCCTCTTGCCCAATACCGTTAAACCCTCGTCCGTCGCACCTCAGAATTCCGCTTGCCGCGAGCGCGCTGTTGGGCCGGTTTCGACATAAACGCGATCTCTGACGCGCCTGTTTACTCCAACCTGCCAGCCATAAACGTAAATTTTTGATTACGCTTTACGCGCCCTTTCCAGTTCCGTTACCTGAAATTGACCGCCATGATTTACATCAGTCATTGATCACAATCACATAATGCCCGGTGAACGGCCGCAAAAACCGATCGGGATCACTCTTCCATGTTAAAAAAATGATAAAAAAAATTTAGCTTTAATATCATCCCTTTGTGCATGGTTAATCAAAACAAGAGGTTAACCATTAACACGCTAAGTAAATCCATAAATTATTATCTTGTTCGATAACAATTGAATAACTTTTGCCAATGAGAGGGCTGTTATTTTGCTGACCATACTGGGCTTTACGATGGTTGTTTGTTTCATGTACCTGATCATGACCAAACGCATGTCAGCGCTGATAGCGCTAATTCTTATTCCCACCCTGTTCGCTTTGCTGGGTGGTTTCTACCAGGGGCTGGGTGCCATGATGCTGGATGGGGTGAAAACCCTGGCACCTACAGGCGTCATGCTCACCTTCTCGATTCTCTATTTCGGCCTGATGATTGATGCTGGCCTGTTTGATCCACTGGTGCGTTTTATTCTTAAAATCGTGCGGGGCGATCCGCTTAAGGTGCTGGTTGGTACGGCGGTACTGACGCTGCTGGTCTCACTGGATGGTGACAGCTCAACCACCTATATGATTGCTATTGCCGCGTTCCTTCCCCTCTACCGTAAGCTGGGCATGAATGTGCTGGCGATGACCTGTCTGGTTAACCTTGCCAGTGGCATCATGAATCTCTCTCCCTGGGGCGGACCAACGGCACGTGCCGCTGCCGCGTTGCGAATTGACGCGCTCGACATTTTCATACCGATGTTGCCTGCCATTTTTATCGCCTGTGTTGCCCTTGTGGGCCTGGCCTTCATGTTTGGCTTGCAGGAGCGTAAACGCCTGGGCGTGATGAGCATCAGCGACCATCATCTGGATAATATTGAGTTGGGGCTGGGTGATGCTGAAGAGTGTGCAGCCAATCGTCGGCCTAAAATGTTCTGGCCAAACTTTGTTCTGACTACGGTGCTGCTGGTCCTGTTGGTTGTTGGTGCCATGCCCATTCAGATCCTGTTTATGCTGGCCTTCGCGATTGCGGTGATGCTGAACTACCCAACGCTGGAAGAACAAAAGGCCCGTATTGGTTCCCATGCCAGTAATGTGCTGGCCGTAACGGCGCTGATTTTCGCTGCAGGTATCTTTACCGGTATCCTTTCGGGAACCGGTATGGTGGATGCCATGGCGAAAAGCCTGTTGGCCTTTATTCCACACAGTTTTGGCCCCTATCTCGCCGTGTTTACCGCCTTAATCAGTCTGCCTTTTACCTTTTTTATGTCTAACGATGCCTTCTATTTTGGCATCCTGCCGGTGATTGCCCAAACGGCGGCCAGCTACGGTATTTCCGCAGAGGAAATTGCCCGGGCCTCCATTGTGGGTCAGCCTTTCCATTTACTGAGCCCGCTGGTTCCGTCGGTCTATCTTCTGGTCGGTCTGGCGAAGGTGGATATCGGTGACCACCAGCGTTTTGCCATTAAGTGGGGAATTTTAATCAGCCTGGTGCTGATGGCCGGTGGGTTAATTACCGGTGCGTTTCCGCTGTTTCACCGGTAAGCCGTTGTCACCTGATCAGTGAGAAAACAAAAAAGCCGCAACGATGATCGTTGCGGCTTTTTTAGTGAATCTGTTCTGACGTGCAAACCGATATCAGGTTGCGTTACGCTTACTGCCGGGATTACGGCGGGCAGGTCTGCCACTGGTCTGACTGTGGCGCTTCACGGCCCGACGGATCTGATTGGCCTTGGTGCGGCGACGGTCTTTCTCGACAGCCAGCTTGGTGACGGTTTCATCATCCATCCCCACCATGTTACGCAGATAATTGACCGCTGACAGATCAAGCTCCATCCAGCCACCGCGTGGAACGCCTTTTGGCAACGTGATATCGCCATAACGAACACGCATCAGTCGGCTCACCTGGACGCCCACGGCTTCCCACAAGCGACGAACTTCACGGTTCCGCCCTTCGGTCAGCGTCACGTTGTACCACTGGTTGATACCTTCACCACCGGCAAAGCGCAGCGTTTTAAATGCGGCGGGGCCATCTTCAAGCTGCACGCCTTTGCTGAGCTGCCGAATTTTGTCGTCATCAACCTGACCAAATACGCGCACCGCATATTCGCGTTCCACTTCACGGCTGGGATGCATCAGGCGGTTAGCCAGTTCGCCATCTGTGGTAAACAGCATCAACCCGCAGGTATTGACGTCAAGACGACCCACGGCAATCCAGCGCGAACCGCGCAACCGCGGCAGTCGATCAAAGACCGTTGGACGCCCTTCCGGATCGCTGCGTGTGCAGAGTTCACCTTCAGGTTTGTAATAGGCCAGTACGCGGCAGACTTCCGTTGCAGATTCCGCAATAGAAACCAAATGACCGTCAATACGGATCTTCAGGGCTTTGCTGTTTTCGATGCGATCGCCAAGCGTGGCAAGCTTACCGTCAACGCTAACGCGTCCGGCAGCGATCATCGTTTCAATTTCACGACGCGAACCGTGACCGGCACGCGCTAAGACTTTTTGTAACTTTTCGCTCATGGAGCTACCTCATTGTCGCCTTCCCAGGCGTCGGATGGATTAGGAATTTAACCTTAAAAATCAATGGGTTATATTTTCCTGTTGGCCCCATTATACAGGATGTCCCTCGTAATGTAACCCGTATTATGGCGTTGCCCTGATACGCACCGCGGGCAGGCAGCTATCCTGATGGAATCCACCTTCTGCAGCGCTGGCGCGCATTCGTCTGGCAACAGACCCTGCCAGATATCAGCGGCAGGCATAATTATAATAATGAACGCGCTGTACTCAAAGAAACGAGAGTGTCCTCGCCATCAACAGGACATGTTGTGAAGCACAAAGCCTCAGGAAACGCTTTATAGCTTCACGTTTCATCAATTTTATCTGCCTTATTGTGGTGAAATGGCGCACTGATGACCGATAAATTGCCTCAACAGCAAAAAGTAACGTTTTGTTACTTAATTCAAGTTAATGTTTCACCGGCAGCAGTTTTAGATAATTTTGCCGTTAACCCTTCTTAGAGAATTCGCATTAAAAAGATTTGTATTTAATGATTTCTACGCTATAGGTTTATTGCGAAACATTAAAAGCCGAGTAAAAGTGTCGTAAGCAGCGCAAATATAGTGGTGAGAAAAGTTTATTTTTACAGGCGGAATGTCATTTGAGTTAATTTAAAAATACAGAAAACCACACTTAAGCCAAATATTTATTTTTTAATCACCCGCGGGTTGGCCTTTGCACATTGACCGTACTTTACCGCCGCTTTCCGTCGCATCTTTACTCGATATTTCAGAGAGTAACCCACAACAAAGTTGTACAAGAAAAAATATGTTGTACAATTTTAATTATTGCGGGATACTGTGCGAAATAATGCCATCTGACCGACTCACTTTTGGTCAGACGGCTGTGTCGATATTCGCTCTCTCATTACAATAAATTTACATTAAAAAAAATGGACTGGCGGCAATCTCAGCCGATAACCATTATACGACCTTTTTAGCAGCCCTAATCTAATAAGCATACAGACGACGCAACGTTTCAAACGGCGCTGTATGAAAAAGCCGCTAACTGGTTGTTATTAAATATATATACACCGGCGCATCAGGAATATTTGCGTTAATACGGCTCACGATGAGCTTTAATTTGCATGTCTTGAATCTTCACCAGGGATTTTACTGACATGCTCACCTGAAGACACCACTATGCAAAAACAATTTGTGTGCGCAGCGTTATTGACGCTGGCTCTGAGCGGTTGTTCTGTGGGCCATACTGAGTACAGCCGTACGGCGATGCAGCACGTTGATATGAGCGTGACAGGCATCCCTACCATTCTTGGTTTAGGTACATTAGGCACCAGCATTCCTTTAACGCCCGACTACAGCCTGACCGCCGCTCACGTGGCAAAATTCGCTGTGCAGCGCGTGAAGTCTTATCACCCTTATTGCGATCTCGCGATTATTTATCATAAGAATCCGCCAAATACACTGACTCAATTCCGCAGCACCGATATTGGCGATGCGGTAAAAATGTATGGATACAGCTATATTTCGGCGCTGCCCGTTGAGTCTAAAGGCGTAAATCTGGCGCGCACGGCGATACGTAATACATGGAATAAAAGCCCGTGTATTGCGATGGCCTCTAATGCGGGAGTCGTTCAGGGCATGTCCGGCGGCGGCGTCTATAACAGCGACGATACGTTGGGTGGGGTTATCGTAGGTTACTCAGATGCAATTAAAAATGGCCGTAGCGGGAAAGTGATTTTAAAAGATGTTTCACTTTATATCCCTTACGGCCAGTTTAAAAACTGGTTACAGGCGACGATTCCCGTCACCCGTAAAACCTGAGTGGGTTACAGAAAAGGTTTCACATCTCCCACACCTTCACGGACGACTTCAGGTGCATCACTGGTGAGATCAATGACGGTGGTGGGCTGCTGTCCAAGCGTGCCACCGTCGATAATCAGATCGACCTGCTTGCCAATACGCTGTTGAATATCTTCCGGATCAGATTCCGTGAAGTCATTACCCGGCAGAATTAACGACGTCGACATCATGGGTTCGTTCAGCACCTCAAGCAGGGCAAGTGCTACCGGATTCGACGGTACGCGTAATCCAATCGTTTTACGCTTTTCATTCATCAAACGACGCGGCACTTCTTTCGTCGCCTTAAGAATAAACGTGTAATTACCCGGCGTGTTATTTTTAAGCAGACGGAAAGCGCTGTTACCCACCTGAGAATAAACAGACAGTTCAGATAAATCACGGCACATCAGCGTGAAATTATGATGACCGTCCAGCTGACGAATGCGACAAATTCGCTCCATCGCCCCTTTCTCTTCCAGCCGACAACCCAGGGCATAGCCGGAATCCGTTGGGTAAACAATCACGCCGCCTTTATTCAGGTACTCTACGGCCTGGTTAATCAGGCGCGGTTGTGGATTATCTGGATGAATATGAAACAGTTGACTCATAGAAACCTCTTATCCCCTTTCCGTACATTCCACTGCGGGTGCCAGTGCGGGAAAACGTTCCCAGACCGGTTCTACCGCCGCAGGTAGCCACAATTTGCGGCCCAGTTCAATCCACGGGCAGGGTTGATGAAAATCAGAACCTTGCGATGCAGCCAGATTGTTATCTCTGGCATATTGCGCTAACTGCGTGCGCTCAGCGGGTGCCTGCTGACATTGTGCGACTTCGATCGCATCCCCGCCAGCAGCGCCAAAACTGGCAATCAGGCGCTTTAGCCATTTTGCCGACAATCCGTAGCGTCCCGGATGTGCCAGCACGGCACAGCCACCAGAATGGTGAATCGCATCAATGGCTTGATTAATTGTACACCATTGCGGTGGGACGTAGCCGGTTTTGCCCCGCGCCAGATAATTTTTAAACACCTGCGCCATGTTATTCGCTTTGCCCAGATCGACCAGATAGCGGGCAAAATGGCCGCGCGTAATCATTCCCCCCTCGGCTAAGCGCTGCGCCCCTGCCAGTGCGTCGGGGATCTGCGCTTTATCCAGCCGTTCAGCAATGCGCTGTGCGCGCTCCAGTCGCGCCGTATACTGACCCGCAAGGAACTGGGTCATCACCGGATGCTGGATGTCGATGTTTAACCCGACAATATGAATTTCATGGTTTTCCCACAGCGTTGAAATCTCAACACCGGCTAAAATTTTTATGGGCAGTTGCTGATTCAGTACGGCCTGCTGCGCCTCAGGGATACCCGCGACGGTGTCGTGATCGGTAATTGCCAGCACCCCGACGCGCATGTCTACTGCGCGCTCAACCAGTGCCTGCGGCGACAACAATCCATCGGAAGCCCGCGTGTGACTATGAAGATCGTAAAGCGGAAAACGGGCGATATCGCTCAAAACAACTCCTGCTGGCTACTGATCGGGTCAGCATAATAACGATTTTATCGGCCACTGAAAAAGTGTATTGACATTTTTGTCACGAACCAGTTAACTAGTACACAAGTTCACCGCAGACGGGTATTTGATCATGAAAACTGTAATTACGCTTTTAATGGGTTGGTGGCGCAATGTTTCCCAGTACGGGCGACGTTGTCGTGCACACCTTGCGTAAACACTGTGCAGATACCTGAGCCCGCCTCCAAGCGGGCTTTTTTTTGGACGATATTCAGAGAAATCATCATGCTTAATGCAAAACCGACAGTGAAGTTAATTACCGGCAGCGCGCCCTATCGGGAAGATCCCGCCGCCGTTTTTCATCAGTTATGCGGCGCTCGCCCGGCGACACTGCTGCTTGAATCCGCAGATATCGACAGTAAAGAAAACTTAAAAAGCCTGATGATTGTTGACAGCGCCCTGCGCATCAGCGCATTAGGAAACCGCGTCACTTTACAGGCCCTGTCTGACAATGGCCGTGCGCTGCTGCCGCTGCTGGATGACGCTCTGCCCTCTGAAATCATCAATGAACCCCGCCCTGACGGGCGTGTTCTGACATTTACCCCTGTGCAGGATCAGCAGGATGAAGACTCACGCTTACGCGCCCTGTCGGTGTTTGACGCACTGCGTCTGATTACACAGTTGGTGAATTCCCCAAGCGAAGAGCGCGAAGCCGTGTTTGTCGGCGGCCTGTTTGCCTACGATCTGGTGGCAGGCTTTGAAGATTTACCAGAACTCAGCAGCGAGCAACGCTGTCCCGACTACTGCTTTTACCTGGCGGAAACGCTGCTGGTGCTGGATCACCAGGCGCGCAGCGCACGTCTGCAGGCCAGCCTGTTCTCGCCTTCTACCCACGAATTTCAACGTCTGCAACGACGCATTGAACAGTTGCATGGACAGATGTTACAACCTGCACCGGCGCTGCCCGTTCAGCCTGTCGAAACGATGACGCTGACCGTCAGCCAGAGCGATGAAGAGTATTGCGCGGTAGTGCGTAAGATGCAGGAGGCCATTCGCATTGGTGAAATCTTCCAGGTTGTGCCATCACGCCGCTTTTCGCTGCCCTGTCCCTCTGCGCTCGCCGCTTATGACACGCTGAAACGCAGCAATCCAAGCCCGTATATGTTCTTTATGCAGGATCAGGATTTTTCACTGTTTGGTGCCTCGCCCGAAAGCTCGTTGAAGTACGAGGCTGCGTCTCGTCAGATTGAAATTTACCCCATTGCCGGCACCCGACCACGCGGTCGGCACGCTGACGGTTCGCTGGATCGCGATCTCGACAGCCGTATCGAGTTAGAAATGCGCACGGACCACAAAGAACTGGCCGAGCACCTGATGCTCGTCGATCTGGCGCGCAATGATTTAGCCCGTATCTGCCGTCCCGGAAGTCGTTATGTTGCCGACCTGACGAAAGTTGACCGCTATTCCTTTGTAATGCATCTGGTCTCGCGGGTTGTGGGCACGCTGCGCGATGACCTGGACGTGCTACATGCCTATCGCGCCTGCATGAATATGGGCACCCTGAGCGGTGCGCCTAAAGTCCGGGCGATGCAGCTGATTGCTGACGCAGAAGGCACACGACGCGGGATCTACGGTGGCGCTGTGGGCTATTTCACCGCCAACGGTGATTTAGATACCTGCATCGTAATCCGCTCAGCCTATGTAGAAGATGGCGTAGCCACCGTGCAGGCCGGAGCCGGTGTGGTGCTGGATTCGGACCCTCAGGCTGAAGCAGATGAAAGCCGTAACAAAGCCCGCGCCGTATTGCGCGCGATTGCCACTGCTCACCACTGCAAGGAGATTTTCTGATGGCTGACATCCTGCTGCTGGATAACATCGACTCATTTACCTACAACCTGGTCGATCAGCTTCGTACCTTCGGGCACAACGTGGTGGTGTACCGTAATAACATGCCGACATCGCTGTTAATCGATCGACTGCAAAGCATGAATAATCCGGTGCTGATGCTGTCTCCGGGGCCCGGCGCGCCGAAAGAGGCGGGCTGTATGCCAGAGCTGCTGCGCGCGATGCGCGGAAAGCTGCCGATTATCGGCATTTGCCTGGGTCATCAGGCGATTGTGGAAACCTATGGCGGTCATGTCGGTCAGGCCGGCGAAATTCTGCATGGCAAAGCCTCTGCCATTCGTCACGATGGTGAAGCGATGTTTGCCGGGCTCAGCAATCCCCTTCCCGTTGCCCGTTATCATTCGCTGGTTGGCAGTAACACGCCGGACGAATTAACGGTGAATGCCAGTTACAACGGCATGGTCATGGCGGTCCGCCACGAAAAAGATCGTGTGTGCGGATTCCAGTTCCATCCCGAATCCATTTTAACCACTCAGGGCGCGCGTCTGCTTGAACAGACACTGGCCTGGGCGCTGGCGAAGTAACAGGGAGAAAAGTATGAATACGATTCTGGAAAAACTTTACCAGTCGCAGATCCTGACTCAACACGAGAGTCATCAACTGTTCAGCGCCATTATTACTGGTCAGCTTGAACCGACTCAACTGGCAGCGGTTCTGATTGCTATGAAGGTGCGTGGCGAAAACCCCGAAGAAATCGCCGGAGCTGCCAGTGCCTTACTGGAAGATGCCAAACCCTTTCCACGCCCGGATTACGCCTTTGCCGATATTGTTGGCACCGGCGGCGATGGCAGTAACAGCATTAACATCTCGACCGCCAGCGCCTTTGTCGCAGCAACCTGCGGGCTGAAAGTCGCGAAACACGGCAACCGCAGCGTATCAAGCAAATCAGGATCGTCTGACCTGCTGGCTGCGTTCGGTATCAATCTGGACATGCCCGCCGAGCTGGCACGTAAAGCGCTGGACGATCTGAATGTCTGTTTCCTGTTTGCACCGCAGTACCACACGGGTTTTCGCCATGCCATGCCGGTGCGCCAGCAGTTGAAAACCCGCACGGTATTTAACGTGCTCGGGCCGCTGATCAATCCTGCCCGCCCGCCGCTGGCCGTGATTGGGGTTTACAGCCCTGAACTGGTGCTGCCCATTGCGCAAACCCTGAAAGTGCTGGGCTACCAGCGCGCAGCGGTCGTGCATGGTGGCGGAATGGATGAGGTGGCGCTACACGATGTCACCCATGTGGCTGAGTTGCGTGAAGGTGAGATTACCCGCTATCAGCTCGGCCCGGAAGATTTCGGCTTTGGCTTCCATCCTAAAGAGGCTCTGGCAGGCGGCACACCTGAAGAAAACCGTGACATTCTTACACGTTTACTCCAGGGTAATGGCGAGCAGGCCCATGAGGAGGCGGTTGCCGTAAATGTGGCAATGCTGCTTAAAGTGTTTGGTAATGAAGATCTCCGTGAAAATGCACAGCGTGCGCTCAATGCCATCCGTAGTGGTCAGGCCTATGAGCGCGTGGTGGCTCTGGCATCAAGAGGATAATCATGCAGGGTACAGTGTTAGATAAAATCGTGAAAGACAAAGCCATTTGGGTTGAGGCACGTAAGCAGCAGCAACCCCTGGAGAGTTTCCAGCAGCGCATTACGCTTTCCAACCGTAGTTTTTATGACGCACTGCAGGGCACCCGCACTGCCTTTATTCTGGAATGCAAAAAAGCCTCTCCATCCAAAGGGCTGATTCGTGATGATTTTGATCCCGAGATGATAGCCGGGGTTTATCGCCACTATGCATCTGCGGTTTCCGTGTTGACCGATGAGAAATATTTTCAGGGTGACTTCGCCTTTTTACCTGTCGTCAGTGCGGCCATAACGCAGCCTGTGCTGTGCAAAGACTTTATTATCGATCCTTATCAAATCTATCTGGCACGTTACTATCAGGCCGATGCCATCCTGCTGATGCTGTCAGTGGTGGATGACGAGCAGTATCGTCAGCTTGCTGCGGTTGCGCACAGTCTACAGATGGGCGTGCTGACCGAAGTCAGTAACGAACAGGAGCTGGAACGCGCCATCACGTTGGAAGCGAAAGTGGTGGGCATTAATAACCGCGATTTACGTGACCTGTCGATTGATCTGAATCGGACACGCGAACTGGCACCCCGTCTGGGCCAGGGCATCACCGTGATCAGCGAGTCAGGCATTAACAACTATCGTGATGTTCGTGAATTAAGTCATTTCGCCAATGGTTTCCTTATTGGCTCTGCATTAATGGAAGAAGACGATCTTCATGCGGCAGTGCGTCGTGTCACCCTGGGCAGCAACAAAGTCTGTGGTTTGACCCGTCCTGAAGATGCCTGCGCCGCCTGTGATGCGGGCGCCCTTTTTGGTGGGTTAATCTTTGTCGAGGGTTCGCCGCGTCAGGTTGATACCGATAAAGCGCGGGCGGTTATCGCAGGCGCGCCGTTGAAGTATGTCGGTGTGTTCCGCAATGCAGCAATAAGTGACATTGTCACTAAAGTGACTGCGCTACAGCTCAGCGCCGTGCAGTTACACGGTGATGAAGACCCCGCCTATGTATCTGCGCTTTATCAGGCGTTGCCTGAACAGGTGCAAATCTGGAAAGCGCTGAGTATTCAACATGCCCTGCCTGAGCGTAACTGGTCCCATGTGGATCGTTATGTTTTTGATAATGGCATCGGCGGCTCGGGCCAGACGTTTGACTGGTCACTGCTTCAGGGCCAGGACCTCAAGAATGTCATGCTGGCGGGCGGCCTGAGTGCCGATAACTGCGTGGAAGCCGCGCAGCTTGGATGTGCAGGACTGGACTTCAATTCGGGTGTGGAAAGCGAGCCAGGTATTAAAGACGCCAGCAAAATTGCCGCCGTATTCCGGACGCTTCGCGCCTACTGATTGACCGGGCCCGTGTTCTGGCGGGCCACAAAAAAGGATAGCAAAACATGACCTTACTCAATCCCTATTTTGGCGACTTCGGCGGCATGTATGTGCCGCAAATTTTGATGCCAGCGCTAAAACAGTTAGAAGAAGCCTTTGTTAGCGCGCAGAAAGATCCTGAATTTCAGGCTGAATTTACCGACCTGCTGAAAAACTATGCGGGCCGTCCCACGGCGTTAACCCTGTGCAGCAACCTGGCTAAAGGGACAAAAACCCGCCTGTATCTGAAACGCGAAGATCTGCTGCACGGCGGTGCGCACAAGACTAACCAGGTTTTAGGACAGGCTCTGCTGGCGAAACGCATGGGCAAGAATGAGATCATCGCCGAAACCGGTGCAGGTCAACATGGCGTTGCCTCTGCGCTCGCCTGTGCGTTACTGGGCATGAAATGCCGTATCTATATGGGTGCTAAAGACGTGGAGCGTCAGTCGCCAAACGTCTTCCGTATGCGCCTGATGGGTGCCGAAGTGATTCCGGTACACAGTGGTTCAGCCACGCTGAAAGATGCCTGTAATGAAGCGCTACGTGACTGGTCAGGCAGCTATGAAACCTCGCACTATATGCTGGGCACCGCTGCCGGCCCGCACCCCTTCCCGACGATTGTGCGCGAATTTCAGCGCATGATTGGTGAAGAGACCAAAAAACAGATTCTGGAAAAGGAAGGTCGCCTACCGGATGCGATTATCGCCTGTGTCGGCGGCGGTTCCAACGCCATCGGTATGTTTGCCGACTTTATTGACGAAGAAGGTGTCAAGCTGATTGGCGTTGAGCCTGCGGGACACGGTATTGAAACGGGTGAACACGGTGCGCCACTGAAGCATGGTCGCGTCGGCATTTATTTCGGTATGAAATCACCGATGATGCAGACCGATGAGGGGCAGATTGAAGAGTCGTACTCAATTTCAGCCGGGCTTGACTTCCCTTCTGTTGGTCCACAGCACGCCCATCTCAACAGCATTGGTCGGGCCGACTATGTGTCAGTCACCGACAATGAAGCGCTTGCTGCCTTTAAAAAGCTGTGCCGCGCCGAAGGCATCATTCCTGCGCTGGAGTCGGCTCATGCCCTGGCGTATGCCCTGAAGATGATTGAGGCAGAACCGGAAAAAGAGCAACTGATTGTGGTGAACCTTTCCGGTCGCGGGGATAAAGATATCTTCACCGTTCACGATATTCTGACTGCGCAGGGAGAAATCTGATGGAACGTTATGATCAACTGTTTACCCGTCTGGCGGCGAAGAAAGAAGGTGTATTTGTCCCTTACATCACTCTGGGTGATCCCTCTCCAGAACTGTCATTACGCATTATTGATGCACTTGTTGAAGGTGGCGCTGATGCTCTGGAACTCGGTATTCCCTTTTCGGATCCTCTCGCTGACGGACCGACAATTCAGGCAGCAGGCCTTCGCGCTTTTGCCGCTGGCACAACAACAACGCAATGCTTTGAGATAATTGCGAGCATACGCCAGAAGTATCCTGACCTGCCGATTGGCTTGCTGATGTATGCGAACCTGGTCTTTAACAATGGCATTGAAGAGTTTTATATACGCTGTGAACAAGCAGGGGTGGACTCCGTATTAATTGGCGATGTGCCCGTGGAAGAGTCAGCTCCATTCCGCCAGGCTGCCATGCGCCATAATATTGCCCCGATTTACTTCTGCCCACCAAATGCGGACGATGAACTTCTGAGACAAATTTCTTCACACGGTCGCGGCTATATATATGTACTTTCACGTGCTGGAATCACCGGAGTTGAAAATCGCGCTAATCTGCCTCTGAAGCATCTGATTGATAAAATGCGCGAGTACAATGCACCGCCATCCTTGCAAGGTTTTGGTATCTCCGAGCCTTCCCAGGTGAAAGAAGTCATTGAAGCTGGCGTGGCGGGGGCTATTTCTGGTTCTGCCGTAGTGAAAATTATTGAGAAGAATCTGGCTCAGCCCGAAGTGATGCTGACTGAATTAAAAGACTTTGTCTCTCGAATGAAAGCCGCTACCCGCTAATCGCCTTCATGCCTTACCGTCCGGTAAGGCATGATTTCCCTGTTTTTTTTCATTACCGGTTTGCTAATTTCGGATTTCCTGCACCACAATTAACAGGCGCCGTTATGGTAACGTCGCATCCAATTTGTGACAGGGAGAGAAGCAATGAAATGGTTTAAAGTGCTGGCAAGTGCCATGGTCGCGGCTGTTGTTGCATTAACACTGAGCGCCTGTGCGCCAACGCCAACTAAAGAAGGCACCGGCGGTTATATCGATGACACTGTCGTCACGACCAAAGTGAAAGCAGAACTGTTAAAAGATGAGTCGCTGAAATCGACTGAAATTAACGTTGAAACCTTTAAGGGTAAAGTGCAGCTCAGCGGTTTTGTTAGCTCGCCGCAGATGGCTAACCATGCAGTACAGGTTACCCGCAGCGTGGCCGGCGTAAGATCCGTCGTCAATAACATGCAAATTAAATAACGCCGTATCCATCACACGAAGGGCCACTTTTCAGTGGCCCTTTTTTTATCAGAAGCGGTAACCTGCTCCGAAGAAGAATACCCAGGGATCAACGCGCATATGGATGTTCTGCTGCTGATCGCCGGCTTTGAATTTCACGTCAGTATCAATATCCATGTACCACAGAGACGCGTTCAGCATCCAGTCACGGTTGATCTGATAATCCAGCCCGACCTGACCGGCTACGCCCCACGAATTTTTCAGACTCAGATCGCTTAAGCCCGCATCACGTCCGGTCTGGTTAAAATCCGCATCATAAAAGGTGGTGTAGTTCACCCCCACGCCGACATAGGGACGGACCTTACTCTGGCTGTCAAAAAAGTAGTACTGTGCCATCAACGTAGGCGGCAGTTGTCTTACCGTCGCCAGGGTGCCGGTTGGGCCAAGCCCCACTTTATGACGAAACGGCGTGGCGGCCAGAAGCTCGACGCCAATATTGTCAGTAGCCATATAGGTAAAGGTTAGGCCCAGCTGGGTGTCATTGCTGGCGCTAAAGGACCCCATTCCCAGCACATTGTCCGAGCCTTCGGTGGGGCGAACGGTAGCACTCCCTGCACGCACAAAGAAATCGCCAGCCTGATGGGCCAGCGCAAATTGCGGTAACGCAAGCGCCAGCAGCATGGCGCATTTAGCCAGTTTCATGTTCACTCCTGTGAGAAATTAAATGCCTGCACTGAATTATTTTTGCCCGCACAGATTTAGCGCGATTCTTTGGTAAATGCATCTAAATCAACTTAGAAAAATGATTTAAAAAACAATGAATTGATTCAAGTCAATTTTACACCTGCTGCTGCAGGCTAAATATCTCTTGCCGAAATAATATCGCCGCATTACTTTGCTCTTCTTTCCTGACTATTTTGGTTCGATGCCTTAGAGGTGGCGGGCGATCAAATGAGCGAAAATATCAATCCTTGTATTAGCTGTGGTGCCTGCTGTGCCCACTTTCGTGTCTCTTTTTACTGGGCTGAAGCCGATGATGCCGGCGGTCTGGTGCCCACAGAACTCACCGAGCCGTTGAGTCTGTTGATGCGGAATATGCGCGGAACTAACGATCGCTCACCGCGCTGCGTCGCCCTTAAAGGCGATATTGGCGGCTGCGTTTCCTGCGGTATCTATGAGAACCGGCCCTCACCCTGTCGTGAGTTTGACATGTCCGGGGAACAGGGTGTCTGGAATGAAGGTTGCGATCGCGCCAGAGCACGGTACGGCCTCCCCGCACTTTTTCACCCATCTTTACCTGTTATGACAGAAAGTTATCCGGTTGCGGGTGCCAGCGAGCCTCCAGAACATGTACAATCGCCGGGTTAATTAACCCGGTTCTTTCAAGGAGAGTACATGTCTATCACGGCAAGCTCGTTATACCGTGACACTGGAAATTTTTTTCGTCATCAATTGTTCACCCTGGTGTTAATGTCGCTGTTGACCGCGTTTGTGACGGTCATGCTGTTGCATGTTTTAACGCCCGGTGAAGATCAAATGGCGATCTTGCAACAAGGCGAGATAAGCAGTACGTCGCTGTTTGACCTGGTGCAGAGTATGACACCCGAACAGCAACAGGTGCTGCTCCGCGCCTCTGCGGCCGGGACGTTTGCGGGCCTGGTGGGGAATACGCTGCTGTTAGGCGGTATGCTCTGTCTGATTCCGTTAGTCTCTTCAGGCCAGCGTGTCAGTGCACTGCGTGCGATAGGCGCTGCCGCGCCCTTGCTGCCGAAGTTACTGCTGCTGACTTTTTTAGTCACCTTAGTGGCGCAGCTGGGTTTTATGGTGTTGGTGGTGCCCGGCGTATTGCTGACTATTGTGCTATCACTGTCGCCGATTATTCTGGCCAGTGAAAAACTCGGTGTTATCGCCTCGATGCGCGCCAGCATGCGGATGGCATGGAAAAACGTGAAGCTGATTGCCCCTGCCATTATCCTGTGGTTACTGGCGAAGCTTGCCGTAATGTTTTTCTTTACCTCATTGACGGTATTACCTATAAACGTTTCAACGGTCATTTTCACCGCTATAGGTAACCTGGTTTCCACCCTGTTAGTGATTTATTTGTACCGGCTTTATATGCTGTTACGTTGATTGTCCGTGCGCCGCACGGCGCACTGGCTGGAAAGGCAGCCTTAACTGGAATGACTATGAAGCAGCTACTCGACTTTCTTCCCCTTGTTGTTTTCTTTATTTTTTACAAGTTGTACGACATTTTCGTGGCGTCGGGCGCACTGATTGTCGCAACCGGTCTGGCACTGGTGGCGAGCTGGGTGCTGTATCGCAAGCTCGAGAAAATGACCATCTTTACCTTCGTTCTGGTAGCGGTATTCGGCACGCTGACGCTGGTTTTCCATAATGATGAGTTTATCAAATGGAAAGTCACGGTTATTTACACCCTGTTTGCGCTGGCGTTACTGTTTAGCCAGTGGTTTATGCAGCAGCCGTTAATTCAGACCATGCTGGGTAAAGAGCTGGAGCTGCCTGAGCACGTCTGGCGTAAACTCAACATTGCCTGGGCACTGTTCTTCTTGATTTGTGGTCTGGCGAACATATATGTTGCATTTTGGTTACCCCAGTCATTCTGGGTTAACTTTAAAGTGTTTGGACTGACCGGCCTTACGCTGCTGTTCACGCTCCTGAGCGGCGTCTATATCTGGCGTAAGATGCCGCAACAAGAACAAAAATAATCCTGTTGCCCGTGTTAGCGGGCAACGTTTCTCTTACGATGACATAAGAAACCAGAGCAATGGACGATAAACATAAATTGCCCCAGGGCGAAATGGTGATGCGCACCCTGGCCATGCCAGCGGATACCAATGCCAACGGCGATATCTTTGGTGGCTGGTTAATGTCACAAATGGATATGGGTGGCGCGATTCAGGCTAAAGAGATCGCCGAAGGCCGTGTTGTTACCGTTCGCGTCGATGGCATGACGTTTTTAAAACCCGTCGCGGTGGGCGATGTCGTCAGTTGCTATGCGCAATGTATTCGAACCGGCAACAGTTCGATGACGATCAACGTTCAGGTGTGGATTAAGAAAGTCTCTTCTGAACCGATTGGGCAGACCTACTGCGCCACCGAAGCAGTGTTTATTTATGTCGCTGTCGATAACGAAGGACAGCCTCGCCAACTGCCCGCAGGACGGGATAATCAGTCATTCCCTTCCTGATTAAACGATGCATCTACAATCCCGCTAACAGCCCGTTCGCGGTGAGCGCTTGTCACGTGTAGATCGCTCACCGCTGCATCACTTTCGCCCCCGGCGTCACTCGATGCTGGCCCCGCCATTAATTTTGAACACGATATTCATCGTCAAACCGCTGCCCGGCTTACCACTTTGATAACGCCACGTCCGCATAGCCTGTTTAACGGTGCGCTCAAACATGTTACGCGGCTCAGCAGAGAGAATGTCGATATTATCGACCCGACCATCGCTATCCACGTCAAATTTCACCCTGACGCGTCCTTCGATACGTAATGCCGCAGCCCGAGGCGGATAAGACGGCTTACTGATATTAAGCGCTTTAGGCCCGGTGGATACGCTCTGCGTCGGTGCTGCCGACGGCGTACTTTTCGGGGCCGTCGTGGGTTTACTTTGCGTTGCAGGCGCATCCTGCTTAAACGGGTTCGCCTGCGGCTTCACGTCCTGACGCGGTTTAACTTCGCGTTTTGGCTGTTCGTGCCTGGGCTCTGGCTTAGGTTTCGGCTTAGGTTTAGGTTGCGGTTTGGGGATCGGCACGGGCACGGGCTTCGGCGGCTCTGGTGCGGGTTGAGGCTCCGGCACGGGCTCCGGTTCTGGCTGGGGTTCCGGTTGCGGCTCGGGTTGAGCGACTGCAGGTTCAGGCTGAACGTCCGGTGCAACCATGGTCACGCTAATCGGCTGCGATGCCTTGGGCAACTCAATGGTCTGATGAAAAGACGCATAGAGAATCCCGCCAATGACTGCACCGTGAAGCGCAACAGACAAGATCATAGCAACAGGCGAGCGTTTAGGTAAGGGCATAGTCAGCGTGGTCATAACAATCGCAGTAATGAAATGAAGTCCCGATTTTAAATGCAAATAGCAATCAGTTTCAATAACCTCCTTATGATGCGGCTAAAAAAGCCTATTTAGCCCAATATGCTGCGTAGGTCATTGACGCAAGGTTTCGTTTGCACTCTACTTAACTATCACTTACCGTGTTGCAAAATTTAAGAGTTAATGGGAGCGCCCAATTGCTTTACGTCATTTATGCTGAAGATAACGCCGATTCTCTGGAAAAACGCAACGCCGTGCGCCCCGCTCACCTGGCACGTCTGAAGTTGTTACATGAAGAAGGTCGCTTAATCGTTGCCGGGCCTATGCCTGCGGTGGACAGTAACGATCCTGGCGTTGCTGGGTTTACGGGCTCTACCGTGGTCGCTGAATTCCCGTCACTGGAAACGGCGCAGGCCTGGGCGGCAGACGATCCCTATATCGCCGCGGGCGTTTATAAGCAAGTCAGTGTGAAGCCCTTCAAGCGCGTTTTCTGATTCGACTCCCATGCAAAAAAGCTTCCGGGCAGCCGCTCTGAAGCTTTTTTTTCGAGATGATGTTTTATGCAAGCGATCATTTTGACCCTGTTACTGGTCATCACGCTGTTAGTCGGGGCGGCGCTCTGTCTGTGGCGCAAACACGGCTGGCGTAATAAAAAACACCTGATTGTGATGCTGATTGTTCTGGCCGCCGCGGTACAGTTGGTCAACGTAAAATTATTGATGACCGGACAGTAGATTTATCAGCCGCTCAACGCGGCTGAATGATTACAGATTTTGCGTGATAAACAGAATCGAGCGACGTTGCTGCTGCGCCAGTTGATGGCGAATCCCGTGAATACGTTTATAGCGACGTGACTGCCCTTCCAGCCAGCGCGAACGTCGGCGCTGTACCTGACGCAACATTCTCCAGCGGGCAACTTCGTTTCTGCTTTTTCTCATTACGTCCTCTCTGTCACCAAACTCACGCGCAGGCATTATAAACATCTCTGAGCCAATGCCAAATCGGATCTTTCATCGAAAAGCCGTTATTATTAAGGGTTTCGCTCCTCTGCATCTCCACGTAAACTTCTCAAACTCAAGCGCGAACAGGATGTCCACTTAATGACCACGTTTTACACGCTTATCAGCTGGTTGTTGTTGTTTGGTTACTGGTTGCTGATCGCCGGCATCACGCTGCGCATCCTGATGAAGCGACGGGCCGTGACCTCAGCCATGGCATGGCTGCTGATAATCTTTATTCTGCCGCTGGTGGGCATCATTGCTTATTTATCCTTTGGTGAACTGCATTTGGGGAAACGCCGTGCTGAACGGGCGCGTACCATGTGGCCGTCCACCGCCCGCTGGCTGAATGATTTAAAAAAGCGCACCGAAATTTTTGCAACGGATTACAGCGACGTTGCGCGCGCTTTATTTCAATTGTGCAATAACCGCCAGGGCATTGCGGGCGTAAAAGGTAATCAGCTACAGCTACTGACCAGTTCTGATGACGTGATGAAGGCGTTAATTCGCGATATCCAGCTGGCGCGTCATAACGTCGAGATGGTGTTTTATATCTGGAATCCGGGCGGTCTGGCAGATGAAGTGGCCGAGTCGTTAATGGCTGCATCACGCCGCGGCGTTCACTGCCGGCTCATGCTCGACTCTGCGGGGAGCGTTGCGTTTTTCAGAAGCCCGTGGGTGGGCATGATGCGTAACGCAGGCATCGACGTTGTGGAGGCGCTCCAGGTCAGCCTGCTGCGCGTATTCCTGCGCCGCATGGATTTGCGTCAGCATCGTAAAATGGTGCTGATTGATAACTATATTGCCTACACGGGCAGCATGAATCTGGTTGATCCGCGCTTCTTTAAACAAGAGGCTGGCGTGGGTCAGTGGGTTGATCTGATGGCCCGAATGGAAGGCCCGGTATCGACGGCGATGGGGATTGTCTATAGCTGTGACTGGGAGATTGAAACAGGCAAACGTATTCTGCCGCCGCCGCCCGACCGCAATATCATGCCATTTGAGCAGGAAAGTGGCCACACCGTGCAGGTTATCGCTTCCGGCCCTGGTTTTCCGGAAGACTTGATTCACCAGGCGCTGCTTACGGCAGTTTATTCAGCACGTGAGCAGCTAATCATGACCACGCCCTATCTGGTGCCGAGTGATGACCTGCTTCATGCCATCTGCACGGCGGCGTTACGCGGAGTCAACGTGAGTCTTGTGGTGCCCCTTCATAATGATTCTCTGCTGGTCGGCTGGGCAAGCCGCTCATTTTTTGGCGAGCTACTTGAGGCTGGCGTGAAGATCTATCAGTTTGAAGATGGCCTGCTGCATACCAAAAGCGTACTGGTGGACGGTCAGTTGAGCCTGGTCGGCACCGTCAATCTGGATATGCGTAGTTTGTGGCTGAACTTTGAAATTACCCTTGCCGTGGATGATGCCGGATTTGGCAGCGATCTGGCCTGTGTGCAGGATGACTATATTGCCCGTTCGCGCCTGCTTGACGCTAAACGCTGGGCAAAACGTGCCTGGTGGCAGCGGATTGTCGAACGACTGTTTTACTTCTTTAGTCCTTTACTGTAAAACGAGCGAAATTACGAACTGCCCTTAGATAAACGGGACTGAGAATGGATCTAAACAACCGCCTGACAGAAGACGAAACGCTGGAACAGGCCTACGACATTTTTCTTGAACTGGCAGGCGACAATCTTGATCCTGCCGATATCATTCTGTTCAATCTGCAGTTTGAAGAGCGCGGTGGCGCAGAGCTGTTCGATCCGTCAGATGACTGGCAGGATCATGTGGATTTTGATTTGAATCCCGACTTTTTCTCAGAAGTGGTGATAGGTCTGGGCGAAGCGGACGGCGAGCCAATTACGGATGTCTTCGCGCGCGTACTGCTGTGCCGCGAAAAAGATCACAAGCTGTGCCATATTTTATGGCGTGAATAGCTGACAGATGACAAATAAACGCCGGGCAAATGCCCGGCGTTTTGCTTTATAGCGGGTCCACCTTCAGGCAAGACACCGCGTGACGGAAACTGCCTTCAAGCAGCGGTCGGGTCTTCGCACACTCCGGGCCGGCAATCGGGCAACGGGTACGGAAGACGCATCCAGAGGGCGGGTTAATCGGGGACGGTAATTCCCCTTCCAGAAGCTGAATCTGCTTATTTTTCTCCAGGTCCGGATCGGGGATCGGCACCGCCGACATCAGCGCTTTGGTATAAGGATGCTGCGGATTGGTGTACACCTCATCGTAAGTGCCCAGCTCAACGGCATGTCCCAGATACATCACCAATACGCGATCGGAGATATGTTTCACCACCGCCAGGTCATGGGCGATAAAGATCAGCGACAGGCCCATTTCCCGCTGCAGTTGCTGTAGCAGGTTAACCACCTGCGCCTGGATAGAGACGTCCAGCGCCGACACCGGCTCATCGCAAATGATCAGCTTAGGCTCAAGTATCAAGGCGCGCGCGATGCCAATACGCTGGCACTGCCCACCCGAGAACTCGTGAGGATAACGGTTGATCAGGTTAGGCAGGAGCCCGACCTTCATCATCATGGTCTTGACGCGATCTTTGATATCCTGGCGCGACAGCTCCGGGTGATAAGTGCGTAACGGCTCTGCGATGATATCGCCGATGGTCATACGTGGGTTTAACGAGGCCAGCGGGTCCTGAAAAATCATCTGGATATCGCTACGCGCCTTGCGCCACTCTTCCTGGCTCTGTCCCAGCAGGTTGCGTCCCAGCCAGGATACGCGGCCCTCTGTGGCCTTAACCAGGCCAATAATGGCACGCGCCAGCGTAGACTTGCCGCAACCTGATTCACCGACAACGCCCAGCGTTTCGCCCTCATACAGGCGCAGGCTGACCCCATCGACGGCCTTAAGGGTTTTTGGCGGCTGCCAGAACCACTGCTTGCCATCTTTGATATCAAAATGGACTTTCAGATCGGCGATTTCGAGTAAGACTTTTTTCTCTGCCAGGCTGCTCATACGAGTTCCTCCACCGGCTTAAAGCAGGCGCGTAAACGCCCTTCTGCAAAAGGTAACAGCGGCGGTGCTTTAGAACAGATATCCATGGCATGAGGACAGCGCGGCTGGAACGGACAACCCTGCGGCAAACGCAGCAGGTTAGGCGGATTCCCGGGAATAGTCGTCAGGCTTTCCCCTTCTGCATCCAGCCTTGGGACGGCGTTCAGAAGGCCAATAGAGTAAGGATGGGCTGGCTGATAAAAAACATCGCGTGCACGGCCATATTCCATCGTGCGTCCAGCATACATCACCAGCACTTTGTCGCAGATCCCCGCGACCACACCCAGGTCGTGGGTAATCATGATGATCGCCGTATTGAACTCGCGCTTGAGTTCATTCAGCAATGTCATAATCTGCGCCTGAACCGTCACGTCCAGTGCGGTCGTGGGTTCATCGGCAATCAGCAGCTTAGGACGACACATCAACGCCATCGCAATCATTACACGCTGACGCATTCCGCCTGAAAACTCATGGGGATACATTTTCATGCGTTTACGCGCTTCCGGCATTTTTACCGCATCCAGCATTTTTATTGACTCTTCAAATGCCTGGGCGCTGCTCATGCCTTTATGCAGCTTCAGCACTTCCATTAACTGCTCGCCAACCCGCATGTAGGGGTTCAGTGAGGTCATGGGGTCCTGAAAGATCATGGCGATTTGCTCGGCACGCAGTCTGTTCAGCTGTTTTTCAGGCAGGTTAAGGATCTCCTTACCGTTAAACAACGCCGACCCGCCGATACGACCATTGCTGGCCAGCAGCCCCATCAGCGCAAACGCGGTTTGTGATTTGCCTGAGCCCGACTCGCCCACAATGCCTAAGGTTTCCCCCGCGCGCAGTGAAAAGTTGAGATCGTTAACCGCCGTCACGTCACCATCGTGGGTGCCAAAAGTGACGCGTAAATCTTTGACATCAAGCAGCAGTTCGCTTCCCGTGCGTGCAGCCTGAGAAGGCTGAAATTCATGAATAGTCATCGGGAAACTCCTTAACGATCTTTGGGGTCGAGGGCATCACGCAGGCCATCGCCAATAAAGTTGAAACAGAACAAGGTGACAACCAGGAAAACCGCCGGGAACAGTAACAGCCACGGCGAGACTTCCATGGAGTTAGCACCATCGCTAAGCAATGCGCCCCAGCTACTCAAAGGCTCCTGGGTTCCAAGCCCCAGGAAGCTCAGGAAAGATTCAAACAGAATCATACTGGGCACCAGCAGCGAAGCGTAAACCACCACCACACCCAGTACGTTAGGGACGATATGGCGCGTCACAATTTTCCAGGTGGAAACGCCACCGACATGCGCGGCTTCGATAAACTCTTTGCGTTTCAGGCTTAAGGTCTGACCACGCACGATACGCGCCATGTCCAGCCAGGAAACCATACCGATAGCGGCAAAAATAAGCAGGATATTGCGGCCAAAGAAGGTCACCAGCAGGATAACGAAGAACATGAACGGGAAGGAGTTAAGGATTTCCAGAATACGCATCATCACGGAATCCGTTTTCCCCCCGAGGTAACCAGCGATTGAACCGTACAGGGTGCCGACGATGACGGCGATCAGGGCGGCGGCAATCCCGACCATCAGGGAAATACGCCCCCCAATGGCGACGCGCACCAATAAATCGCGCCCTGATGAGTCAGTGCCGAACCAGTGACCAGAGGTCGTATCCGGCGGTGATGACATCATTCCCCAGTCTGTATCGAAATAGGAGAACTGTGACAGCATAGGCGCGAAAATCACAAACAGCGTGATGAGCATCAGCACCATCAGGCTAATTAACGCGGCACGGTTATGGATAAAACGACGTCGGGCATCCTGCCACAGGCTACGCCCTTCGACTTCCAGTTTTTCACTGAATGCATCAAGAGCTTCGCTATTTTTCTTACTTAACATCATGGCGAACTCCAGAATCAGTAGCGGATTTTCGGGTCGATTACGGCGTACAGCACATCGACAATCGCGTTAAACAGAATGGTTAATAACCCCACCAGAATGGTCAGGCTCAGCACCAGTGAGTAATCACGGTTCAGCGCACCGTTCACGAACAGCTGACCAATGCCCGGCAACCCGTAGATGGACTCAATGACCATAGAGCCGGTGATGATGCCGACAAAGGCCGGCCCCATATAAGAAATCACTGGCAACAGCGCAGGCTTCAGTGCATGACGTAATACGATACGACGCAACGGCAAACCTTTCGCACGCGCGGTACGAATAAAGTTGGAGTGCATAACTTCAATCATCGAGCCGCGGGTAATACGCGCGATACTGGCGATATAGGCGAGTGAGAGCGCCACCATCGGCAGCAGCATGTAGTTCCATTGTCCGCCGTTCCAGCCCCCGCCGGGGAGCCACTTAAGCGTGATAGCGAAAACCAGAACCAATAGCGGTGCGACCACGAAACTGGGTATCACCACGCCGGTCATTGCCACCCCCATCACAACATAATCCCACAGGCTGTTTTGTTTCAGCGCCGCGATTACGCCGGCCGTTACCCCCAGCACCACCGCCAGAATAAAGGCGGCAAGACCTAGCTTGGCAGAAACCGGAAACGCATGACCGACCAGGTAGTTCACCGAATAATCTTTGTATTTAAACGAGGGACCAAAATCGCCATGCGCCAGTTGAATAAGATAATCAACATATTGCTTGCCGATAGGATCGTTGAGGTGATATTTCGCCTCAATATTTGCCATGACCTCTGGCGAGAGCGTGCGCTCGCTGGTAAAAGGACTGCCGGGTGCCAGGCGCATCATAAAGAAGGAGATGGTAATCAGAACGAAAAGCGTCGGAATTGCTTCAAGCAATCGACGCAGGATGAATTTTAACATTGCCGTACCTACCAGGCTGGTGCTTCACATTGCATTAAAAAAAGTACAGGCGGCGCGCGACGCGCCGCCGCTGTTCTTGGTATATGTTCTGTTAGTGCTTGATGATATACAGGTTTTTATCGTAGGTGTAATCCAGTGGATCCTTACCGGTATAGCCACCCACATACGGCTTCACTAAACGTGTATTGACGTAGTAGTAAAGTGGCACGATAACGGAATCTTTATCCAGAATCTGTTCGGCTTTCTGATAATCGGCGGCACGGGCTTTTTCATCCCCAGCAGCCAACGCATCTTTCATCACCTTATCAAACTCAGGGCTCTTATAGTGTGGCGTGTTATTACTGCTGTCTGACAGCATGGTGTTCAGGAATGACGTTGGTTCGTTGTAGTCGGCACACCAGCCAGCACGTGCAACATCAAAGTTGCCCTGATGACGCGTATCCAGGAAAGTTTTCCACTCCTGGTTCTCCAGTTTCACTTTGACGCCCAGGTTTTTTGCCCAGATTGAAGAGGCAGCGATAGCCAGCTTTTTATGCAAATCCGACGTGTTATACAGCAAATTAAACGTCAGCGGTTTTTCAGGCGTATAACCCGCTTCGGCCAACAATTTTTTCGCTTCAGCGTTGCGTTTTTCCTGCGACCAGGTAAACCAGTCTGGTTTTAACAATGACATGCCATCAGTTGCCGGTGGTGTATAGCTATATGCTGGCTTCTGCCCCTGAGCCAGTACCTTATCTACGATGATGTCGCGATCAAGACCCAGTTTCAGTGCAGCACGCACGCGCGGATCGGTAAATGGCGCTTTCTGGTTGTTAATTTCATAATAGTAAGTGCACAGATACGGATCGACATGCAGTTCTTTACCGTTATCACGCTGTAATTTCTTAAACAGCTCAATCGGCATATTGTTATAGGTCATGTCGCTGCCGTTATCGGAGAAGTAGCGGTTAACATCACTAACTTCTGAGGAAATGGGCAGGAAGGTTACTTTGTTCAATACAGTGTGCGCATTATCCCAATAGTCTGGGTTGCGTACTAACGTAATGCGTTCGTTGACAACATGGGAATCAAGCTTGAAGGCACCATTGCTGACCATGTTTTGCGGTAAAGTCCACTGGTCACCATACTTCTCGATTGCGCCTTTATTCACTGGTGACATCGATGAGTGGATCAGCAATTTGTAAAAATAAGGTACAGGTTCATCCAGGGTGACCTGCAGGGTGTGGTCGTCCAGGGCTTTCACACCTAACTCAGACGGACTTTTCTTACCGGCAATAATATCGTCAACATTCTCAAGGTGACCATATTGCAAGAAGCTAGCATAAGGCGATGCCGTTTTAGGATTCGCCAGACGCTGCCAGCTGTAAACAAAGTCCTGTGCCGTTACCGGCTCACCATTCGACCATTTGGCATTTTTACGCAGATGGAAGGTCCAGACCTTAAAATCTTTATTATCCCAGCTTTCCGCTACGCCCGGGATTGGGTGGCCATCCGTATCACTAATCACCAGCCCTTCAAACAAATCGTGGCTGACGTTTGATTCCGGCACGCCTTCAATTTTATGCGGATCCATCGACTGGATTTCGCTACCGTTTCCTTTAACCAGCTCCTGCTTCGCGGCCAGTTCAACCCCAGCAGGTACCGTGGCTGCCATAACGCTGTTCGCTGTGAACGCACTCATCGCTGCAAAGACGCTGGCAGCAATCAGGGTTTTCTTCGTGATGTTGTTCATTCATAACTCCAGTTTTTTATTTTCACTGAGGGTATTTGCGACCTCAGCGTTCCCCGTATTCGGGTCCCCGGTGTTTGCCTGCCGGGGAGTATTGACCCTGTAGTGTGGTCTGCACGGTCACGCCCTTCCCGACTGTGCCGCCGGTTAAGCGCGTGACTCAGTGTTGTTTAATAAAATAATATTTCAGATCTGTCATGTCCTGCGGATCGTGGCCGGTAAACCCGCCAATCCAGGGTTTGACCAGTCGCACACTGACGCGATAGTAAACTGGCACAATTGCTGAGTCTTTGTCGAGTTGTGTTTCAGCCTGCTGATACAATAATGCGCGATCGGCTTCATTCTCAGTTGTTAATGTTGCGGCTAACAGGCGATCGTATTCCGCGCTGCGGTAAAACGCCGTATTGGTCGACGACTGACTCTGGAACATATTGAGGAAAGTAGAGGGCTCATTGTAATCCGCACACCAGGTGGCGCGAACCACGTCATATTGTGCCTGATGACGTGTTTCCAGCAGGGTTTTCCATTCCTGATTTTGTAACGTCACCTGCGCGCCCAGGTTGCGTTGCCACATGGACGCGGCGGCGATAGCCTGGGTTTTGTTTTGATCCGAGGTGTTATAAAGCAGCGTAAACCGCAGCGGGTTTTTATCGTTATAACCGGCCTCGGCCAGCAATTTTTTCGCCGCGTCATTTCGTTGCGGCTGTGACCAGGCCATCCACGCAGGCGCAGCTAATTTTGCGCCTGCGGTATAAGGCGGTGTAAAGCTGTAGGCAGGAATTTGCCCCTGTCCCATAATTTTATTGGCGATGATGTCGCGATCCAGCGTCATTTTGATGGCCGCGCGAACGCGCGCATCGGTAAACGGTGGCTTTTTATTATTAATTTCGTAATAAAAGGTGCAGAGCAGCGGACTGACTTTCACTTCATCGCCGATGTCTTTACGCAATTTAGCGAACATGTCAGGCGGAACCGCGCTGTTGGTCATATCAATACCACCGCTACGATAACGATTGATATCGCTGTTTTCCGAGCTGATCGGTAAAAACGTTCCTTGCTCAATGACGGTCTGGCGGTTATTCCAGTAGCGCGGATTACGCTTCAGGACGATTTTTTCATTCACTACCCAGTCGCTCAGCGTATAGGCACCGTTGCCGATGTAGTGGCCGGGTTGTGTCCATGCTTCGCCCCACTGTTCAATCGCAGGTGCATAGACAGGCTTCATCGCGGTGTGCGCCAGCATTGCCACTAAATAGGGCACCGGCTCGGTTAAGGTAACCTGCAGATGGCGGTCATCAAGGGCTTTCACTCCCAGTTGGTCTGGGGCGGCTTTACCGGCAAGAATCGCCTCAACATTGGCGATGTGCGCAGCCTGCAAATAACTGGCATAAGGGGAAGCCGTTTTAGGATCGGCAAGACGACGCCAGCTATAAACGAAATCCTTTGCCGTCACCGGCTCACCGTTGCTCCATTTAGCATTGTCGCGCAGCGTAAATGTCCAGACTTTGCCCTGCTGATTTTGCCAGCTTTCGGCAACGCCCGGCACGACCTTGCCATCATTATCCGTGTTAACCAGCCCGTCCAGCAGGTTGAGGATGATGTTCGACTCCGGCACACCTTCTGTCTTATGCGGGTCAAGTGAGGCCACTTCTGATCCGTTATTAATGACGATTTGTTGGTTTGCGGACAACGCGACGTCTGATGGCACAGTCGCGGCACTGGTGGGTAAAACTGTCATAGTTAATGCTAAACAAGCCAGATAGTGCTGCGTGTTCATTTACCAACCCTTGTTAAGTGCCAACTTTTATTCTGCCATCCCGTCATCAATAAGGAATAAATCTTATTGTTTGGACATTCGGGAAAACTTTATCGATGCGCCGAAAATTAGCAGATGCTGTTGAGAGGCGCCAAAACTAAATAGCTAAAATGTTACCTGATTCTCTTTTATCATGAGATTTTTCCCAGAGGAAGTGTTAATTTTCGCCATAAAAATAGCTTAACAGACTGATTAATAAACAGACTCATCGATTTGATGGTAATTTAACCAAAAAATAACAATCCAGCCGTTTGACTGTGTTGTTGTAGGGTTATTTCACCTCGGCCCATCATTTAAAAACGCTTTTTGGGACGTATACCAGCATTAATCATGCCAACTTAGGCAGTTAAAGCAGAATGTAATGTGAAAATAGTGACAGGGTGGGAATGCGGGCACGGAGTGGGAGCAGGAAGCTATTAGTGGAAGTGATAACTGCTGAGGGATATGAAGACAGATAAATAATTGCATTAAAATGGTGCAAAACAACCTGAATTTGCACCAGATTAGCGCGTTTCTTATTATTTTTATTTAAATAAGTGCCTTTTATCCGACCAGACCGGGAAAAATCGCTTTAATCCCGGTAACGACAAATTCAATCCCCAGGGCCATTAACAATAACCCCATGATACGGGTGATGACGTTAATACCGGTCTGCCCTAACAACCTGACCATCAAGGGAGCAGCGCGGAACAGTAACCAACAGCTGAAGGCAAAAATGGCAATAGCTACGGTAAAACCCAGCAGATTAAGCCAGTTATGGTAACGGGTACTCCAGACGATGGTCGAACTGATCGCGCCAGGGCCAGCCATTAACGGCAGCGCCAGCGGAACCACGCCGACACTTTCCCGAATGGCCGTCTCCGATTTTTCCTGCTTGTTTTGTTTATCCTCGCCTAGCTTTCCGCTGATCATCGACATGGCGATCGTCACGACCAGAATACCGCCTGCAATGCGGAACGAATCGATAGAGATACCAAAAACATGCAGGATCGCATCGCCTAAAAACAGTGAGGTCCAAAGAATAATCGCCACGGCGAGATTTGCCGTCAGATTGGTTTTATTGCGTTCAGCCACGCCCTGATAACGGGTCATGCTGATAAATACCGGAATGATGCCAATGGGGTTAACCAGTGCAAACAGGCCTACGAAAAACTTGATATAGCCAGACAGATCTAATAGCGCAGGATTCACGGTTGACTCCACATCCCAGATGAAAAAACGCGCCTAATGTAAGGGAAAAATGCACTGGGCGCCAGATGACCTGTTAGTTATTTATTCTGTTAATTTACTTACACTTTAGCGCGTTCTACCAGCCATTAAATATCCTGCGGTAGATGTTACTTTTATTACGGTCTTTTTACTTCGTCGTATGGCTGTGATCCCAGGCTGGCTGAAAGGTGTCAGCCGCGATCTAAATTGATCTGAATCATCATTGGTCTCCCCCAAACCAGGTACTCTTTGCCTGTCAGCAACGCGTGTCTCACGTTTAAACCGCAAGAAAGCGCTTTTAGTAAACAATTGAAAACTTGCTGCTTTACTCCCGAAATGGTTGGCATTTGCATCATAACTATACTCAGGGACCCAGGCTTGTTTACTAAAAAAGTTTAACTTCCTCAGGAGAGCACAATGGCCGTTACTAATGTCGCTGAACTCAATGCACTGGTTGAACGTGTAAAAAAAGCCCAGCAAGAATTCGCCAACTTTTCTCAACAACAGGTCGATGCCATCTTCCGCGCCGCTGCGCTGGCCGCCGCCGATGCCCGCATTCCCCTCGCTAAAATGGCGGTTGCAGAATCCGGTATGGGCATTGTTGAAGATAAAGTTATCAAAAACCACTTTGCTTCTGAATATATCTATAACGCTTACAAGGATGAAAAAACCTGCGGCGTGCTGCAAACCGATGACACTTTTGGCACCATCACGATTGCTGAACCCATCGGCCTGATTTGCGGCATTGTTCCCACAACCAACCCCACGTCGACCGCTATCTTCAAAGCCCTTATCAGCCTTAAAACCCGCAACGGTATTATCTTCTCACCTCACCCTCGCGCCAAAGACGCAACCAATAAAGCGGCGGATATTGTACTGCAGGCTGCCATCGCTGCTGGCGCGCCTAAAGACATTATCGGCTGGATCGACGCGCCTTCTGTTGAACTGTCCAATCAGCTGATGCATCACCCCGATATCAACCTGATTCTTGCTACAGGTGGACCCGGCATGGTTAAAGCCGCGTACAGCTCAGGAAAACCGGCTATTGGCGTAGGGGCGGGTAACACGCCGGTGGTGATTGATGAAACCGCCGATATTAAGCGCGCCGTCGCGTCCATTTTGATGTCGAAAACGTTCGACAACGGCGTGATCTGCGCCTCTGAGCAGTCTGTCATCGTGGTGGACTCCGTTTATGACGCCGTGCGTGAGCGCTTCTCCAGCCATGGCGGCTATCTGCTCAAGGGACAGGATCTCAGTGCCGTACAAAATATTATTCTAAAAAACGGCGGGCTTAACGCCGCCATTGTCGGTCAGCCTGCGGTGAAAATTGCAGAGATGGCTGGCCTCAGCGTTCCGGCAGAAACAAAAATCCTGATTGGTGAAGTTGAACGGGTCGATGAATCAGAACCTTTTGCCCATGAAAAGCTGTCGCCGACACTTGCGATGTACCGTGCTAAAGATTATGAAGATGCCGTCAGCAAAGCGGAGAAACTGGTGGCGATGGGTGGCATTGGTCACACCTCCTGTCTTTATACCGATCAGGACAATCAGACAGAACGCGTGCACTACTTTGGCGACAAAATGAAAACAGCCCGCATTCTTATCAATACTCCGGCCTCTCAGGGCGGCATTGGTGATTTGTACAACTTTAAACTCGCCCCCTCTCTGACATTGGGCTGTGGTTCCTGGGGTGGTAACTCCATTTCTGAAAACGTTGGACCTAAACATCTGATCAATAAGAAAACCGTAGCCAAGCGAGCTGAAAATATGTTGTGGCATAAACTTCCAAAGTCCATTTACTTCCGTCGTGGCTCTTTACCCATTGCCCTGGAAGAGATCGCTACCGACGGGGCAAAACGCGCGTTTGTGGTGACAGACCGCTTCCTGTTCAATAATGGCTACGCCGATCAGGTTACCCGCGTCTTAAAATCCCACGGTATCGAAACCGAAGTGTTCTTTGAGGTTGAAGCGGACCCCACATTAAGCATCGTGCGCAAAGGCGCAGAACAAATGAACAGCTTTAAACCCGACGTCATTCTGGCGCTGGGCGGTGGTTCCCCGATGGATGCGGCCAAAATTATGTGGGTCATGTATGAACATCCGGAAACCCATTTCGAAGAGCTGGCGCTGCGCTTTATGGATATCCGCAAACGTATCTATAAATTCCCGAAAATGGGCGTGAAAGCACGTATGGTGGCGATTACCACCACCTCCGGTACCGGTTCTGAAGTGACGCCTTTTGCGGTAGTAACGGATGACGCCACCGGGCAGAAATATCCGCTGGCGGATTACGCTCTGACGCCGGATATGGCCATCGTGGATGCGAACCTGGTCATGGATATGCCACGTTCACTCTGTGCCTTTGGTGGTCTGGATGCGGTAACCCATGCGCTTGAAGCCTATGTGTCCGTCCTGGCAAATGAATATTCCGATGGTCAGGCGCTGCAGGCACTTAAGCTACTCAAAGAGCATTTATCCGCCAGCTATGCAGAGGGGGCCAAAAACCCGGTAGCCCGTGAACGTGTACACAATGCCGCCACCATTGCCGGTATAGCTTTTGCCAATGCCTTCCTGGGGGTTTGCCACTCAATGGCGCATAAGCTGGGCTCGGAGTTCCATATTCCTCATGGACTGGCTAACTCGCTGCTGATTTCCAATGTCATCCGCTATAACGCCAATGACAATCCGACTAAGCAAACCGCATTCAGCCAGTACGACCGCCCGCAGGCACGTCGTCGTTATGCTGAAGTCGCGGATCACCTGGGTCTGACGGCTCCGGGCGATCGTACCGCGCAGAAAATCGAAAAACTGCTGACCTGGCTGGACGAAATCAAAACCGAACTGGGTATCCCGGCCTCAATTCGTGAAGCCGGCGTTCAGGAGGCCGATTTCCTGGCGAAAGTGGACAAGCTGGCCGAAGATGCCTTTGATGACCAGTGTACTGGCGCTAACCCACGCTATCCGTTAATTGCCGAACTGAAACAGCTGATGCTTGACAGCTATTATGGCCGCAAATTTGTGGAGCCTTATTCAAGTGCCGCTGAAGCGGCAGTGGATCAGCCGGTCGGTGACAGTAAAGCGGCGAAGAAAGCTAAAAAAGCCTAATCAGTTTAATGCCCGGTAATACGGGCTGTAAAACCCCTTGTCTGGCACGCGCCTCAAGGGGTTTTTTATTGCAGTTATTGTGCGGTTACGCAGAACGTCGTCGCTCTCCTGGCTAGCGCGATGATGAAGTGATAACGGCGTCCTGAAGCGGACTTATCGCTTATTTGAGGTCAGGCAACGCGACAGGCTTGAGGCCTTAACAGAGAAAGGTCTGGCAAACCGCAGCGAATCCATTGAATGACGTCATCAGTCGACGGGCGTTTGCGCGCCATGAATGGCCTGCAAACATCCCTGCTCTATCGCCTTCTTATAATGCTTACGGCATACCGAGATATAACGTTCATTTCCACCAATCACCACCTGTTCCCCTTCTCTGAAAGGTTTGCCATCGCTGTCGAGGCGCAGCACCATGCCCGCTTTACGTCCGCAGTGACAAACCGTCTTCAGTTCAACCAGCTTATCTGCCCAGGCCAGCAGATACTGACTGCCGATAAAGAGCTCGCCAAGAAAGTCGGTCCGCAGCCCGTAGCACAGTATCGGAATATCCAGGTCATCCACCACGTCAGACAGCGCCTTAACCTGTTCACGCGTCAGAAACTGGCTTTCATCCACCAGAACACAATGCACAGGCTGGCGTGCATGCTCTTGTGCAATCTCCACATCCAGTTGGCTGTCAGCATTATACAGTACCGCCGGGGAGGATAATCCAATACGCGAACTGACCTTACCTGCGCCAAAGCGATTATCGATTTCCGCGGTATAGACCAGCGTTCGCATACCGCGTTCCTGGTAATTGTAAGATGACTGCAAAAGAGCGGTTGATTTACCTGCATTCATTGCTGAATAGTAGAAATAGAGTTGAGCCATGTGCGCCGTTTCTCAGATATGATGAAACAAAATAATGGCGATTTTACCATATCTGCTCCGTGATGCCGTGGTGATTTTCAGCATCTTCTGTTCAGATTAGCACCACTAATTGATAATGTCCGGTTAATATGGCACGGCGATTTGTCTTGTTTAAGAGATAAATATTAAAGCACTTTCATGGTGAACCATTAATTTACCCTTTATGCGCAAGCGCATTTTCCGCTAAGCGCTTAATGTTCTCGTTGATTCACGGGTACAGCTGCCACAGTTATCAGGCCGAATTAATAATTCATTAAATTGCTTCTTTCCTCTTTTTAAGCTAAAAATTAATTTAATGTTGAAGTTATTTTTCTCCACCACTACTATTAGCGGGCAGAACAACTCTCCTATTAATTATTCAGAGATCAGGACAATGAGCGAAGCACTTAAAAATCTTAATAATATCCGCACGCTGCGTGCCCAGGCCAGAGAGTGTTCTTTGGAAACACTGGAAGAAATGCTGGAAAAACTTGAAGTCGTGGTAAATGAGCGTCGCGATGAAGAGTCACATTCCAAAGCAGAAAACGAAGAACGTGCGCGTAAACTTGAGCAATATCGTGAAATGCTGTTAGCCGATGGCATCGATCCCAATGAATTATTCGGCGCGCTGTCAGAATCAAAAAGTTCAGGCAAAGCCAAACGTGCTGCTCGCCCTGCAAAATATCAGTTTGTTGACGAAAATGGCGATGCTAAAACCTGGACAGGCCAGGGCCGTACGCCAGCAGCAATCAAAAAAGCCATGGAAGAACAAGGTAAGCAGTTAGACGACTTCCTGCTGTAATGAATGGCGTGTTTCGCTCTTTGTTGGCTTCACTTTAGCTATTTGATTACCAACACCAAAAAAAGGAAGCGACTGCTTCCTTTTTTATTTTTCACACCGAGTAAAAATTACGGTACCAGTCAACAAAGCGTCTGACGCCTTCATCGACACCGGTTTGTGGTTTAAATCCAATGGCATTATATAACGCTGTCGTATCGGCGCTGGTTGCCAGGACATCTCCGGGTTGCATTGGCATCAGGTTTTTATTTGCCGATATGCCAAGCGCTTTTTCAATCGCCTCAATATAGTGAATCAGACTCACAGGCTGGCTGTTGCCCAGGTTATAAACACTATAGGGGGCTGAGCTTGACGCGGCAGAACCCGTTTCAACGGTCCAGTTAACATCGGCTTGCGGAACCACATCCTGCAAACGAACGATCGCCTCGACTACATCATCAATATAGGTAAAGTCGCGCTTCATTTGCCCTTGGTTATACACATCTATCGCTTCACCGGCGAGCATTGCCCGAGTAAATTTAAACAATGCCATGTCCGGACGTCCCCACGGACCATATACCGTGAAAAAACGTAATCCGGTTGTGGGTAATTGATAAAGATGTGAGTAAGTATGCGACATCAGCTCATTGGCTTTTTTGGTCGCTGCATACAATGAAACCGGATGATCGACACTGTCCTCTGTTGAGAATGGCATCTTGTTATTTAAGCCATAAACCGAACTGGATGACGCATAGAGCAGATGTTCGATTTTATGATGGCGGCACCCTTCGAGTATATTCAGGTGCCCAATAACGTTGGCATCGGCATAAGCATGGGGATTTTCAATGGAATAACGTACCCCTGCCTGAGCGGCCAAATGAATAACGCGTTGAAAGTTGTGCTGTGCAAAAAGTGCGGCAATAGCATGGCGATCGGCCAAATCGACTTTGATGAAGGTAAAAGATGGATTATCGCCGATGACATCAAGGCGAGCTTGTTTAAGGTTTACATCGTAGTAGTCATTCAGGTTGTCAATACCGACAACCTGGTGACCGGCGGCCAGCAGGCGTTGACTTACATGAAAGCCAATAAAGCCTGCTGCGCCGGTAACCAGAAAATTCATAAATCCCTCGTTAATCACACAGCCTGGATAGATGCTCCGCGGCCGATTGCATAATAAACGAAGCCGCGTTTGCTGATACGCTCTGGATCATACAGGTTACGCCCATCAAAAATCACGGGTTCTTTCAGTGCATTCTTAATAACGTCAAAGTCAGGTGCACGGAAGTTCTGCCATTCCGTACAAATCACCAGGCCGTCTGCACCGTGCAATGCCGCCTCTTTGGTACCCATCAGCTTCAAATCATCGCGATGACCATAGATGCGTTGCGCTTCATCCATGGCTTCGGGATCGAAGGCCTGAACGGATGCGCCAGCTTCCCATAAGGTTTCCATTAACACGCGGCTTGATGCTTCACGCATATCATCGGTGTTAGGTTTAAATGACAAACCCCACAGGGCAAACGTTTTACCCTTAAGATCGTCACCAAAGTGGCGTTTGATAAAGGTCGGCAGCTTGGTCTTCTGACTGTCGTTGACGTCTTCCACCGCCTTCAACAGGCGCGGCGTGTAGCCAATGGATTCAGCCGTACGAATAAGCGCCTGAACGTCTTTCGGGAAGCAGGAACCGCCATAGCCGCAGCCTGGATAGATAAAGTGATAGCCGATGCGTGAGTCAGACCCAATCCCCTGGCGCACTTTTTCGATATCCGCGCCTAAACGTTCTGCAAGATTGGAAATTTCGTTCATAAAGCTGATTTTGGTCGCCAGCATGCAGTTAGCCGCGTACTTAGTCAGTTCTGCACTGCGAATATCCATCAGGATCATGCGATCGTGGTTACGGTTGAATGGCTCGTACAGCTCACGCAACAGCTCCACAACATCGTCATTGTCCGTCCCTACGACGATACGCTCTGGGCGCATACAGTCATTAACTGCCGCACCTTCTTTCAGAAACTCTGGGTTGGACACCACATCAAAGCTGATGTTGGCATCACGCGCCTTCAGGGTTTCTGTCATGACGGCACGGACGCGGTCAGCGGTTCCCACTGGCACCGTTGACTTATCAATGACGACTTTGTGATCGGTCATATGCTGAGCAATGGTACGCGCCACCGCAGTAACATATTTCAGGTCGGCCGAGCCATCTTCGTCAGGCGGTGTACCCACGGCGATAAACTGCATCACGCCATGATTCACGCCCAGTGCAGCATCAGTGCTGAACTTCAGACGGCCCGATTCGTAATTCGACATTACCAGCGGCGTCAGACCCGGTTCAAAAATGGGGATCTTGCCTTGTTTAAGGTTTTCGACCTTCTTTTCATCCACATCAATGCAGAGAACGTCATGTCCGACTTCGGCCAACACCGCAGCCTGAACCAGACCGACATAGCCGATACCAAATACAGTGACTTTCATTGAGCTATCCTGTGTTTAAAATTACTTTTTATCGCTAACGGTTTTGTTGAGCCATTCTGTGAACTCTTTGCCCAACACCGGATGGCGAACACCATATTCAACGAAAGCCTGCATGTAGCCCAGTTTGTTACCACAGTCGTGACTTACCCCTTTCAGGTGATAAGCTTCGACGGTTTCTTTGTCCATCAGCATGGCGATAGAGTCGGTGAGCTGAACTTCGCCACCTGCACCTGGAGGCGTTTTCGCCAGCAGAGGCCAGATGTCAGCAGACAGAACGTAACGACCAACAACCGCGAGGTTAGATGGGGCCTCAGACGCTTTAGGCTTCTCAACCACGCCCACCATTGGTGCGCTGTCGCCAGGATTCAGTTCTGCACCCTGACAGTCCACAACACCGTAAGCCGTCACATCGCTGACTGGCTCAACCATGATCTGGCTGCGGCCGGATTCTTCATAACGGCTGAGCATTTCTGCCAGGTTATCTTTGGTTGGGTTAGATTCGTATTCGTCGATGATGACATCCGGCAGAATAACGGCAACAGGCTCATCACCAATCAATGGATGCGCACACATAACGGCGTGGCCCAGACCTTTAGCGATACCCTGACGTACCTGCATGATGGTCACGTGCGGAGGACAGATAGACTGAATTTCGTCCAGCAGCTGACGCTTAACACGTTTTTCCAGCATGGATTCCAGTTCGAAACTGGTGTCGAAGTGGTTCTCAATGGCGTTTTTAGATGAGTGAGTAACCAGTACGATCTCATTAATACCCGCAGCAATACACTCGTTAACGACATACTGAATTAACGGCTTATCAACCAGCGGTAACATTTCTTTTGGAATCGCTTTGGTAGCAGGAAGCATACGCGTACCCAAACCAGCTACCGGAATTACCGCTTTCTTAACTTTGGTCTTATAGGCAGACATCAAAATACCTCTCTTATAGGCCGTTCAAGTTTTAATGCTTGATATGTCGGTTTAAATTCGGAAATGAGTATATCAGTTACTCGCGAACGGATTTATCCTGGAAGACATCTATCCGGAGAATTTAAGACTATTACCCAAGTGTAAAGCTAACTTCTGGCCCTGTCTTGCGGGCGATAATAAAACATTCATCAGGGTTTACTGATCAGACGATAACATCAGTCGTATGCGGCCTCCGGCCCCCCAAATATGGCATTGCCAGTCATCCGCACGCTGACTAATTTGGTTAGTATGTGTACTGCCCATAGTGCCAAGAGGTACACCGTTACTGAGTTGTATTTGATGGGCCTGAACATGCAAAGTGGCATTTAATCCCGCAGAAACCAGCACCAAATTTTTTAATCCGCGATGGTAATATCCCACCAGCAAAGGGAACTGGCCGGTTAAGTTAGCCTGGCGCAGCAGTAAATTAACCTGCCTGAGCAAACTGCTCAGCTCCGGTAAACGCTGCTTTTGTCCTGATAACTGCTCTTGCAGTAATCCATTAAATAATGCGCGCAGGAGCAAAGCGGCCAAAACGCCGTTGTCGCCGGCGCGGGTGACATCAAGACAATAAAAGGCGAGGTCTTTATCAGAAAGCGCGGCAATATCCAGCACCAGACCGGGCTGCTCTGCCATTGTCAGTTGGCGATAATTAATTCGGCAGTTAGCAATACGTTGCTGGACAGGTGGCTGAAGCTCTTTAAGGAGTTTTGCTGCCGCTGACGGATCGCGAACCAGCGCATCCCAGTCCTGAAACAACTGTTCGTCTTCCTCAACCTTCGACGTAAACATGGAGGGGTAAAGGCATTCGTAGACCGCCTCGCGGAAGCGCTCGAAGTTTTTTAACGGTTTGAGCAGCACATCCTGCACGCCAAGACGCAGCACCTGCGCGATATCGGACATATTTTCCGTGGCCGAAATGATCAGAATCGGCACGCTGTTGCCACGGCTACGGACATGCTCGACGAATTCGATGCCGCTCATGACGGGCATCTCCAGATCACAAATGACCAGCTCCACAGAATGCTGCTTAAGTTGCTCAATAGCCTGCAGGCCATCTTCTGCTTCAACCGTGACAGCACCCATGGATGACAGAAATTGGTTTAATAGCGAACGGAAAACGGCCTCATCTTCGACAATGAGTATCTTTTTGCCGATCAGTGGTTTTTCCATTCCATCCCCCTGCGTACCCGATAATTCAATAGTGGTTCATAAAACGCAGTTGCGCCTTTCAGAATAGACCGAAGTAACATCTGTGCGTGAACAACCAGATTATCTTCTACGGACCAGCGGTAATAATTCATCCATTTGTTTCTCAACGGCAACCTTCCCCGCCGCAATAGCTTCTTCAGCACGATGAAAGTCCAACGTGGATATTTGTGGACAAAACGGCTGGATGAGCACGTCGGGCGGATCGCCTGCCATCCGGTTTCGCTTCAGGCGATTTTCCAAAACCTGGATTGAAGTGGCCATGATCTCCATTGCACCCGGCATTTGTGATGCCCGTCGCTGGGTAAAACTGACCAGTCTCTGGCGCAACTTTCCGCGCCAGTCGAGATTGAGCGCAACCGCTGCGGCGTGTTCCTCAGTACTTTGGGGCGTCAGCACCATTGAGTTGGGTTGCATGAGGTGCGCATCGTGCTGAAGATCCACGGCAATAACCACATCGGCTCCCAGTGCCCGAGTCAGTGAAACCGGTACCGGATTCACCACGGCACCATCTACCAGCCAATAACCATTGTAGCCGACCGGTGGCAATAAGCCTGGCATACTACAGGAAGCGCGCACGGCCTGATGCAATTCTCCCTCGGTGAGCCATAATTCACGTCCCGTGCTTAAGTTGGTCGCCACCACGCCAAAAGGCTTGTCACATGCCTCAAGCGCATTGTTGGTAATAAGCTGACGGACATGATTAAACACCCGCTCACCGCGCAGAAGTCCACCACGCTGCCAGGAAAGATCCATTAAGCGGATGACATCCCAGTAGCTGAAGGCGCTGACCCATTTTTTCATGTGCGGCAGCCGATGATTGACATAAGCCGCGCCGACGAGGGCACCAATGGAACAGCCTGCGACGACATCGATTTCAATGCCTGCGCTTTCCAGCGCGTCGATGACGCCAATATGCGCCCATCCTTTGGCGGCACCGGAACCCAGAGCCAATCCAATCTTTTGTTTTCTCATCTTGCTCGGGTCCTGGCGTCAATACATAGCGTCACAAGCGTGGGTCGGATAAAGTAAACGATATCATCAACACCCACTGTTACTCACAGGAGAATATGTGTCCGAATCTTGCCCATGTTGTAGCGGCAAGCAGTATAGCCTATGTTGTCAGCCCTTTGTTAAAGGAACAGAAATTCCCTTATCAGCTGAACAACTTATGCGCTCTCGCTACTGCGCTTACGTTAAACACGACGTCGACTATTTAGTCTCGACCTGGCATCCCACCAGGTGCGATCCCGCGCTTGCCGGGCTGTTGTCTGAAAGTTTTGCTGGTACTGAATGGCTGAGCCTGAACGTCACGCACTGTGAGCCGGGGCGTAATCAGGATGAAGCCTTTGTGACTTTTTTCGCCCGTTATCGTGAAAACGGTGTTAATCGGGCGATGCACGAGCGTTCACGCTTTCTTCGCGAGGATCAACGCTGGTACTATGTAGACGGAATAACGCCCGCCATTGGGCGTAACGATCGCTGTCCTTGTGGCGCCGATAAAAAATACAAGAAATGTTGCGGCTAAGGCAGTTGCCTGCGTAACGGTTTTACCCTTAATGCTTTGACAGGACTCTGATTGAGATGCAAGCGCAAACCATGCAAAGAAAAGTTTTACGAACCATTTGTCCCGATGCAAAAGGTCTGATCGCCAAAATCACCAATATTTGTTACAAGCACGAACTGAATATCGTGCAAAACAATGAGTTTGTTGACCATCGCACCGG